>Ga0207712_10000429_pt1 | contig 35843 bp, 35 predicted proteins | sample KBSS44metaG_FD_184402 | JGI IMG/M metagenome (GOLD analysis project Ga0207712, IMG submission 184402) | Switchgrass rhizosphere microbial communities from Kellogg Biological Station, Michigan, USA - KBS S4-4 metaG (SPAdes) (version 2) | ecosystem: Host-associated > Plants > Roots > Rhizosphere...
GGGCAACCAGCTCTCCGGCGGCGAGCAGCAGATGCTGGCAATCGCGCGCGCGTTGATGACCAACCCCGCGCTGATGTTGCTGGATGAGCCGTTCGAAGGCTTGGCGCCGGTGCTCGTCGACGAACTCACCGCCGCGATGAAACTGATGCTGTCGGACCGGAAGATTGCCATCATCCTGGTTGAACAGCACACCGATATCGCGCTGGAATTGACGGCCGAGGCGATCGTGCTGGAGCGCGGCGCGGTGGCACACCGCGCGCCCTCGGCGCAATTGCTGAAGGACACCGCCACGCTCGAACGGCTGGTCGGGTTGCGCGTAGCCGCGACGGCATGACATTCTACCGGTCTGTAACGACGAGGCAGTAATCGGTCATGGCTAACCCAATGATTCCCCGCGAGCGCGCCGAGTATTCCGCGATTGTGGACCGCCCGCCGCTCAAGCTGCCGGGCAATGCGCGCATCGTGTTCTGGACGATCGTCAATTACGAGGTCTGGGACATCGGCAAACCGATGGCGCGGACTTTGCTCCCGGCGCCGACCGGCGTGCCGCTGATGCCCGACGTCGTGCATTGGTCATTCCACGAATACGGCATGCGGGTTGGCTGCTGGCGCTTCTTCGAGCTGTTCAAGAAGCTCGGCATCGAGCCAACGCTCGCCGCCAATGCGCGGATCTGCGAAGACTACCCGCGCGTCGCCAAGGAAGCGCGTGACGCCGGCTGGGAATTCATGGGCCACGCCTATGAGCAGGGGCCGATCCACAAGGAGACCGACCAGGCCGGCATGATCAACCGCACCATGGACATCATGGAGAAGTTCTGCGGCAAGAGGCCGGTCGGCTGGCTCGGGCCCGGCCTCACCCAGACGCTGGAGACGCCCGACCTGCTAGCCGGCGCCGGCGTGAAATATATCGGCGACTGGGTCTATGACGACGAGCCGACGGTCATCAAAACCGCCAAGGGCCCGCTGGTCACCCTGCCCTACACCATCGAATGCAACGACATTCCGGTGATGATCATTCAGCACCACAACAGCGACTACTTGCTCAAGCTGGTGATGGATCAGTTCGACCGTCTGTATGCCGAGAGCGCCAAGCGTGCGAAGTTCTGCACGCTCGCGATCCACCCCTACATCAGCGGCCAGCCGCACCGGATCAAATATCTTGAGCAAATCTACGACTACGTGAACAGGCACGAAGGCGTGCTGCACTGGAACGGCGAGCAGATCCTCGACTGGTACCGCCACGTTGCCAAGATCGAGGCCGCCGCATAGCGTGGGCCGCCGCCCAAAAGAACAAGAACGGCAGCCAGGTTGGAGGAAAGCTATGAACGGCAAGATGATGACGCGCGCCTATGCGGCGGCAGCGATGCTGTGCGGAGCGCTGACGGCAACGGCGCAGGCGCAGGAAATCCGGCTCGCCCAGCAGTTTTCCATGGGCTACCTGCAGCTCAATGTGATGCAGCATCAGAAGCTGATCGAGAAGCACGCTGCCACGCTCGGCATTCCGAACGCCAAGGTGTCATGGTTCAAGTTCAATGGCCCGACTGCGGTCAATGAAGCGCTGATTTCCGGCAACGTCGATATCGGGTCGGGCGGCGTGCCCGGCCTGCTCACATTGTGGGCGCGCACCAAGGGAACGCCGCAGGAAGTGCGCGGCATTGCCGCGCTGAGCTCGCAGCCATTCCTGCTCAATACGCGCGACCCCAACATCAAGACCATCAAGGACTTTAAGGACAGCGACCGCATCGCGGTGCCGGCGGTGAAGTCATCGGTGCAGGCGCTGACGCTGCAGATGGCGGCGGCCAAGGCCTACGGCGAGAAGGACTTCGAAAAGCTCGACCCGCTCACCGTGTCGATGACGCCGCCGGATGCGACCGTCGCGTTGCTCAAAGGCGGCGCGCAGATCACAGCCGCGTTCAGCGTGCCGCCGTTCCAGTACCAGCAGCTGGAAGACAAGAGCGTGCACACGGTGCTCAATTCTTTCGACGTGATGGGCGGCTCGCATACCTTCACCGCGATCTGGACCTCGGCCAAATTCCGCGACGCAAATCCGCAGCTCTACAAGGCCTTCGTCGCGGCACTCAAGGAAGCGACGGAGATCGTCGCTAAGAATCCGCGCGCAGCCGCCGCACTGTGGATCGAGGATTCGCAGTCGAAGCTTCCGCTCGACACTGCGGACAAGATCGTCTCCGGCCCGCAGGTGCACTGGACCATGGTGCCCGAGAACACCATGAAGTACGCCGAGTTCATGGCGAGCGTCGGCCGGCTGAAAGCCAAGCCGGACTCATGGAAGGATTACTTCTTCCCGGAGGTCCACGGCGAGAAAGGAAGCTAGGCCGCGTAAACGTGCACGAATGGCCGCTTATGGCCCGTCGCACCTAAGCAACTGATTTTGTTGGTGCGACGTTGTCCGCTTTTGCGGTCGCTTTCGGGGGTAAAGCGGACATAGCTTTTTGCGACGCGAACGTCTGCTTCTGACCCAAAGCGACATCGGTGGGGCTTTCCCCGCCGAGCTCTGAGCCGCTACGATGCGCTTCCTGAGACTTGGGGGAGGCAATGAGGCGGCGAGAATTCATCACGTTAATCGGTGGCGCGGTGACGTGGCCGTTGGTAGCGCGCGCACAGCAGCCCGAACGGACGCGTCGAATTGGCGTGCTCATGCCGTACCCCGACAAAGACAACCCGGAGGCGCAGGCGCGCATCAGGGCGTTCCTTCAGGAGTTGCAGCAATTGGGTTGGACCACCGACCGTAATCTGCAGATTGAGTATCGGTGGACGAGTGGCGATACCGATTCCAGTCGAAAAGCTGCCATGGAGTTGGCGGCGCTACCCCTCGACCTCATCTTTGCGACCTCCACTCCGTCGGTCGTCGCGTTGCAACAGGCGACCCGCACCCTGCCGATTGTATTTGTGATGGTGGCAGATCCGGTGGCCGCCGGGTTTGTTGCCAGCATGGCGAAGCCAGGTGGCAACATGACTGGATTTCCAATTTTCGAGTATGGCGTCACCACAAAATGGCTGGAGCTGCTCAAAGAAATTGCTCCCCGCATTGCGCGTATCGGCGTCGTTCGAGACCCAACGGTACCTTCAAATGTTGGCCAGTTCGCCGCCATCCAGTCTGTGGCGCCCTCGTTTGGGGTGGAATTGACCCCGCTGGGTGGGCGAGACACCAAAGACGTAGAGCAGACGATCACCGAATTCGCACGCGGATCGAACTGCGGGCTGATCTGCGCTGCGGCTCCGCTGACCATTAATAATCGTGACCTGATCATCTCTCTGGCAGCGCGGTATCGAATGCCGGCGGCCTATCCGCTCCGCCTCTTCGTTGCCGATGGTGGCCTGATCAGTTACGGCCCTGATTCGATCAATTTTTATCGGCAAGCCGCCGGCTACGTTGATCGCATCCTCAAGGGCGAGAAGCCGGCCGAGATGCCGGTTCAATCGGCAACCAAATACGAGCTGGCGGTCAACCTCAAGACGGCAAAGGCGCTCGGCCTGACGGTTCCGGCATCACTGCTCGGCCGCGCCGACGAAGTGATCGAATAGACAAGTGATGTCCGCTATTGGACATCGCTCGTTGCGCCGCACATGTCTGCTTTCTGAGGTAAAGCAGACGTCCCGCTTCACCGTAATTACATAACGAAAGTTTTTATGTGCTGGTTATGCGTAACGGCAACACATTCATTGACTTAAATACATCTGTAGCCAACATCGCAGCTGTAGTGTGGGAACGGGGGCGTTTTCCAATGAACTTAGGTTATGTAGCGGCGATAAGCGCCGCTCTGATTTCTATCTACCTTGAACCGGTCGACGCGGCCACGGTTACTTACACTGCCCTAACCATTTTACTTTAACGGGGGTGACAATGTTTAAATTGCTTGCAGTTATTGGAATGCTCTGTGTTGCATCCGTTGCACAGGCACAGCAACAAAAGCAGCAGCAGGGCAAGAATACAGACATCGAGACATGTCGAAGGCTCGCCAATGAAAAGCTCCGCGTTCAGGATGGACGCGCTTTGAACCGCGGCTCCATTAGAGCTGCCGTGCAGCGATGTAAGGAGCGCGGGCCGTCGGCCATCTAATGAGGGCCGGCGTTCCATAATTTACCCGCTGCACTCCCCCTCTTTGCGGGTGGCCTTGGTCTGATCGGATTACTTGCGCGTCGCAGCAAGCAAAAGGCGGCAGCGCGGTTGCACTAACGTGCGGACGAATTATTGGAGGTAAGACGACACAACGTTGCTAGTGCGTTCATGGCAGCGTCGTCTTTGTCCTAGTGCCGTTTCGCGGTTTGTTCATCGTCCGCAGGATCGCTGCTCGCGGCATGTCTGCTTTCGTGGTCGCTATTGAGGGTAAAGCGGACGTGAGCGTGTGCGCTGCACATGTCTGTTTTTGACCCAAAGCGGACATATGCCGATGTTCAAGGTCACCCCCTTCAAGCAGGCGAATTGAGCCGGTACGATAAGCGAAGCTCAAGCCGCGGGGGCGGCAATGAAACGGGGCCAGTTCATCGTGGTTCTAGGCGGCGCGGTAGTGTCGCTCGATGCATTTGCCTTGAGTGCGGCCGTATCGCCTGCGACCGCGCAATCGCAGCAGCAGATCGATTGGTGCATAAATACAACCCGTGAGTTTCCACCGGATCAGCAAGTCAGTGGCTGCACGGTGGCAATCCAATCGGGACGGTGGAGTGGCAAGGACCTCGTCTGGGCCTTCCAAGACCGCGCACGCGCATATTACGACAAGCGTGACTACGATCATGCCATCGCTGATTATGATCAGGCGATAAAACTCGATCCTAAAAATGCCCACGCTTTTACTCGTCGTGGCTTGGCGCATTACAGGAAACAAGACTACTTGCACGCTATCGCCGACTTCGATGAAGCAATCAGAATTGATCCGGGAAATGCCGAAGTCTTCTATCAACGCGGCACTGCATACGTACAGAAAAGGGACTTCGGCCGGGCCATTGCTGACTACAATGTAGCGATCAAGCTCGATCCGAAATACGCATTCGCCTTCAATAATCGTGGGGACGCATACCGGGCCAAGGGCGATTACGACCGCGCCATTGCCGATTACACGGAAGCCATCCGGCTCGATCCTAGGTATGCCATTGCTTTGCACAATCGAGGCAATGCGCATAACGCTAAGGGCGACTATGACAGCGCCATTGCCGATTACAACGAGGCGATCCAGCTCGACTCCAAAAACGCATACTCCTACAACAACCGCGGTATCGTATACCGCAACAAGAAGGACTACGATCGCGCCATCGGCGATTACAGCGAGGCGATCCGGCTCGATCCCAAGTTTGCTTTAGCATTCTACAATCGTGCCATGGCGTTTGGCGGCATGGGTCACTATGACGTCGCCATCACCGACTACGGCAGCGCGATACGACTCGATCCCAAGAATGCCGCCTCCTGGAACGGTCGCTGCTGGAGCCACGCGATCATCGGCCAGCCTGAGCACGCGATCAAAGACTGCAACGAATCGCTGCGATTGCGGCCAAACGACGCCGACACGCTGGATAGCCGCGGGTTTGCCTATTTGAGACTGGGCGCGTTCGCCAAGGCGATCGCCGACTACGACGCCGCACTCAAACTCAACCCCGGATTCGCAAGTTCGCTCTATGGCCGTGGCCTGGCGAAAATCAAGAGCGGCGAGAGCACGAGCGGTAACGCAGATATTGCGGTCGCGAAGACGATCAAAGCGGATGTTGCCGACGAATTTGCGAAGTATGGAGTGAAATGAAGCAAACTGTCCGCAGCGACGTGTCCGCTGGTTGCATCCCATTGCCCATGAGCACGGTCACGGAGGGCGATGGATGTCCGCTTATGACCTAAAGCGGACATGCGTGGCACTCCAAGGCTGAATTTAACCATAAGCTTAGTAATTCCTGACGACGGTACTAACTCACCGTTGGTCGCCATCGTGTATCTCCTAGTTATGAGCATCTTGGGGATCGCCTTCAAAGAAATGCACGCGCGTTTCCTCCGCTAGGAGGATGAAGTTGCATGAGAACGCTTCTGGTGGGCGTTTTGTCTGTAACCTTGATTGGCTGCAGCTGCCCTGTGGAACGGCACGCGGTGCTGGACACTTGCACGTCCAAACCCTGTTTTTACAAAACCGCTGCGATACCAAAGCCAACGCCGTTTAAGCGCGACCGCACCACAGCAAAAGTGGTGTCCAAAAACGCAACGAAGACAACGGAAGCGGAGGCAAAAGTGGCGACGCCAATCCCTCCCCAACCAAGCGACGAGTCCGACAAAGACAAAATCGCTTCCCCGATCACAATGATCCCCGGGTCTTCTTCTACATCTCCGCAACCCACGGAAAGCCTAAAGAGCACTGTCGGAACGACTGTGAACGTCGCGGCTTCGGGTCAGGCCTCTGGAGACTCCGACCCTGTCTTAGAAAAAGCAAAGACAACAGTCGCAAGTAAAATGGAGGACCCGGCATCTGTCGAATTTGAGGACTTGAATCGAGCCATCAGGAAAGATTCATTTGGGCAATCTATCGACACCATTTGTGGTCACGTTAGAGGAAAAAGGGCATCAGGTGCGAAAACCGGAAAAAGAGCGTTTTTATATCTCGTGAAAGAAGACATAGCGTTCGTTGACTACGGCTTTTCTGGTTCGGTTGCAGCGAATGCGTATCGCATCGTGTGTACCAGTGGGCGTTGAAGTCCGCTTTTGGCCCAAAGCAGACCCGGATACGTGACGGGACATTTTAAAGAAGAGGCGGCTACCTAAATATGTAGCGAAGTCACCGCGAACCTCTGATTACAGGGTGGGTTGGTTGTTTGTTCCGTTTTGTATTTGCTACCGTCCGCAAGTTTATAAGATGCGCCTCGGCCCAGGCTAACTCCGATTGCGCCTTGCGTATTTGCTCTTGGCCAGCTGCTAGTTCGTTTATGTTCTGCTGCATGGACGATAGGTTGCGGGCAATCGCATTCAGCTGGTTCTGGATTTCACTGAAATCAGGAGCTGTCACGCTCGCAGCCGCTGGCGCAGCCAGCATGGATGATACGCCGCGGGCAATCTCATTCAGCTGATTCTGGATTTCACTGAACTCAGGAGCTGCCACACTTGCAACCGTAGCCTGTGCCGTCGGGTGCCCCTTCGACGAATCTGCGAAGATCGTTTCGAGTGCACCGCGGAAGTTGTATGATTTCAAATTCTCAGTCAGCGAATGTGGCGACCACGCGGCGCCGACGGCAATTCCAGTCACCAGACTCACCATCGCGCAAATGACGATGCCCATGCCACCAAACCAAGATTTTTTCTTTGAAGGTTTTGAGGATGAAATTGAGGCCTCATCACCAGGAATCGTGGATACGTGAGGACCAGTTACAATATGTTCGAGCCGTTGTATGCCTGCATTAGCTTCGTGCTCGCTTTCCGACCATGGCACTAGAGGAGCCATCAAATTGCGTTCTCGCTCGCCAAGTGTTTTATCCGGAAAGTTTGCGGACACGCGTTCGAAAAAGTTCATTTTCGCCTCCCGCTCTCGACAGCAGGAATAAAAAGTCAGTGCGTGTCGAAACGAAGGCGATCCTTCACGTCAGATAGTCCCGCTAGTAAAAAGGGCGCATCGAAAGCACGACTATAAGATAACTCACAGTCGGCGACGGCGTCATAATACCTTTTTATTCGATACATCACGATGCGCCCTGGCTGCGGTAGCATTCTGACATCTGCGGTTAACGTTGAGCGGCTCAATTTGATTCAATCTCAAGCGGGTAAGTGGCTGAGTCTCAGAGTGCCACCATCGCTGCTGCTAACCCGCGCCGACGAAGTGATCGAATAACTGAAATCATGTCCGCTTTTGGCCCAAAGCGGACATGAGGGTTTGCGCCGCACATGTCCGCTTTCGGGGGTAATGCGGACAAGTACGAGCGCTGTAGAAGTTAGCCCGCTGCATGTCGGCACCGGCAGGATCAAGCCGCCACTGTGGTGGCCCCCGCTCTATTTCGACCTTGCCCGCATAAATCTCGACAGCACAACGCCCGCAATGATGGCGCCCGCGATCACCAGAATCGTCGTGAGATCAATGTTCATCGATTATCCCTTCTACCCATGGACAAAGTGTATTTATACTCGTCCCATGGGATCGCAGGTGGCGGAGGGACTGGAATGAAACATCCCCACCGTAGGCAATTCTTGTATCTGACCGCCGGCGTTGCCGCGCTGCCGGCCGCATCGTGCATCGCGAGGGCGCAAGCCTATCCGGCGCGGCCAATCCGACTTGTTATTCCGTTTCCTCCAGGTGGTGCATACGACGCGGTCGGACGGCCGTGGGCGGATCGGGTGAAGTCGGTGCTCGGCACTGTGGTCGTTGAGAATATCGGCGGGGGCGGCTCTTCACTGGGTGCCGCCGCTGTCGCACGCGCCCGTCCTGACGGCTACACGATCCTGCTCGGAGGCACGCAGACCCACGTCAACGAGGCCTTGCTCAAGAGCCGGCCGCTCTACGACCCGATCAAGGACTTGGATCCGATTGCGGGCGTGGCCGCCAATGTTCTTTGTATCGCCGTCCATCCGACAGTGCCAGTGCGGACGATCGCGGAGCTAATCGCGTATGCGAAGGCAAATCCTGGAAAGCTGTCTTACGGGCACTCTGGGATCGGTTCCATCCAGCATCTGGCCGGCGAACTCTTCAAATCGCTAGCCGGTACCCCTGATATCGTCCCAGTACCCTATCGTGGCACCGGTCCGGTCATTACCGATCTCGTCAGCGGGCAAATCCCTATGGGCGTGCCAGGCGTGACCGCGCAGGTGCTCGAATTCCATCGGTCGGAGAAGATGCGAGTTCTTGCCGTGACCAGCCCTAAACGTCTCGTCGCGGCGCCAGAACTCCCGACGGCGACCGAACTCGGCTTGGTCGGGATGAATGTCATAGGATCTATTGGGCTGCTTGCGCCGGCCGGGACGCCAGTCGAGTTCATTGAACAGATCGCGCAGGCGACACGCACGGCGGTGGCCGAACCAGGGTACCAGCGGCTGTTAATCGACGCTGGCATTGAACCAGTTCTCGACTCGAACCCGGAAAAATTGCGCCGGACCCTCGCCGCTGACGTTGCTCTCTGGGCGCCGGTTGTCCAAAAGCTCGGACTCAAGATCGACTGAAGTTTGCACAAGCAGAATGTCCGCTAGTGACCCAAAGCGGACACCGCGGTTCCGGTGACAGAGCAAATTTCTTGGCGAGCGGCGCGACTAAGTCGGTGATTCTGATCGGAACAGCGTCCCTGGCGGTGATTGCCCAAAGGTCGCCGCGACGTGCTTTTAATTGGGCCAGCCCATTTGTTTCTGCCAGAGCTTTATTACGTCAATCGGAAATTCACGTTTTGAGAAACCAATACGCCGGCAGGCTTCCGGCCACATGTCAAGCAAGGCCTGATCCCGGCAAAGCATTTCGGTTTCGGAGATTTCGTAACTTTCCGAACTCGGCCATTTTTCTTCAGCCATCTTCAGTAGTTCTATTAGCGAAGCAATGTCTCTTTCGCACTCTACGAGGTCGGCGCTTTTTTGTGATGCTTCTGCGAACATTACACCCATTTCTGTATAGGTCATCCAAACAGGACGGACAGACCTCCTCTTTCCATCAATAATGACATCGAACTGTTGAGGAAGGCCGTATGTGGTAGAGAGACAGAGGCGAGCGCCGTAGCCTGAAAGGTCTCGCGCGCGGCATTCGATTGTTGGCGCACTCTCTGCGACAACAATCTGAGCAGTTTTGAATACGTGTGAACGGACATGCCGCCTTCGCTCCGCAAGTGTGCTCATCGCCGTTAGTCTCGCAAAATCTTCCAAGAATTGAATTCAAATAAAATGTAAAATTGGTAAAAGTCTTAAGCTGTGATCTTAAAGGTACAGTCGCGCCGAGAGGGACTGTTAACTGGGCGCTATGTGAAGTTATCGAAAACCGAAACTGTTTCTGTAAGCAGAAATTAAATCCGCCGGCTCATTCCTCGGTCGAATATTGGGATAGATGGAATGGGCCGATGAAATCCGCAGTCGAAAAACGTTCCGTCGTCGTTGGTGGACACAAGACAAGCATTAGCCTCGAAGACGCCTTTTGGGACCAACTGAAGGAAATAGCAGGCGCAAAACAATGTACGATCTCGAAATTAATTGCTGAGATTGATGAGGACCGTCTGCACGGCAATTTATCCTCAGCAATCCGCCTGTTTGTACTTGAACATGTCCGGATTCGTGGGCGCCGAGATCGAAGCCCCGCCGAGTGACAGCCTAGAGCCGGCAAACGTCCGCTATTGGCCCTTAGCCAATAGCGCGGCAGCTAGCGGGCCATATATCGCACCGGCATCGCCTTGAACGCGGCAACTGCGGCCTCGGTAGCGTGACGTTGTTCGTAGACCTGCAGGTTGGTTGGCGCGAGGTTGGCAAAGATTCGGACATTTAGGACCAGGCGAGCCGCCCATCAGGTCGAGGTTGTCGATAGCTCGTCGCGATCGTCAGGTTTCCCACATAGCAGCGGCTCGATTAGGCGGTCGCTGGCGCGTTCAACGGGAAGTCGTGAGTGGACGGCGAAACCATGTGGTAGCGATCGCGTCCCGACGCGTTTTTCACAAGTGTTGGAAAATAATTTTTTCAACGCGGAAAACGTACAGTGGCGCGTACATCCTCAGGAGAGCGACCGAAATAGCGACGAAGCAACAATCGCTTCAGACGCAAATATCCCTTTTGACCCAAAGCAGACATCCTCGACCGGCACCCAACCCGCGAGTGCCATGAATGACAGGAAGGAGTAAGTGGTAAGCGGTGCGATAACACCAGCACGGCACTGGCCAGATCGGTCGCAGGGCAGATTCAACAAAGAGAATCATCTATTAGTTTGCCGTCCTCAATATCCAGTGCACAACGGGGGCAACTGCAATTTAGTCACTAAACGACCTTGCAGATGCTCTATTGGTAATTAGGGATGAGGAGGGACGGGGCATGCGGGCGCTTTTGCTTGGCACCTTGCTCGCAATCGGTCTCATACCGGGAGCGACAGCTCAATTGGCCGTCGGGCCGGTCCCAATAATGAGCAGCATAAACGGCATTCCGATCACCGTGAGCGTGACGTCGTGGATTACGGTCAACTCGGTCGGCGATGAAACGACCGTGGACGCGAGAATCTTCGCCGACCTGATAGATCTGCAGAAAAAGTTTTCCGATGTCGTGGACAGCTTCAAGCGTAGTGCACGCAATTGCAACCGCAGCGCTGATGGTCAAAATCCCGTTGTATCTTTCAAGAGCGGCTCGCTCTGGCCCCGTAACGATCAGCTTATAATGTTTGTCCGCGGCGATATTGATATTTGGTCGTGCAGTGTCGGGCCTCCGCAATCCGCGATCCGATGGGAGAAGACAAAGGTTTCATTTCTTACTTTGAAGCTTCCAGTGCGACGCACCTGGAGAAACGTGAAGAGAAACATGGATGGCACTCAACCGTTTCATGGAACACTATTGGTGTCTTTAGCGGAAAAAGACGGCGCAAATGTAGCGCTGAGAAATACCGAACCCAACCTAAGGCTTGATGGTGAACCAACTTTTGCGACGAATGCGAATTTGAGCCTTGCAAAAACGGATATGAACGACAAGGTGTCCAAAACGCTTCGAAGCGCAATTGACTTGACGAAGTTAAAGGACGTCCTTCCAAAGGAGCTTCAGAAATTTAACATGACCGTCAATTCGGCCCGCTTCAGGGATCGCGGCGGTCATGCTATTGCGGAAATTAATCTTGTCGGAAAGGCCTCAAGCACCACCACAACATCGCTGCTTCAGCAGATAGATGCGGGCCTATAGTCTGAATTGAAAGACTGTCTGTTACTCGCCGTTAGCTGACAAGTTCATTGGCCGCTGAACGTCGTTTGTAGCACCCAGCGGACGTGCCGTGCGCCGCGCCCAATGTTCGCTTTTGGCCCTTAGCGGACATCAGCAGTGGCCCACGCCAGTTCTCAAAGCGAAGCGAAGAGCCGAAAAATTCGCCTTTTTGTGACTAGCAACACAGCGAGGCTGGACCAGTGCGCCTATCAATGATCACGAGCTTTTGGCAAGCCCAATCGAAAGAAGGTGCGCCATGACGAAGACCAAGACATTGACCGCTCTGGCTGCCGCCGTGACCATTGTCATCGCAGCCACCGCTGCCCCGCAACCCGCGGAAGCTGGAAACTATGGTGGCGCTGTCGCCGCCGGTGTGATCGGGGGCCTTGCGGCTGGCGCAATTATCGGCTCAGCCGCCGCCAGCGGCCCCTATTATGCGCCTGGCTACTATTACGGTCCCGCGCCAGTCTATGGCGGCGGCTGCTACTGGACTCGAGAGCGGTTTTGGGACGGCTGGAACTGGCGCGTGCGGCGCGTGCAGGTCTGTAACTAACGCTCAGCCAAATTGGAATAGATAAAAAGCCCGGGCTGTAGCGTCTCGGGCTTTTTTCTATCAAGTTGCGCTGCAAGTGTCCGCTGATGACCCAAAGCGGACATTGGGGACCATGGTCCAATCGATCACAACATACGCCTTGCTAGAGTAAGGGTGCCGATTTCAAGGAGACTTCGACAAGACGTGGAAGCTGGAAGACATTGCCGTTGCTAAGTGAAAATGGCTTAGAGGATCGCGATGAAAACAATCGTACCCGTTGTTACGGCCGTTGTGCTTGCACTCGCGTCGATACCGGCCAGCGCGGCGCCTAAGCACCAGAAGCGTCAGACTGCTGCACAGCCACAGATTGCTTGCACCGTCGTCGGCTGCATACCGGTTCCACGCGGCTGTCATCCCGAGATGGGCTACACGCCTGGAGGAACACCAACTGGTTTTGATGTGGCGGTATGTCCGAACTACACGCTTTACGGATACACGCGGTGCCCGAACTGCTGATCAGGCGCGGTGACCGGTGGCACCGCTAATTTTAGCAAGTCCTGACCTAGGATCGCGCAGCAAGTGCTGCTGACAAGCCTTAGACGCACTTTTCCATTGCGTGATGGGGAATGTTCGCCTCTAGAAAACCATCTCCAACAACAGTGAATCCCATTTTCTCGTAGAACGGAATTGTGTAGTCCTGCGCCTCGATCCGCAAGGTTTTGAAGTTGGGGTCGGCGCTTTTGATGTCGGATATGACCGCGTCCATAAGAGCGGTGCCAAGATTCTGGCCTCGCCATGCTTTGAGGACGGCCACTCGCTCGATTTTTGCAACGCCGGGCTTGTAAATGCGCCAGCGAGCAGCGGCGAACGGGATGCGATCATCAATACCTAGTATATGGCGGCAAGCATCCTCGTGCTGATCGACTTCGAGACCAATATCAACGTGTTGTTCGACTTCAAACACTAATGTGCGAATTGCAACACACCACCCATGATCGTGTTTAGTTTCGGCCACTCGGAAAATAATCATAGTAATTCCGTAGCAAGAGTGAGTTCAGGTCAGCCGCGGCCCCGGAGGGATTCGAACCCCTATTATGAGTACACGCCCTAGCCTTCCAGCTGCACGACCTTGTGCGTCTGCTCGCCGAGACATTCGATTGAAGCCGTCACGACATCGCCGGCCTTGAGATAGACCGGCGGCTTCTGGCCCAGACCCACGCCGGCCGGCGTGCCGGTGAGGATCACGTCGCCCGGCTGCAGGCTCATGAAGCGGCTGATATAGGCGACAAGCTCGGCAACCGAAAAAATCATGTCGCGCGTCGAACCGCTCTGCCTGGTTTCACCGTTGACGGTCAGCCGCATCGACAGTTTCTGCGGATCGGCAATCTCGTCCCGCGTCGCGACGAACGGACCGAGCGGCGCGAAAGTGTCCGCGCTCTTGCCCTTGAAGCCCTGCCCGCCGCGATTGAACTGAAAGTCACGCTCGGAGAAATCGATGCCGACGCAGTAGCCGAGCACGTAGTCGAGCGCCTCGCGCTCCGCGATGTAGACGCCCGGCCTGCCGATGACGACTCCCAGTTCGACTTCCCAGTCGACGCTCTTGGCCTCGCGCGGCATGACGAGATCGTCGGCCGGGCCGCACAGTGCGCTGGTCGCTTTCAGGAACAAAGTCGGCTCCTTCGGCAGCGCCAGGCCGGTTTCTTCCGCGTGATCGCGGTAGTTCAAGCCAACGCCGATGATTTTACCGATGCCGCGCAGCGGCGGACCGAGTACCGCGCTCTTCTCTACTTTGACGAGAGCCTTTGCCGGCACGGCGGCAATGGCTTCGATGTCGTCCAGGGTCGGCGCGCGCGGATTGAGCGCGGCAAAACTGCCCGACAGGTCGAAGATTTCACCATCCAGAATGAGGCCGGGCTTCTCGCTGGACGCGGATCGGTAACGGACAAGCTTCATGCCCTGTACAATATCCGGGGTAGCTGCAAAACTGCCAGTCACTATCAGTGAAGTGAGGACGTCGCGTATGAATTTCCCGAAGCCCAGCGTCGGCATGCTGCCGAACGACCGTCTCGACTACTCCGCCATCACAAAGCGCAAGCCGCTGAAGCTGCCGAAGGGCGCGCGCATGGTGGTATGGACGATCACCAATGTCGAGGAATGGGACCCGACACAGACCATGCCGCGCACGGTGCTCACGCCACCCGCCGGCGGCTCTCCGATGCCCGACATCCCCAACTGGTGCTGGCACGAATACGGCAACCGCGTCGGCTTCTGGCGGCTTTTGCAGGTCTACGACGACTTCAAGATTCCCGGCGTGATGAACGTTAATGGTTCCGCGGTGAATGCCTTCCCCGACATCGTGCAGGCCTGTGTCGATCGCAAATGGGAATTCGTCGGCCATGGCTTCACCCAGCGCAACATGCAGAAGGTTGAAAACGAGCGCGCCGACATTCGCAAAAGTGCCGAGGTGCTGGAGAAAGCAACCGGGCAACGCCCGCGCGGCTGGCTCGGACCGGGCCTCACCGAAACGTGGGAAACGCCGGATATTCTTGCCGAGGAAGGCTACGATTACGTCGCCGACTGGGTGCTCGACGACCAGCCGGTGTGGATGAAGACACGCGGCAAGCCGATCCTCAACATTCCCTACACGCAGGAATGCAACGACGTCGCAATGATGCTGATCCAGCACCACAAGGCGAGCGAGTTCTACGAGCGCGCCATGGACCAGTTCGAGCAGATCTACAAGGACGCCAAAGGCTCGGCGCGCGTGATGGCGATCTCGGTGCACCCCTACATCATGGGTGCGCCGCACCGCGCCAAATATTTCCGCAAGATCTTCGAGAAGATCCGCAAGAAGCGCGACGTCCTGTTCTGGACCGGCTCGCAGATCGCGGACTGGTACATGAAGGTCGGACCGAAGCCGCAATAATGACGGCAGGTGTAGCGTAACTGGGGACGGGGAGTTTTGATCATGCATCCACGCGAACGACTGCCCTATTCACCGATCGAGGGGCGCGCGCCCCTCAGGTTGCCGAAGGGCGTGCGGCTGGTGGTCTGGCCGGTGCTGGCGCTCGAGGAATGGGACATGGGCCGCCCGATGGCGCGCATGGTGATATCGCCGCCGCAAGGCCAGCCGATGCTTCCCGACCACCCGAACTGGAGCTGGCACGAATACGGCATGCGCGTCGGCTTCTGGCGACTGCGCAAGGTGATGCAGAAGCTCAATATCAATCCGACGGTCACGCTCAATGCACGCGTGTGCGAGACCTATCCGTCGGTGGTGAAGGCGTGCATTGACAGTGGCTGGGAGCTCAATGCCCACAGCTACGATCAGGTGCCGATGCACAAGCTCGACGACGAGCGGGCGGTGATCGACAAGTCGATGGACATCATCGAGAAATTCTCCGGCAGGCGGCCGCGCGGCTGGTTCGGCCCCGGCCTGACGCAGACCTTCGACACGCTCGACTACCTGTCGGAAGCGGGCGTCGAATATATCGGCGACTGGGTGCTCGACGACGAGCCCGTAACAATCGAAACGCGTCACAAGCCGATCGTGGCGCTGCCCTACAATTTCGAGATCCACGACATTGTCATGATGGCGCTGCAGCACCATCCGTCAGACGAGTGGCACGGACGGGCGATGGATCATTTCGACGTCCTGTACGCCGAGTCGGCCGAGCGCCCGAAATTCATGGCCGTCGCATGCCACCCGTATCTTTCGGGCGTGCCGCATCGCATCGCCCATGTCGAGCGCACCTTCGCCGAGATCCTGTCACATGACGGCGTGGTGGCCTGGGACGGCAGCAAGATCCTGGATTGGTACCTGACCGAGGGCAGAATGCGGGACGCCGCATAAATGCCGCCACAGGCCTATCGCAGTTGCTTTGTCCCCCATGATCTTGCGGCGGCGCTCAAGGGAGCGGCGTCGGGGCCGCTCGCCGGATTGAGCGCGGTCGTCAAGGACATGTACGACATCGCCGGCGAGCGCACCGGCTGCGGCAGTCCGGAGTGGCTTGCCACCCATCCGCCCGCCGCGCGGAATTGTCCGCCGGTCCAGAAGATCCTCGATGCCGGTGCGACCATCACCGGTAAAACCGTCTGCGATGAATACTTCTACAGCGTGAGCGGTGCCAACGCGCATTATGGCACTCCGGTGAATGTACGTGCGCCGGGCCGCCTGCCGGGCGGGTCATCGGCAGGCTCGGCCGCGGCCTGCGGCGCAAATCTCTGCGATTTTGCACTGGGCAGCGACACCGGCGGATCGGTTCGCGTGCCGGCGTCCTTCAATGGAATTTATGGCCTGCGGCCGACGCATGAACGCATCGAGCACAGCGGCGTCGCCGACATGGCCCCGAGCTTCGACGTCCCGGGCTGGTTCGCGGCCACGCCCGGCGTCTTCCGCAAGGTCGGCTCGGTGCTGCTCGACAACCAGCGCGTCGCCGGGAACATCGATCGCGTGGTCGTGCTCGAGGATGCCTTCGCGCAGGCCGAGGAGCCGGTCGCCGACCTGCTCCGCACGCTGCTCGAGTTCATGAGCGACGACCTGCCCGGGATGGCGCACGGCAGGATCGCGCCGGAGGGATTCGACCCCTGGCGCGAAGCGTTCCGAATCGTGCAAGCCTACGAGACCTGGCAGACGTTCGGAGCGTTCGTCACCAAGCACAAGCCGGATATCGGCCCCGGGGTTAAGGAGCGCATGCAATTTGCCTCCACCGTCACCCGGGCGCAGGCCGATGCATCCCGCGAAGTCGTCAACAAGGCTCGCGATCATATCCGCCAAATCGTCGTGCCAGGTACGGTCCTGGCGCTACCGACCGCGCCCAGCATTGCGCCAAAGATTGAGACAACCGGCCCGGAGCTCGAGGAATTCCGCACGCGGGTCATGCGCCTCACCTGCACCTCGGGCATTTCGGGCCTGCCGCAAATGAGCATCCCGGCTGCGACGATCAATGGCTGCCCCATAGGGCTTTCTTTCATTGGCTGGGCGGGCGGCGACGAGGCCCTGCTCAACCTTGCCTGTGAATTGTCGCGCCACTGCGGCATGGCGGCATGAAACATTTTGTGCTTTGAACAGGGGGACGCAACGCGTTCCCGGACTGCTTGCAAATGTCGGCCAGCCAGTTTCTCGACAACAAAACGATCGCCGAACTGACCGCCCGGATGTATCTCGACACCGGGGCGGTGCGCTTTATGACCGACAAGCCGTTCATTTTCACAAGCGGCTGGGCCAGCCCGGTCTACAACGACTCGCGCTGGCTGATGTCATTCCCTGATGTGCGTTCGGCCCTGATGGATTTCGCGGTTCACACTATCGAACGCGACATCGGCCGCGATAAGATCAACGCAGTGGCGGGCGGCGAAACCGCCGGCATACCGTTTGCGGCCTGGGTGGCCGACCGCATGCATCTGCCAATGCAATATGTACGCAAGAAAGCAAAAGGGTTCGGACGCGGCGCGCAAATCGAGGGCCTGTTGGTACCGGGTCAGCGCGTGCTGCTGGTGGAAGATCTCGCCACCGACGGCAAGAGCAAGGTCAATTTCATCAACGCGCTGCGCGAAGCCGGCGGGATTTGCGAACACTGCTTCGTGATCTTCTTCTATGACATCTATCCGCAGAGCAAAAAAATCATGGGCGATCTCGGCGTGACCCTGCATGCGCTCACGACCTGGAAGGACGTCCTCGCAGTCGCCCGCACCAGCGGGCAGTTCGAGCCAAAGATGCTGGCCGAGGTGGAGAAGTTCATCGGTGACCCGGCCGGCTGGTCAAAAGCGCACGGCGGCGCCGACGAAGCGGCGGAGTAGAGTTCACGCGTGGGAGGCCTGTCATGGCGAAAACAAAACGCAAGACCAAGGCAACCGGAGCAAGATCAAGGAAAACCAAAAAGAAAACCGCCGCCAAATCCGCGGCACGCACGAAGGCACGCAAGCCGCAGCGCTTTGTCTTCAGTCATCATCGCGAGCAAGATTTCGATCAGGGCCTGCGCCCCTATTCCGCCTATCGCGATCTCGGAATCGCACCGGCGACGAGCGGCATGGTGCAGGCGCATGTGATCCGGATGACCAAACCTTTCACAGCGGAGGAAGTGGCGATCCCGCACTACCACGACGTCGACTTCCAGATGGTCTACGTGCTGAAGGGGTGGTTCCGAAGCGAATTCGAAGGCCAGGGCGCGCACACGTTTCACGCCGGCTCATGCTGGATTCAGCCGCCCAAGATCAAGCACACCGTGCTCGGCTATTCCGACGATTGCGAGCTTCTCGAAATCGTGTTGCCGGCGGATTTCGAGACCGTGACGCTCAGGTAGTCAAATGGTCATGGCAGGAAACGGTTTTGAAGTGCGGCGTCTGTCGGGTTCGATCGGCGCCGAAATCCTGGGGATCGATCTTGCGTCCGAGCCGGGCGACAATGTCATCGGTCAGATCCGTCAAGCGTGGCTCGAGCACAACGTGATTTTCTTCCGCGATCAGGACCTGCCGCCCGCCAGGTTTCTGGCATTCGCCAAACGCTTCGGCGAAGTCGTCGAATATCCCTTCGTCAAAGGTATTGAAGGTTTTCCGGAGATCATCCCAGTCATCAAGCTTGAGCATGAGACAAAGAATTTCGGCGGTATCTGGCACACTGACACAGCCTATCTCGAAATACCGCCGATGGGCACCATGCTGATTGCGCGTGAGGTGCCGCCGTGCGGCGGCGACACGTTATTCGCCAACACCTATCTCGCATATGAGACGTTGTCCGAAGGCCTCAAGCGCATGCTCGATGGGCTGATCGCGGTCAATTACTCGGCCAAGGCGGACGTGACTCGCACGCGCGAGGACCGCTTGCGCGACGGTGGCAAGGCCGAAGCGAAGAAAGAATATATCAGCGAGCATCCAGTCGTCCGTACGCATCCGGAAACCGGACGAAAGGCGCTTTACGTCAATTTCGGCCACACGGTGCGTTTCAAGGATATGACCGAAGCCGAGAGCGCGCCGCTGCTGAAATTCCTGTTTGAGCACCAGACCAGGCCGGAATTCACCTGCCGCTTCAATTGGCGCGTCGGTTCGCTGGCGTTCTGGGACAATCGCTGCACGTTGCACAATCCCGTCAACGACTATCACGGCTTCCGCCGCGTGATGCACCGCATAACGTTGGCGGGAGACCGGCCACGCTAGGACCAACAAATTTGGCCACAATGCCATGCTAGGCGGATAATGGCAGGGAACCGGCCAATGGCGATTTGGACGTTGATAATTTTTGCAACCGTCGCGTCGATGGTGATGGCCGAGAGCATGGCTCGCGCCCGCGGGCGTTCCGCAAAGGTTTGGGTGTGGATCGCTGCAATCGTTGGACCGCTAAGTCCGCTTGTGCTGTACGCGCTCGGCAACCGATCAATCCCCGCTCCTTGAATCGTAAGGGCCCTCCGGGGGTAAAGCAGCACCCGCTTGTGACCCAAAGCGGACACATGCTCCTTCCGGAGAGCCCTAGTAAATTGGTACGATCCTCTTTCTAAGCTCTTGCTCATGCTGGCAGACAGAAGAAACCTCACTGCCACTGGGGGTAGCCATGTTTCGTGCCACGTCTCGTTTCGTCAGGCCGTCGTTCGTAGGCATCGTCGCGACAGCGTTCCTCGCGGGCGTTGCAACGACGCCTGCCTTTGCTCAAGCAACGAAATTGTCAAAAGCGGACCAGCGTTTGCTCAGGGCAGCGATCCATTCCTGCAAGTCGGAGGCTCGGGCGAAAAAGATCAAATTGCTGTCGCGACGGCAATTCGTCGTCGATTGCGTCCAGGCTCTTAAGGACCGTCCCCAAGTAAACGTGCAGGAGGTGCTGAAGAGGCACCCTGATCTGAAAGGCCTTCCGTGTCCTCCCAATCCTGACCCTGGCTATAGGTCGTCGTGCTGACCGGACTGGCGGCGCGTAACCCGAAGCGGACATCGCTTGTTATTTAATGAGTTTGAGCAGCGACACGGTTGCCGCGCGGTAGCCCTCCGCACCAAGGCCCGCGATCACCGCCGTCGCGACCTTCGAAATATATGAGTGATGGTAGTACGGCTCGCGCTTGTGAATGTTCGTAATGTGCAGCTCGATGATCGGGCCGTCGAACATCTTCAGGGCGTCGAGGATCGCCAGCGACGTGAAGGTGAAGGCGGCCGGATTGATGACGATGCCGGCCGCGCTGTCGATCGCCTCATGGATCCAGCCGATGATCTCGGCCTCGCTGTTCGATTGCCGGAATTCGACCGGGTGGGCGCCCGCCGCCTCGCGGCAATAGCGCTCGACATCGGCCAGGGTCGCCTTGCCGTAGATCTCCGGCTCGCGCTTGCCGAGGCGGTTCAGGTTGGGTCCGTTGAGAATATAGATCGGTTTCATGTCGTCAGATCAGCCCTTGTATCCCATCAGCCGCGGCAGCCAGAGCACCGTCTCAGGGAAGTATGTGATGATGAACAGCGCGACGATCATCGAATAAACGAAAGGCATCATGTCGCGAATAATGTGACGCAGAGACGCGCCCGAGATCGCCTGGGCGATGAACAGCAGGAGCCCGTGAGGCGGCAGGACGAGCCCGATCATAATGTTGAATATCGTGACAACGCCGAAGTGCACGAGATCGATACCCAACGCTTTGGCGGTCGGGATGAAAATCGGCAGGATCACCAGAATGATCGTCGTGCCTTCAAGCACGCAGCCAAGCACCAACAGAATGATGTTGACCCAAAATAGAAACCAGTTGGCTGACAAATCGTAGCCTGCCATCAGCGATTTCACGACTTCCGGAATCTGCTCGACGGTCACCACATAGTTGAAGGCCAGCGCGCTGGCGATCAGCATGCCGATCGATGCGGTCGCTCGGGCGCTGTTGATCACGGCGCCGTACGTCTGGCGAAAACCGAAGTTGCGATACCAGAGAATTCCGACGATGTAGGCGTAAGCCGCCGCGACCGCAGCCGCCTCGGTCGGCGTCATCACGCCGCCGTAGATGCCCCACAGCAGCACGACCGGCATCATCAGCGCGGGGAAAGCGCGCCCGGTGATGGCGGGCCACTCGCGGACCGGGATGGGTTTTTCCACCGGGAAGTCGTGTTTGTGCGCCATGTACGTGTTCACGACCATTTGCCCGGCGGCCATGATCAGTCCCGGGATGACACCGCCCAGGAAGAGATACCCGACGGACGTGTCGGAGATCAGCGCAAAGACAACCATCGGGATCGAAGGCGGAATAATCGGACCGATCACTGCCGACGCAGCGGTAATCGCGGCGGCGTAGCTCACCGGATAACGGTCGTTCTTCGTCATCATTTCGATCTGGACCTTACCGGTCCCGGCAAGGTCAGCGATCGCCGAGCCCGACATGCCCGAGAAGATGATGCTCTGCACGACGTTGATGTGACCGAGGCCTCCTCTCAATCGGCCGACCAGCATGTTGCAGAAGTCGAGCAAATGGTCCGTCATCCTGCTCAGGTTCATCAGCTCGGCCGAGAACAGGAACAAGGGCACCGCGAGCAGCACGTAGCTGTTCAGCATGCCGTTCATGATCTGCTCGGCGGCAGTGGCCAAATCCACTCCCATCAACAGGAGGTACAGGATCGTGGCCACGATCATTGAGTAGCCGATCGGCAGCCCGAACAGCGCCAATGCAACGATGGCGTAGATCGAAAGGGAAAACGGACTGAGGAAATTCACAGCGTCGATCCGCCGCCGATCTGGATGTCGGGAGGTGCACCGCGGAGCGCTTTGTAAACGACCAGCGAGTAGCGCACGATCGCGGCAACGACGAAGATGACGTAGATGGAATACAGATAGTCGAGCCGGATAGGGAGATAGGCTGCTCTTTCGACTTTCAGAAATCTGACATACGAGTAGGTGGCCGGCAGCGAAACCGCGAACAGAACGATGCAACAAATGCCTGTAATGACCGCCGCTCGCGCGCGTGTTTTTTCGCTCAACGAACTGTAGAAAATGTCAAAGCGGATCTCGTTTCTTTCGCGAATGACGAACGCCGCCCCCCACAACGTCCCCCAAACCCAAAAGAAGACGCTCGCTTCATCGGTCCAGCCAAATGGATAGTTGAAAACGTAGCGAGAGATGATCTGCACCATGAAGCACAGAAACATCAGAACCAGCAGCAGCCCGCAGAAGCCCTCGGCCGCGTGCCGCAGCAAACGCACAGCTTCGCTCAGGTTCGTTTTTTTTGTCATCGTAGGAAACCGTCGAGCACGTTAACCGTGGCCGGTTGCGTCAGCCGCAACCGACCACGTATTTCGGAGAAATGCACCGCCGCCTTTTGGTTACTTGATGGCGTTGATTTTCTCGATAGCGCCCTTCGGCCAGTCCTTGCCGTATTTGTCGACGTACTTCTTCTGCGCAAAGCTGCGGAACGCGGCGACGTCCGGCTGATAGACCTTCTTGCCTTCCTTCTTGAAGTACTCGAGGGTTTCAACCTCCTGCGCGTCGAACCGCTTGATGTTCGCCGCCGCCATCTTGTCGGCTTCGGCCTGGAATTTAGCCTGTTGTGCGGGCTTCAAACCGTCCCAGATCTTCGAGCGGATCGCCATCACGTCGTAGGCGATGACGTGCTTGGTGAGCACGAACTGCGTCGTCACCTCGTCGAATTTCATCAGCTTGCTGGCGACGACCGGATTGTCCTGGCCGTCGACCGTGCCACTCTGCAGCGCGGTGTAGAGTTCGGCATAGGCGACCGGCGTCGGATTGGCGCCGAGCGATTCACCGAGGAATTGCCAGAACTCGCCCGGCGGCATGCGCAGCTTGATGCCGGCCATGTCGGCCGGCGTCTTGATTTGCTTGTCGGGCTTGAGGTTGATACTGCGCGAGCCGAAGTAAACCGGCGTGATGATCTGGATGCCAAGCTGATCCTTGGCCGTCTTGATGAACTCTTTGCCGACGTCGCTCTTGAACGTCTTGACCATGTGATCGGCGTCGCGGAACAGGAAGGCCGACGTCAGTAGCGACCAAGCCGGAATCTGCTTGGAGATGTCGGCCGGCGCGAGGTTGCAGAGGTCGAGATTGTCGCGCTGGAGAGCGACCAGCTCGGTGCCCTGCTTGAACAAGGTGTTGCCCCAGTAGGGTTCGAAGTCGAAATCGTCCTTGATCGCAGCGGCGAACGACTTGTAGGCATCGGCGCGCAGATCGGTCTCGGTGAAGGCAGCGCTGAAGCGGAGCTTTTGCCTGGTCTGAGCGCCGGCGCTCCCGGCGGCGGCGAGCGCAAGAATGGTGGCGCCACCGGCGACCACGGAACGGCGCGTAAGGCTGGTCATGGGTTTCCTCCAGGGTGTTGTGGTTGCTTTGGTTATTGGCCCTTGCCTGGTCCCTCTCAATAGGCAAAACTGCGATCATCATATGATTGAAGGATCGTCTGAGGAGTGGTGCGTTGGGTGGCGTAAACGCTCATGTCGAGACGGCGGGTGAAAAGGCCTACCGCCGCCTGCGCAACGACATCATCTTCGGCCGCCTGGCCCCTTCGCAGAAGCTCCGGCTCGAAGCGCTCAAGGATGCGTACGGCATCAGCGTCAGCACGCTGCGAGAGCTGTTGAATCGCCTGACATCGGAAGGCCTCGTCATCGCCGAGAGCGCGCGCGGGTTCGAAGTCGCGCCGGTATCGGTCGACAACTTTAAGGAGCTCGCGAACCTGCGGCTTCTGCTCGAATGCCACGCCTTGCAGCGCTCATTTGCGCTCGGCGACATGGATTGGGAAGGGCGCGTGGTCGCGGCGCACCACAAGCTGTCGACGTTGGAGAAACGGACGCTGGCCGGCGACAAGCGCGGACTTGAGGTGCTGAAACGATATGACTCCGAGTTTCATCAGGCGTTATTGTCCGCGTGCGGCTCCCGCGTGCTGCTCGATGCGCACGCCGCGGTTTTCGATAAATACGTCCGCTATCTGATGATTGCCGTGATCTTCCGCGAAGCGGCGCCACCGGAGCATCAGAAGCTGCTTGAATGCGCCTTGCGGCGCGACGCGAAGGCCGCGCAGGCCATCCTCACGACGCACATCATGGACTGTGTCGCCTACACGCTGACAAATACGCCGGCGAACTTACTCGGGCTTCATCGCCTGTCCGGCAAGCGGCAATCCCCTGAACTTGCAGCGGCACCGAGCTGAGGCTGCGCTTGGCATAGTGCCGTTCCATATCCGCTTCAGGCCCTTCGCGGACATTTCGTTTTGTGCTGTAACTGTATATGTCCGCTTTCGGGGCTAGAGCGGACATCAAACGCATTTTACGCCACGGTTACGCTCGCAGCTTCTGCGATTGTTGGCCCTAAGGCCAATTCTCCCGCCGCCCCTCTGCCCCATAGGCTAACGGCCAGCGCACAACCGCGCACGAGACGCGGACACACACAGCAATTTTCGTCACAAGTATTGGAGTGCATCATGACTGTCAGCAGAAAGCTGTGGGTCAGTGTGATCGGATCGTTCCTCGCGATTTTGGTAGCGAGCGCGCCAGCCGCCGCCCAGCAACAGCAGCAGCGCAGACCCAACATCCTTGTCATCATGGGCGACGATGTCGGCTGGTTCAACATCGGCGCGTATCACCAAGGGATGATGTCCGGAAAGACGCCGAACCTAGACAGGCTCGCCGCCGAAGGTATGCGATTCACCGATTACTATGCCGAAGCAAGCTGCACGGCCGGTCGGGCCAATTTCATCACCGGCGAGTTGCCGATCCGCACGGGCTTGACGACGGTGGGGCAGGCTGGCGCGGACGTTGGCATCCCGGCGCAAGCCGTGACGCTTGCTACCGTTCTGAAGGCACAAGGTTATGCCACCGGGCAGTTCGGCAAGAACCACCTCGGTGACTTGAACAAGTTTCTCCCGACGTTGCACGGGTTCGATGAGTTCTTCGGATACCTGTACCACCTCGACGCGATGTCGGATCCGTACTGGTACTCCTTCCCGATAGACCAGAAGTACTACGAAACTTACGGCCCGCGCAGCCTTGTGCGCAGCTTTGCGACCGACCGGGACGATCCGACCGAGATGCCGCGCTGGGGCAAGATCGGCAAGCAGAGGATCGTGGATGAAGGCCCGCTGCCGCCGTTCCCGGACATGTCCAACGTGCAGAACATGCACGACCTGCCTTTCCTGAAGGCAAAGTACGACATGACGACCTTCGACGAGGTGCTGGTCAAGGCGTCGGGCGACTTCATGGACAAGGCGAAGCGAGACAACAAGCCGTTCTTCGTCTGGCATAACACCACCCGCATGCACGTCTGGACGTTCCTGTCGCAAAAATACAAGGCGATGCAGAACAGCCAGACGAACTATGGCCTGGAGGAAGCCGGCATGGCGCAGCTCGACGACAGCGTCGGCGCATTGCTCAAGAAAATCGATGACATCGGCGAGACCAACAACACCATCGTGATCTTCACGACCGACAACGGGGCCGAGGTATTCACATGGCCGGACGGCGGCATGACGCCGTTCAAGAACACCAAGGGCACAGTTGGTGAAGGCGGCTTCCGCGTGCCGGCCATCATCCGCTGGCCGGGCCAGGTGAAGCCGGGCACCGTTGAGAACGGCATCTTCTCTGGCCTTGATTGGCTGCCGACACTCGCCGCCGCCGCTGGAAACCCGAACATTACTGATCAGCTGCTCAAGGGCGTCCAGCTCGGCGACCGCACTTACAAGAACCATCTGGACGGCTACAATCAGATGGATCTACTCACCGGGAAAGGCCCAACCAAGCGTCGCGAGATCTTCTACTTCGGCGGCGCAAATTTGGGCGCGCTGCGTGTCGATGACTTCAAGTTCGTGTTCTACCAGCAGCCCTATGGCTGGCCGGGTGAAAAGACCACGACCGACATGCCCTCGATAGTCAACATCCGCCAGGATCCGTTCGAGCGCACGCCGTCTATTCGCGGCGAGTCGACTAACACCGGCGCCTTCGGCTACGGCAATGACTTCTTTGGCAGGGAGTTCTGGCGCTTCGTCCAGGTGCAGCAGTACGTCGGAAAGCTGGCGGAGACCGCGATCAACTATCCGCCGATGCAGGCTCCGGCTTCGTTCAACCTTGAAGCTGTAAAGGCCAAGGTCGAGGAGATGATCAAGAACCGTCCGGGTCAGTGAGGCCTTATCGGACGGCAGACGACGAATGGCGGCGGGCCGGTTATACCGGCCCGCCGCTGCGCACATGGACGACTTCTCGAATTGATTGCGACCTCGGCTCGACTCGCTGAGCTAGTTTTGCCGGAAAATAATACCGCCAACCTGACCGGCGGGTAGTTGCGGGTTTGCCACAAGCCTCGAAATTTATGGGAGTTTCTGTCGGACCTCATGTGCGCTCGGCCCGTCTCGGCTATTCTACCTTCAATTGCAGAATCTGGGGGCGCTCCTATGCGTTGCTTGCCGATTGCAGCTCTCGCCGCCGTTTCCACGATCGCACTCACGCACCTGGCAGCGGCGGCTGATCTGCCGCGCAAGGCGCCTCCCGCGCCGCCGCCTCCCGTCTATAGTTGGACCGGCTTTTACGTCGGCGGAAATATCGGAGGTGGTTGGGGCAGCCGCGACATCAGCTACAGCGGGAATGATCCATTATCTAGGGCGATTCTCACCGACCCTACCTTTGACCCTGGCTTTGTGCCACTGCCGGCATCTTTCGACACAAGCGGATTAATCGGCGGACTCCACGTCGGCTACAATTGGCAGTTTAACCGGAACTGGCTCTTCGGACTCGAAACCGATTTTGACTGGTCGGGCATGAGGGGCTCGGCCACGACCATAAACAACCTCGGATCCGGAATCACAACAAACGTCGATGAACACACCAAATGGTTCGGCACGGTCAGAGCCCGCTTTGGTTACCTGCCCGTTGACAGTCTCCTGGTTTACGTGACGGGTGGCTTCGCCTACGGCAAGGTCGAGCACACGGGAAATTACATCAATAACAATCCCGGCGTTGGCCTTATTAGTTTTCCGATCGGGGGCTTCGGTTTTAGTTGCAACTCAGGACCTACGGTTTGCTTTGCCGGATCTTCGAGTGGGATCGCAACGGGTTGGACGGCAGGCGGCGGACTTGAATATGCAATCTGGCAACGGTGGACGGTGAGGGCCGAGTACTTGTATGTCAGTTTGGAAAGCCGATCAGTCACGGAAACTGCGTTGAACGGGGGCGGCTTCACGCCCACGTCCTTTAATGCCAATTTCGGCCGCACCAACTTTAACGTGGCGCGCGCAGGGTTGAGCTATCGCTTCTAGGAAAATTCCAGACGATGTGTCCAAGCCCCGGCGCAGAGCCGGGGTTTTCTTTTCGTGAGCGCCCCGCGCGCCTTCGATCTACAGCTCTGACTGGATGGCTTTGAGCAGCTGGAAGCGCATCGTGCTGTCGTTGCTTGTGAGCGCGATCACGAAGCGCACGCGCCCATGCTTGGAGGTGTCGGCATAGCCCGCCAGGGTGCGGACGCCGGAAAAGGTGCCGGTCTTGAAGCGGGCACCCTCGCCGCGCCGTAGCAGGCTGGCATTGGGCTCGAAGAGATGCAGCAACTGGGCAAGGCCGCGGGCTGTGAAGCGGTTGCCGCGGCTGATGCCCGAGCCTTCCTCGAGATGGATGGACTCGGCGAGGCCCTGCTTGGCGAGCATTTCGTTCGCGACCTGGAGCGACTTCTTGAGGCTGACCGGCCCGCCCAGGCGATGCCCGCCGATCTCCAGGAAGACCTGGTTGGCGATGTAGTTGTTCGAGCCGACGAGCAACTCGAGAAGGATCCTGGAAAGGGTGCGCGACTGGCGATGAACGTAGACCGGCTCCAGGCCCTTTGGCACCGCTCCGGTCGAGATCTTGCCTTTGACGCTGCCGCCGGCCCGCTCGATGAATGCGGCGATCAGCTCCCCGGCATATTGCAGCCCCACCGCGGGGTCCTGGGTCAGGCTGATGCGACCGCGACCCTGAGGGCCACGCGCCCGGAACAGGCTGATCGCGAGCGGCGTGATCGGGGTCTGCGGCTCGGCGGAGGACACCGTCTTGCCCTTGCGCACGGCGTTGATCGTGTTGAAGTTCACCGCGAGCGCGGAGTTCAGGGCGTCATAGGCCTCCTTGGTGTCCTCGATGCCCGGGATGCGGATGTCGGAGGGGTAGTAGCTTGCGTCGAGCACGATGCCGCTGAGCGGCTGTTTGCCGATTGCGGCGACCAGCGCCGTCGCGAGCTGAGCCAGCTCTTCGGAGATCAGAAACGGATCGCCGCCCCCGCGAATGTAGAGCACCCGCTTGCCGTCCAGGTAGAAGCGGGTCTCGAAGCGATAGTCGCCGCCCAAGACCTCCATCGCCAGCCACGCGGTCACGATCTTGGTGACGGAGGCAGGGACGAAGGGCTTGTCAGCGTTCTGGACCACCAACTCGTTGCCCTTTTCGTCGATCGCGAGCACCAGCCCCGACGGAGCGAGCGCCGCGACCTTCTCCTTGGCACCGGCCATGGCTTGCGCGGGCAGCGCGAGCAGGGCGCAGGCGAGGACGAGCAGGTGAGACCACATGACGAATTCGTCTTTGCCTTGTATCTCCGTAGTTGGCTCAGCATAGCGCTATGGCACTGGCCACAAGCCAATATTCAAATATCAAGGTATCGCAGTTCTTAGCGCCACGTCTCGTGGATCAAACGGCAGTCTGGTACCCATTCTATTGGTCACATATGCGTATCCGGTCCCGGTTTCCGGATCGGCAAAGGCGAAAGACCCGCCCGCCCCCGGATGTCCGAACGAGGTGGGGTGACCGAAGCGCGCACTGGGCCCAGGCTTGCAGTAGCCGAGTGAGAACTGGATCTCGCCTTTCATGATCTCGTCGTAAAATCCAAATGCGGGTGGAATTGCCGGGGCCTTCAGCGCTTCCAATGTTTCCGCACGCAGTTTCAGTTCTCGACCGCCGGTAGCGAAAACCCCATACGCCCGCGCCATTGCGCGCGCGGTGCCGACGCCGCCGGCCGCAGGGACTTCGAGGTTGCGCGCACAAATATGTTTCTTATCGCGCCATATTGCGACGCCAGGATTTCTGAAGAGCGCTCTGAACGTGTTTGAGCGCCGATTGAGAGTTGCCAACGTCAACCGTATCGGCGACCCCAAGATCGTCTCGACTCTGGTGGCATTTTCAATGATGGCAAGCCGTGAATTTGGAATCTCCTCAGGCACCCGGATGTGGAAGTCCAATTCCAACGGGGTGGCTATTTCTTCCTGGAAGAACTGTCCCAGGCTGCGGTGCTGCGGATCGACCCGACGCAGCAATTCTCCTTCGTAAAATCCAATACTGACGGCGTGATAGGCCTGTCGCATGCCTGGCTCCCACGCCGGGGATTGACGGGCCATAACCTCTGCCAATCTGTCGAGGTCAGCGACAACGCTTCGGTCGACCGGCTCGTCGAATGCAAACAAACCGGCCTGGTGGGCAAGCAGCTGGCGGACCGTGATCTTGTCCTTGCCCAGCTGTCCAAACTCCGGCCAGTACGTGCACACGCGTTCATCATAATCGAGCCAGCCACGGGAATGCGCCAATGCAAGCGTCATCGCCGCAAGGCCTTTGGTCGCCGAGCGCACGATGACCATGGTGTCTTCCTGCCACGGTTCGCCGGTTGCCTTGTTCCTAATCCCACCCCACAGGTCGACGACCTTTTTCCCTTCCCGGTACACGCAGCACGCTGCGCCCAACTCTTTTCGAAGCAGGAAATTATCGAGAAAAGCGGCCCGAACGGCTTCAAAGCCTTTGCTGACGTAGCCCTGGATCCCGATCGTATCTTGGATAGCTGTCATTGCAGGTGCCTTGCGGCTCACGTCACATAAACCGCAGCAGCATCAGGCCGCCGGTCACCATCATAAATATGACTGCGGTGGCGCCGAGCACGGTCGTGATGTGCCGCCAGCCGAGGCGGATGATCGTCTTCACCGACGTTCCGAGCCCGAGCGCACCAATGGCGAGCAGCAGGCCCCAGGTCGAGATCTCCACCAGCACACTCTTGACCGGCGCGTAGACCGGCATCCAGGACGGAACCAGAGGCATCGCGCTGTTCAGGACGCACAGCAGCAGGAAGACAATGGCGAAGACCGGCACCGGCACGTGCGCCTCGCCGTGACGCATACCCATGCGCGTGAAGTACCAGCCGACGCCGAGCACCACCGGCAGCAGCAGGAACACGCGAAAGAGCTTCACGATCACGGCCGTGTTGCCGACCGGCTCCGACACGGCATAACCGGCGCCGACGACCTGCGCGACGTCGTGAATCGTGCCGCCCAGCATCACGCCTGTCGTCTGCGCATCGAAGCCGAGCACGATGCAGAGCGGCGGGTAGACCAGCATCGCCAGCGTGGCGAGCGCATTCACCGCCACCACGACAAAGGCGATGTCGGCCGTCTTGCCCTTGTACTCGGGCACGACCGTCGAGGTCGCAAGCGTCGCCGAAGCCCCGCATACCGCCGTGCCGACACCGACCAGCGCACCGAATCCGGCGCTGCGGCCGTACCAGCGTGCAAAGACGAACCCCGACACGACCGTGGCCGCCATCGCTATGACGATCAGCGCGGCGGTTTGCAAGCCGAGCGCCGCGATATCGCCCAGCCCCACGCGCAGGCCGAGCAGCGCGACGGCCCAGCGCAGCAACGTCTTCACGCAGAAATTCATGCCTGGTTGCACCGCCGGCCGCGCCGCCAGCGGATTGAGTGCAATGCCGACGACGAGTGCGATCACCATGTTGGGAATGGGGACGGCCTTCGCCACGAAGGGCGCGGCGATGTACCCGATGGCAGCCACCAAAGCCGACAGAATAATGCCCGGCGCAAAAGCCGCCACCATCGCCGCCGACGGCCGCAGGGGTTGCAGATCTTCTGCGCTCACAGGAAATCCTTATTGGCTTGCGGCGACTTTGGGACGGCCGGATTGAAGACTTGACGCAACGGCTGCGGCGATTTGCGAAGGCGTATCGACGACGGTGACACCTGCGGCTTCGAGCGCCTTGCGCTTGGAGGCGTAGCTGCCGGCATTGCCCGTCACAATCGCGCCGGCATGCCCCATTTTCTTTCCCGGGGGAGCGGCGGCGCCTGCGATGAAGGCGATCCTCGGCTTGCTCATCGTTTTTGCGTAGACCGCGGCGTCCTCTTCCATCGTGCCGCCGATTTCGCCGACGATCACGATCGCATCGGTGTGGCTGTCTTTGTCCAGCGCCTCGAGCGCATCGCGCGTGGTGGTGCCGAGCATCGGGTCACCGCCGATGCCGATGAAGGCGCTTTGGCCGATGCCGGCGCGCGTGAGATTGAGGCAGACCAGCGTGCCCAGGCTGCCGCTGCGCGAGATCACGCCTATTCGCCCTGCCCTGAACACGCTCGGCACGAAGGCCGGCATGATGCCAACAAAAGATTCACCAGGCGTGACAAGACCGGCGGTATTGGGCCCGACGATGCGGGTGCCGTGTTTCGCAGCGGCGGCGTGCATCGCCATCACGTCCTGCGCCGGGATGTGCTCGGTCAGCACGACCAGCAGCTTGATGCCCGCCTGTGCGGACGACACCGCCGCATCCTTGGCCATCGGCGGCGGAATGAACATCACAGCCACGTCGCCACCGGTTTTCGCGACCGCTTCGGCAGGGGTCGCGAAAATCGGCACGCCGACATGAGTCTCGCCCGCGCGCTTGGGATTGACGCCGGCGACCACATTGGTGCCGTAGGCAATCATCTTCTCGGTCCAGAAGGTGCCCTGCTTGCCGGTGATGCCGAGCACAATGACGCGGTTGTTTTTGCGGACGATCATTGTGCTGCCTTCACCGCCGCCTGGATGGCGTCTTCCATGAAGTCGTACGGCTCGATCCCGAGCTCGTCGCGCACCAGCTTCATGGCCTCATCTTCGCCGGTGCCGTGGATCGAGAAGAACACCGGCACTTTCGGCCGCAGCTTGTGCCAGGCCTTCACTACCCCGTCGGCCATCACGTCGGTGCGCGCAAAGGCGCCGCAGAAATTGATGACGAGACTCTTCACACCGGGGTTGGACAGCACCAAATCGAGCGCGACCTCGGATTTTGTATAGGCCTCGCCGCCGATCTCCAGAAAGTTCGCGGGCTTGCCGCCGTAATGGCGGATGACGTCCATTGTCGTCATGGTGAGGCCTGCGCCGTTCGCGAGCACGCCGACATTGCCGTCGAGCTGGATCAGCTTGAGGCCGGCCTCGGCGCCGCGCTGCTCCAGCGCCGTCATTGCGGCGGCAGCACCCGAGTTCGCGATGTCCGGCTGACGATAGACCGCGGCATCGTCGAGCACGAACTTGCAGTCGAGTGCGACCACACGATTGTCCTCGAGCAAGGCCAGCGGATTGATCTCAAGAAGCTCGGCATCGCGCGCGCGGAAGGCGGCATACATGCGATCGAGGATGCGTGCGATCTGCTCTTCCGCCTCGCCGAGGTGGAGACCCTTGAGCATGCCCGTAATGTCGGCGGCCGACGGTTTACCCTCGATATCGACCAGAAGACGCCGGATCGCCGACGGTTTTGCCGCGGCGATGTCCTCGATGTCCATGCCGCCTTCCGTGGAGAAAAGGATCAGCGGCCTGCGCGCGGCAACGTCATGCAGCACGGCGGCATAGAACTCGCGCGCAATGTCGGCCTGCTCCTCGACCAAGACGCGCTGAACGGTGAAATCGCCGATGCGCATGCCGAAAATCTGGCGTGCCGCCTCCTTCGCTTCGTCGGGTCCGGCGGCGAGCTTGATTCCGCCGGCCTTGCCGCGCTTGCCCGCCGGAACCTGCGCCTTGACCACGCAAGGCCCGATATTCGCGGCCGCCATGGCCGCTTCCGCCGCGCTGATGCAGAGCGTGCCGCGCGGCACCGGAATGCCCGCAGGCGTCAGAACCAGCGATTTTGCGGCGTGTTCCTCGAAATTCATTCAGCAGCTCATGGCCTTGTGACCGTCATGGCCGGGCTTGTCCCGGTGACGGCAAAGCAGGTGTCACTTGCCGTACTTCTTCCAATAGGCGCCGAACAATTGCTCCTCGCTCGGCCTGTCTTCCGGGATGGTGGTGACGAGGTGGGTGATGTTGAGAAAGTTCATGTAGTTGAGATTGTCGGTGATCGAATTTCCGCCCCAGGTGCCGCAGCCCATGCTGAGCGTGAAATTGAGCCCGTTGTCGAAGCCGCCGCCGTTGCCGAACGTGTGCGCCTGGTTGATCAGCACCCGCACGACATCCGAACGCTCGGCCAGCGCGCGTGCGCGGCCCATATCCTTGGTGTGCAGGCCGACCGAATGGCCGCGGCCCTGATGCGCGAGGATCTCGTTGGCGCGCGCGACCGCGGCATCGAAATCCTTGGCACGATAGACGGCAAGCACCAGCGCGAGTTTCTCGCCGGAGAACGGAAAACCTCGACCGACGCCGGTTTCCTCGACCATGAAGAACTTCTTCGATTCGGCCGCTGCCGGCAGGCCGCAGCTACGAGCGAGCACGTCGGCATCGCGCGCGATCAACGTCCGGCTCAGCTTGCCATCCGGCCAGAGCGCGGCCTGGATTTTCGCCTTCTCGGCGCCGTTGGCCATGTAGCCGCCCGCGCGCTCAAGCGCGGCGATCGCTTTGTCGTACACGGCGTCGACGAGGATCACCGAATTTTCCGACGAACACGACGTAGAATTGTCGAAGATTTTGGAGGCGCAGATCTTCCGAGCGGCATCGTCGAGGTCGGCGGTTTCATCCACGATTACCGGCACGTTGCCGGTGCCGACGCCGACCGCCGGCGTCCCGCTCGAATAGGCGCGGCGCACGTTGTCCTGCGAGCCGGTGGCGACCACCAGGTCCGCCGCCTGCATCAACGCCTGCGTCATGTCTTTTGACGCAGGCGCCGGCAGGATCTGCACCAGATCCTCGGGCGCGCCAATCTTCTTCAGCTCCGCGCGCATGTAATCGACGGTCTTCGTCGTCGTCTTCAGGCCCGCGGGCGACGCCGCGATGACGATGGCATTGCGGCCCTTGATCGCCATCATCGCCTTGTTGACGGGGGTCGCGCCTGGATTGGTCGAGGGCGTGATCGCGCAGACGACGCCGACCGGCTTCGCGTATTTGACGATGCCGCGTGCCTTGTCCTCCTCGATGATGCCAACAGATTTCACCCGCAGAAGATCGCGCAGCGTGCCGAAGGTCTTGCGCTGCTTCTTGGTGATCTTGTCGGGAACGTTGCCGAGCTGGGTGTCTTTCACGGCGAGCTCGGCAAGCTCTTTGGCATGCGCGGGATTGTAGAGCGACCACGCCAGCGCGGTGACCGCCTCGTCGACGCGCGCCTGGTCTGCGTCCGCGAACGCCGCCATCGCGGCGCGCGCCCGCCGCACCAGATCGTCGACCACGCTGAGCGTCTTCGGATCGGCCGCCGGTTTCACTGCGACAGTCATCTCTTCTGCTCCATCAGGCGACGTGCTGCGGGCGCATGTCCTCGCGGCGAATACCGGCTACCACTGTCGGCTTCTTCATCGCGTCGCGGCGGAACGGCTCACCGAGTTCCTGGTTGAGGATTACTTCGATGAAGGTCGTCACGCGCTTCTTCTGAGCTTCGCAGGACGCGCGCAGCGCCTCCGTCAGCTCGGCTTGCGTCCTTACTGTCACGCCTTTCAGTCCGCAACCTTCCGCGACCTTTGCATAGCTGAGATGCGGATCGAGCTCAGTTCCGACGAAATTGTCGTCAAACCAAAGGATCGAATTGCGCTTTTCCGCACCCCATTGGTAGTTGCGGAAGATCACCATCGTGATGCCGGGATATTCCTGGCGCCCGATCGAGCTCATCTCGCTCATTGAGATTCCGAAGGCGCCGTCGCCGGCAAAGCCGACGCAGGGAATATCCGGATTGCCGATCTTGGCGCCGATGATCACGGGGAAGCCGTAGCCGCACGGCCCGAACAGTCCGGGCGCGAGATACTTCCGTCCCTCGTCGAACGTCGGATAGGCATTGCCGATGGCGCAGTTGTTGCCGATGTCGCTCGAGATGATGGCGTTCTTCGGCAGTCCGGCCTGGATGGCACGCCAGGCCTGCCGCGCCGACATGCGATCGGGCTCGCGCTTGCGCGCATCGGCGTTCCAGGTCGTGCCCGGATCGTCGTCTTCGTGATCCATGCTCGAAAGCGTCTGCAGCCAGCGCGATTTTGTCTGATGGATCAATGATTTGCGCTCTTGTCGGCCCGCATTGCCGGCCGATGGCGCGAGCTCCTCGAGCAGGCTCTGCGCGACCAGCTTGGCGTCGCCGCAGATGCCGACAGCCACCGGCTTGGTGAGGCCGATGCGGTCGGGATTGATATCGACCTGGATGATCTTGGCCGTCTTCGGCCAGTAATCGATGCCGTAGCCCGGCAGTGTCGAGAACGGATTGAGCCGGGTGCCGAGCGCCAGCACGACGTCGGCCTTGGCGACGAGCTCCATCGCCGCCTTCGAGCCGTTGTAACCGAGCGGACCGACCGCCAGCGGATGGCTGCCCGGGAAGCTGTCATTGTGCTGGTAATTGTTACAGACCGGCGCGTCGAGCTTCTCGGCGAGCGCTGCGCATTCGGGAATCGCATTGCCGAGCACGACGCC
>Ga0207712_10000432_pt1 | contig 35770 bp, 36 predicted proteins | sample KBSS44metaG_FD_184402 | JGI IMG/M metagenome (GOLD analysis project Ga0207712, IMG submission 184402) | Switchgrass rhizosphere microbial communities from Kellogg Biological Station, Michigan, USA - KBS S4-4 metaG (SPAdes) (version 2) | ecosystem: Host-associated > Plants > Roots > Rhizosphere...
TTCCGTGTTGTCCGTAGGGGGACGGGCCTCGTCCAATCTCCTAAGATCCCACCTACAAGCACGGCCTTAACTAGCCCGCCATCGTTTAGGGTTCCAATAACGCCTGCTGCCTCCAGTGTCAGATTGCCTAATGCCTGCCGGGCTTGTTCGATAAAGTACCTTTCTCTGGCTTGCAAACTGAAATCTTGACCCCCAACAAACCCAGCCGCGAGCCTGTATGCTTGATTGGCGGCAGGCCGTCGCCAAAGCAAGCTGCTCATTGCGCCATCGCCGCCCTTGCTAGTCATTCTAACGGAATGGGCACCAGCATCTCTAGATAGCATCAAGGCATGCGCCGTGCCTGGGACGACTACATGCAGCGCCACTTCAGCCCGACCATCTCCTGGCGGCGACAGCCGTACATTAAAAGCCGCAACCACACGGTTATCCTCAGGTACTGCAGTTGTGGGTCGGCGAGGAGATTGCACGGCAGCCGGATGAGAGTCACGCCCAAAGCGAGGCACACGTATGCGTTCTCCATCTATAGCAGCTGCATCGGTTACCATGGCAACAACCAAGGCTGCGACTTCTTGCGCTTCGGGCGGCACGTACTCAGCAAGCGGCGTACCGTCAGGACTGAAGGGCTGGGGATAGCCTTCGGCGTAGAGTGTCTCATATACCACAGGACCAGAAGGAGAGGTAATAAATGTCATAAAAATACCATAAACCACATTGATGCACATGCCAAATATATAATCATCGTGGCTGACCGTTGGCTCACTAGGCAAATGCCCGCTAAATCTTTACAATAGGTGTGTAATGTATCCTGAAGCCGAATCAATCCGCGCCATGCTGGACGCTCCTCAGCGGATCGTCATTCTACAAGCCGACAATCCTGACGGCGACAGTCTAGGCAGCGCCCTGGCGCTGGAACAAATGCTGCACGATATGGGCAAAGAGCCGATCCTCTACTGTGGTGTCGATATTCCGTCTTATCTGCACGCCATGGCGGGCTGGGATCGGGTCAGCAAAGAGATTCCGCATCAATTTGACGCCAGCATTATTGTCGACACCAGCGCCGATAGTTTGTTTGAACAGCTCGAAAAGACCGGCCAAAAAGGTTGGGTAGCAGCCAAACCCTTGCTGGTGCTCGATCATCACGCCGTTGACAACAACATTCACTACGCCAACGTGGTCTGCAACAAAGCGGTGGTGGCTACCGGCGAGCTCATCTACGAGCTGGCGCAGCAGCTGGACTGGCCGCTCAATCAGACCGCCAAAGAGATGCTCACCAGTGCAATCATGTCCGACTCTCTGGGACTCACCACCGACGCGACCACTGCCCGGACCTTTCACATCGTGGGCGAGTTGGTAGAGGGTGGTGTCAGCATTCCCGCACTGGAACAAAAGCGGCGCGAGCTCATGCGTAAAAGTCCAGCGCTCGTTGCGTACAAAGGGCGACTGCTGCAGCGCGTTGCGTACCACGACAATAACCGGGTTGCCGTCGTCACCATTCCATGGGAAGAAATTGAAACGTACAGCCCCGAATATAATCCCTCAATGCTCGTCATCGATGACATGCGTAACACCATCGGTACCGAGGTAGCGATCGCTTTCAAACTATACAATGATGGCCACGTCACCGGTAAAATCCGGAGTAATTTTGGCTTTCCCATTGCCGGTAAGCTCGCTGAGCATTTTGGCGGCGGCGGTCACGCCTACGCTAGCGGCTTCAAAACCACCGAAACTCGGCCATTCAACGAGCTACAGTCAGAGTGTATACGCTACGCCGCCGAACTGCTTAGCAACCTTCAACGAGAACACTCCAATGAAACTACACAACACACTGACTCGTAAAGTCGAAACGTTCACACCACTACAAGACAATACGGTTCGCCTATACAGTTGTGGACCAACTGTATACGATCACGCGCATATCGGCAATCTCAGTGCCTATATTTTTGCTGACACGTTGCGTCGGGCGCTGCGCGTGGCTGGCTTCGATATCCAACACGTCATGAATTACACCGATGTCGACGACAAAACAATTCGGCGCAGCCGTGAGCGCTATCCCGACGACGCGCCCCGCACCGCACTCCAAAAACTCACCGATCATTACATTGCGTGCTTCATGGATGATATGGCCAGCATCGGCAATGACGTCGGCGCAATCACGTTTATCCGGGCAACTGACGCTATCCCACAGATGCAGGCAATCATTCGGCAGCTTCATCAAGACGGATTTGCGTACGTCGCCGACGATGGCGTCTACTTCTCGATCGACGCCTACCGCAAGTCGGGCAAAATCTACGGCCAATTGCTAGAGATTAATACCGAAAACACCTCTGAAGCCCGCATCCAAAACGATGAATACGACAAAGAGTCGGCGCACGATTTCGCCCTCTGGAAAAAACAAAAAGACGGCGAACCGGTTTGGGCATTCACGCTTGACGGTCAGAAACTGGACGGCCGTCCGGGCTGGCATATTGAGTGTTCGGCAATGAGTCGACAGACACTCGGACAGCCGTTCGATATCCATACCGGCGGCGTCGACAACATCTTTCCGCACCACGAAAATGAGATTGCACAGAGTACCGCCGGTCACGACGACCCGGCCATGGCACAGTTCTTTGTGCACAACGAGCACGTACTGGTTGACGGCAAAAAAATGGCCAAATCAGCAGATAATTTTTTTACGCTGGCCGATGTTTTGGCTAAAGGCTACGATCCGTTGGCCTTCCGTGTCAAAATTCTACAGTCTCACTACCGCAGTCAGGTTAATTTTACCTGGGAGGCGCTCGACGCTGCGCAGAACTTGCTCAAGACATTGCGCGCGTGGGCTGATCTACGTCACCAAAAAGCTGCCCACGATGCGACCGCCAGCGCCGGATACAAGCAAGCCTTGATCGACATTCTAGCGGCCGTACAGGACGATCTCGACATGCCCCGAGCCATGAGCGCACTGGCCGGTCTGGCCGATGCCGAAACTATTGATCCGGAAAAAATACAGGCACTCCTCAACGTGCTGGACCGCGTCTTCGGCTTTCAATTGGCAGAGCGTTCAGACATCTCGCACGAGCAAAAGTCCCTCATTGCCGATCGGGAACAGGTCAGGCATGCGGAAGATTGGGCCGCTTCCGACAAGTTGCGAGATCAACTCACCGAGCAGGGTATTGGGTTGCGCGATACGCCGCGTGGGCCGGTGTGGTGCCGATTATAAAACAATAAAGACTGCCAAACACACGAGGTTTATGCTGGTTTGGTCTTTGGCTTGGAAATGCCAGCGTCGACGTCCGGACCGTCCTGACGTGTTGCCTCTTTGTAGGTTACTTCTTCGATAACATGCTTGCTGCGCAGATAGTCGAGCAGGAAAATCCGAATGCAGCCCATGACCGGAATAGCCACCAGACCACCAAACAAGCCGCCAAAACTCACACCGATAATAACAGAAGCAAACACCAATAGCGGAGACATATTCGTCGTGTTAGACTGCAAACGCGGCTGAATAATGTAATTTTCAATCTGTTGGTACAAAATGTAGTAAGCTAAGACGATCAGCGCCGTCCACGGAGAGTGGAAAAGTGCCACGGTCGTAACAATCACCGCGCCGATCGTGTGACCGACCAGCGGGATCAGCCCGCATACAAACACCACCACAAACAACGCCGCCGGGTAACTTATGTGCAGAATCAGTAGCGCTGGCAGCAGCAGTGTTGCCGCAATCAACGCCAACATAACCTGACCGTTCACGTAGCCCTTAATGACTTTGTACATGTCGTGTGCCAGGCGATCGGCCCGGGAATGATGTTCGTCAGGAATCAAATCCCGCAGGAAGCGTACCCAACGAGGACCTTCGATGAGCATCATAAAAGTCAAAACCAAAATCGTCAGTACCGAGAAAATGCTACTGCCCAACTTGGCTGCGCTCGATACCGCCGTCCCCCCAATATTACCCAACCGATCGGAGAGCTGGTGCGAGAATTTATCGATCTCGTCCTGCAGATGATATTTGTCCACAAAGCGGCCAATGCTAGAATTTTCGTCACGGGTTTGCTGCACCAGGCCGGGCGCCGCATTAATAAAAGTGGACGTTTGCTTCACGAGCGGCGGCACGATGCTAAACAAAAAACCGGCCAATGCTAAAATCACCACAAAAAACGAGATGGCCGTAGCCGCGGTCCGGCTTCCTTTGCGCTTGCCAGGGATACGTTTTGCGATCCATTGCACCGGGCCGTTGAGCGCCAGCGCCAAAAACAGTGCCGTAAAAATGAGAATAATGGCGTGCTGCGCATGCTTCAGCGTTGCCAATCCGATAATGGCAACAATCACCAATAGCAAAATGCGAACGACCACGCGATTAGGAATATTCATATCGATCATTTCTCGGTTGCGCTTAGGTCGAAGTCCAAACATACCCCTAGTATGAATTACCCTCGTCGCTTATGCAATGCTTGTGCAAAGAGCTCGACGGTTTGATGGCCAATCTGGGTAATATCAAACTGTTTGACGTAGCTATGCTGCCAATCGCTATAGGCTGCGCGAGTCGATGCATGCTGTAAAAGATCGAGTAGTTTAGCAGCCAGGGCCGGCGTATTGTAAGGATCGAACAGGCTTTCAGTGTGGGGCGCAAGCACGCTGGCGTAGCCGGGATTTTGGCCACCAAGCACAGCGCCGCGACTAGCCGCCATAGCCTCCAGTAACACGATACCAAAACTCTCACCACCAGTACTTGGATAGATGGCGATATCGGCAGCCGCCAGGTATCGCGGTTTGTCGGTCTCAGAAATATGACCGGCGAACTCGACAATATCAGTCAAATCGTGCTCGGCGACGTAGGTGCGCAACTGAGCCGCGAGCGGGCCAGCACCGCAAATAATAAATCGGGCATTCGGTGGCCATACTCCCTGAGAGCGCAGATCAACAATGACGGGCAACACATGCTGACAGCCTTTACGCTCCACCAGCCGGCCAAGAAATACAATATTCAAGCTAGCGACATAGCGAGCTAACGGCTTGGCGGCAGAGAAGGCAGCAAGCTCCAACGGCAGTGGTAACACCTGACTCTCAATATGAAAGCTTTGTCGAGCGAATGCTTGTGTCGCCGTGGTATTGCTCAGCATCAGATCAAATCGGCGGACACTTTTGCGCAGCCACCACCCGAGCAGTCGATTCGCCCAGGCAACCGTATTGGAATATGCCAAGACGTGGAACATCCCCGTGACCGCCGTGCGAGGTCCGGCAGCCAGAATGACACGGGCTGCCATGGCCGGGCTATACGGCACCTGTACGTGCAAGACATCAAACTGTTCGCGTTCCAGAAGGGCTCGAATCGGCCCTCGGCGAACAGGCAAGGGCATTGCCATGCGATTATGATTAAATCGCACGTTGATGTTGCGGCTCAAACTGTGCAGGTTCGGTATATCAGTCCGCTTAGTTTCCCCAACCAGATAATGCACTTCGTGACCCTCGCGAGCCAGCCAGCGCCCGAGCGTCAAAACATACTGTTGCACGCCATCGGGTTTATCGAGCGAATCATCGAACACCAAACCGATCTTGAGTGTACGCTTACTCACGGCTGGTTTTGCCGGCGGCCAATGCCTTTTCGTAAATTTCCTCATACTGGGAAACAATGTGCTCCCAGGTGTACTGTTGGATTTCTTTGGCCGCCCATTTGCGCCACAGAGCACGGAGATCATTCTCGCGAAGCAACAGTTTGAGCCGTCGGGCAAATTCGACTGTTTGCTTGGGATCAACCAACGAAAGGGCACCCAAATCGGTCATAACGCCAGCATAGCCGGGATTGTCGCCAGCCACCGTCACCAGCCCGGTCGCCATAGCTTCTAGTAATACCACGCCGAAACTCTCACCGTACAGCGACGGCACGCAAAACAAATCACTCTGTTGCAGATACCGCACTTTGTCTTCATTGCTGATATATCCCAAGAAAGTCACGTTTTTAAGCTCAAGATCCTCAACCAACAGTTCGAGTTTTGGACGATCTGGCCCGTCGCCCGCCAAGACAAGCGCCACGTCTGGATCGCTGTCACTCAGCAGTTTGAAAGCTCGAATAAGATATTTAACGCCTTTGCGCCCTTCCAGTCGGCCCACATACAAAATGGTTTTTGGGCGACGTTCTTCGTTAGGGAACGCGACCGGCCGGGTAAAGAGCGTTAGATCAATGCCGTTAGGGATGATAGCTACCGGCGCTTCGGTCAGACTGCAGACATATTCGGCAGCGGCATCGGATACGGCAGTGAAGGCATCGATATATTTAAGAATCGGCTTGGTGTAGGGGGTTATGACCTTGGCCATAGTGCGGCTCATCATTGTTTCTGGCAATTTGGCATGGAAAGTGGCGACGTTAATTGCTTGGGAACGACTCAGAATCTGCGAACTCAGCACCGGAATCCACGGCTCGTGAAAATGCAAAATGTCGAACTGCTCGGCAGCCAGCATTTCCTCGATGGCCTCACCGACACTGGCCGAAACCTGGAAAGTCGTACGCGTTGGCGAGCGAAAATCAGTTGAGCCCCCGACAAAAATAACGTGATCTTCGGGCGCATCTTCGTGGTCTTGCGGTCGCGGGGTAATAATGTACACGTCGTGTCCACGCTGTCGCAAGACGCGCTGCTGGGCACGCACGATTTCGAGCACACCACCCCCTTTATTAATTGCGTACGGGCAAACCAGGCCGATTTTCATACTTGCTCCCATTGTAGCATGCTACAGTTTGGCTATTACTCGATGTAATTTCCCTGGAATGAATGGCGCGGCGGACTGAGCATCGGCAATGATACTTGGCGCATGGTTGCCCACCTTAAGCAGTGCCAGCAGCGTGTAATTGGTGAAAATAATACGCAGGTGCTGCTCAACCACCGCATTATTAAAATAGCGGTCGTCTTTCATGGCCACATGATACACCGGCAAGTCAATCTGTTTTTTACAATTATCAAGGGTCAGGAACTCCGCCGTGGTTTGCATATATGTCCGCACATCGTTACTGTGCCAAAGGCCGATTTCGATGCGCGTCATTTCCTCTATCTGGTCGCCCAGTAGACTGCTAAACTTTTGCTTTGCATTGTGCGTACGGCGATAGACGGCCCGCAAAATGAGAGGATGCAAACACACATACCGAAAAAAGGTTGCAGCGACCGGCAGCGCAAAAACACGCGCCCCCAGCAGGTAGCTCAACCGTCGACGCTTAGTGAACGAAAAATCGTCATAATGAGCAAAGCCAACGTAACTTATCAGGAGCTGCACCTTTTTGGCTAAATCTGGGTACCGTTGCAGCATGCGCGTAGCCATCACAAATCCCAGACTCATACCCACGATAATAACTTTTTTACGTTTGTAACGGAGTTTGATAAACGCCGCCAGATAATCGGCAAAGTTATCGAGTGTCGCCTTGCGGCCTATCTTATAAAAGCTATCCATGCCGCCGAAGCCAGGCAGATCAGGCATTGTCACCGCTGCATCACGATTGAGATTTTGAGCCACTCCAAACCAGCGTTCCAAACTAGAGTGATGTCCGTAGATAAACAGAATTTCTTTATTGTTCCCCTTGGGCGCAGGCATATGCAGCATGCGCCCTTGGAGACCGTTCATATTGAGAGGACCAATGTAATCATCTGCGGTGGGTATTGTTTTTGCCATAGTATTACTCACACTCTACGATATCTGCGGGCACTCCGACAATACTTATGGCGGCGTCAACGGCGACTTAGGGAAAGGTGATGCCGTTACAGCTAAAGTCCGGCATACCACTGTAGGCTATCCATTGGAAATTATCTGCTATAGATGTCTGATTGGCGGTAAAGCTGGTCGACTCAAGATGGAATTTCGTTATGTGTCCCGCCGGAATGGAGGCAAATTGCAAGGGGTCACCATAGTTACTGCCCATTGATTGGCCGTTCGAGGTGCCAAACCAACGATAGCTGACAGGCGGGGCGATGCTCTCAGTACCCGTGTTAGTAATGCTGATAATCGGATCAATCAATTGGCCAGCCGTCACGCGAGAAGGCAGGCTAATGCTACACTTGGCAGAAGTCGACGATTTTGTTCCAGGAGGGAAGCCCGTTGCACCATACCCATTGTAGGCAACCGTTTGGTCGCAGAGCGGCACACCGCCGCCGTAAGGTTCGTAATTAGTGCCGCTGGTGGCGTAGATGGCATTCACCCAGCCCCAATGTCCTTGATCGGAAAGCGTGTAGGCCCACCAAGTATCTGAGTACGGACCAACCGTCTCCAAACCACCGTTCCATTGGCACTTAATCCAATTATTGCCAACGTGCAGCGTTCCCGCCGAAGTGTTGTTGCTGTACCTGACCGGCGACGAGGCTGCAAATCCGCAGTTGTACTTGCCACTCCCGATGTAACTACAGCTCACTGTGGTTGCACCCGCCTTAGCGGGAGTAACAGCAACTAGCCCGGCAGCCACAAGCGCAGCGCCAGCCAGCACGAATGTCATCCTCCCCACGCCACTTTTTACTGATGAGATATATTTCATCGTCATGCAAACCCTCCCTATGTTTTTACTAAGTATTAAGCATAACAAGTATAAACCAGAACGGTCAACGAACAAAATGTAGTAGGGTAAGCCATTGAGTTTTTTGCTCTTTTAGCGTAGAATCACTCTGTTAGCACGCTTCAACGAAGCGCTAGCATGACCCATTGGGGGTTGGCCAAGTGGTAAGGCACCAGGTTTTGGTCCTGGCATTCGGGGGTTCGAATCCCTCACCCCCAGCCAAATTTTGTATCTGTTAATTTTATGTGCTAGGCCAGATGTTAGAACTTTGATATCTCTTAAGTTATTTTCACTACGTCAAACAAAAATAAGTGTATTATGGCTTTATGAAACATAAGTACTTTGTCGGGTGGATTACGGCTGCAGGAATAATCGGTATTTGCTTCGGGATCTTTTACTCGATATTTGGGCTTAAAGGTCTGCCGATTTACCAGAAGATTGTCCCTGCTGCTTCCTATGAAGGCTGGGGCCGAGGTCTATACGGCGCGGTCTTCATAGGTTTTAGCGTATTACTGCTGCTTTTAGGCCGCCGAGCAATTCAACGAAAGGACAAAGCACTTAGCAATATACTTTTTTATGGCATCGCTGCTTGGCTTGCGTACGAGGCTTTATTCTCTTTGATATATGGCGTCTACATTAATGCGATAGTTGATGTGTTTTTGATAATATTCTTAAGCTATCCACTATTGCGCGGCGTACGTAAATAACAATCTCTTTCTAAGATATAAGGGTGCAAAAAATTATCATCGTCTCTGGCTTGAATTGATTGAGCCAATTTACTAACATCCACGGTTCGATCCTCCGACATAATCCCCCAGCCAGCACATTTTAAGAAGTAAAAGAGTTACAGAAAATATAATTTCCGGGCTTTTTTATTTTGTGATCTGTTTTCATGTTTCGAGTCCTTTGACCCGCATGCTTTTATGTCTATACTGTGGTCATGCTACTATCAGATCTCAACACCTTCAGCCCTGAACTCAATAAAAAGAACGTATTTCTTGTGTCGCTTGGCGCCACAGAGCAACACGGTCGCTATGCGCCACTTGGTACTGATAATTTCATTCAGAATGCCCTAATGGAAAAAGTACAAGCCGCGCTCCCAGAAGTAATATTCCTACCTAACATTCCCGTTGGGCCATCCTGGCAACATATGGGCTTTAGTGGCACGGTATCTCTCAAGCCCGAAACGCTCTATGCGATCATTCGTGACGTAACTAATTGTCTGAAAGATACTGCCAGTACAATTATCTTTGTCTCTTGGCATGGCGGCAACAAGCCGACGGTTAATGAGTTCATCGAGAAAGAGAGGCAAAACTTCCCTGATTTGAAATTAGCGCTCGTGACTTTTGGCGACGAAGGCACTGACGAAAAGGCCGAGAAGCTTCTGAATGGCCCGACTGACGACCATGCCGGAAACACTGAAGTCTCGATTATGCTTGCCGTACGCCCGGACATTACCAAACAACCGCATGCGAGCGATGCCAAGGAAAACGTAGACTTTTCGTGGGACAAACCGATTATTGAAGTAACCCCAGATGGTGAGATTGACCATCACAAGCAATGGGTTGCTAGCGCCGAGATCGGTGAAGAGCTTGTTGCGGTTTATTCAGAAAACCTGGTAGCCAAAATTCGCGTGCTAATCGCATAAATAGATTTAGCCACCCTCCTGGAACAAGGTGACCTGCACGACCACATTGCATCTCGGCCCGATGAGGATGACCCTCAGCCGGTAGGCGAGCTAGGTAGACGATGGGCAATCGAGTGGCTACATGAAGAAGTCAAGGGCATGCACCTGACTATTGAGCAGTCTGCGCTTAAGGCTCAGCTCGAAGCGTATCTAAAAACTTAATAGACAAAGCCACCAGTGAGCATATAATAAAGCTTACGATTATATGACACAGCGATCAAAACAGTCTTCAAAAAAGAAAACCGTCGCTCATCACGCCAAGCGGTTGTATCATGATACACCGAAGTTTGTACACGGTATGGTTGTCGGCGGGTTCATTGGATTTGTACTCGTCTTGACGTTGAGTGCCGTTGCGCCGTCTGCGGCGCTGTCACTGCAATCACCGCGCGACTGTGACACCAACGCGGTTATTAACTGCGGCGTGCTCACTACCGCCGAACTCCAAAAAGGCTACAACGATGCGGTTAATACAGGCGTCACTAGCATCTATAAGTATTTTGGCATTACGGCCAATGACATCAAAAACGCCGACACGCTTGCTGTCTCTGGTCGCGTATATAAAGATGGCCGCGTCATGGTCGGCAAAAACCTGGTTGCCACGAATGCCATATCAGCCGGTCGGCGCAATGCTCAGGGCAGCAAAAAGATCACCTATGGTGGTGCCACATTTTACACACGGCCGCCAAGTACCTCATTTGCCATAGCATCGATTGCAGCGTATGTATACATGCAGGATGGAACGTTTAAGGCCGCCATCCTTGCTGGCTGCGGGAATCCGGTGAGCGCGACTTCGGTCACCAAAAAGGCTACACCTGTCCCTCCGCCTACTCCGACGACTGTTGAAGACGTGCTACCGCCACCTACAGTCACGACCACCTCCACACAGCTGGCCGAAAGCCAACCAACACCGGTCACATTGGCAGTTGCAACCACAACAAGCGCATTGCCCGACACTGGCCCGGGCAGCATTGGCCTGATTGCGCTAGTCTCCATCGTTAGTGGCTACGCTTTCCATGTCACTCATCGTCGTATCCAGCGCAAGCGGCGCGCCGGACGTATCTAAAGCAGGCAAGGGTAGACGGCCCGGCTAGTAGCGACTCACCTTGTTGAAAGTATAGGCAGCGCGAGTCAGCGACAGTCCCATAAGCGTTACAAAGCCGAACAATACGTAGGCAACAATACCCTCCATAAACGGGCCGGCTACAATGCGTAGCACATACTGATACGACACCACCAAAATGATAGGGAGCATGGATTGGAGCAGTAAACGAATCGACGGTTTATACAACTCTGACGCCCGCGGAATTGTCATACGCAGAACGATCGCCGAACAGATCGGTGTAACAAGCATAATTCCCCACATTACCGCTACAATATCGTGGATGAGCTCAGACTCAGTGGTGGCGGGGTGAGGCGCCAACCAACTGCATAACGCCATGACCGCCATGCCAATAAGCACAGGTGCGGGCGTCGTCCACCAATTTTTAACTCCCATCAGCCGAGCGTACATCGCGTCACCAATATGGAACAGGACTGCGGCGATCAAAATCGGCGTCGTATACAAGATGCTGGTCGCCGGAAAATGTCGCAAGTGGAAAATTTCCATAATCGGTTGACCTAGCAAACTCAACCCCAAAAGTGTTACCGCGGCGCAGATCACTAGAAAGGCACGTCTCAGCTCAGACTGGAACGCCCGGAGAGCGGTCAAAAAAAGCGTTGCCGCACCAACCGTCACTAGGCTAAAAACCGTAGCGCCACCGACCAGCCCGCGCTGCTCGGGCGTCTGGAGCGGCAGCAGTAGGGCCAAGCTCAGGGCTACGACAAAGGCCGTGCTTAGGACAATCCCCAGCTGCAGCCGACTTTTCCTAAGATAATTGTTACCTTGCATGTGCAGATCTATTTGCAAGTGCAACGAGTCGGGCGTAAATAAACGAATTTTCTCTTGTGTCAGGAGATATTGCTCAAGTTGCCGTTGTACGCCATGTAGTGTCTCGCTATCGGTAGGGATAACGGGCTGTGCTTTGTCAACAATACGCGTCGTAATCTCGCGGAGTGGGTCAAGCAATGGATCAACTTCTTCCGCCCGCGTTGCAAGTGAAGCAGTGTAGACCGTTCGCTCAATGAGTTGCCCATATGATTCCATACCCACCCTACCTTTTTAAAAACCAGGGTTAAAGACCACTATGGCACTCACAATACCGCCCAAAAGACCGATCAAACCGACGCCCACCAACGCTTCGCTTCCCACCTTGCCGCCAATAATCATCAAGGCCAGCGAGCTAACCGTAATACCCAAAAATATAAAGACACCGCGCTTGCCAGAGCGTTTTTTCTTGTTCATGTTCGTTTGAGGCTGCGTGTTCTGTACCATAGCATCATAGTAACAACGTCCGCCTTAGTTGTCGACGGCCTTACGCAGTATGCAGAACGCGTCACCGGTCAGCCGGACGTGCCGTCATGGAGTACATTGCCACAACATCCATATTCATCTAATTCCCAGAGTAGGATTAATAATTATCTATTTAACTGTTCGTTTTGCGTGTAGCCTGTGCTACGATATTCGGCACCACGATACCACTTGTATGGCCGTTCAGACATGCCCACCCAAAAGTCTGAACGGCCATACAAGTGGTATGAAGGTGCACTACTCACTGTTTGTAGAATTGCCAGCTCACCTGATATATCCAAATTTGCTTGCATAGTATTCCTATTATCTGCCGGGGTTATTAAAAAAATACTAACTCTTATTAATTTGTATACCTGATTGAATTTTCAATTCTCATCTGGAATTTAATGACTATTTAATATCGAGACTGGTACTATACGATAAGTCAAAGGGTTGGTGATGAAACTTTTACTTATCGAAGATAACCGTTCGCTGGCTGACAGCCTCAAAAAGCATCTCGGCAAGAATTTCCTTGTTGATGTTGCTCGAACAGGCGAAGAAGGGCAACGCCATGCGCTGACCAATAGTCACGACGTGATCGTGCTTGATCTCAATCTACCCGATACCAACGGTGCGGATGTCTGTAAAAATATCCGCAACGCGCAGATAACAACACCTATCCTTATACTAACCGCGGTGGCTGACATCCCGAGTCGCGTGTCGCTGCTCAATGCCGGCGCCGACGACTACCTCACCAAGCCATTTAGCATTGCCGAGCTGCGCGCCCGTTTGGGCGCCTTGCTGCGCCGCGTGCCGGCTTCCTATACGCCCGGCGTGCTCACCATCTGCGATCTCACTGTTGACCCCAACCGCCGCAAGGTTGAGCGAGCCGGCATTCCGATTAGTCTGCGGCGCAAAGAATTCGATATCCTGGAGTATCTCATTCGTAATCGGGGGCGGGCCGTAACGCGCGCCATGATCCTCGATCATGCCTGGGATACAAATAAAGAAACATGGCACAATACGGTGGACGTGCACATCAAACACCTACGCGACAAAGTCGACCGGCCATTTAGCGCTCCGCTTATCAAGACGGCATATGGCATCGGCTATATGATCGATGAGGCCTAACATAAAAGGGGTGAAAGGAGGGCACCACATGGGAACAGTCATGACCGACATACTGACCAACGCTGATTTACGCAGCGATCGAGCAGTGCAGGATGCTATGATGAACAAGGCAGAAGTAACAGGACCTTGGTTCAGCGCTCCTGAGCAGTAACAATTCTTACGCACAACCGGGTGGCAGTGCACGGTATTGGCTGCGCCCGGTTTTATATTCGCCTTATGCGCCGCAAACTTTATACACTATTTATCGAACCCCGCCAAGAGGATGAAGACCTTCGCAACCGCGAGCTTGTCTTAAACGTGCTGCTTGCCGGCACCTCCGGCGTTTTCTTGTTATCATTCGTGCTGTTACTCGTCAGTTTCGCGGTCGGCAACTCATATGTTGGCATTCGTATTGTCGGTGTGGGTGTCTGTTTGACTTTTATCGGAGCAATTTACCGGGCAGCTCGCGCCGCCCAGTACCAATTGTCGGCCTATTTACTGCTGTTTGTCTATCTGGTGATTGCCACGCTCGTCGCTTATCGCTGGGGTGTCACCATGCCTGTCGGCGTCATTTTATATGCACTGATTGTTGTGCTAGCGGGAATTTTGCTGGGCGCCCGCTATTCGCTGTATGCGGCCATCTGGGTGGCGGTGATCGTCGTTGGCCTCGATGTGGCACAAGTACATCACCTTACGCAGACCGATTGGAGCTGGCTGCAAACGCCGCTCGATTTTGGCGTCATTTCTGGATTTTGTATTATTTTCTCGGTGATCGGGTTGGTAACCTGGCTGTTCAATGTACAGATGGAGCGCTCGTTACATCGGGCGCATCGCGCCGAAGCCGCGCTCCTGCGCCAAAAATTATTACTCGAGTCCAAAGTAGAGGAGCGCACCCGCGAGCTCCAGGTTGCCCAGTTCGAGCGCATCCAGCAGCTGTATCGCTTTGCCGAGCTGGGTCAACTCAGCACCGCTCTGTTGCACGACCTTGCCAATCATCTCACTACGCTGACGCTCGACATCGAAGGCCTTGAAGAGCAATCGCACAAAGGAGTCGTCCGGCGCGCCAAACGCAGCATCCGTTACATCGACGACATGGTATTGCGTGTCCGCGACCAACTCCAAGGCAAACAGCGAATTAAGCAGTTTCATCCAGCTACCGAAATCGACGAGGTGGTGCGTATTTTAAATCATAAGGCCGGCAAGGCCGGTGTGGTGATCCGATGGGAGGCACCGGAAGATCGCAAAACGCTATACTGTCGCGGCGAGCCGATTCGGTTTCGCCAAGTCATTGCCAATTTGTTATCTAACGGTATCGACGCCTACGACCAGCCGGCAAACGCTGAACATCCGAATGTGGTACAGCTTGACCTCAAAGCCAACGACAAGCAGATAACCCTGACTATTAGCGACACTGGCCGGGGGATCGCGGCAGACGATCGGCAACAACTCTTCGAACCATTCTATAGCACTAAGAAAACTGGCATGGGCCTCGGTCTTTTCATTTCCAAGGAAATCGTCGAAAACCACTTCGAGGGCAGCATCAGCGTCGGCCCGGAAACCGACAAAACGGTCTTCACAGTAATGCTGCCAAGGGCGTAATCAGGTGGGGCAGGCAGAGCTGGCGCAGGCTCGCGCACGAGCCCTCACGTTTCTGCAGCAGGCCCAAACACCAGACGGTAGCTTCGTCGGACTTACGAGCGCCACTGAGCGACCATTCAACGCCACACGCGTACACCATACGACGTTTGTGCCCTCCCTGGTGCTCGGTGCCTTGAGCGGGGTCTCCGATCCAGTAGCGCAGACGATTCGACAACGCCTAGCAACCTGGCTCCTTGCGGAACGAAGTCCGCAGTGGTCCTTTAATTATTGGGCTCACCAAAGCCCGGAACGATCAACCAATCCCTATCCCGATGATCTCGATGACACGTTTTGCGCCTTGATCGGCCTCCACCGGCATGACCCATCACTGATTGACGAGACTTGCCTCGGTCACGTCGTTCGCCTATTGCTGGCCACCGAAAGCCAAGTGGGCGGCCCCTACCGCACATGGTTGGTTCCAGAAAACGCGGCGGCGGTGTGGCAAGATGTCGATGTAGCGGTCAATAGCAATGTCGCTTGCTTTCTGCAGGCCGTGGCCCAAACACTACCCAATGTGCAACACCTGCTGGAGCAGGCGATTGTGACACGCACATTTCGCTCACCATACTACCCTTCAGCGTATCCGCTCTTATACTACGTGGCACGCGCCTACCAGGGGAGCGAGCGTCCGGTACTGCGCGACTATATTCTGAAGCTACGTACCGGCGGTGCCTGGCAAACGCCGCTGCAGACTGCGCTGGCGCTCACCGCATTAGTGCAGCTTGATACGGAACCGGCAGTATTGCAGCCCGGAGTAGCGCTGCTGCAGGCCACGCAACAAGCAGATGGGTCGTGGCCTGCTGAGGCTTTCTGGATGGACACGACGTTCCATGGTGCTGCCGCGCTCACCACCAGCCTGGTGGTAGAGGCCTTGCAACAGTGCGAAACACCACGCCAAGCAACACACACGGAATTGTATGAACGAAAGACCTCGGCCGCTACCGAACGCCGCTACCAAAAGGTTATGAATGCAACGCGCCAGTCCCTCCACTCCGTGGCGCAACCGCTTCGCGCCCAGACTCAGGCGATGGTCGACATCATTGACCGAGCCGAAAATCGCCAAGAAATTGTTTTGTTGCCGTACTTTTTTGCCGGTGTCCTAGCCCACCGTCCACAGCGGGTCGTTGATACATTATGCACGGCGCTCGGCCAGGCAAACACCTTCGGCTGGATGGCATACACAATATACGATGACTTTCTCGATGGGGAAGGGCAAGCGGCCATGCTATCCGTGGCAAACCTATCGCTGCGCCGCTCGCTGCATTGTTTCCGGCAGGCTCTTCCGCGCCACGTGGCGTTCCAGCGCTTGGTCGAGCAAACCTTCGACACCATCGACACTGCGAATGCCTGGGAAATCGCCAACTGCCGCATGCTTATAGAAGGGGATACTTTGCACCTGGTCAAATTGCCACGATATAAAACTGCCCTACAGCTGGCTGACCGCTCGCTGGGGCATGCGTTAACGCCGTTGGGTCTGCTCGCCGCCGCCGACGTCGATCTCGCAAGTAAGCAAGCCCAGGCGATGCGCGAAGCACTGCGGCACTACCTCGCCGCACGGCAGCTGCACGACGACGCCCACGATTGGGAAGTGGACATGCGTGCCGGACATTGCAGCTACGTCGTGGTGGCTATTCTTGAGGCTCTTGGCCTACGGCCGAGTACCTACTCGCTGACTACGCTCCTGCCGCGCATGAAACGAGAGTTCTGGCACCACACACTTCCCCGACTCTGCGCCAGCATGACTCACCAACTGCATCTGGCGCGCCGGACATTGCAGCGCAGCGGCTATGCCGATCAGTCGGCTGCATTCGTGGAGCTCATCGAACAGCTTGAGGCATCAGTAGCACGAACGCAGCGTGAGCAAGCTGGCGCCGAAAAGTTCCTCACCGCCTATCAGCGTAAGCCAGCCCAAAAGTCCTAGTGGTAATTGCCTGGAGCATATCTTATACTGGACGTATTGAATAAAGAGAGGAATAACATGCAACCACAAGACCCTACAACAACGCCACCGGCGCCTGGAGCCACTCCCGAGCCTCCTGTACCTACAGCTGCACCAACACCCGAGCCAAGCACAAGCACGCCACCTATGCCTGGAGCTCCTGAAGGCAGCACACCCCCCCTGGCAGGTATGCCTCCCGTTAGTACTGCGCCTTCTTTCCAAGCTGCTTCGCCACAAACTCAGGGCGGCAGCAAAAAGAAGCTCATCATGCTCATTGTGGGTATTGTAGTGCTGCTCGCGCTCATTGTGGGCGGCTGGTTCGGCTACAATAAGTTTTTTGCGGGCATTAAGCTCGAAAAGTACAGCAACAGCAACATTAGTCTCCTCGTGCCGGCTGGCTACGCAAAGACCGAAGAAAACGGCGGCGCGACTTTTGACGAAAAGAATGCCAGCGATGACACAAAATCGACCGTCATCGCCTACTACCAGGCCTACCCTGAAGCCATTAGCGACGATGAGCTTGCCAGTGTCAAAACAGAATTGCGCAATCAGCTCAAAAGTGCCGCCCAGGGCGCCGTGGCCAGCTCCGGCGAGACCGTTGATGATCTGAACATTACCGACACCACTTTTAAAGGCGACGCAGCACTCAAACTGACCGGTACCGCCAAAAAAGATGGCAAGAAAATCGGTGACGTGACAATTGTTGCTGTTGCCAACAAAAAGGCCGTGTACCTAGTTGGCGTTGCCGCACACACTTCCGATCCAGGACTCAAGAAGAAAACCAATACCATTATCAACTCCTTGGAAGTGAAAAATTAGTTAATCATTCGTTCATAATTTAACCCAATATCGTTGTAATATGGTATACTGCCTGTGCTAGAAAGAAGCTGCCGTCAGTAATTCTAGATCGTTATTAGGTATTAAAGAAATCGCCCTTGAGGAGCAGCTAACTGGTACGACCAGCTTACCTCGGTGCAAAAGAAAGAGGATAGGCCAGAATGGCAACTAAACTTTTTGTTGGTTCACTAAGTTACAGTGTTACCGACGATCAACTTCAGGACGCGTTTGCCGCTTTTGGTACCGTCGTATCAGCTAAGGTCATTATGGACCGCGAAACTGGCCGCTCAAAGGGCTTCGGTTTTGTGGAAATGAGCTCAGAAGATGAAGCGCAAGCAGCCATCAAAGAGATGAACGGTAAAGATGTTGGCGGCCGAGCCGTCACCGTCAGCGAAGCTCGCCCGCAAGAAAACCGTGAGCGCCGCCCATTCAATGGTGGTGGCAACGGTGGCGGCAACCGCTACTAAGCGATTGTCCCAGCTTAAAAAGCACCTGTTTCGGCAGGTGCTTTTTTGTTTGCCAAGCTAATACCCAGGATAGCTCAGGTACAATGGCGGTAATCTAACCGAAAGGACCAGCTATGAATGTCTTCAGTCGAGGGGTACGCGGCGCCTTTCGTAATGGGATTCGCGCCTGGGCGATCATCGGCATGCTGGGGCTCAGCATTGGGCTGGCACTGAGCATGTTGCTAGCGCACCAAGCGGTCGGGCAGCGTATTGGGAGCGTGCAGTCGTCGGTCGGCAACACTATCACCATTACACCGGCTGGCATTCGTGGCTTTGCCGGGGGCGGCGAGCCGCTGACCGTCGACCAGATTGCCAAAATCAAAGCAACGGCCCATATTACGACGACCGATCAGGTGCTGACCGATCGCTTAAACAGTGACGGCATCAATTTGCAGTCAGCAATCGAAGCCGGTAGCTTTGGCCGGCGTCAGTTCCGTATGGAAAACGGCGGCACTGCGAGGAGTGAGGATCCGGCAGCTCCGCCAGCCACCTTCACGCCGCCCATCACCATTCTTGGCGCGTCCGCACCACTCAGTGCCGATACAACGGCCAGCGGCGGCAAACTCACACTGAGCAGCGGGCAAAGTTTTGACGGCACCAAGGACGCAGCCGTAGCGCTCGTCGGCACCACGCTGGCCAAAAAGAATAATCTGCAGGTTGGCGCTACATTCACGGCCTACGGGACGACGTTCACGGTTGACGGTTTGTTTAATGCCGGTAACCAGTTTGCTAATAATCAGGTGATTATGCCGTTGCCCACGGTCCAGCGCTTGAGCAACCAGGCCGGCGCCGTCACCACCGTAACCGCGCATCTTGATTCCAGTGTCAATCTTGACAGTACAACGTCTGCGCTCCAGACAGCGCTCGGTGACAAAGCCGACGTTAGCACCCAAGCCGACCAGGTCAAGACAACGTTAGCGTCACTACAAAGTATTCAGAAGGTCTCGTTGTTTAGCATGATTGGCGCCACCGCAACGGCGAGCGTCATCCTGCTACTGACGATGATCATGATTGTTCGCGAGCGACGCCGGGAAATCGGCGTGCTAAAAGCTATTGGTGCTTCCAATGTCCGCGTCATGTTGCAGTTTGGCGCCGAGGCACTGACCCTGACCATACTCGGCGCCGTGGTTGGCATGGTAATTGGGAGCCTTGGCGCCACTCCTGTTACTGCGCTGTTGGTTAATAATTCGAACTCTAACTCAACGAGCGATACAACTGGCCGCACAATTCGATTTGACGCCGGCACTAGCCCATCTTTGGCGGGCGGTGGCTTACGGGCCCGCCTCGAAGGCAACGGCACGGTACGCGGCTTGCGAAACCTCCAAGCCAATGTCGATGGCACAATTGTGCTTTACGGCCTACTGGGAGCACTGGTGGTCGGCAGCGCTGGCAGCATGGTCGCCGCAGCTTTTATTGCTAAAGTTCGCCCTGCAGAAGTCATGCGGGCAGAATAAGAAGGACAATTATGTTGGAAGTAACAAAACTGAGCAAACAATTTACCAGTGGCAATACAACCGTCACCGCGGTCAAGGATATCAGCTTGCGTGTTGAGCAAGGAAAGTTCGCCTCGATCGTCGGCCGCAGCGGGAGTGGTAAGTCAACACTCCTCAGCCTTTTGGGCGGGCTCGAGGCACCTACCAGCGGCGACATTGTCGTCGACAAACAATCTTTGGGCAAACTGAAGGACCACGCGCTCATCAAATATCGCTGCCGAACGATAGGCTTTGTGTTCCAAGGCTATAACCTAATCCCCAACCTAACGGCCGCCGAAAATGTCATGCTGCCGATGGAGTTCAGCGGCCGGCCAGCCAACGAGCGGCAACAGCGGGCCGTGCAGCTCCTCAAACAAGTCGGACTCGATCACGACAAACAACAGCGTAAACCTGGCCGCTTATCCGGCGGCGAACAGCAGCGCGTGGCCATTGCCCGGGCGCTGGCCAACAAACCAAAGCTCATTTTAGCCGATGAGCCAACCGGCAACCTCGATGAGCAAACAGGCAAAATGATTTTTGACCTACTACATAACCTGAGTCGCTCTGAGAACACGACCATCATCGTTGTCACGCACGACCTGTCCATAGCCGGGCGCACCGATCAGACCTTCCGGTTGCAGGACGGCGCACTAGTTAAAAAACAGCACCCTGGGAGACCAGGGTGCTAGGGACTATCCCAAAAACGGATTACTTCTTGGGAGCAGCTGGTGGCGTTGTGACAGCCTTGTGATCTGCCGGCTGAGCGGCAGTAAACTGACCTCGCACCTGGAATAACAGGTAGGCACCGATCAAAGCGAACAGCGCCGACATCAGGAAGTTACCGAATCCACCGCCGTACGCCGAGTTGACAAACAGGCGCAAAATGGCTGCCGCAGCCTCTATTAGCATGGCGTAAAAGAGTAGATTCCAGCCACTCTTCTTCATCGCCTTGAGAGCCGGTGCAGCAAACAATAGCATGGCGCCCACCAAAGCAATCACGGCCAAAGCCAGATAGTAGAAAAAGCCTAGGTGATACAGCGATTGGTCGCCGCCGTAGTAACGAAGCGTCGAGTTGAGGAGCTCGATCGTCTGGTTGGCCAGGTGCCCCCAGTGCCAAACCTGATAGGCAGCCCACAGATCGAGAACGCCGAAAATAAGTGCAATCCACCACAGCGCGTGGGCGATTCCTTTTCGACCTTCTTCTGGTATTTTAACGGGTACGTGTTTTTCAAACACGTCGCCAAGCGTGGTTTCTAGTTTGTCGAGTGAGCCCATGGCTACTGTCTCCTTCATTGGTTAATGTCTCCAGCATAGTCCATTGGAGGCATCGACCGCAAGCATTATGGCAGTAGAGCGCCAACGGCCAGCGCACAATCGAGCCCCAGTACCACGACTAGCGACACGTGAAACATGGTGCGTCCCCATTTGGCGTCTTGAGCCGTGCGAAAATTTCGTAGACCGCTCCATAACCAATACCCGCCAAGACCGACGATAACACCCAAATATGCGTAACCGGTGTAACCGTAGACCGTCAGCAGACTGGCCGTGAGCACAAAAGCACCGATGTACGCTATGCTCTGCAATTTGGCAGCCTGCATGCCGCGTTTGACCGGCAAAACCGGCAGGCCGGCGGCGGCATAGTCGCGGGCGCGGTACATCGCAATCGCGTAAAAATGAGGCATCTGCCAGACAGCAAAGATCAAAAACAGTAGCAGTGCGGCCGGATCAAATGTGCCAGTAATCGCACAGTACCCAGCCACCGGTGGCAAAGCCCCAGCGACACTGCCGATCAGCGTTCCGTAGACCGTCATCCGCTTCGTAATGCTATACGGCACCAGGTAACAGAAAATAGCGATTGCGCCCAAGGCAACGGTCAGCGCATTCGTCCACAAAATCAGTACGGTAAAACCAAGTACACCGAGCAGTAAAGCGTAGATTAGTGCCGAGGATGCAGCTATCGAGCCAGTCACCAGACTGCGCTGCTTGGTGCGGGCCATTTTTTTGTCTATACCACGATCAATATAATTGTTAACGACGCAAGCCGCAGCGATCACCAGTGCAATGCCAACTAGTGTGGCAATAAAAATACCGCCAGCAACGTGCCCGACTAGGCACATAGCCAACAGCAAACCGGCACTGGCATTCAGTAGATTGCCATAAATAATGCCCGGCTTGGTTAGTTGATAGTAGCGCCGCAGCATCGCTACAGGTGCACGCCTTCGTCTTGCATGATGTACTGGTCGGTCTGCATTCCGGGAGCACCATGCATGTGGTAATTGAGATTATGCATAATCCACAGTGAACCGAACACCAAAATCGAGAGCACCATCAGCATAAATAAGAAGGCCGTGATATTCCAGCGCGGCTTTGACTCGCTGCCCAAGTGCAAAAAGAACACCATCTGGACAACTAGTTGTGCGACCGCCAAGATAATAATTGTCCCAACCAGTATATCCTTGCTGAGCAGCTGCCGACTGACGGCCATGTAAGCGATGAGCGTCAAAACGAGTGACAACGAAAATCCAGTGACATAGGTCGTCAGTGAGCCACGCGCTGCTTCGCGAACTTGTAGGGCTGGTTGTTGGTGGGGCGCTCGCTCACTCATATACTAACCGCTCCCAACAGATACACGATGGTGAAGATAAAAATCCACACCACGTCTAAAAAGTGCCAAAATAAGCTAAACAGCGTCAGACCGCGGACGGTGGCTGCCGAAAAGCCTCGGCGCACAAGTCGCACGCCGAGCACCGCGATCCACAACAAACCGGCTGTAATGTGCAGTCCATGGGTTCCTACCAGCGTAAAGAACGATGATAAGAACGCACTGCGCCGCCAGCTATTGCCCTCGTGGACGAGATTGGTAAATTCGTGCAGTTCCAAAGCCAAAAAAAGCGCCCCGAGCACAAACGTCACAAGCAGCCAGAACATAACCTGCTGTTTGGCGGCGCGGTGCATGGCCAGTAACGCTAAGCCGCAGGTAAAACTGCTGGTGAGCAAGATGAGCGTCTCGGCGAGTACAAATGGCAGACTAAACAGCTCCTTGCCACCAGGACCGCCAAAGGTGTTGCCGTGCAGCACAGCAAAAGTCGCAAATAACGTCGCAAAGAGTATGCAGTCAGTCATAATGTACACCCAAAAACCAAATGTGGTCTTGGCGTACACCTCTTGCTGGATTTCTGGTGAGACAGCGACGGATTTCATGCCAAGCGCCTTTCCCGGCCTGCGGCCTCGATGCGCGCCACTTCGGCGGCTGGGATCACATACTCGGTTGCATCAGTCGTCAGCCGGACGAGCAACAAAACGATAACCCCTAGAAGACCAATTGCCGCCAACCACCACACGTGCCAGATAACCGCAAAGCCGAACAGGCAGGCCGCGCCGGCAATATACATACCAAGCGCGGTATTTTTAGGCACGACGATGTCCGTGTAGTGAGGCGTCGACTCTGCGCTCAGCTCAGGTTTGTGGCGCTTTGTTTCCCAAAATGCATCGCGGCCGTGTACCTCAGGAATGACAGCAAAGTTGTAGACAGGCGCCGGGGATGTTGTTGACCACTCCAGAGTCCGACCGTCCCAGGGATCGCCGGAAGTATCGAGATGTTTGTGGCGCTGCGCAATACTAACCACCAACTGTAAAACCTGAAAACAAACACCCAGTCCAATCACCAACACGCCAATACCGGCCACTACAAACAGGCCACGCCAACCAAGTGAGGCGTCGTAATGATCGAGGCGCCGCGTGGCGCCCATCATGCCCAAAACATAGAGCGGCACAAAAGCTAGCAAAAAACCGGTAAACCAACACCAAAACGCCGCCCGACCAAGCCGCTCGTTGAGTGTAAATCCAAAAATCTTAGGGAACCAATAGGTGAGCCCGGCAAAAAAGCCAAATACCGCACCGCCGATAATCATCGTGTGAAAATGCGCTACCAAAAACAGACTGTTGTGCACCTGGAAATCAATAGCCGGCACGGCCATCAGCACACCAGTCACACCGCCGAGCGTAAACGTCACGACAAAGCCCAAAAACCATAGCATCGGCGTCGTAAAGCGCACACGGCCGCGGTACATCGTAAACAGCCAGTTAAAGACTTTTACACCGGTAGGCACGGCGATCACCATGGTCATTACGCCAAAAAAGGCGTTCACATTGGCGCCAGCGCCCATAGTAAAGAAATGGTGCAGCCACACGACGAACGATAAAAACGTGATGCCAGCGATCGCCCACACCATTGACGCGTATCCAAACAGCCGTTTGCTCGAAAACGTCGCCACAACCTCAGAGAACACACCAAAGGCCGGCAGCACCAAAATGTAAACCTCGGGATGGCCCCAGGCCCAAATCAAGTTGACGTACATCATCGGATTACCGCCAAAGGCCGAGGTAAAGAAATGCATACCGAGCGTACGATCAAGCGCCAGCATGCTGAGCGTCGCCGTCAAAATGGGAAAGGCAAAGATAATCAACACGATGCTGCCTATAGCGCTCCATACAAATAATGGCATCTGCATGAGCTTCATGCCCGGGGCACGCATTTTAATAATCGTCACTAAAAAGTTAATGCCGGATAATAAACTACCGACGCCGGCGATCTGCAGGCTCCATATCCAGTAATCGACACCGACGCCAGGGCTATATTGTAGCTCTGACAACGGAGGATAGGCCAGCCAGCCGGTGGCCGCAAACTGATGGCCAACGAGCAGCGACAGATTAATGAGCGCCGCGCCGCCGGCGTACAGCCAAAAACTAGTAGAGTTCATAAACGGAAACGCCACATCGCGCGAGCCGATAAGCAGCGGGATCACCAAGTTGAACAAACCAAATAGCAGTCCCATAGCCACAAAGAAAATCATAATAGTGCCGTGGGCCGTAAAGACCTGTTGAAACTGATCGGAACTCAGAATGCCGTGCGACGCACCGACTGACGTTGCCTGCTGAGCGCGCATCATGAGCGCATCGAATCCTCCGCGCAGCAACATGACGAGCGCCAAAACAATATACATCACCCCGATGCGCTTCGGATCAAGCGAGGTCAGCCACTCTTTCCAGAGCCATTTCCAACGTTTGAGATACGTAATGAGGGCAACTAGTATCACGCCGCCACCAATGATTGTCAGCTCAGCACCAAAAATAAACAAACCATGGTCTGGCGAAATGTGGGCTACGAGCGTAGGTAAGAACAAATGCATTACTCATCCCCTCCGTGATGGTGCGCCGAGGTGGGCAGTATGTGGCCGGGCGTCATATACTTGGCGATAATCGTATCATACAGGTTTGGAGGGGTTGCAGCATAGGCGGTTTGCGGGTTATTGTCGCTGGGCTCGGCTAGCTGAGCGTAGTCAGCTGCGCTTAGGGCGGTTGGCAGCAGCTTTGTGTCAGCGACCCACGCATCAAAATCGGCGGGCGACATAGCGTGGGCGGTAAAATGCATGCCGGCAAAGCCATCACCGCTAATGTTGGCGGAGGAGCCGCGGTAGTCACCAACCTCGCTGGCAAGCAGGTGCAAATGCGTCGACATACCACTCATGGCATAAATTTGGCCACCGAGTTGCGGAATCCAAAATGAATTCATCGGCGCATCAGAGGTAATTTGGAAGTCAATTGGCGTGCCAACAGGGATCGGCACAAAATTAACCGTCGCAACATGCTGATCAGGATATATAAACAGCCACTTCCACTGAAGAGCGACCACCTGAATCGTCAATGGTTTGGCGGTAGACTGCAGCGGCTTAAAAGGATCGAGATCGTGTGAGCTGCGCCAGGTGACCACCGACAACACCACAATCAACATGAGCGGCACGGTCCACCAGACTGTCTCGGCGATGCGGCTGTGGTCCCAATCCGGCGTGTAGCGCGCTTCCTTGTTTTCGGCTCGATATTTCCAGGCAATGTGGAACGTCATCCAGAACACCGGCAGCACAATCACCGCCGACAGAATCGCCCCAAAAACCAACAGATTCCGCTGACTGTGCGCGATCGTCCCCTTGGGGTTGAGCACCTGCATATTGCTGCCGTACGCTACGGCGGCCACCAGCACCAGGACCCCCAATAGAATCAGCAAAAACGCCAAAAGCTTTATTTTGCGGTTCATCTGCTTTTACTATACCAGAGCATTAGAACTTCTGACGGATATGCGAAAAACTGTAATCCCAATCAGCGTCTGACTTTTTATGGGGGTTAAAAATATTGTGCGGATCAAAAATCGTTTTCACTTCCTTGAACAGCTGGAGCACCTCGGCACCAAACTGTTGTTTGAGCCATGGCCCGCGGACCAGTCCGTCGTTGTGCTCGCCGCTCAGAGAGCCGTTGTAGTGCAGCACCAGTTCATCGACCTCGCGCATAGCCGGCAGTAATTTGGCTCGCTCGCTCGGCTTCTCGATCTGCATCAGCGGGATAATATGAAAATTGCCGTCGCCCATGTGCCCGGCGATGGTCGCCAGCAGCTTGTACTTCTTGACAATCTTGCGGATGCGGGGCAAAAACTCCGACAGGTACTGCGGATTCACCACCAGGTCATCGATAAACGGCGCGGTGTGCTTGTCTTTAACTTTGCTACGCAACAGATTGAAACTCTGGCGGCGCATCAACCAGAATTTTTCGCTCTTGTATTCCGTGGGATCTTCCTCTTGGCCGTTGATCTCGTAGCGAACTCTGTGTGCTTTCAGCTCGTGGTGAAGGGCGCGTACTTTTTGGCGCACCTCGTCTTCGGTCTGGCCGTTAAATTCGATCATTAAAATAAGTTTTGGGATACCGTGGATGAGCTGCAATGCGTCGGGTATGAGGCTCATTAGCAAGTGAATAAATCGCTTGAGGCCGAGCAACTTGAGAAAACTGGGCATAAATCGCAGCGACAATTTAAGCGTCGCATCATCAAACGATTCAAACGTCGCCGGTTTGTGTTTGAGAACGGCCGGAATAATCTCGCCCAGACGATCGATGTCGCGCAAAAAGACGACCAGCAGTCCGGAATGGGCGCGGTGCGGCACCAACCGATACTTGATGTCGGTCACAAAGCCAAGGGTGCCTTGACTGCCGACGATCAGCTTCGTGAGGTCAAACACGCCCGTATCCCGGTCCCACACATCCCATAAGTTGTAGCCCATGGAGTTTTTACTGACTTGGGGCTTGGCGGCTTTGATGCGGTCGTAGTGTTTCTCGATCAGCTGAAATAATTGCTTGTAGAGCATGCCTTCGAAATCCTTTTTGGCCATCTTTTTGACCAGCTCGACCTTGGTGAGTGGCCGCACGGTGTATTCCTTGCCGTCGGCAAACACCACCTGCAGCGAGTTCACAAAATTTTGGACTTTGCCGTACTCAAGTGACTTTTCGCCGCCAGAATTGTTGGCAACCATGCCGCCGACGGTGCACAAATCGCGCGAGGCAGGGTAGGAGGGCATGAGCGCGTCGTGTTTGAGGGTGGCCAGCTCAAAATCGCGGTAAAAAACACCAGGCTGGGTCTGCGCCTCGCGCGCCGACACGTGCTCAATCTTGGTAAAATGCTTGTTAAAATCAACAATGATGCTATCGTTGACCGCGCCGCCGGACATATCAGTGCCCGCCGATCGTGCGGTGAGCGACAGCGTGGGCATTGTTTTTTTATGCGCCGCCACCAATGAAATTAACCACTGAACATCTTTGCTGTCTTGCGGCATAACGACCAGTTGCGGCCGTATTTCGAACAGTGAGGCATCGTGACTGTAGCGCTCACGCGTGGCGTCGCTGGCGTCAACCTCGCCACGGAAACCGACAGCCGCCAAGCGCTCGATAAAATCTTCCATACTGTAAGCTTAAGCGGAACTGCGATGTGTTGCAAGCTACCGTTTGAACGTGCCGGCGGACAAATAGCCGGCGTATACGGCCGTGCCCTGCGTACTCGTCACCGGATCGAGCAACGGGGCAGCGGTGATGATCGTTTCCTCGTACAGATCCCAGACCACTTTCACCTGTAGCGCGTCAGCCACTGCCGAGGCCGGCACGGTACCGACTGAAACAGCTGTGTCGCCCTGCAGCGTCTCGGTTCGGCGATCTCGCCGCTCAAACGCCGTAACGATCGCTTGCAACACATCAACAGCTCGCATGCCGTAAGGAAACATCGTATTGAGCGAGGGCACGAGCTCAGTAGAACGAGCCGGACCGCAGCGCCGCAATGCCGTACGCAACACACCGCCAATGCGAACCGCTGCAAGATAGGGTCGTCGCGGATCGCCGAGCGCCGGATGCGTGCCGCTATCGGTCAAAAGCACACCGGTCGGCCCCTCCTGCGTATCAGCATGCCAAACAACGCCAGACGGCTCGTGATGATAGCCACGCGCCACGCGCACGCAGCCGTCCAGCGTAGTGCGCAACTCACCTGCCAAGATATGGCCAATCGCACCAGGACGAAAATAATCGAGCAGGCCGTCCGCGCAAGCAGCAGCATAGTTGTCGGCCAGCAACGCAGCCGCCAGTTGGTCGGCAGGCGACTCAAGCAGTGCGACGGACGAAAAAGGAGATTCGGTGGCAGCAGGATAGTGCAACATAGTGACATAAAAAAGACTCCTGGTTGTCCAGGAGTCCGATTAGCAATACAAATTTTAGCGTACGCTAGCCGAGCTCCTTCTGACCGAGGAGGACAAACTTGCTAATAATGACGCGTACGGTGCTCATATGAGGGTTCATTATACAGATGATCACCCAGATCGTCAAAGTATCAAAGCTGGCTGGCATGACATCGGCCAAACGTATTACAATCTAAGCATGGATATTACCAAAAAAATCGAGGCCATCGACGGCTGGCAACAAAAACGACCGGTCCGCGCATTTATCGTAGCGGTCTTCAAAAAATTCGGTGACGACGAAGGCGGCTATCAAGCGGCGCTACTGACTTACTATGGCTTTTTATCGCTATTTCCACTGCTGCTGGTGCTGGTGACCATCTTACAAATTTGGTTTCACAACGATCCGACTGTGCAGCACGACATCAGCACCAGCGTGGGGCATTTCTTCCCGTTGCTCGGCGATCAGCTGCAAACCCAAATTCATGGCATGAAACGCGCGGGGCTCGGACTCATTATTGGTATTTTGTTAACACTCTACGGTGCGCGAGGGGCAGCTGATGCCTTTCGGCACGCCATTGACAACATGTGGCAAATCCCACGCAGCAAACGCGTCGGCTTTCCAATGAGCATCCTACACAGCCTGGTCATTATGTGTGCCGGCGCGGCTGGATTCGGCGCAACAGCGGTGGTTTCGGCTATTACGTCCGGACTCGGCTATGAGTTAATCTCTAAAGTCTTAGCCAACATACTGGGAGCGCTCATTTTGTTAATCGTTATCGCATACACTTTCCGAATCGCCACCAATGGCCGCCTGCGCATGCGCTATATGCTGCTTGGCGCCACGATCGCTGCTGTCTTCATTCAAATGCTGCTCAGTTTTGGTGGACTGATTCTGGCGCACCAACTGGCGCGGCTCGACTCGTTGTATGGGACGTTTGCTGTTGTGCTGGGGCTGCTGCTATGGCTCTACCTAATTTCGCAGGTCGTGCTGCTGTCCGCCGAGATCGACACCGTCCGACATTTTCACCTCTGGCCACGCAGTTTCACCGACGCCAAGCACACTGCCGCTGATGACCATGCTCAAAATCTCTACGCTCAAGAGGATAAATACACCCGCAACCGCACCCTTCGCGAAAAACTCAAGCGAGAGTAGCACGCGTACCCTCGTCTCTGTTAGAATAGGGATATGAATATAACCCTCATCGGCAGTTTTGCCCTCAACGACCAGCAAAAACAGCGTCTTCAAGCTCTCGGTACCGTAACCGAATTTCCCACCCCGGACTCCACGAGCACCTGGGTGGCGCAAGTGCAGGGTGCTGACGTCATCTGCAGCGACGGCTCATTTCTGTACGAAAATCTCGACAAGCTGAGTAATGTATTTGTAACATACCCCTTCATTGAGCTCGGCGCTTTTGATTCGAAAAAACTCAAAGAGCGAGGCGTGCTGGTGGCAAATACGCAAAGCAGCAACCGCGATTCAATTGTCGAATGGACGATGTTTATGGTGCTTTCCTTGTTCCGCAAGCTGCCGTCATTCGTGCGGCCAACCGGCGAACTAGCCTTCCAGCGGACCCAAAGTTTGCGTGGCAAAAAAGTCCTGGTGGTAGGCAAGGGCAACATTGGCAGCGAAGTTGGCCGCCTGTGTGAGGCCTTTGGCATGATGGTCGACTATTTTGTACGCGGCGGCGATTTGCACGCCCAAGCAGCCCAAGCCGACGTCGTCATTAACGCACTCAATTCCAATTCAAGCAGCAAAAACCTTTTGGACGCGGCCTTTTTTGCCAACATGAAACGCGGTGCATACTTCGTGTCGTTTGTCCGCCACTATACCTATGATATCGACGGCCTCAGCAAGGCGCTGGATGACGGGCATTTGGCCGGCGCGGCCATTGACTGTGACCCGGAAAAACTCTTCGATACAACAAATGCGTTTTTCCAAAAATGTCTGCGCAACGACAAAATCCTGGTCACGCCGCATGTCGCCGCCGTCACAGAACAAGCAGTACAGAACGGCGCCGAAATACTCGTCCAAAACGTCGAAGCTTTTGCTGCTGGACGACCACAAAACGTTATTACTAAAGAGTAGTTACAGCTCTCGCACTGGTTCAATCGGGGTGCGTGATGTTTTGTGTTTACTAATTGCCCGGAGATCAGGCAGCATTGCCGCCACAATAATTACTACGCCGCCGACGGCTACTGACCACGTAATCGGCTCGTGGAACAGGATCCTAGAAAATACGACGGCGAAAATAACTTCCATCAGACCGATTAGGCTGCCGATGCTGGCATCCACATGTCTGAAGCCTTCCAGTGCCAACCAAAAAGCGGCGGCATTGACCACGCAGTAGGCAAACAGATAGCCCCACGCCGCATCAAAATGGGGCAGCGGCTGATGCTCGCCGATCAACAAAGAAATAGGCAAATGCGTCAAAAATGTGCAGACCCAGCCCCAAAAAATAATCAGGCCAGGAGCATATTTGTCGGTGAGTCGCTTTGAGCTAGCATTTTCGCTGCCGCTGGCTACTCCGTTAAAGGCCGCCAATAGCAGCCCAAGTGGCGCAAACGACAGTACCGATGCGCCAAACACTAACGCCAAGCCGATAAAAGCCAGCACCATGGACAACAGCTTGATGCGCGTAATCCGCTCACCCAGATAAAACTTGCCCATGCCGTACGCCGAAATCACAAACAAAGAATAAAAAATGAGCTGCACGGTGCCGATCGGCGCATGATTAAAGGCATAGTATAGCGGCACCTGCGTACAAATGCAAAACCCGATAAACACCGCCAGTTGCGGCCAATCCTGACGCTCAATTTTGCGAAATGATTTGGTCGCCAGCAACAAAGGAACCATCAGTGCAATAATGATCAAACTGCGCACCCACGTTTGATAAAAGGGTCCAAAACTATCGCCCATCAAGCGCGACCACACGCCGTAGGTGCCATAAAAAACGCTGGCAACCAGAATAAGGATATAGCCGCGAGCCGACGGTCGGTGAACGTCAGCCACTTAGTTGAACTGCGTTGCAATGTTCGGACTGATGACAAATAGCTTCACTGAGTCTCCTGAGTTAACTTTGGATACTCCTAGTGTACAGCACTCGTACCAGATGCAAAAGATGGCAAAATGATGTAAAATATACGTCCATGGAACGGCAGCCCGGACAACACGAGCCGAATATTGTGGTAATCGGTGGCGGCACCGGCTCGTTTACGCTGCTCACTGGCCTCAAGGAGGTCACGCCCAACTTGACGGCGGTCGTCAATATGGCCGATGACGGCGGTTCAACAGGAATACTCCGCGATGAACTGGGCGTACTGCCGCCGGGGGACGTACGGCAATGTCTGGTAGCGCTGGCTCGTAATCCTATGGCCCGCGATCTGTTCACGTATCGCTATGGGCCGGACGATGGCAGCCTGGCTGGCCACTCGTTTGGCAATCTCTTTTTGGCTACCTTGGGACAGCTGAAGGATGGTGATTTCGGCGCCGCGGTTAAAGCGGCCGGCCAATTTCTCAACATCACGGGGGCGGTGCTGCCCGCAACTCTCGACAATGTCACCTTAGAAATCGAATTCCCGGACGGCCAAACAATTCACGGCGAGCACCACCTGGACCACGGCGTGGTGTTCAGTGCTCAGCGGCCCGAGGTGCGACTGGTGCCGCCGGCCTCTATTACCGACGAGGCGACCCGGGCCATTCAGGAAGCCGATCTAGTGGTCGTTGCGCCGGGCAGCTTGTACGGTTCGCTGGCAGCGGTACTGGCAGTAGGAGGTATGTCCGAGGCTCTGCGGACCACAAAAGCCAAAAAAGCCTTTGTCTGTAACCTCGTAACTGAGGAAGGGCAAACCGACGGCTTTAGTGTCAACGACTATGCTGAGGAGATTATCCGCTTTATGGGTGGTGTCAATCTGGACTATGTCTTGTATAATACGCACAAGCCGCCGCAGGATCTGCTGGCTCGGTATAAGGAAGAACATCGGACGTGGGTACACCTGGATCCAGATGAGTCCTCGGAGGAACCGGTCTATCAAACGGTTGGACGCAATTTTGTTGCTGCAGTGTCATCGAATCATCCTACGCTCATTCGCCACAACCAGGCGCGGATTGCCCACTCGTTACTACAAATTGCTAACGGAGAAGAACTTTAACCATGCCTTGCACCACTGCCATTATTGCCATTGCCGGCTACGGCGGCCGGCGCGTTCCGATCACTAAAGCGATCGAAAAATGCATGCTGCCGATCGGCAACCGCCCAATCGTCGACTATATTATTGACGATTGCATTGCCGCCGGCATCACCGACATTGTGCTCGTTGTCGGCGAGCAGTCGAGCCAGGTCCGCACCTACTACGGACACAATCCGCTGCTCGAGACGTACTTGGCCACCCACCACAGCGGTGAGGCGCTCACGCAAGTCACTAGCTTGGCGACCAAAGCCCGTTTTCGCTACGTCGTGCAGGATAGCACGCAGCCGTACGGCACAACTGTTCCGCTGTGGCTGGCGCGTGATTGCATTGCACCCGGTGAGTCATTCTTGTATTTATATGGTGACAACATCTTCTATCGGCCGCAGGGCGGCTCAGCGATTACTGCATTTTTAGCTGAGGCAGCGGCCTCCGGCGCACAGCATGCCATGCTGGTCAATGAAGTCCCCCGCGACAAAGTCAGTCAATACGGCATTGTCGGCACAACCATGCACGGCGAGCACGAATTCTTCGATCATATTGCTGAGAAACCGCGCGTCGAGGATGCCCCGAGCAATCTCAACAATGCCGGCTGTTTTTTGCTGCAGCACAGTGTGTTTAGCCAGATCGAGAAGGGCATGACGCATCCTGGCAAAGAAAAATACTTTACCGATCCGCTCAATTGGCATCATGAGGCCGGGAACGACATCGCCGTGGTGCGTCTTGACGGGGAGTTTTTGGACTGTGGCTCTCTCGACGGCTGGCTGTACGCCAACAATCGAGTTGTCGGCCATGCAGCCTAATTACTTACACTGTGCGCCAATGGCTGTATAATGCAACCATGAGTACAACAACCAACATTCTGATCGTGGGCGGCGGCTTTGCTGGCGTCAAGGCAGCCTTATCGCTGTCCAAGACACCCAACTGCACCATAACCCTCGTCTCCGACCACAGCCACTTCCGGTATTATCCGACATTATTTCATGCAGCAACTGGTGGACGGCGGGCTGGCGCGCGGATTCGACTCAGCAACATTTTACAGGGCTCACCGATACAATTTGTGCGGGCTTCCGCCACCAAGCTGGATCGCGCCCAAAAGTTCGTGGAAACCAGCGACGGTCAAAAGCTACACTACGATCAGCTGCTGTTAGCACTGGGCAACGTCACTAATTACTTCGGTATCAAAGGGCTGCAGGAGCATGCGTTTGGTATTAAATCGTCCGAGGAAGCCGAACGCTTTAAGCAGCATTTGCATGATCAGTTCATTGATAACGGCTGTCCGGACCTCAATTATGTGATTGTGGGCGGCGGGCCAACCGGCATTGAGCTGGCCGGCGCGCTCCCGGACTATCTTCACCATGTCATGGGTAAGCATGGCGTTACTGACTGTCCACTGCGCATCACGCTTGTTGAGGCCAGCCCGCGTCTGCTGCCACGATCGGCGCCGGCAGTATCTGACGCGATCTCCAAACGACTCAAAGCTTTGGGCATTACCTTGATGCTCGACACTGCCGTCAAGGGCGCCTCCGCCGACGTGCTGATGGCTGGCGACAAACCGCTCCACACGCACACCATCGTGTGGACGGCCGGCGTGACCAATCATCCGTTCTTTAAGACGAATCATTTTGCACTGACCGAGCGCGGTAAAGTCGAGGTTGACGAATACCTGCAGGCCGAGCCCGGCGTCTATGTGCTCGGCGACAACGCCAACACACCATTTAGCGGTATGGCGCAGACAGCCCTCCACGACGGTATGTTCGTGGCCGAAAATATCAAACGCCAGCTGCGTGGCGAGCAACCCGTGAAGTACACGCCCAAACAACCGGTCAGTGTCATTCCGGTCGGTCCGCACTGGGCAAGCGTAGAGTGGGGCAAACACGTTTTTTCCGGATGGATCGGCTGGGTGTTACGCTCGCTCGCCAACCTGATCGGCTTCCACGACATCGAATCCTGGCCCAAAGCCGGAGAGCAGTGGATTGCCAGCATGGAATCCGAAAAAAACGACTGCGCGCACTGCGGCGCCAAATAGGGGCTACTCGTCGGCAGCAGCCAGCGGTGGTGCTACGTAATGAATTACTTTGGCGTTTTTGGCTTGGGTATGTAACATGCTCACCGTACTGACCGCCAGTCGTCCAGGCGCTAACAGGCTTCGCGGCATGGGCAATCTATTGCCAAACGCGGCATATCCCAGACTTGCGCCTAGTTCTCGGTTAAGATATTTGACCCAAAGGGGTGAATTTGCTTCAGCCGATACTTCGCGCAATTCGTCCAAGATGGCCCGCACCGGTACGCGCAGACCAACATGCGTCAGGGAGCGGCCAGTTTCTTCGTCTGTTTCGCTACTAATTGGAAAGTACCATTTGCCGTCGGCACGAATGGCGAGCTCGGCGATCTCTTCACCGGTGACCGCAGGAATGCCGCTATCAAAGCCACCATCCGCGAGAGCCCTCAACCGGAGTCCATCAGAAGGCAATACATACACATTGGCAATATCGCCAGAGTCAGCGACACTGCCAATGGCGCCGAGATCAACCGTCAGCTGACTTTGATCAACGTAAGGAGGTAATCGGAGCTGCCAATTGATACGCTCATTGCCTGGGTGGCCATTAATCTCAGGCATGGGAACACGGAAGTCACTCATAACTACAGTTATTATAGCATTAAATTGCCTGTCACGCCATAAAATACTTGGGTGACTGTTCGACCACCAGATAACACGCTACAATAGACAGACTATGGGGAATTACGAGGAGGCGCTCCGCGCGCTCAACACCGCACAGCGCAAGGCAGTCGAGATCATCGACGGGCCGGTGCTGGTGATTGCCGGACCAGGCACGGGCAAAACACAGTTACTGACGACGCGCATCGCCCACATTCTGGCTACCACCGACACCTTGCCACAGAACATTCTTTGTTTAACGTTTACCGAGTCAGCGGCTCAGACGATGCGGGCACGCCTAAGCCAAATGA
>Ga0207712_10000437_pt1 | contig 35483 bp, 30 predicted proteins | sample KBSS44metaG_FD_184402 | JGI IMG/M metagenome (GOLD analysis project Ga0207712, IMG submission 184402) | Switchgrass rhizosphere microbial communities from Kellogg Biological Station, Michigan, USA - KBS S4-4 metaG (SPAdes) (version 2) | ecosystem: Host-associated > Plants > Roots > Rhizosphere...
CGGCTCTCCCGACTCCCCCACCCCAACCCCTCCCCTGAAGGGGAGGGGCTTAAACAGCTGACATTTCATCGAAAATGGAGATGTGTGCATCGCTTAGCGCAAGCGGTAGAGGGGAGTCGCCCGACGTCCCACGTCCGTCACTCGTAGCTGCGGATCACATAGGGCCGGGCCGCAGCGCCGGTCAGTTCCACCACCGCCCGCCGCGAGGCATGCGCGCCATCGGGCAAGGTCGCATCGACCGTGATGCACAACGGTTTGCCGACGATCGAATCGCCGGTCGTGAAATCGATCGCCGCGCGCTGGCCGGCGCGTTCGCGTGCGCGCTGGATCGCCTGCGGCGAATCGATCCCGCCCTCAGTCATCACCCCGATCGCGATCGGATGCGCAAAGCGCGAATCGAAGCTGCCGCTGCTCCAGTCGACCGACACATGGCCGCGCAGCCGTTCGACCAATGCCGGATCGAAGCCGCGGATCCGCGCCAGTTCGTCGATCGACTCGAGTGGGCCATTGCGCGGCGCGATGCCGCGGGCGGCATAATACAGCGACTCCGCGCCATCGGGATGCGCATCGTCGTCGCCGTCGACCCAGTCGAGCAGCGAATCGCGCCCGACCGCAAGCCGCGCGCCCGACAGTCCGGCCTGTTCGAGCAGCAGGTCGATCTGCGCCGGCTCGATCAGGTTCAGCGGCACCTTGCCGCGCTCGTCCTCGATCCGGATCGCCAGCCGCGCGGCTGCGAAATCGACAGTGCGCACGCGCCCGTCGATCGACCAGCGCCCGCCGAGATCGTCGGCCAGCAAGCCCTTCAGCGCCATCGCCACGCCGGCATCGGCGGCCGCCGCCGCCTGCGCCTGCCCGACCTCGGCGACCGCCGATCCGATCGTCGCGCGCGTGCTCGCCAGCACCGCCAGCGCGACGGTGGCGAACAGGGCGATCGAGGCCACCGCCGCGACCAGCGCATAGCCGCCTTCGCTGGCTCGGCTCGTCACGGGCCAAGAGTTCAAGGAATCTGGCCCTGGGTGCGGAACGGCTCCAGCGTCCGCAATTTGGCGCGCAATTCCTCGCTGACCGCGCGCCCGTCCTCGATCGACCGGACCACATGCGGCTTGATCAGGATGATCAATTCGGTGCGGCGCTGGGTGTTGTTGGCATTGCCGAACAACAGGCTGCCGAGGATGGGGATGCGCGACAGGATCGGCAGCCCGTTCTTGCCGAAGCTGCGCGAATCGCGGAACAGCCCGCCGAGCACGATCACCTGGCCGTCCTGCACCGCGATCGAGGTCGAGACCCGCCGCGTCGAGATCGTCGGCGAATCGATGCCCGAGACCTGGTTGGTGGCGACGTCGCTGACCTCCTGCGCGATGTCCATCAGCACGAGTCCGCTGGCGTTGACCCGCGGCGTGACCTTCAGGATCACCCCGGTGTCGCGATATTCGATCGCGTTGACGATCGGCGCATCGGGATTCTGCACGCTGACCGCCGACTGCGTCGAGACCGGCACCTGATCGCCGACCTGAAGCGCCGCGGTCTGGTTGTTGAGCACCATCAGCTTGGGCGCCGAGACCACCTTGATGTTGGTGCGCTTCTCCAGCGCGTTGAGCGTCGCGCTGATGTCGTTGTTGTTCGAGAAAAAATAGGAGAAGCCCGGCAGGATGCGGGTCGGATTGGCGGTCGTCCCTTCCGACAGCGCGAAATTGCTGTCGCCGGTCTGGAAATTCCACTGCACGCCGTAGCGCAGGTCGTCGGTCAGCGAGACCTCGGTGATCGCCGCCTCGATCATGACTTGCGCGGGGGTGATATCGAGCTGGCGCAGTGCCGCCTCGACCACGGCATAATCGCGCGGCGTGCCATAGACGATGACGGCGTTGTTGACCTCGTCGCTGGATATGGTGACGTCGAGCGCGCTCCGCCTGCCGGCACCGCCCGGTGCCGACACGCCGCCGGCATCCGCCGGCAGCGGCGCCGGCGTCGGTGCGCCGCCGGGGGCCTGTGGCGTGGCGATCCGCGAATCGCTGCTGCCCGCGGAGTCGGTGGCGGACGTCCCGCCCCCGCCGCCGATGCCGAGCGCAGTGTTGAGCGTCCGCACCAGATCGCGCGAGCGGCCGTTCTGCATATGGTAGACGAACAGGCGCGGTTCGCCGCTCGCCCCTTCGCGGTCGAGGATCTCGATCCAGCGCCGCACATCGTCGAGATATTGGCGCTGGTTGCTGACCGCGAGGATGCCGTTCAGCCGCTCCATCGCGATCAGTCGGACCAGCCCGCGCGTCGGCGCGTCGGGCGCGTTGATCAGCTTCTCGAGTTCGGGAACGATCAGCCTGGCATCGGTCCGCTCGGGGACGAACAGGCCGAAGCTCATGTTGCGCAGCCAGTTGACGTCGAACTGGGCGATGATGTCGCGTGCGCTGCCGCGCTGGCCGCTGGTGCCGGCGATGGTCAGCGCATTGCGGCCGGGATCGGTCGCGATCACCACGCCCGGAATCACCGAATCGAGCAATGTCTTCAGCTCGTCGGCATTGATGAAGCGCAGCTCGAAAACTTCGGAGCCATAGCCGGCGGTGCCGGGCGCCACCGGTCCCTCGGCCTGTGCGGCCGCGATTGTCTGAATCCGGTACCCGGCGGCCGACGAGGTCAAAGCGAAGCCGGCGTTGCGCAGCGCCGTCTCGAACAGGCCGATCAGCGACGATCGCGCGACCGGCCCCGGCGTCGTCAGGCTGACCGGTCCGCGCACGTCGGGGGCGATCGTATAGGGCACGCCCAATATGCTGCCGAGCACCGAGGCGGCGACGACCTGAACGTCGGCGGCGGGGAAATTGACGGCGATGTCGCCGCGCTTCACCTCGGTCGATGGAGTCGAGGGCATCGCCGGCGGCGGCGCTTCGCCACCGGCGATCGTCGCCCGAACCTCGGGCTCGGGCATGGCCGGCGGCGCCGCGATGGTCGGCGCGGGCGGCGCGGGAATCGGCCGCGGCGGGCCGCGCTCGCCGCAGCCGGCGAGGGTCAGGGCCAGCGTCAGCGCGCCGGCGCAATTGGTCATCGAAAAGCTCGAAGCCATCCCTCTCGGTTCCGGGGAGGGACGAGTCCGCGTCGCTCTGAACTCGGCAGTTGCCCGGCTATTACCCTCTACCGCTTGCGGGAGAGGGCGAGGAAGGTCGATCGTGCCCCCGGCACGATCTTGGATTGCCGGGGGCAATCCAACCTTCCTCGACTTGCGCAGCAAGTCAGGGTGAGGGCCCGAGCGTGTCCCGCCCGACTGGCCCTCACCCTCGCCGCCTCCGGCGTCTTTCCCTCTCCCGCAAGCGGTAGAGGGCAGGAGGAACCTATCACCCGATCGTCCCGATCTGATCTTCTGCACTGATGTCCCAATCCGCTTCATTCGCCCGGCTCCGCCGGCCCGGCCGCAACCGCACTTTGCCCATAAGCGACCTCGATCCGCTCGCTGCCGCGCACGAAACGGGCGGTCTCGGCGCCCAGCGCGACCAGCCGCCACCCGTCGATCCGGCCGCCTACGGCCAAACGAACGGTCGTGCGATCGGGCCGGACGACCACGGCGCAGAGACGATTGCCGATGCGGACCGACCCCGCGACCACCGCGCCGCCCAGCGCCGCAGCTGGCCCCGCCGTTTCGCCGGCGACCGCCGCCAGACGCGGGCCGAACAACGGACGCTCGAGGATGACGGCATCGGCGCGCTGCGGCGCCACCGCCGGCAACGGCCCCGCTTTGACCGGTGCGACCGCATAGCCGGTCGGCGGCAGATCGACCGCCGCGGTCATCGCCATCTGCAGCACCGCCGCCAGAGCGAGCACGAGCGCGAGCAGCGCCGGCAACATGGCCTGTCCATCAGGATAGAGCCGGGACAAAGGGAACCGAGACATCGAGTCGCACCTCCAGGGGGCCGATTATGGTGCTCGACAGCGCATCCTCGGCGGTCAGCGTCAGCGCGTCGATCGCCAGATAGGGCGGCGTATTCTGCAATTGCTCGAGCAGCATCACGGTCTGTGCCAGGGTCAGCCGCGCGCTTGCGCGCGCCTGCACCGATCCGGCGGCCGGCGTCGCGGCATGTTCGCTCGACTGGAACTCGCCACCCGCCGCCTCGACCGCGCGGCGCAGCCGGTCCTCGAGCAGCAGGCCGGCGCGGTCGGCGTCGGGTGCGTGGATCACGAAGCGCTGCAACTGATCGGCATTGCGCTCGACCGAACGCCGCAGCCGCGGGATCGACGCGATCGTGCGATCATTGTGGGCATATTCGGCGAGCAGGGTCTCGCGGCGTTCGGCCCGCGCCGCGAAACCGCCGGCGATTGGCTGCAACACCAGCAGATAGAGGCCGGCGACCACCGCCAGCAGCAGAGCGACGGCAATCAGCTTGCGCTCGCGGGCGGAGAGTGCGCGCATGATCAGCGCCCGCCGATCCGGGCGGAGACGTCGAACGGCTTGCCGGCCGGGATCTCGGCCATCCCCTCGGACGTCGCGCTGCGCACGTCGGACAGGCCCGGAACGGCGCGCAACGCGGCGATGACGTCGCCGCCGCCGCGGCTGTAGCCGGCGATGCGCAAGGTCGCGCCGTCCCACGCATAAGTCTGGGCCCAGGCGCCGTCGGGCATCGCCGCGCTGACCGCGCCGAGCATCGCCAGCGCGTCACGCCGCTCGCGCCGGTTGGCCGTGCGGCGAACGATCCGGTCGTCGCGCGCGGTGCGCGCCATGATCCGCCGCGCCGCGCCCACCGCCGGCCGCTGCGCCTCGACGAGGCTCGCCAGTTCGTCGGTGCGGGTGATGTCGCGGACGACCAGCAGGCCGATGTTGAGCAGAAACAGGAAGGCGACGACCGCCCACCATGAAGATGCCGATCGGCCGCCGCCGCGCAGCATGCCGGCTTCGCGCAACGTCGGCAGAAAATCGATCGTTGCTCCGTCATTCGCCACGAACGTCACGGCCTGCGGGACGACGTCTGCTTCGGCCATTGCGCTTGCCAACGCTTCGGCGCGCACGCGCGGCAGGCCCGCGATGGCCACCGCCATCGTGCCGGCCGCCGCCCGATCGCGGATCGCACCGGCGACGAGCATCGCGCCGCCGGGCAGCGGCATCAGCCGGTCGCCGTCGAGCGCGAGCATCCGCCGCATGTCACCGTCCGACATCGCCGGCAATGCGATCGTGCGTGACAGGCACAATGACGGCACCAGCCGGACTTCGAGCCTTTTCACACCCTTGCGCGCCAGTTCGGGCGGCATGCCAACGGCGCCATCCGCCGCGACGAAGTCGAGTCCGTCGAACGCGATCGCCGGCCGGCCGCGCCGGCCGCCGCTCGACCAGCGTACCGGCACCAGCCCGGCCAGTTCGGCCTGCCACCACGCCAGGCCCTGGCCGAGCCAACGGCCGATCGTCGCCATGTCGGCATCGAGGAACGACCCGGTCTTCATGACTCGCCCTCGCAACGCCCGCTCAGCGGATCGATCCGGCAGGCGGCGTTGACCGTCGCGCGCGGCCGCACGATCAGTTCGGGCCAGCGCCGGACATCGCCCGGCGCAAAAACCAGCCTGATCCGTACCAGTTCGGGCGGCTGGGGATGATCGGACCAGTTCTGCTGCCAGCGCCGGCCGCCATTATTGGCGTCGGCGCCAAAATAGGCGATCGACAGGCTGGATGCCTGCCCGACCAGCCGGTGCGGCTGCCAGCCTGCCAGATTGTCGGCATGGAGGTCGATGCGACGATCGAGGCTGTTCGCCGAATAGAGCATCAGATCGCCGCCGGCGGTCAGCAGCAGGCGATAGCGCTGCGGCGCATCGGGGGCGTCACGGCCGAACGGGGTCGCGAAGAAACTGAAATCATTGCCACTGCCGCGCGCGTCGATGATCTGCCGGTTGCTGTCGAGCCGCAGCACCGGCCGCAGGCGTTCCAGCCGGTCGCGCAGGATCGTCTGCGCCGCCGCGACCTCGTCCTGCGCCTGCGAGACGCGGTCCTGCCGCACGGCGACCAGGCCGGTCATGCCGAGGCCCGACAGCAGCAGCCCCGCGACGAGGCCCAGCAGCGCCAGGCTGACGAGCGCCTCGACGAGCGTGAAGCCGGCTTCAAAGCCCCTCCCCTTCAGGGGAGGGGTTGGGGTGGGATGAGCGCTGGCGGGGGCTCGATGCCCCCTCCAGCGCTTTGTCTCGCGCGAAAAAGCTCGCTTCGCTCGCCCCCACCCCAACCCCTCCCCTGAAGGGGAGGGGCTAAAGAGCGCCATGTGCCCTACCCCCAACCTCATCGACCCAGCCGCAACGTCTGCAGACTAACCAGCGGCCGATCCGACGGTGGCTGCGTCACGCTGACCGAGACCAGTTCGAGCGGCGGCCCGCTGTCGCGTGCGCCCTGCTCGAAGGACGATATCTGCGCACGCCAGACGAATTCGCCCTGCCGCCCTTCCAGCGGCGTCGCGCTCGGGGCGCTCACCGCATCGAGCACGGACCGGGCGACGAGCGCCGCGCCGCGCCGCGCGGCGGCCATCTGCGTCGCCCGCGCGTCGACGACGATGCTGTCGTAGAACAAGGCGGTCATCGTCGCGATCACCGCCAGTGCGACCAATGTTTCGGCGAGCGCGAACCCGCCTTCGCGGTGCGCCGTCCGGTTGAGGCTTCGTGTCATCGTTCGGCCCGAACCAGCCCGGTATCGGCGCTGACCACGAATATGCGCCGCCGGTCGCCGGCGTTCAGTGCCAGCGTGGCGCCCGACGAGCTGCCGTCGGGATAGAAGATCAGCGCCCGCTCCGGCGCCGCGATACTGACCCCAGCGGGCAGATCCGCGGGCAGTACGACGGCGACCGGACGGCCGGTGCGCAGCGCATCGGCGCGCGCGCCGCGGAGTGCGCCGTCGAGTTGCGCAGCCGCGCCTTCGAACGCCTGCCGCGTGAAGCCGCGCTCGACCGCCGGAAATGCCAGGCTCGCGATCAGTCCGGCGATGGCGAGGATGACCAGCATCTCGATCAGCGTGAAGCCACGCGCGCTATCACGTCGGCCGTCACCAATTGCCGACATCGCGCGCCTCACCGCTGCCGCCGGCGGCGCCATCGGAGCCGAGGCTGTAGACGTCGACCTCGCGATGCTCGCCCGGCGCGCGCATCAGATAGGGCTTGCCCCATGGATCGTTGAGCGCGGTCTCGTCGGGCAGATAGGGTCCGTTCCACAGCGGCACGGAGGCCGGCGCCTTGACGAGCGCCTTCAGCCCCTCCTCGGTGGTCGGATAGCGGCCGGCATCGAGCCGGAACAGATTGAGCGCAGCGGCGACGTTCTTCGCCTGCACCGCCGCGGTCTGACTCTTCGAACTGCCGAGATAGCGGATCACCTGCGGACCGACGATCGCCGCGAGCAGCCCGAGGATCGCGAGCACGACCAGAAGTTCGAGCAGAGTGAAGCCGCGCTCGCCGCGCCGGATTGCCTGATGCCGTTTCATGGTCCCACCGCCAGATCGTTGAAGCCGAGAATGGCGGACATCACCGAGGCGATGATGCCGCCGACCGTCGCGCCGAGGATCACGGTGATCGCCGGCGTCGCAATGCCGATCGCGCGCTGCACCCTGACCTTGATGTCGCGGTCGAGCACGTCGGCGAGCCGCAGCAGCATCGGCCCGAGCTGCGAGCTTTCCTCGCCGGTCCTGAAAAAGCCGATCGCGATCCGCGGCAGCATCTTCGTCGCCGCCAGCGGCCCGGTGAGGCCGCCGCCGGTGCGGATGCCCTCCCCCACCGCCTCGAGCGCGTTGGCGATTGTGCGATTGCCGACCGTCTTCTGCGCCAGCGCAAACGCGTATGGCAGCGCCACATTGCCGTCGACGAGCGCGCCGAGCGTGCGCGCGAAGCGGGCGGTCTCGACCCGCCGGATCAATTCGCCGAATTGCGGCAGGCGCAGCACCATGCGATCGACGACCAGCCGGCCCGCCGGCCGGCGCAGCACCCAGCGCACCGCGAAGCCGCTCGCCAGCAGTCCGCCGAAAATCGCCAGGCCGTCGTCGCGGAGGAAGCGGCTCGCCGCCATCACCAGCCGCGATGCCGCGGGCAGCTTCGCGGCCGAACTCGCGAACAGATTTTCGAACTGCGGCACGACGAACAGCAGCATCAGCGCCACCACCGCGAGCGCGATGATCAGCAGCGCGATCGGATAGATCATCGCGGTGCCGACCGTGCGGCGCAGTTCGGCCGCCTGTTCGAGCATCAGATGCAGCCGCGCCAGCGCTTCGTCGAGCCGGCCATTGGTCTCGCCGGCCTCGGTCATCGCCACCGCGGTCGCCGAGAACAGACCGGGCTGCGCCGCCATCGCCCGCGACAGCGGCGCGCCTTCGCGGACGTCGCGCAGCAGATCGGCGAACGGCGCCATCGCGCGCGGGCTGGCGGCATTTTCGATCGCGAGCGCCAGCGCGCGATCGAGCTGGAGCCGCGCGCCGAGCAGCACCGCGAGTTCGCCGATGAAGGTGGCGGCAGCGGCGACGTCGCGGCGGCCGGCGCGGACGGCGGCGCTGCGTTCCGCCGGCGCCGGATCGATCGCGACCGGCATCGCACCGCGCCGCCGCAGCAGCGACACGACCTCGGCCGGTCCGGCCGCGTCGATCGCGCCGGATTCGCTCGCGCCATTGGCGAGCACCGCGCGATAGCTGTAGCGCGCCATCGATTCAGCTCCCCGTCGCCACGCGCAGGATCTCCTCGAGCGTCGTCAGCCCGGCCGCAGCCTTGGCAAGTCCGTCGGCGACCATGCCGCCTTCCGATCCGGCAGCGGCGATGTCACGCGAATCAGCGCCGGCCAGGATCAGCCGCGCGACCGTCCCGTCGACGGCGAGAAAGTCGAACAAGGCGATCCGCCCGCCATAGCCGCTGCCGCGGCAGCGGTCGCAGCCGACCGCGCGATAGAGCAGATCGGGCAGCGTCTGACCGGCCAGCGCCGGGATCGCCGCCATCAGGACATGATCGGGTGCGAACGGCGTACGGCATTCGGCGCACAAGCGCCGCACCAGCCGCTGCGCGAGCACGCCGGCCAGCACCGACGACAGCAGGAACGGCTCCACGCCCATGTCGATCAGCCGGCTGACCGCGCCGGCGGCGGTGTTGGTGTGGAGCGTCGACAGGATCATGTGCCCGGTCAGCGCCGCCTGCACCGCGATCTGCGCGGTCTCGGTGTCGCGGATCTCGCCGACCATGATGATGTCGGGATCCTGCCGCAGGAACGAGCGCAGGGCAGTGCCGAAGCTGAGGCCGATCGCCGGGTTGACCTGCGCCTGGATCACGCCGGGCAGACGATATTCGATCGGATCCTCGACCGTCAGCAGCTTGCGCTCCACCGCGTTGAGTTCGGCGAGCGCGGCGTAGAGCGTCGTCGTCTTGCCGCTGCCGGTCGGCCCGGTGACGAGGACGATACCGTGCGGCCGGTGGATCGCGGTGCGGAAACGTTGGGCCAGCGCTTCGTCGAAACCGAGAACGGCGAAATCGAGCGTCAGCCGCGAGCGATCGAGGATGCGCATGACCAGGCTCTCGCCATGGAGCGACGGCGCGGTCGCTACGCGCAGGTCGATCTCGTGGCCGCGCACCGCGATCCGCATGCGGCCGTCCTGCGGCAGCCGGCGCTCGGCGATGTTGAGATCGGCCATGATCTTGACGCGCGAAACCAGGGGCGCGCGCAGCGCGGCGGGCAGCGGCGGAATTTCGCGCAACATGCCGTCGATGCGGAACCGGACGGCAAGGCTGTCCTCGGTCGGTTCGATGTGTATATCCGACGCGCGCTCGTCGAACGCGCGGGCGATCAGGCGGTTGACCGCGCGGATCACCGGTGCGTCGCTGACGAGGTCCTTCAGCCGCTCGATATCGTCCTCGTCGATATCGGCGTCGATCGCGACAGCGTCGCTCGCCGGACGATAGAGCCGTTCGATCGCCGCCTCGATGTCGCTCGACCGGCCGACGATCCGATCGACCGGGGCGTCGAAGGCGAATCCCAGCGCCTCGGCACCGAAGGCATCGAACGGATTGCCGACCGCGATCAGCAGCCGGTCCCCGCGCCAGGCGACCGGGACTGCGCGGACGTCGTGCAGGAACGCCGGCGACAGTTCGGGTCCGGCAATGGCCATGGCGGGAAAGCCGGCGGCGTCGATCAGATTGAGGCCGTGGTCGGCCGCCATCGCCTCGGCCAGGCTCTGTTCGGACGCCATGCCCAACCGTGTCACCACCGATTCCAGCCGCTCACCGCTTTCGCGCTGCACGACGTCGGCGCGCATCAGCGCTTCGGGGCTGAGAATGTGACGCCGAACGAGCAGAGCGCGCAAGCCGTCGACGGCAGGCGCCGGACCGGGTGAGGCCATGCCATCGCGCGCGGGCGGCATCGGCGGGTCGGAAAGGAGGGACTCGATCAGGTCCAAGGCTGAACGATCCTCGTCGCGGTCAGAATATCGAATGGCATCGGATGGCCGCCACCCCGCGTCACGGTTTCCGCGCGACGACGATGCAGGCACCCGATATTGCTGCTGCTTGCGGCAGCTAGACTTGAATCATGACAATTCCACATATGTTTTGTTTCATATATATTTCACTGGCACTCCGCGGTTCGGGTGGAATCGCTCAGGTCAACCGAGGGCTATATACAAGACGTATCTCAGACTCAATAATGACATTAATTTGTCATATTTTCTTAATATATTGATACGGATTGTAGCCGTAATCATTGTTGCCACTGTTTCACTGTGAGCAACTGCCTGGTCATGGTGACACAGGGGACATCAATTGCAATTGACTCCATTTTGGCCCTATGGGCGTCCGGCACGGCAATCCCGCGCGTGCCGGAGCCTTGGCGTCATGATGCCGCAACAGGATGAACCACCGGAAAAGGCCGAACAGCGCATGATCGGAACGCTTCGCGTCGCTCTCAAAATGCCCGGAAAGAGCCTCGACAAGATCCGCGTCGGGCCGACGCCGCCCCGCTCACCCCACTCACCCCGCTGAATCCGCCAATGGCGCCGCGGTCGGGTCCGCAACCTGCGACCAGGCCGCAGGATGCACGGCATCCTGCGGATCCGGGGCCATCGGCTGTTGCGCAGAAATGGCCATCGCCTCGCGGATCCGCTGCGTCATGAACCAGGCGGTCTTGTAGGTCACCGCCAGTTCGCGCTGCAGCCGCTGCGCCGGGACCCCAGCCGGCTTCGACGTCATCAGCCTGAACGCCTGCAGCCATTTGTGCAGCGGCACCTTCGAATCCTCGAACATCGTCGCCACCGTCACCGTAAACGGCCGCCTGCAAGGGTTGCACATCAGCACGCCGGGCCGCGTCGAACCACCTTCCAGTCGCTTGATCCGCTTGTTTTCGCCGCAATGCGGGCATGCCGCGCCCTCCGGCCAGCGCAAGGTTTCGAGAAACGTCCTGGCCGCATCCGCGTCCGCATAGATGTCACGATCGATCTGAATCACGGCCATCATCCCCCCACGGCCAGCATAGTAGCCGAAAATGACGCGCAAGTTACGCCTCGTATATAGCTATAGTTTCAAGCCATTCCCCGTTATCACAAATGTGTCACGCTTCCATTCTAGAGGTTCCCCGCGCTCCAATGGAGTCGCCATCGATAAACGACTTTCGCTTTGGGGGTGTCAAGATCAATAAATTCGAGGTGTGTTGTGACATCGACTCCAGTCGGTGCCGCAAATTGCTGCTTCTCCGATATAGCATGATTTGATTTGCTCGATTTCAGGTTTGATCGAGCCGAGATTCGGCGCCGATATGCGTCGATTTCGCAACACCGAATTCAAGTCGGCGGCAAGCCAGCCCTTCAAGACCGCTACCCCTTCAAGCCCGCCACACCTTCAAACTCGAACGTCCCTTTCAACAGCAGGAATGGTATCATCATGAAAACTTCAAACGCGATGTTGCTTGCAGCGACGGTCCTCGGCGGTTTCACCGCCGGCGCCGCGCAGGCCCAGATCGTCCTTCCGGCCGCCGAGCTCCGCGGCGTCGGCGCCTCGTCGATCACGACGGTGCAGGTTCAGGTCCAGAATTGCGTCGGCAACCCCGGCGCCGGCCTCAACAAGGCGGGCACCAACAGTGGCGCGCTCTCGACCGTGACGCCCGGTTTCTACAATCCGACGGTGCCGTCGGCGACCAACCCGGTGCTCGACTGCGCCACGCAGGAGGTCCAGCCGGACTTCCAGGCGAAATATGTCGCGACCGGCTCCGGCTTCGGACGTCAGATGTGGCGCCTGTTCTCGAACCAGTTCACCGGCGCTGCCGGCTCGATCAACCCGTTCGGCACCTGGACCAACGTCCAATATGCGTTCTCGGACTCGCCGGCGACGCAGACCGACCTGAACGACTATACCGCCAACGCCAACAATGCGACGAACAAGGCCGGCCCGGCCATCCAATTCCCGCTCTACGTCCTCCCGGTGACCCTGGCTTATGATCCGCGCTACGGCGTTCAGACCACCGGCGGCGGCCCGGTCGACCTCAACTTCAACCTCAAGGCGGCCTATATCGCCAAGGATTCGGCCGGCAACCCGGTCGGCGGCATGCGCCTGAGCAAGTCGCTCTATTGCAAGGTCTTCAACGGCGAAGTCACCAACTTCAACGACCCCGCCTTCAAGGCGGCGAACGGCGCGCAGGACCTGCGCTCGCTGAGCGACGTCGCGACGCGCTGGACCTCGGAAGGTGTTCCGATCCGTCTCGTCGGCCGTGTCGACAATTCGGGCACGACCGACATCTTCACGCGCCATCTCGCCGCGGTCTGCGGCGCCTATGTTGCGACCAACAAGTTCGATCAAGCCGCCGAAGCGCTGCCCTACTGGACCGGCAGCACGATCAACATGACCAGCTTCCGCTCGGACTCACCCTACTTCCCCGGCAGCACGAAGAAGTTCTCGAACAACACCGCGACGCACAACAGCGCGACCTACCAGTCGATCAGCGGCGCCTTCTTCAACCGCACCACCCAGGCGATCGTGACCACGCAGGGCGCCGAAGCCCCCGGCAAGTTCATGCTCGCCGATGGCAGCTCGGGCGTTCGTGACGCGATCAAGTTCGCGCCCGACAAGACCTCGACGGTCGATGCGACGATCAAGCTGAACGGCCATTTCGGCTATATCGGTTCTGACTTCGTCAAGCCTTCACCGGGCGCCGTGCTGTTCTCCGCAGCGCTCCAGGAAGGTGTCGGCACCGCCTATCGCATGCCGACCCCGACCTTCGCGACGACTGCCGTCGGTACGATCCTGCCGCCGCAGACCACCGCGACGACCGGCGTGTTCAACACCTCCGACACGCGGACCAACTCGGTGACCGGCCTGCCGGTCAGCCGCGCCAATCCGCTCGACTGGACCGACGTGCTCTATTCGAACCCGGCGAAGACGCTGGCCAACCCGACGACCGGTTATCCGATCACCGGCACGACGCAGTTCCTGACCTACACCTGCTTCTCGTCGATCCCCAAGCGCCTCGCCACCGCCGAAATGCTCGGCGTGACGCTCGCCAAGGTCACCAAGAAGAGCGACGGCACCGCGCTGAGCGCCAACACCTTCCGCGGTACCGCCATCGCGACGCTGGGCATCATCCCGCAGACCGGCATCGTCGGCATGCCGGCGGCCTGGACTGCGGCGATCAACGAGACCTTCCTGAAGAAGTCGGTCCAGGCTTCGAACGGCACGGTTCTCGGCAGCCTCAACCTGTGGGTGCAGAGTGCACTGCCGACCACGCTGGCCCAGATCGACGGCATCGGCACCAACGACGTGCAGAGCAATCCGGTCTGCACGGCCAACACTGGCGCCTGATACGTTCGACCAGGCTGAAACTGAAGGCGGCTCCGGAGCAATCCGGGGCCGCTTTTCTTTGCCAGCAGCGACGGCGTCTGCGAACGCCATCGACAGAGTGTATGTCGTGTCGCTGACTTCAGCCGTGCAGATCGCCTTGCGGATTCATTGATTCCATACTTCCGGATATATCGTTGACAAGGGCCGGCGCCGTGCTAGGTGGCAATCGGCCGGCAGTCGTCGGTTGCAACGACATCACGAGGCGCCCATGGATGTCCGACAAAATCTATAATGTGCTGTTCCTGTGCACCGGTAATTCGGCCCGCTCGATCCTCGGCGAGGCGCTGCTCAACCGCGACGGCAAGGGCCGCTTTCAGGCTTATAGCGCGGGGAGCCGGCCCAAGGGCGCGGTGCATCCGATGGCGCTCGACGTGCTGGCGGGTCTCGGCTTTGCGACCGATGGTCTGCGCTCGAAAAGCTGGGCCGAATTCGCATGGCCGGATGCGCCGGTATTCGATTTCATCTTCACCGTCTGCGACAATGCCGCGCATGAGGCCTGTCCGATCTGGCCGGGGCATCCGATGACCGCGCACTGGGGTATCGGCGACCCTGCCGCCGTCGAGGGCGAGACGCAGCGCAACGCCTTTCTCTATGCGCTGCATTGTCTCCAGACCCGAATCGCTCAATTCCTCGATCTGCCGATCGACACCATGGACGACGCCATGATCCGGCAAAGGTTGAGAGCGATCGGACGTGGCGAGGGTGCCACCGACGTGCTCGATGCGGAGGACGCATGACTGAAGCACGGCCTTTGCGTCATCGACTCGCAGCAGAAGCGATCGGTGCCTTCCTGTTGTTCGCAACGGTCATCGGCTCGGGCATCATGGCCGAGCGACTCGCCGGCGGCAATGTTGCGGTCGCCCTGCTCGGCAACACGATCGCCACGGGCGCGATTTTGTTCGTTCTGATCACGATGCTGGGTCCGGTTTCGGGCGCACACATGAACCCGGCCGTCAGTATGGTTACGGCTCTGCGCGGCGATTTGCCCTGGCGTGATGCGGCCGCCTACCTTCCGGCGCAACTCGTCGGCGGAATCGCGGGAGTCTGGACGGCCCATCTGATGTTCGACCTGCCGATCCTGATGGTGTCGCATCACGCGCGAACCGGAATCGGTCAGTGGGCCGGCGAAGCGGTCGCGACCTTCGGTCTGGTCCTGACCATCCTCGGCACCGTGCGACACCGGCCGGATCACGTCGCCGCGGCGGTCGCGTTGTACATCACTGCCGCTTACTGGTTCACATCCTCGACCAGCTTCGCCAATCCGGCGATCACCGTCGCGCGAAGCCTCTCGGACAGTTTTGCGGGGATCGCACCGGCCGACGTGCCCGCTTTCGTCATCGCCCAGATCCTCGGCGCACTGATGGCCGACAGGGTCTCCAGACGCCTGTTCTCCTGAACGGCGAAGGTCTAACCGGGGACATCGGGTGCGGCTCGCGACCGGCCATGCCAATGTTCGGCGGCACGGTCATGTCGATGTAATATAGATATACAATACGCAACAAACTTTATTCAGTTCAATCTGTTACGTCTCGCATATTACGAACATTTTTTTGTCATTTTTATGTCATATTTAACGCATTTTACTGCAAAGGTCCGCCGCTAAGCCTCCCCCGAGTATAGAGCTGGAGGAGCCACAAAATGCCTACTGGACCATCAACGTCGACCGAACCCTATCTCGTTGCTTACGAACCGAACGTTCACTTCACGTCGATCCTGACGGCTGGCGACACGATCGCCAACACCGAAAATACCGTCGTCAACCCGTACAACTTCGTCGGCGTCCCCGACGGCCTGGGCGCGTACGACAACAACGACGGCACGATCACCGTCCTGGTCAACCATGAACTCGGCGCCGCCGCCGGCATCGTTCGCGAACATGGCGCCACCGGCGCGTTCGTCAGCCAGCTCGTGATCGACAAGGAGACGCTCGAAGTCGTCTCCGCGAAGGACGCCATCAACACTGTCGAGTTGTGGAACGACGTCACCAAGACGTTCGACGCGACCGACGGCGTGGCGTTCACCCGTTTCTGCTCGGGCGACCTCGCGCCGATCACCGCCTTCTTCAACCAGGCGTCGAACCTCGGCTCGATCGACCACATCTACATGACTGGCGAAGAGGCCGGTGCCGAGGGCCGCGCCTTCGGCATCGTCACGACCGGTGCCGACGCCGGCACCGCGTTCGAACTCGCTTATGCCGGCCACTTCTCGTGGGAGAATGCGATCGCCAGCCCGTTCGCGCAGAACAAGACGATCGTCATCGGCACCGACGACACCGGCCTTCCCGCCGGCGGCGAAGTCTATGTCTATGTCGGCGACAAGACCAATACCGGCAACGCAGTCGAAAAGGCCGGCCTCGTCGGCGGCGACCTCTATGGTATCGACGTCGGCAATGTCGTCGACGAGAGCAACGGCAGCATTCCGTCGGGCGCGTTCACGCTGGTCAAGCTCGGCACCGACGGTGACGTCAGCGCGCAGACCGGCGCGCAGATCGAGGCCGACAGCACCGCGGCCGGAGTCACCCACTTCCTTCGCCCGGAAGATTGCGCGTGGGATCCGACCGATCCTAACAGCTTCTACTTCGTGACCACCAACAGCTTCAACAATCCGTCGCGCCTCTACAAAGCGACCTTCACCGACATCACCCACCCGGAAAATGGCGGCACGATCACCGCGGTGCTCGACGGCACCGAGGGCCAGCAGATGATGGACAACATCACCGTCAATGCGCAGGGCAAGGTCATCATCGAGGAGGATGTCGGCAACAACGCGCATCTCGGCAAGGTCTGGATCTATGATCCGGTCACCGACACGCTGAGCCAGATCGCCAATCATGATCCAGCGCTGTTCCTCTCGGGCGCCCCCGACTTCATCACGCAGGACGAAGAAGCGTCGGGCGTGATCGACGTCACCTACCTGCTCGGCGACGACGACACCAAGGCTTATCTGACGTCCGACCAGATCCACAATTCGGTCGGCGGCGAGATCGTCGAGGGCGGTCAGCTCCAGGTCATGTATGTCGAAACGCCCGTCAGCGGCGGCGCCGACAGCGACGTCATCAATGGCGACCAGAACGACAACACGCTGCGCGGCTTCGACGGCGACGACGAGATCCACGGCGGATCGGGCAACGATACGCTGCGCGGCGACGTCGGCAACGACTCGATCTTCGGCGGCGACGGCAACGACTATCTGCGTGGCGGCGACGGCGACGATGCCCTCGATGGCGGCGCCGGCGACGATACGCTGCTCGGCGACACCGGCGTCAACACGCTCGAGGGCGGCGACGGCAACGACAAGATCTACGGCAACAGCGACATCGACACGGCCCTGGGCGGCAATGGCGACGACCTGATATACGGCCAGGCCGGCGACGACTCGCTCGACGGCGGTGCCGGCGCCGACTTCATCCGCGGCGGCGACGACATCGACTTCATCCTCGGCGGCGACGACAATGACAAGCTGCTCGGCGATGGCGGCGACGACACCGTCGATGGCGGCAACGGCGCCGACACCATCTATGGCAATCTCGGCGACGACGTGCTGATCGGCGGCGCGGGCGACGACATCGTCCGCGGCGGCGACGGCAGCGACAGCATCACCGGCGGTGACGGTGCCGATCGCCTCGTCGGCGATGCCGGCAACGACATCATCGACGGCGGTGCCGGCCTCGACGTCATCAACGGCAATGCCGGCCAGGACACGATCGTGTTCAGCGTGATCGGCGATATCGTCGGTGACCGCGTCCTCGGCTTCACCCAGGCCGAGGGCGACCAGATCGACCTCGGCGCGATCGACGCGATCACCGGCGGCGCCGACGACGCGTTTACGCTGGTCGGTGCATTCTCGAACACCGCCGGCGAACTGATCAGCACGCTGGTCAGCGGCAGCATCTTCGAGGTGCAGGGCGACATCGACGGCGACGGCGCGGCGGACTTCTCGTTCTTCACGACCGTCGTGGGCGGCGGTCCGCTCGTCGCGACCGACTTCATTCTCTGAAGCGCTAACGATCTCCGGTCTGCCCAGGCCGGGGATCGAAATTCTGCGGCCCGACCATTTGCCGGGGCCTGATCCTTCATGCGCCGCCGATCCCGATCGGCGGCGCCTTTTTTCGCGGAGACCGAAATGCCCGTCATCACCGGCACGACTGGCGCCGACACGCTGTCCGGCACCGAGGCGGCGGACACGATCGGCGGTCTCGGCGGCAACGACACGCTGAACGGACTGGGCGGCGGCGACACGCTGAACGGTGATGCCGGCGACGATTCGCTCTATGGCGGCGGCGGCACCAACGTCCTCAACGGCGGCGCCAACACCGATTATATCTACAGCGAAGGCTATCACGACGCGATCGACGGCGGGACCGGCGACGACATCGTCAACCTCTATGCCGCGGCGATCATCGGCGGCGCGATCATCGGCAACAGCGGCACCGATACGCTGTACTTCATCAGTGCGATCTTCGATTCGACCTCGGGCAGCGCGTCCTTCGCGACGTTCGAGCGGGTCGCCGGCACCGCTTACGGGACGGCGGGCAACGACAGCCTCAACCTATCCGGACTCAGCCTGGCCGCGCTCGCGACGAGCTATCTCAATCTCTATGGCGGCGCCGGCAACGACATGATCACCGGCGGCGCAGAGATCGACGCGATTCGCGGCGAAGCCGGCAACGATATCCTCAACGGCGGCGGCGGCGGCGATGCGCTCTATGGCGGCGCCGACGACGACACGCTGAACGGCGGCGCGGGTGACGACTATGTCGATGGCGGCAGCGGCCGCAACACGCTGTCCGGCGGCGACGGCAACGACCTGATCGTCAGCACGGGCCGGTCCGACAAGATCGACGGCGGGACCGGCGACGATGCGATCAAATTCGCGGCCGGCGCGATCCTCGGTGGCGCCATCCAGGGCGGCGCCGGCAATGATACGCTCTATTTCAACGGCGCCACGTTCGACGCCGGTTCAGGCAGCGCCAGCTTCGCCGGGATCGAATCGATCAGCAGCGGCGGCACGCTGGTCGGCACCTCGGGCAACGACAGTCTCAACCTCGCGGCGTTCAGTGCCGGGACCTTCGCCGGCTATTTCATCGTCATCAGCGCGGGTGACGGCGCCGACACCGTGACCGGCGGCGTCGAGGACGATCGCATCCAGGGCGAGGACGGCAATGACAGCCTGAGCGGCGGGTTCGGCGACGACGATCTCGACGGCGGCGGCGGCACCAACAGCCTCAAGGGCGGCGACGGTTTCGACACGATCATCAGCCGTGGCAGCCATGATATGATCGACGGCGGGACCGGCGACGATGTGATCCGGTTCGAGGCCGGCGCCGTCCTCGGCGGCGCGACCCAGGGCGGCAGCGGCGCCGACACGATCGTCTTCGCCGGCGCCACTTTCGATGCGACGTCGGGTAGCGCCACCTTTGCCGGAATCGAATCCCTGTCCGACAGCGACTGGCTGGTCGGCACCTCGGGCAGCGACAGTCTCAACCTCGCCGGCTTCTCGGCATCGGCCTTTGCCGGCTACGCCCTGGCGATCGACGGCGGCGACGGCGACGACCTGGTGTCGGGCGGCGTCGAGGACGACGTGATTCACGGCGGCGCCGGCAGCGACACGGTCAGCTATGCCTATGCGACCGCCGCGATGACGATCGATCTCGCGTCGGGCGCGATCACGGGCGCTGCCGGCGCCGACAGCTTCGACAGCATCGAAAATCTGGTCGGCACCGGCTTTGCAGACACGCTGGCCGGCGATGCCGGGGCCAACAGTCTCGAAGGCGGCGGCGGCAGCGATGTGCTCGACGGTCGCGGCGGCAGCGATATCGCCTCCTACGCCGGCGCGGCCGCAGCGGTCACGGTCAGCCTCGTGCTTCAGGGCATCGCGCAGGACACTGTCGGCGCGGGACTCGATCTGCTGACCGGCTTCGAGGGCCTGGCCGGATCGGCGTTCGACGATGTCCTGACCGGCGACGGCAACGACAATGTCCTCGTCGGCGGCGCCGGCATCGATCTCGTCGACTATGCCGGCGCAGGTGCGGGGGTCGCCGTCGACCTCACGATCGCCGCCGGCCAGGACACGATCGGCGCCGGCCGCGACACCTTGCGCGATATCGAGGATCTGACCGGCTCGGCCTTCGACGACCGGCTGACCGGGAGTGCCGGCGCCAATCGCCTGACGGGCGGATCGGGCAACGACGTCATTGCGGGCGGCGCGGGCGACGACAGTTTGAGCGGGGGTGCGGGCAGCGATACCGCCAGCTATGCCGGCGCCGTGGCCGGCGTGACCGTCAGCCTCGCGACGGCGGGCGCGCAGGCGACCGGTGGCGACGGCAGCGACAGGCTGACCGGATTCGAGAATCTGGCCGGTTCCGCCTTTGCAGATCGCCTGACCGGCGACGATGGCGCCAACGCCATCGCGGGCGGGGCCGGCAGCGACCTTGTCGATGGCGGCCGCGGCGACGACATGCTGTCCGGCGACGACGGCGACGACGTCCTGCACGGCGGCCTCGGCAACGACCGCCTCGACGGCGGCGCCGGCCTCGATATCGCCGATTATCGCGATGCCGGCACGTCTATCGTCGCCAGCCTCATCGTCACCGGCGCGCAGGCGCTCGGCACTGCCGGCGTCGATACGTTCATCTCGATCGAGGGACTCTATGGCACCGCTTTCGCCGACCGCCTGACCGGCGACGGCGGCGACAACATCCTCTTCGGCGGTCTCGGCAACGATGTGATGGCCGGCGGGGCAGGCAAAGACAGCATCATTGGCGACCTCGGCGCCGATATCATCGACGGCGGCGCCGGTATCGATACGCTCGACTATTCGGCCGTCGGCGCCGGGATCGCGCTCAACCTGCTCAGCCAGTCGGCGCAGGACACGATCGGCGCCGGCAGCGATACGGTCCGCGGAATCGAAAATGTGAAAGGCACGTCGTTCGACGACAGCCTCACCGGCAATGAATTCGCCAACATCCTGACCGGCGGCGATGGCGACGACCTGCTCGCGGGCGGTGCAGGCAATGACACGCTGAATGGCGGCGCCGGTCTCGACACCGCGAATTATGCGACCGCGATCACCGGCGTGAAGCTCAGCCTGGCCCTTGCCGGCGCGCAGAGCACGATCGGCGCCGGCAGCGACATCCTGGCGGGGATCGAAAATCTGTCGGGCTCCGGCTTCGACGACAGCCTGACCGGCGATGCCGGCAGCAATGTGCTGACCGGCAATGGCGGCAACGACACGCTGCTGGGCGGACTCGGCGACGACACGCTGTCGGGCGGCGCGGGGACCGATACTGCGAGCTATGCCGGCGCGTCGGCGGGCGTCGCCGTCAATCTCGCGCTGACGACGGCGCAGAACACGGTCGGCGCCGGCACCGACACGCTCGCAAGCATCGAAAATCTGGTCGGATCGACGCTGGGCGACGTGCTGACCGGAAGTGCGCAGGTCAATATCATCGCCGGCGGCAATGGCGACGACCTGATCGATGGCGGCAGCGCCGGCGACACGCTCGACGGCGGCGGCGGCAGCGACATCCTGAAAGGCGCGACCGGCGACGACCTGTTGACCGGCGGCACCGGCAATGACGGTATCGACGGCGGCGCCAATATCGACACGATCAGTTTCGCCGCGGCGACCGGCGCGGTGACCGTCAGCCTTGCCGTCGCGACCGCCCAGGCCGTAGGCGGCGGCCAGGGCACCGACACGATCATCAATGTCGAGAATATCGTCGGTTCGAACTTCGGCGACACGCTGACCGGCTCGGCGCTCGCGAACCTCCTGACCGGCGGGGCTGGCCGGGACGTATTGACCGGCGGCGGCGGTAACGACGTCTTCGCCTACCGCGCGACCGGCGAAAGCACGCCCGGCGCCAATGCCGACCGGATCACCGATTTCGCGCCGGGTGACGTTCTCGACCTGTCGGCGATCGACGCCGTCGCCACTACGGCGGGGATCGACGAAGCCTTCACGCGAGTCGACAGCTTCTCCGGCGTCGCGGGCCAATTCGTCCTGGCGTTCGACCAGGGAGCCGACACGACCACGCTGATCGCCGACAGCAATGGCGACGGCATCGCCGATTTCTCGATCCTGTTCAGTGGCGATATCGTCGCGATGACGGCCACGTGGGTGCTCTGACATTTCCGCGATTCGCATCGAAGCGTCGGAAACCGAAAGGGCTACGTTGACCTGAGCAGCATGTTTGTGGCACTCGGCGAGCGCATCCAGCGGGGCGTTGTAGACCGCGCGGGTGCATGACGTCGAAACCCACGGGTTTTTGCGGGTGTAGCTCAATGGCAGAGCAGAAGCTTCCCAAGCTTACGACGAGGGTTCGATTCCCTTCACCCGCTCCAGCCCGCCTTCCCTGCTGAGCAGCAGCCGCCCGGGCAGCACCTGCGCCGGCGACACACCCAGCGCGGTCAATCCCGCCGGCCATGCGGCGCCCGTCACCAGCGACTCGACGATCTCGGCCATCGCTGGCGCCGTCTGCAGGCCATAGCCGCCCTGCCCGGCAAGCCAGAAGAAGCCCTCCGCATCGGGCGCGAACCCGGCAGTGGGCACACGATCGGCGACGAACGAGCGCAGGCCGGCCCAGCGATGGCGGATGCGTGGCGGCGGCAGCGTCGTATAGTCCTCGACCTTCGAGGCCGCGAGCGCGATGTCATAATCCTCCGGTTGCGCATCGACGGGCGCGCTGTCGATCTCGTCGGTCGGCGACGCCATCAGCCGCCCTGCCTCGGGCAGCATGTAGAAATCGTCGACCGCCGCCTTCACGAACGGCCAGGCACCGACGTCGATATCGGCCGGCGGATCGAAAATGATGATCGTGCGTCTTTTGGGCTGCAGGCCGAGCGGCCTGACGCCGGCCAGGCCGGCGACCTGATCGGCCCACGCGCCGGCGGCATTGACCAGGATCGGCGCCGTAAAGACGTCGCCCCGTTCGCTGGCGACGCGCCATACACCGCCAACGCGCGCGATCGCGGCGATCCGCGCATCGGTGACGAGTTCGCCGCCGCGTTGCCGCAACTGCCGGGCATAGCCCTGCAACAGCCCGTCTGCGTCGAGCCGCCGACCACCGGTATCGACGACGCCGGCGACCACGGCCTCCGGGCCGATCTTCAGCACCGGCAGCAGCGCCAGCATCTCGGCCGCATCGACGCGCGCGACCGTATCGGTGAAGCGCCGCATCTCGCTTTCGAGCGCGTCGAGCGTGGCGGTCATCCCGGCCCGGGCGACGAACAGAGCCGGAGTCGGGCGGCACAGGGCATGATCCGCAAAGTCGCCCGGCGGCTGTTCGAAAAAGGCGCGGCTATAGGCGGTCATCCCGCGCACCGGGCGGTTGCCGATCCCGAAATGATAGAAGGTCGCGCTGCGTCCCGACGCATGATAGCCGCTGTGCGACTCCGCCTCGATCACGACCACGCGCCCATGCGCTGCCAGCCGCGCGGCGGCGGAAAGCCCGGCGATGCCGCCGCCGATCACCACGATGTCCGCCATACCTGCGCGCGTCATTCCAGCACCTGTCGTCGTCTCCGATACGTCTTTAACAGCAAGCGGCGGGAAGCACGGCGCGAATATCGGCTCTATTGGGGAGACCCCTAGTCACGGCGCCGGATCGACGATCCGCGCTCGATACACCGAAGGAACCATCATGACCCTGTCATCCACGACAATCGAATCCCCCGTCGGCGCGCTGACTCTCGTCGCCGGCGACGAGGGCCTGGTCGCAATCCTGTGGGAGAATGACGACCCCGATCGGGTCAAGCTGGGCGCGGTCGAGGATGATGACACCCATCCGGTCCTCGTCGAGGCGGTGCGCCAGTTGCGGGACTATTTCGACGGCCGGCGCAGGTCGTTCTCGGTCGCGCTCGATTTCCGCGGCACGGCGTTCCAGAAGCAGGTCTGGACCGCGCTGCTGACCATCCCGTTCGGCGAGACCCGCAGCTATGGCGAGATCGCGCGCCAGATCGGCAGGCCGACGGCGGTCCGCGCGGTGGGCGCCGCCAACGGCCGGAACCCGGTCTCGATCATCGCGCCGTGCCACCGCGTGATCGGCACCGACGGCACGCTGACCGGTTTCGCCGGCGGTCTCGCGGCCAAGGCGCAGCTGCTCGACCTCGAGCGCGTGAAGGCCGCGGCATGAGCGCGGCTGCCTAGGCGCTCAGCGCGGCCGCCTCGCGCGCACGCGCCTCGATCGCCGCCAGATCGGGCGGGCCGGCCGGCACGATCCACGATCCGCCGACGCAGAGCACGGCGTCGAGCGCCAGCCAGTCGGGCGCGGTCGCCAGCGTGATGCCGCCGGTCGGGCAGAAGCGGACCGCGCCGAACGGCCCGGTCAGGCTCTTGAGCGCCGGCAGGCCGCCGGCCGCGGTGGCGGGGAAGAATTTGAAGTGCGTCAGGCCCTGGTCGAGGCCGCGCATGATGTCGCTTGCATTGGCCGTGCCGGGCAGCAATGGCACGCCGGTGTCGCGCGCGCTCTCGCACAGGCCGGTGGTCAGGCCGGGCGAGACGATGAATGTCGCGCCGGCCGCGACGCTCTTCTCGACATCGGCCGCGTTGAGCACGGTGCCGGCGCCGACGACGGCGCCCTCGACCTTGCTCATCTCGCGGATCACGTCGAGCGCGGCCGGCGTGCGCAGCGTCACCTCCAGCGCGAACAGTCCGCCCTTGACCAGCGCTTCGGCGATCGGCGCCGCATGTGCCGCATCCTCGATCACCAGCACCGGGATCACCGGCGCCAGCCGCATCACCTGTTCGACGTTCATGCCATCTGCTCCCTCGCGAATGCGGCGGCCGCGCCGAACAGGCCCGGCTGTGGGTGGACGATCAGCCTGACCGGCAAGCGGCCCATCATCGCCTCGAACCGGCCCTTGGCGGTGAAGCGCTCGCCGAAGCCCGATCGCGGCAGATGGTCGGCGAGCCGCAGGCCGAGGCCGCCGGCGATCACCACCGCCTGCCCGCCCTGCGCCAGCGCGATGTCGCCCGCGACCGATCCCAGGCTCAGGCAGAAGCGGTCGAGCGCCGCGGCGGCCAGGCTGTCGCTGCCGTCTAGCGCGGCGCTCCAGATCGCCTTGTCGTCGCTGGCCTGCACCGCGCGGCCCTCGAGTTCGGCCAGCGCCTCGTAGATGTTGAGCAGCCCGGGACCGCACACGATGCGCTCGACCGACACGCGGCGGAAGCGCCGGCGCAGCCGCGCGAGGATCGCGTCCTCGATCGCGTCGAGCGGCGCGAAATCGATATGCCCGCCCTCGCACGGCAGGACGTGATAGCCGTCGCGCGCGCGCAGCACATGCGCGACGCCGAGGCCGGTGCCGGGGCCGAGGATGCTGATGATGCCTTGCGCCGGCAGCGCCGCGTCGGGCCCCGACAGATGGCGGAAATAATCGTCGGGCAGCTGCGCGACGGCGTGGCCGACCGCTTCGAAATCATTGACCAGCACGTGGCCGTCGAGGCCGAGCTTCTCGTCGATCAGCGCCGGCCGGATGATCCAGGGATTGTTGGTCAGCTTGAGAACGTCGCCGACGATCGGCGTGGCGATCGCGATCGCCGCGTGGCGCGGCACCGCCCCGCCGAGACCGGCGCCGAACGCCTCCCATGCGGTCTGGAAGCTGGCATGTTCGGCGGTCTTGAGCGTGACCGGTTCGGCGAGCGACACGACCCGGCCTTCGGTGATCTCGGCGATTGCGAAGCGGGCGTGGGTACCGCCGATATCGACTGCGACGATCTGCATCAGACTTCTGCTCGCGGGATCGCACGGTCAGGGCGAACCGGGCAAGCGCGCTTGCTTAAGCCCCTCCCCTTCAGGGGAGGGGTTGGGGTGGGGGAGTCAAGGCGGAGAAAGGCGTGGAAGAAACGTGCTCGCTTCGCTCGCCCCCACCCCAACCCCTCCCCTGAAGGGGAGGGGCTAAAAAACGTCGACATTGTCACAGCCCCGCCGCCGCCAGCATCGCCGACGCGCCCTTCTCGGCTTCGTCGGCGCCATGGCGCATGAAGGCGAACAATTCGCGGCCGGTGCCCAGCGCCACGGCCGGCGCCGGGGCGGGTTCACGCGCGGCCCAGATGTCGGCATCGACCAGAGCGACCAGCTCGCCGTCCGTACCGCACAGCCGCACCAGATCGCCATCGCGCAGCTTCGCCAGCGGGCCGCCGCCCAGCGCCTCGGGGGTGACGTGGATCGCCGCCGGCACCTTGCCCGACGCGCCCGACATCCGGCCATCGGTCACCAATGCGACGCGGAAGCCGCGATCCTGCAACACGCCCAGCGGCGGCGTCAGCTTGTGGAGTTCGGGCATGCCGTTGGCGCGCGGTCCCTGGAAGCGCACGACGACGACGACGTCGCGTTCGAGTTCGCCGGCCTTGAACGCGGCGATCACCTGATCCTGATCGGTGAACACGCGGACCGGCGCCTCGATCCGCCAGCGATCGGGGTCGACCGCGCTGGTCTTGAAGGTGCCGCGGCCGAGATTGCCCGCGACCAGCCGCATCCCGCCATCGGGCTGGAACGGCGCCGCGGCCGACCGCAGCATCGTCTCGTCGCCCGACGCCTGCGGCGAGTCCGACCAGATGATGTTCCCCCGCGCAGGCGGGGGCCCAGAGTCGTCCACGCCCGACTCCGGCGCATCGACTCCTGGACCCCCGCCTTCGCGGGGGGACTCCGGGGCCAACACCGGTTCGCGCGCATAATCCTCGAGATCGCCCGACCAGATCGTCATCACATCGCGATGGAGCAGCCCGGCATCGAGCAGGGTGCGGATCGTATAGGCCATGCCGCCCGCCGCCTGGAAATGGTTCACGTCGCCCTGCCCGTTCGGATAGACGCGCGCGATCAAGGGCACCGCCGCGGACAGCCGGTCGATGTCGCTCCAGTCGATGATGATGCCCGCGGCGCGTGCGATCGCCGGGATGTGGATCGCGTGGTTGGTCGATCCGCCGGTCGCGAGCAGCCCGACCGCGGCGTTGACGATCGCCTTTTCGTCGATGCAGCGCCCGAGCGGCCGATAGTCGTTGCCGCCATGGCCGATTTCGGCGATCCGGTGCGTCGCGGCGCGGGTCAATTCGGTGCGCAGCTTCGTGCCCGGGTTGACGAAGGCGGCGCCCGGCACGTGCAGGCCCATCACCTCCATCATCATCTGGTTCGAATTGGCGGTGCCATAGAAGGTGCAGGTGCCGGCGCCATGATAGCTCGCCGCCTCGGCCTCGAGCAGTTCGTCGCGCGTCGCCTTGCCCTCGGCATAGAGCTGACGGACGCGCGCCTTTTCCTTGTTGGCGAGGCCCGACGGCATCGGCCCGGCCGGCACGAGGATCGCCGGCAGATGGCCGAAGCGCAGCGCGCCGATCAGCAGGCCTGGCACGATCTTGTCGCAGATGCCGAGCAGCAGCGTGCCTTCGAACATCGCATGGCTGAGCGCGACCGCGGTCGACAGCGCGATCGTGTCGCGGCTGAACAGGCTCAGTTCCATGCCGTGCTGGCCCTGCGTCACGCCGTCGCACATCGCCGGCACGCCGCCCGCCACCTGCGCAGTGGCCCCGGCCTCGCGCGCGAAGATCTTGATCTGCTCGGGATAGCGTCCGTAGGGCTGGTGCGCCGAGAGCATGTCGTTGAAGGCGGTGACGATGCCGATGTTCATCGCGCGGCCGCCACGGATCGCCGGCTTGTCCTCGGCGGAGGCAGCGAAGCCGTGGGCGAGATTGCCGCACGACAGTCGCCCGCGTTCGAGTCCGCTCTCCGCCTCGCACGCGATGAAATCGAGATAGGCGCCGCGACCGGCCGCCGAGCGCTCGACGATCCGCGCGGTGACGCTCGCGATTTCGGAATGGACGTCGCTCATGGCCGCCTCCTGTGATGCCGCTGCCCGATGTTGCACCGCACATAACGCGCTTTGGCGCGGCCGGTAAGCCCGTCGATCACCGTGACGGCCATTTCCACGAAGGCTGGCGGGCATCGGCCACGATCGTCTCGCCAAGCTGCTTTTCGAGCAGCAACGACGTGCAGTGGCGGTCGCGTGCCAGCGCGCTCACCAGCGCTGGCGCGTGCGACACGATGATCAACTGGCAGCGCTCCGATGCGGCGATCAGCAGCCGGGCGAGCGGTTCGAGCAGATCGGGATGCAGGCTCGATTCGGGTTCGTTGAGGATCATCAGTTCGGGCGGGCGCGGCGACAGCAGCGCCGCGATCAGCAGGATGTAGCGCAAAGTGCCGTCGGACAGTTCGGACACGCCGAGCGGCCGCAACAGGCCATATTGCCGCATCTCCACCTCGAAGCGTTCGCCGACGCTCAGGGTCGCGCCGTCGAACGCATCCGCCACCGCGTCCTCGAGCGCCGCGCCGTCGCCGATTTCGAGGATCGTCTGGATCGCGGCGCCGACATCGGCGCCGTCGCCGGCGAGCACCGGCGTGAACGTGCCGACCTGCGGCCGCCGCGCGGGTGCGTCGCGATCGGTGCGCAGATCGTCATAGAAGCGCCAGCCGCGCATGCGCTCACGCAGCATCAGCAGCTCGAGGCCATCGACCGGATCGGCGAGATGCGTGACCATGGAGTCGAACGTGGCCAGCCGGTTGAAGCCTTCGGACCAGTCACCGCTGCGGCCGTTGCGCAGCCGCGCGGTCGGCCCGCGGCGTTCGGCGAAGATGTTGCTGCGGCCGGGCAGTTCGCCCGTCCACACTGCCTCGACCTTGATCTCGGGATCGCGGGCGAAGCGCGATCCCGAGGGCGACGGCAGGCCGAGATCGATCGCATAGCCATAATCGTCGCCGGAAAAGCCGAGCTTCAGGCTGACCGGCTTCGACCGCACCGTGCCTTGCACCGGCTGTTCGCCGTCTTTCATCGCCCGGCTGAACCGCTCCGGCCCCGCCCACAGGGTCGAATCGAGCCCGCCCTCCGCCGCGAGCGACGCGACCACCCGGCCTTGCGCGACATCGGACAGCAGCCGCAATGCGCGATACAGGCTCGACTTACCGCTGCCATTGGCGCCGGTGACGATGTTGAGCGGCCCCAGCGCGATCACGACGTCACGCAGCGAGCGATAGCCCGAAATGGCGAGGCGCGTGATCAAGCGGGCAACAGGTCCGGCACAGAAAGCTCTCCGAAGCGGCGAGAAGGCGTTTCACCATAGCGTAGCACCGCGCCACGGGAACCGGTGATCGCTGCCGCCCCACTCGGTCTCACGGCGCAGCCATAGAGGAGCCGTTAACCATTTCTCCCTAGCTTGCGGTCACCCAGGGATGCCGGAACCGCCGATCTTGAACCAGCCAGCGCCAACACCCCGCACGCTGCGCGGACACGCGATGCGGCAACTCGCCGCATGGCGCCGCGCTCCGAGCGCGGCGCGGGTGGAGGAAGCGGCGCGCCTGCTGGTCCGCGTCCAGCCTCTCAACCTCGTCATCGCCGTGCTGATGCCGGCAGCCTCGTGGGGCCAGCCGTGGTGGCCGCTGATCGCGTTCGGCTGCGCGGTGCTGGCGGTGCTCGCACTGGGCGCGCTGCGCTATCTGCCGACCTTGCCCGAAGCCGGACCGCGCCGCGCCGGGCGCGCGATCACGATCTTCGGCGCAGCCATGGGCATCGACTATGCCGTTCTGCTGTTCCTGCTCGCGCTGATCGCCGATGATCGCGTGCTGCCGCTGGTGCTGTGCGTCCATCTCGGCTTGATGACGGTCGGCGCGCTCAATCTCGGCGCGCTGCCGCGCGCGTCCTTCGCCTTCCTCGGCGCCATGACGATCTCGATGCTGGCCAGCGTCGCGGTCGCTGTGACGCAGCAGCCGCTGCTGTTCTACATCGCCATCATCGGTTTCACGATCCAGCTGGGCGACACGATCAATCGCCAGGCGGCCGCGCTCGATGCCCGGGTACTCGCCGCTGAACGGCTGGTCGAGGCCGACCGCAGACGCGGCCTGGCCGAACAGGCGACGATCGCCGCGCAGGCCGAACGCGCGCGCCATGTCGCCGCCGAACGCGCCGATGGCGACGAGCGCAGGCGCGTCGCGATGATCGCGCTCGCGACCCGCTTCGAGCAATCGGTGGTGATGGTCGGCCGCGTCCTGTCCGACGCGTCGGCGCAGATCTCCAGCTTCACCTCGTCGCTGGAGGCGCTGACCGCGACCGCGGGCACCAACGCCGCCAGCGTCGCGGCGCGCGCCGGCAACGCCTTCGCCGCGGTCGAGGATGTGGCTGACGAGGTCCAGCAACTCGCCTCCGCAGTCACCAACATTTCCGACCTGGTCGGCGCGCAGGTGCAGGCGACCGGCGCCGCCGACCGCTCGGCCAGCGACGGCGACACCGCCATCCGCGCGCTCGCCGAACAGACCGGCAGCATCGCCAGCATCGTCGACCTGATCCGCGACATCGCCGCGCAGACCAATTTGCTCGCGCTCAACGCCACGATCGAGGCGGCGCGCGCCGGCGACGCCGGCCGCGGCTTCGCGGTTGTCGCCAACGAGGTCAAATCGCTGGCACGCCAGACGCAGTCGGCGATCGGATCGATCGGCGAGACCGTCGCGGTCATCGAGAACCGAGTCGGCGGCACGTCCGACGTGATCCGCCAGATCGCGGGCGAGGTGCGCCGCGTGACCGGCCAGGCGACGCACATCGCCAACGCCGTCGACCAGCAGCGCGTCTCGACCATCGCGATCGAACGCAGCGCCGCCTCCGCCGCCCAGGATGCCGCCGCGGTCCGCGACGAGATCGCGATCGTCGCGCGCGGCGCGGGCGAAGCGGGGTTGCTGATGGGCAAGCTGCGCGCGCTGGCGGGCGAACTGACCAGCCAGAGCGACGCGCTCAACACGGCGACCGCGAACTTCCTCGATCATCTGCGCGCGGCGTGAAACAAGCCTCGCATATGGCCGCACGCTGAGCCAGGCTCGCCGCATGACGATCCGCGACGCCATCTGCCAATGCGGGCAGCTCCGCCTGAAATGCAGCGGCGACGCCGTGCTCGCGGCCAATTCGCGTTTCCGGCGCGAGCAGATTGCATTCGAAGGCCGCAGCACCGCCTGGGTGCGGCATGCGGGCAGCGGCAACGCGGTGACCGCGCATTTCTGCCCGACCTGCGGATCGACGGTCTATTGGGAACTGGCCGGCTTTCCCGACCTGATCGCGGTCGCCCAGGGCATGTTCGCCGACCCGACCTATCCGCCGCCGACCGTCGCGGTGTGGGAGGAGACGAAACATGGCTGGACCGACCATATCACCGACCTGGCGATGGAGCGCTTTGCGCGGGCGCCGTGACGGGACGGGTGCGTGGGTGGGGATCGCGGTTGGTGTCGAATTGACGGTCGTCGGTGGCGAGCCTGATATGAACCCGATTTGGCCTGTGCGGGGCCGAAAACAGGCGTTTTTCGCAATATCGCCCGCCTAACAGGGGAAAAACGGTGTTCCGGCGCGATGCGTTCGGCAATTAATCCAATGATCTCAATTCGATGAATCACGGAATCGCGTGTCACCTGTTATCGTGCGGAACAGGGGATGGATTTTTGCATAACAGGTCGATTTCGATGTCGTAACAGGTCGGATTCCTTGCAGAACAGGTCAGCCTGAAAAGCCGGCGTCGAGCGCCCCTAAGACGGGCGATTCCTCGGCGGGGCGTGCCGTCGCTTGCTGTTGAGCGCGACCGCCACTCGCCCTCGTCGCAGCCGAAAGCTTGCTGCCAGAGTCCTTCCGCGCCGTTGCAGCTGACTTCGCTATGGGGCGAGTCTGGGGGTTATTGCACGTGGCTGCCGTAACCCCACGACCGAAGCAAGCGCCGACAGAACCTAGACGTCGTCTCGCCTTGGCAGGCTGCACCACAGCATGACCGCCCAAAAACCGGATACCATCCCACCGAGATGCGCGATGAATGCAAGTGGGATTAGAACAATCATCTCTGGCCCGATCTGAGACCATTTTCCGTGGTTTCCGGTAACCGCCGCGTAGAGCATGATCGCGAGGAAGACCATCACCCCCGCCGCAATTCCTAGGTAGGCAATCCCGATGTCACGCTCGACATCTGCATTCATGATGACGTCAGGTGTCAGCAGATTCCCGGCCTCGTCCCGCTTGTTGCCATGGACGCCCTGTGTCGACCAACAACCGAGCCGTGTGAGCGCGGGGTTTTCTAAATCCATCATCGTTGCGTCTCTGTGATCACACGCTCGTCAATTACGGTACGAAGGAGAAGGCTTCGGCAGGCTCAGCCCGAACGGTGTGGGGTTGACCCCGAGTCAAGCAATCCCAACCGTCAAGCCCTACCCCACCAACCGCTCCGCCGCCGCCACCGCCTCCATCTCCAGCGGCCGACCCACCCGCGCCCGGAACGACGGCGCCAGCGCGCGGCAGCGGGCCTGCACCGCGTCGTCCTCGTAGAGCGACTTCAGCGACGCCGCGAACACATCGGGCTTGATCGACTGCAGTGCCACCTGCCCGCCCACCCCCAGCCGCATCACGCCATGGCCGGTGATCCGTTTCTCGAGATCATAGTGCGTGACCGCCTGCGGGATGCCGGCGACCAGCGCCGATGAGACGAAACCGGCGCCGCCATGGCTGAGCAGGATTCGCGAGCGCGCGGCGATGCGGTCGAACGGCACCGGCTTCTCCTCATAGGCGAAGCCATGCCGGGCGAAAGTCGCGCGCAGTGCCGGCGTGGCGTTGGGCACGTGCACGCGCACCGGCAGTTGCGATCGCGCGATGCCCTCCCACAAGGGCGAATCGGCCATCGTCACTTCGAAGCCGTAGACGAACAGCTCCTCGCCGCCGGCACCGGGCTGGTCGGGCATCGTCTCGGCGATCGTCGGCGAGACCGGCGGCTCGGCGCGCCACAGGCCATAGGGGTCGAGCTCGACGAAGCTGCCGGACAAGGAGACGTCGGCGTGGAAGATGCGCGGCAGGGCTTCGAGCGCATCACGCCCGCGCGACGCAAGCGCGCGGTTGACGCCCGCCAGCAGCACCGCCTCGTCGTGCAGCGGATCGCGATCGTTGAGGCTGGGGAAAAGATCGAGTCCGCCGGGGACGCGCTCGAAGCCGGTGCCGACACCCACCGTGGGCACGCGGCCCTGCGCGGTCGTCAGCAGCATCGGCGCATAGTCCGAGATCACGACGTCGGGCCGGACCGCGCCGATGATGGCCTCCCAGCCGGCGATCAAGGCGGCCACCGTCTCGGCGCTGTCGAGTCCCAGCCGCGCCAATATGTCGCCCATCGTCGCCACCGGCGGTCCGGCCGGGCGCGACGCGTTGACCAGCAGCCGCGGCCAGACCGGCGCCTGCCACACGGTGATGTTGGGATGGAGCGCGATTTCGGGCGAATCGAGCCGCTGCAGCGCCAGCGCCACCTTGTGGCCCGCCTGCGCCAGCGCCTGCGCGATGCGGCTGATCCGTTCGATATGGCCGCGATTGGCGCCCAGCTCCCAGCCGATCAGGATGCTGGCCATCAGCCTGCTCTGCCCCGACTGTTCACTGGCCAGGCTGCTCAGATGCCGCCGTCGGTGACGTCGCGGCCGACCACGGCCAGCGCCGCCGCCAGGGCGTCGTAACAGGCGTCGATCGCGGCCTGCTCGGTCGATCGGATCACGAAATTGGCGCCGACTTTGCCGTCGCGGAAGAAGGGGTAGCTGCCGATCTGGCAGCCTTCGTTGGCCTTCTCCGCGGCACCCAATATGTCGGCGACCTCGCTCTCGGGCACCCAGCAGCCCATCGTCCGCGACAGCAGAGGCTTGCCGCCCGCGAGCGTGCCCGACAGCGCATCGAGCATCATCGCGGTGATGTGCGGCACGCCGGCCATGATGAAGACGTTGCCGTGGCGGATTCCGGGCGCGCCCGACATGCGATTCTCGATCAGGCTGGCGCCGTCGGGCACGCGCGCCATGCGCAGCCGCGCGTCGTTGACGCCGCCGCGCGTCGCATAATAGGCTTCGAGCGCGGCGCGCGCCTTGGGGTGGATGCTGACCGGCACGCCCAGCGCCGCCGAGATCGCATCGACGGTGATGTCGTCGTGGGTCGGCCCGATGCCGCCGGTGGTGAACAGATAGTCGTTGCGCGCGCGCAGCGTGTTCACCGCCTCGACGATCGAATCCATGCGATCGGCGACGATCCGCACTTCGGCGAGACGGATGCCCTGCAGGTTCAGCCACAGCGCGACCTGCGCGATGTTCTTGTCCTGCGTGCGGCCGGACAGGATCTCGTCGCCGATGACGATGAGGGCGGCGGTCCAGATGCGGTCAGCGCTCATGGGCGCCGCCATAGCCGCTGTCGGCCCCCTCGCAAAGCGCGGTTTCGGCTGCTATATGCAGAGCCATGGACAGCTATGTACAGGTCACCGCCGAAAGCCCGGCGATCTCGCGAACCGGAGCGATCAAGCTCCATGGCCCCGACGGGTTCGAAGGCATGCGCCGTGCCGGCCGGCTCGGTGCCGAGGTGCTCGACGGACTCGTGCCGCATGTCGTGCCCGGCGTCACCACCGGCGAGATCGACGACCTGGTGCGCGAACATATGCTGCGCGGCGGCGGCATCCCCGCGACGCTCGGCTATCGCGGCTTCACCAGGAGCTGCTGCACCTCGATCAACCATGTCGTGTGCCACGGCATCCCCGGATCGAAGACGCTCAAGGACGGCGACATCGTCAATATCGACGTGACCGTGATCGTCGACGGATGGCACGGCGACACCAGCCGGATGTTCCTGGTCGGCGACGTCGGCGTGAAGGCGCGGCGGCTGGTCGACGTGACCTGGGAGGCGATGATGCTCGGCATCGCCCAGGCCCGCCCCGGCAACCGCATGGGCGACATCGCCCACGCCATCCAGAGCTTCGCCGAGAAGCAGCGCTATGGCGTGGTCCGCGATTTCTGCGGCCACGGCCTCGGCCGGCTGTTCCACGACGCGCCCGAGGTCGTCCACGCCGGCCGCCCCGGCACCGGCCCCGAGCTGAAGCCCGGCATGTTCTTCACGATCGAACCGATGATCAACATCGGCCGCCCCGACGTGAAGGTGCTCGAGGACGGCTGGACGGCGGTGACGCGCGACAAGACGCTGTCGGCGCAGTTCGAGCACAGCGTGGGCATCACCGAGGAGGGCTGCGAGATCTTCACGCAGAGCCCGGCGGGGCTGGACCGGCCGCCTTATTGAGGGTGATGGGTGGAAGCTGCTGCAGCTTTGAATGAGAAACTCGACGACGACGGTCTTCCTGCCGAGCATGGCTATGAGGCCTGGAAGCTTGACAGGGTCGAGCGTGCACTGGCCCAGGCGCAGGATAGGTCAGTGCTGGTCCCGGCTAAACAAATTTGGCGCGAACTCGGCCTTGCCCGCTAGGTAAATTGCCGTGCTGTCGAGGAATTTCCCGCCCCTCTACCGCTTGCGCTAAGCGATTCACACATCTCTGAGCGTCCAGCCCTGAGCGATTGATTTGAAGTGCTCGAGGCCGTTTCGGAACGTGATTGGCCCGGGTGGCTTTGACCTGGGATAGCCATCCCATCCGCCGAGCTTGGCGATGACCCACGCCGCCCAGGCGAGTGATTCCGGTCGGTGTGGGTTTTTCTGGAGGGCGGTTTTGCCCTCCAGTTTTCGGACGAGCGCGTGGAGCGTCTCGATCTCGGGCGGGGTGAAGACGATCCGGGCGTCCTCGCCGGATTTGCCGTCGCGGGCCTGGACGAGTTGCATGATCTCGCAGGCGGCGCTGGCGGCCATCGCGCTCAGCTTGAGGAGGCGGTCGGCGCTCTCCAACTGGCTGTCTTCGAGACGCAGGCCCTGAAGTTTCAAC
>Ga0207712_10000438_pt1 | contig 35394 bp, 25 predicted proteins | sample KBSS44metaG_FD_184402 | JGI IMG/M metagenome (GOLD analysis project Ga0207712, IMG submission 184402) | Switchgrass rhizosphere microbial communities from Kellogg Biological Station, Michigan, USA - KBS S4-4 metaG (SPAdes) (version 2) | ecosystem: Host-associated > Plants > Roots > Rhizosphere...
GGCGTAGGGAGCTTGGTGTATTTTTGCGCGCCTGCGTGCGCGCGAAGAATAGACCGCGCATTGCGCGCGGACTCTTCAACAACGGCTTCCTTCGTCATGACCTCGCTGCCAGCTTGAGGAGATGACCCCATGAATGCACTCGCCGCCGACCTGATCCGCGACACGACCGCGCTGTCGGAAGCTGTCACGCGCCCGATTCCGGGTTCGCGCAAGATTCACGCGCAAGGTTCGCGTGCCGATCTGAAAGTGCCGATGCGCGAAGTCGTGTTGAGCGACACGCCACTTGTGTTCGGCGCGGAGAAGAATGCGCCGCTCGCGGTGTACGACACTTCGGGGCCGTACACCGATCCGGGCGTGCGCATTGATCTCGTCGCCGGCCTCGCGCCGCTGCGTGCGAACTGGATTGCCGAACGCGGCGACGTGGAAACGTTGAGGGGCCTGTCGAGCGAATTCGGGCGCCGGCGCGCGGCCGATCCGAAGCTCGCCGGCGTGCGCTTTCCGCACACGCGCGCGCCACTGCGCGCGAAGGCTGGCGCGAACGTGTCGCAAATGCATTATGCGCGCCGCGGCATCGTCACGCCGGAGATGGAATACATCGCGATCCGCGAGAACCAGAAACTTGAAACGCTGCGTGACGCGGAGCTGTCGAGTCAGCATCCGGGGCAATCCTTCGGCGCGGCGATTCCGCGAATCATCACTCCCGAATTCGTGCGCAGCGAGGTCGCACGCGGCCGCGCGATCATCCCGAACAACATCAACCATCCCGAAAGCGAGCCGATGATCATCGGCCGCAACTTCCTGACCAAGATCAACGCGAACATCGGCAACTCGGCGGTGACGAGTTCGATCGCAGAAGAAGTCGAGAAGATGGTCTGGGCGATCCGCTGGGGCGGCGATACGGTGATGGATCTGTCGACCGGCAAGCACATCCACGAAACACGCGAGTGGATCATCCGCAACTCGCCGGTGCCGATCGGCACGGTGCCGATCTACCAGGCGCTGGAAAAAGTCGACGGCAAGGCCGAGGAACTGACCTGGGAGATCTTCCGCGACACGTTGATCGAACAGGCCGAGCAGGGCGTCGACTACTTCACCATCCACGCGGGCGTGCGCTTGCCGTTCATTCCGCTGACGGCGAAGCGCGTCACCGGCATCGTCAGCCGCGGCGGTTCGATCATGGCGAAGTGGTGCCTTGCGCATCACAAGGAGTCGTTCCTCTATGAACACTTCGAAGACATCTGCGAGATCATGAAAGCGTATGACGTCGCTTTCTCGCTCGGCGACGGTCTGCGCCCCGGCTCGATCGCGGACGCGAACGACGCGGCGCAGTTCGCCGAACTCGACACGCTCGGCGAACTCACGCAGATCGCGTGGAGGCACGATGTGCAGACGATGATCGAAGGCCCCGGCCACGTGCCGATGCACTTGATCAAGGAGAACATGGAACGTCAGCTCGAGAAGTGCCACGAGGCGCCGTTCTACACGCTCGGCCCGCTGACCACCGATATCGCGCCGGGCTACGACCACATCACGAGCGCGATCGGCGCTGCGATGATCGGCTGGTACGGCACGGCAATGCTCTGCTACGTCACGCCGAAAGAACATCTCGGCCTGCCGAACAAGCAGGACGTGCGTGACGGCATCGTCACCTACAAGATCGCCGCACACGCCGCCGACCTCGCCAAGGGTCACCCGGGCGCGCAGGTACGCGACAACGCGCTGTCGAAGGCGCGCTTCGAATTCCGCTGGCAAGACCAGTTCAACCTCGGTCTCGATCCGGAGAAGGCACAGGAATTCCACGACGAGACGTTGCCTAAAGAGGCCGCCAAGCACGCGCATTTCTGCTCGATGTGCGGCCCGCATTTCTGCTCGATGAAGATCACCCAGGACGTGCGCGACTACGCCAAAGACCATGGCGTCGCCAACGAAGCCGACGCGTTGGCCAAAGGCATGGAAGAGAAGGCGCGCGAGTTTCGCGAGAAGGGTGGCGAGGTGTATCTGCAGGCCGGTGGCGAGCAAGCACCGTGAGATTGCAGTTCCCCTTCATCCAGTTGCCGCTGCGTTTCGACGCCGCGGCGCTCGCTGCCGAAGTCGCGGCGATCGAGGAAGCCGAGTGGCGTCCGCATCCGCAGGGTTTCCCGGGCAACTCGGCGCTGCCGCTGGTCGCGGTCGGCGGCGATGCGGACAACGACGGTTTGGTCGGACCGATGCGGCCGACGCCGTTGCTTGCGCGCCTGCCGTACCTGCAGCAGGTGCTCAACTCGCTCGGCGTCGTGCTCGGACGCACGCGCCTGATGCGCCTGTCCGGGCAGGCCGAAGTCACCGCGCATATCGACCAGGCCTACTACTGGGCCGAGCGCATGCGCGTGCACGTGCCGATCGTGACCCAGCCCGGTGTGCGCTTTCATTGCGGCGATGCCGAGATCAACATGGCCGCGGGCGAGTGCTGGATCTTCGACACCTGGCGCCTGCATCGCGTGCTCAACCAGGGCGATGAGGTGCGCATCCATCTCGTCGCCGATACGGTCGGCGGCGATCGGTTCTGGGAGCACATGCAGCGTTCACGTCCGCACCATGCGAATACGGCGGGCTGGCAGGCGGAACTCGTCGCACCGCAGACACAGGCTTCGCGCGATCTGCAGTTCGAATCGGTGAATTCGCCGGCGGTGATGTCACCGTGGGAGCTGCATTCGCACCTGTCATTCCTGTTCGGGCAACTGCGCCCACAGCAGCCGGCGATTCCCGAAGCACAGCAGGCGGCGATGCATTTCATGCGCCGCTGGCAGGCGCTGTGGTCGCGCCACGGCGACGCGCCGGCAGGCCGCGCCGAGTTCCGCCGCGTGCTCGACGAGTTCGTCGAGCGCATGCGCCAGCTGCGCGGTCAATTGTTCCTGACCAATGATCTCGATTTCCACAAGGTGCTGATGGTCATGGTGGTCGGCTCTGCGCTGATCGACGACGCCACGCCCGTCATCTTCGGCGAGCCACGCGATGCTCCGCGCATCGCCAAATCTGCACGCGACGCGGAGTTCGACCGACCGGTGTTCGTTGTCTCGCCACCGCGCTCGGGCTCGACCTTCCTGTTCGAAACGCTGACACGCGCCAAGGACGTCTACACGATCGGCGACGAAAGCCATGGCCTGATCGAAGGCATCGGCGTGTTGCATCCGCGCGCGCGCGGCTTCGCTTCGAATCGTCTCGATGTCGACGCCGCGGGCAGCGACGTGGTCAAGGAGCTGCGCGCACGCTTTCGCGCCTCGCTGCGCGACCGCGACGGCGCACCGCCGGCGCAATGGCCGCTGCGCCTGCTCGAGAAGACGCCGAAGAATTCGCTGCGCATTCCGTTCCTCGCCAAGGTTTTCCCCGAGGCGCAATTCATCTATCTGCATCGCGACGTACGCCAGGTGCTCGCGAGCATGATCGAGGCGTGGAACTCGGGGCGCTTCCGCACTTATCCGAACTTGCCCGACTGGAGTGGCCTGCCATGGTCGCTCGTGCTGACGCCGGGCTGGCGCGAACTCAATGGCAAGCCGCTGCACGAGGTCGTCGCCGCGCAATGGCAGGCGGTGACGCAAGCCTTGCTCGACGACCTCGCCGCGTTGCCGGGCGAGCGCGTACATGTGGCGCGCTACGATGCGCTGACCGCCGATCCCGCAGCGGAGATCGCGCGCCTGTGCACGGCCGTCGACTTCGCTTGGGACCGTCCGCTCGAAGCCGAGCTGCCGCTGTCGCGCTACACGGTATCGAAGCCCGATCCGGAGAAATGGCGCAAGCACGAGGCGGCGATCGAAACGGTGCTGCCGGGGCTGCGCGAGACGATCGTGCGCAGCGACGCGTTCGCCGCGCGCTGAACGGCCGCCTCCCGGTCGCGCCGGCAAGCATGCAAGCGCCGCATGCTTTGCGGCACAATGCAGACCCGTACGACGCTGCAAGCAGTAAGGAGGCTCCCATGAACGCGATTCCGACTCCGCGCGCCGGCGGACGGCGCTACTGGCTGCGTGGCATCACCGTCATCGTCACGCTGTACGTGCTCATCGTGCTCGCGCTGATGTGGTGGTGGAGTTACGAGCCCGCGCAGTTCGACGTGGTCAAGTTCGCGCAGGAGCGCTCGGCGCAACACAACCAGCCCGTCGTCGTCGGCAGCGTCGTCACCGCAACCCTGATCGGCAGTGCCGAAACGCTGCTCGACAAGCGCGGCGGCTACCTCTCCAACGACAAGTTTCCGCCCGGCGTGCTGATGGACAACGTGCCGAACTGGGAATTTGGCGTGCTCACCGCCACCCGCGACCTCGCCCGCGAGATGCGCAACAAGTTCGCGCGCTCGCAGTCGCAGTCGGAGGAGGACGGCGACCTCAAGGAAGCCGATCCGCTGTTCTCCTCGCCGAACGATCGCTGGTTGTTGCCAAGCTCGGAGAGCCAGTACCGCAAGGCGATCGGCCATGTCGAGAACTATTTCGTGAAGCTCGGCAGGAACGATGCGAACGGTGCGCAGTTCTACGCACGCGCCGACAGCCTCGCCGATTATCTCGATCTCGTTTCCACGCGCCTCGGCTCACTGTCGCAGCGCCTGTCGGCGAGCGTCGGCCAGCTGCAGTTGCAGGGCGAGACCCCGGCCGGCACCGCGTTGATGCAGAACGCGCAGGGCCAGCAGGTAGTGAAGACGCCGTGGAACAAGATCGACGACATCTTCTACGAGTCGCGCGGCTACACCTGGGCATTGCTCGAACAGCTCAAGGCAATCGAGGCCGATTTCGGTCCAACGCTGGAGCGCAAGGGCGCGATGGTCAGCCTGAAGCAGGTGATCCGCGAACTGGAAGAGTCGCAGAAGCCGGTGTGGAGCCCGCTGATCCTCAATGGCAGCCCGTTCGGTTTCTTCGCCAACCATTCGCTGGTGATGGCCAACTACGTGTCGCGCGCGAACGCGGCGATCATCGATCTGAAGAATCTGTTGAACAGGGGCTGATGGCAGGCCGCCATCCGATTTCGTGTCCATGAAGAAGATTTTTGCCGACTGGCGGACTTACTGGTTCCTGATCCTGCTGCCGGCCGCGCTGTTCCTGCCGGCGACGCCGATCGACGAGACGCGCTATCTGTCGGTGGCTTGGGAATTGCGCAATTCGCCGGGATGGTTGTTGCTGCATCTCAATGGCGAGCTGTATTCGCACAAAGGGCCGCTGTTGTTCTGGTTGATCAACGTTGCGTGGACTGTGGCCGGCTTGAACGTGTGGATCGTGCGCCTCGGTATGCTCATCGTCTCGCTGGTGGCGCTGCTGCTGTTCGAGCACCTCGTGCGTCGCCTCGATCCGACCGATGCCGCGGCGAACGACGGCACGGCCATCCGTGCCGCACAGATCTTTGCGAGCATGGTGTTCTTCGCGGTGTTCGCCAGCGCGATTATGTTCGATGTCGTGCTGGCAGCGTGCGTGCTGCTCGCCCTACACGGCATCATTGATTTCGACGAGCGGCGTTGGTACCGCGGCATCGCGATCTTCGCGGCGGGTCTGAGTCTGGGCCTGCTCAACAAGGGGCCGGTGATGCTGCTAGACGCAGGCCTCGTCGGCCTGCTCGGGCCATGGTGGAGCACGACCGCGCGGCAAGCGCCGCTGCGCTGGTACGCGGCGGTGTTGGCCGGCGTTGTGGCCAGCGTCGTAGTCGGGCTTGTCTACATGGTCTCGGCTGGCGGCTGGAGCTATGTCAACGACGTGGTGTTCCATCAAACCGCCGAGCGCATGACGCAGAGCTTCGCCCATGCGCGGCCTGTCTGGTGGTACTTCATGGTGCTCCCGTTCATGATCCTGCCCTGGAGCTTGAGTCTGCGCGCGCCGTGGCGTGCTTGGCGCGACAATCTCGCCAGCAGCAAGGCTGCGCGTTTCGCCGTGGCCTGGTTTCTGCCGGCGTTCGTGTTGTTCTGTTTCGCCAGCGGCAAGCAGCCGCACTATCTCGTGCCGCTGCTGCCGGGACTCGCTCTATATTTCTCGCTCGTCATGGGCGACGGCGCGGCGCGAGTGCGTGGGCGTGCATTCGGCGTTCTGCTTCTGCTAGTCGGCATCGTTCTGTTCGCGGCGCCTTGGCTCGTGCAGCACGCGATGAGTGTGCCAGGCCTCGAAGGCCTCGTGCGTAGCGGCAGCTTTTCGGTGACCGAACAGGCGGTGTTCGGCGGCATCTGGCCGTTGTGGGGCGCGCTGATTGCCGCGCTCGGCGCGCTTTTGCTCGTGCATCCGCGCGCGCGGGTTCAACTGCAAACCGTTGCCTTTTGCGGTGTCGCCGCGGCGACGCTTGGCGTGCTCACGATCGCCCAGGCAGTCGGGCCGACGCTCGACGTCAGCGCAACGGCCAACCGCATCCGTGTCGCACAGGAAGCAGGCAAGCCGGTCGTCCATCTCGGCTGGCATCACGGGCTGTTCGAATTTCCGGGGCGGCTCACCCAGCCGTTCGAAGCGATCAACCTGGGTGAGCTGTATACATGGTGCGCCGCGCATCCCGATGGCGAGGTGATCACCTTCTACACCAAGTACGGCGTGCCGGTGAAACCGGAGCTCGAAGTGCCGTGGCGCACGGGGCGCATCCTGATCTGGCGCTCGTCGGACCTGTGCAACGGTCCGCACATCGCGCCGCAAGGAAAGGTGGAAGAGGAAAACAAGAGCGACGATTGAGCTCGTCGCCGCCGCGGTCGGGCGAGTCCGGCCCGACCACCGGTCGTTGCGTCCTCAGAACTTCGGCTTCTCCGGCGACGCTTCGTAGCGCTTCACGCCGTCGAGAATTTCCTTCTTCGCCGCGTCCGCGCCCTGCCAGCCATCGATCTTGACCCACTTGCCCTTCTCGAGATCCTTGTAGTGCTCGAAGAAATGGCCGATGCGCTCGAGCCAGTTCGCCGAGACCTGACCGATGTCGGTGATGTGTGCGTAGCCGGCGAACACCTTGGTCACCGGCACGACGACGAGTTTCTCGTCGGCGCCGGCTTCGTCGGTCATCTTGAGCATGCCGACCGGCGTGCAGCGGATCACCGAGCCCGGCACCAGCGGCAGCGGCAGGATCACGAGCGCGTCGAGCGGATCGCCGTCGCCGCCGAGCGTGTTCGGCACATAGCCGTAGTTGCACGGGTAGCGCATCGGCGTCGACAGAACACGGTCGACGAAGATCGCGCCCGAGGCCTTGTCCACTTCGTATTTCACCGGCTCCGCATCCTTCGGAATTTCGATGATCACGTTGATTTCGTTCGGCACGTCCTTGCCGCTGGATACGAGGTCGAGGCCCATGTGCGCTCCTTGATGATGCTTGTCGAGGCCGCGCAGGATACGCGAAATGATGCGGTGCCGCATCCGGACTTTCGGGCAGGCATTCAGAATCCGCCCTCAAGCGTAGCGAGCGAAGAGAATTTGCGTAACGCCGGAGCGCAGGACCCGGAGTTTACGTAGCAGTAAATGAGGATTCCGAGCACCGCCGGCGCGCAAATTGTCGAGCGCAGTAGCTTCGAGGGCGGATTCTCAGCGCTTGAACAGGAAGCGCCCGTAGCCGCCGGAAACCAGGGCCGCGATGTCGATCAAGAGTCCCGGCACCCATGCGCCGCGCGGATAGGCAAGGTACGAGCCGATCCACTCCGGCTTGAACTTGTCTTTGTAGCGGCGCACGCCCTGGTAGTTGTACAGATTGTTGCCGTAGCGGAACGCGAGCGAGGCGAGGCGTTCGTTGATGCGCGCGTAGGGGTTGTCGCCGACCCGCGACAGCGGCGCCATGCCGAGGCTGAAGGACGGATAGCCCTGCGCCTGTGCCCAGAGCATGACCTTGGCGAAGAGGAAATCCATCGTGCTGCGCGGCGCGTCGCTGAGGTGGCGCATCAGGTCGACACTGGCCGTGCCGTTCGCTCCGTAGCCGGGAACAAAATTGGCGAAGGCGATCAGCTTGCCGGCGCGGCGCACGAGCGCGAGCGCACTCCAGTCGAGATAGTCGCCGTCGAAGCGGCCGAGCGAAAAACCTTTCTCGACCGAGCCTTTTTCGGCAAGCCAGGCGTCGGAGACTTCACGCACCTCCGCAATCAGACTTGAGTCGTGCGGCGGTGCGACCATCTCGAACGTGAGTTGTTCCTTGGTCGAACGGTTGACCGCCTGGCGCAGGTCTTCCCACCTTTTCCCGGCGAGCGAGAATTCGTCGAGCTTGACGATCGCGAGTTCGCCGAGCTTGAACAGGTCGAAGCCGGCGTCGTGGAAGTGCGAGAGATCCGGTTCGAGCACCTCGTAAAAGATCGGCACGCGATCCTGCGCGTCAGCGTGGCGGCGGAATTCGAGGATCGCGCGGTCGATCTCGTTCTCCGGTCCGCAGGGCGAGCCGAGCGCGACGAGGCGGTTGCGCACGCTGCCGTAAGCGACCACGGCCTTGTGGTCGGCGGCCCAGAACAGGTGCTTGTCGCGCATGAAGGTCAGGTGCGCGAACTCGCCGCCGCCGTGCGCGCGGTAGATCGCGCGCGCCTGCTCGAGGTCGCCGCGGTTCGGTAGCGAGAGCTCCGGCCGGCGCACGGCGAAGAACTGCCAGATGAAATAGACGACGAGGCCGAAGCCCGCCGCGACGAGACCGCGGCCGATGCGCGAGGTGTGTTCGCCGAAGCCGAAATAGAACAGGTCGAACGAATCGTCGCCGAGTACCTGGGCTGCGCCGATCGCGAAGAACACGAGCACGCACACGGCAAGGCCCGTGTACCAGCCGGCCGAAGTCATCGCGCCGAGGGTCATCGCGCGCCGCGTGAACGCGCGCTTGCGCGTGCGCAGCAGGAGTGCCACGGCGAGCAGGAACAGCGCCTCGCCGAAATGCAGGCCCTTGGTCACCGCGAGGCCCGCGCTGATCAGCAGCAGCCACGTAGTCAGGCGATAGGCCACGCGCAAGCGGCCGTCGATACCTCGCGCGAGTCCCAACAACAACACGCCGGTGAGGATCGAGAACCAGCTTGCGCCCTCGACGAACAGAATAGGCAGATGCTCGCGCACGACGTTGACGTGCTCGATCACCGAGGGCATCGCCGCGGAGGCGAGCAGCAGCGCACCGGCAAGGAAGGTCAGGATCGCGACGAGACGCGTGCCGAGATCGGCGAGCAGCACCGCGGGCAGGCCGAGCAGGCCGAACAGCGGATGGCTGGACAGGCGCGTGCGCAGCCGCGCCAGCGCCTGCGAATTTTGCGTGAACATCTCCGAGCCGACGTAGAGCCCGGCGAGCAGCGGCAGGAGATAGTAGGTGACGCGGAACAGCAGCAGGCCGGACACGATCACGGGCGGATCGTAACCAGCTTCCTTCAACGCGATCAGGATCAAACCGTCGAACACGCCGAGCCCACCCGGCACCTGGCTCGCGAGGCCGAGCACCGATGCGCCGGCGAACGCACCGAGCAGCAAACCGCCCTTCACGTGCGCGCCGGAAATCCAAAGGCAAGCCCAGAGCACTGCGGCGGCGAGCACCCAGTCGATCAGAGAAATCGCGACGAGCTCGAGTTTCAGCCGTAACGGCGGCAGGCCGAGATCGTGCGGCAGCCAGCGCATCAGCGACCGCCGCGTCGTCAGGAAGAAGTACAGGGGCAGATAGAGTGCGGCCGCGGCCAGTACCAGATAAGCGATTGTGCGTTCGGTCGTTCCCGCGGTCAGCGGCAGCGAGTGTGTCGCCAAGGTCAGCACGACAAGCAGCGACAGGCCGAGAGGCAGGGATAGCGCCTGCATGCCGATGAGAGCGGCCGCACGCGGCAGGTGTACCTTGTGCGAAGTCAGCCCCATCAGGCGGATGCCTGCGCCCATCGCGCCGGACAGGTTGAGCGTGTTCGCCAGAGCATTGGCGACGAAGGACAGGCGCAGGTAGTCGCGCCAGTGCAGACCGAGGCTGAGCCAGTGCCCGATCAGGCCGTCGACGAGCCCAGTGAAGGCGACCGCGAACAGCGCGAGCAGGGCGATGGCCAAGGCAGGCAGCGTCGGTACGTCGAGCAGGGTGCGCTGGATCTCGGGCAGGTCGAATTGCGTGCCGACCTCGCGCCAGAGCAACCAGCCCGTCACCACGAGGAACGCCAGCGGCACCAGCCAGCGCAGGCGTGCGAGTACGCCCTGCGATGTGGAATGGTGGGCGGTGTTGCCGGGGTCGGTCATCGGCTGCGACGGTAGTGCGGGACGCGCATTATCGCAGGCAATCGCCCGAGTTTGCTTTCATCTGCGACTGCCGAACGACTCGGCTAGCGTCGCTCGGAACTCCGGCAAGGGGCCCGGAAGTCAACCCTCGTCGCTGCGCTGCTTCGCCTGCGAGTCGGCGTGTACCTCGAACCACATCGCATTGAGGATCGCGAAGCTGACCGCGAGTCCGATGCCGAGTATCCAGCTGAAATACCACATCGTCTCAACTCCAGAAAATACTGCGATCGTCCCCGATCGCGATGGTCACGAAGCGGCCATGCCTGGCCGCAGTTTTCAATATCCGAGGTGGTGCTTGATGTGCTCGAATGTCACGCGACCGCGCAGCACGCGGTAGACCCAGCCCGTGTAGGCGAGCACGATCGGCAAGAACACGATCACGACCACTAGCATGATGCCGAGCGTGCGCTGGCTCGACGAAGCATCCCAGACCGTCAGGCTGCTGTTCGGATCGAGGCTCGACGGCATCAGGAACGGGAACAGCGCGAATCCGGCCGAAAGGATCGTGCCGGCGCACACCAGCGAACTGGCGAGAAACGCAGCGAAGTACTTCTGCGCTGCAATCAGCACGAGGTTGCTTACTGCCGCCGCAAGGGCAAGCGCAGGCGCGAACCAGAACAGCGGATGCGCGGCGTAGCCCGCGAACCAGCGGCCTTGCATCACGACCTGCTTGAGCAGCGGATTCGAAGGCGCATCGCCGTGGATCGGCGAAACGATCGCGTAGCCGGGCAGGCCGAACGCGAGTACCGCGCCGGCGAGCAGATACAGCACGAGGAAAACGAGAGAGGCACTGCGTGCGACCTTGCCGGCGCGCTCCGCAAGCGAAACATCGGCCTTGAACGCGGCGTAGCTCGCGCCGTGTGCGAGCAGCATCGCGATGCTGATGAGGCCGGTCAGCAGCGCGAACGGCGTGAGCAGATCGAAGAAGCCGCCCGCGTAGGTCATGCGCATTTCCGCGTCGAGGCGGAATGGCAGGCCGAGGAACAGATTGCCGAACGCGACGCCGAAAATCAGCATCGGGACCAGGCCCGAAGCGGTCAGCGCCCAGTCCCAGGCGCTGCGCCAGCGCGGATCGGCGAGTTTGTTGCGGTAGCCGAAGCCGACCGGGCGCAGGATGAACGCGGCAAGGAGCAGGAACATCGCCGGATACAACCCCGAGAACGCGATCGCATAGACGAACGGCCACGCCGCAAACACGGCGCCGCCGGCGAGGATGAACCAGACCTGGTTGCCTTCCCACACGGGCTCGACGGTTTCGAGCAGCACGCGGCGCTCCTCGTCGTTGCGGCCGAGCACGCGCAGCAGTGCGGCAATGCCGAAGTCGAAGCCGTCCATGATCGCGAAGCCGATCAGCAGCACGCCGAGGATCAGCCACCAGACGAGACGCAGGCTTTCGTAGTCGATCATGACACGGCTCCCGCAGCGGTGTTTGCTTCGGGCCAGATGCCCAACCCGTCCGGCCCGCGTCGCACGTACTTGCGCATCAGGAAGAAATCGACGACGGCGAGTGCGGTATAGAAAACCACAAATCCACAAAGCGAAAACAGCACCTGTCCCGCGGAGACCGAGGACACACCAAGCGCGGTCGGCAGCACCCCTTCGATCGCCCACGGCTGGCGGCCGTATTCGGCGACGATCCAGCCAAGCTCGATCGCGAGCCAGGGCAGCGGCAGACTGTACAGCACGAGTTTGAGATACCAGCGTTGTGCATCAAGCCGTCGCTTCGATGCGAGCCAGAACGAATACGCGAACAGCGCGATGAAATAGAGGCCGCAGCCGACCATGAGGCGGAACGACCAGAACAGCACGGGCACGTTCGGGATGATGCTGTTGGCCGCGGTCTGCACGTCCGCCGCACTGGCTTGCGCGGGGTCGGCGACGACCTTGCGCAGCAGCAGCGCGTAGCCGAGATCTTTCTTGTGCGCGTCGAAGTCCGAGCGCGCCTGCGCATCGTTGCGATCGGCGCGCAGGCGCAGCATCGCGGCGTAGGCGATGCGCCCGCTCTCGATGCGCTGCGCGGCCTCGTCGACGAGCTGGTGGATGCCGGGCAACACGCCGTCGAGCGAACGCGTGCCGATGATGCCCATGACCCACGGTACGTGAATCGCAAAATGCGTCTTGCGCTCGGCCACGTCCGGCCAGCCGAACGCGGTGAACGAGGCCGGCGGTTTCTCCGTCTCCCACATCGCCTCGATTGCGGCCAGCTTCATCTTCTGGTTTTCCGACACGGTGTAGCCCGATTCGTCGCCGAGCACGACCACGCTGAGCGCCGAGGCGAGGCCGAAGCTCGCGGCCACCGTCATCGAGCGCTTGGCGAATTCGATGTTGCGGCCCTTGAGCAGGTACCAGGCGCTGATCGACAACACGAACATCGCGCCGAGCGTGTAGCCCGCGCTGACCGTGTGCACGAACTTCGACTGCGCGACCGGATTGAACATCACCGTCGCGAATGAAGTGACTTCCATGCGCATCGTGTCGAGATTGAACTCGGCGCCGACCGGGTTCTGCATCCATGCGTTGGCGATCAGAATCCACAACGCGGACAGGTTCGTGCCGAGCGCGAGCAGCGTGGTGACGATCAGGTGCTTCACCTTCGACAATCGGTCCCAGCCGAAGAAGAACAGGCCGATGAACGTCGCCTCGAGGAAAAACGCCATCAGGCCTTCGATCGCGAGAGGTGTGCCGAATACGTCACCGACGTAGTGCGAGTAGTAAGCCCAGTTGGTGCCGAACTGGAACTCCATCGTCACCCCGGTAGCCACGCCCATCGCGAAGTTGATACCGAACAACACGCCCCAGAACTGGGTCATGCGTTTCCAGATCTCGCGCCCAGTCATCACGTACACCGCCTCCATGATCGCGAGGATCCACGACAGACCCAAGGTCAGCGGCACGAACAGGAAGTGGTAGAGCGCGGTCAGGGCGAATTGCAGGCGTGACAGGGTGACGACGTCGTTGTCGATCATGGCGTGGGCTCGCTTCGAGGCTGACTGACGGCGGTTGTGTCGTGTGCGCCGCGGACGGCATCGAACACATGATCGGGCGACGTGTCCGCGCGCGGCTGTGGCGCGACGAAAACGAAGTACAGGATCGCGAGCAGAGTGATCTTCAGCGCGATCAATCCACCGAAGTGGCGCAGGTAGCGACGACCCTCGCCCGAGCGGAACCACGACGATGCGTGATCCGGGCCGCGGTTGCCGAGCGCTTGCGCATGTCGGAACATGCGCCAAGTCTATCGCGATCCCCGCTTCGCAGGATGTGGCGCGGTGCCGCAGATTGTAATTTACCGCGCGGTTACCCCAGCCGTTGCGCGATCGCTTCCACGAACCGCAGAGCCGCGCCCTTCGCATGTGCGAAGAACAGCGAGGGTTCGGTCAGTTCGAGTTCGAGCACGCACGGCTTACCCGCGCCATCGAGGATCAGGTCGACGCGGGCGTAAAGCAGCGGTTTCTCGTACGGTATTTCGGCGAGCGCGTCTGCGGCGACGCGCAATTCGTCGGCCGTCGGCGTGCGCGGCGTGATGTGCTCGGCGGCGAACAGCGCGCGGGTCGGGCCTTCGCCGCGCTTGAGCAGCGGTCCCTTGCGGATCGCGTGACTGAAGACGCCGTCGAAGAAGATCAATGCCGTCTCGCCGTGCTCGTCGACTCGATCGAGATACGGTTGCAGCAGCACACTGCGTCCCGCATCGAGCAGGCGCTGCGCATGCGCGAGCGCGGCGGCATGTTCCTCGCGCCCGTAACGCTGTGCATCGCGCGAGCCCGCGCCGACGCTGGGCTTGACCACGAACTCGCCCGCTGCGTGTTTGTGCAGGAAGCGGTCGAGCAGGGTGGCCGCGTCCTCGCCCGGTTCGATGAAGTGGCTGGCTACGCTCGTCACGCCCGCACGCGCGAGGTCGCCGAGGTAGTGCTTGTCGGTGTTCCAGCGGATGACGTCGAGCGGATTGACGAGGCGCGTCGCTCGACTCACGCGGTCGGCCCAGTCGAGGAATTCGTGCAGGCGGGTCGTGTAATCCCAGGTCGAGCGCAGCACGGCAAAATCGTAGCGCGACCAGTCGATTCGCGCGTCGTCCCAATTCACGATATCGAAAGGCAGGCCGTATTCGTGCAGCGCATCGGCAAGCGGTGGCAAGTCTTCATCGAGGTCTCGCGCGGCGGCAGCAGTGACGAGGGCGAGGCGGGGATGGGTCATCTTGGTCGTTCGGGTTTGCAAGGGAGGGCGAAGTTTGGGCCGGATCGGCCAACTCCTCAAGCGGGAAAGAAGGCGCGGGTGGCGGGGGCCCGCGGCCTTGCTGTGCCGCGGCGCGGATTTCTTGGGCGATGCCGGCGGGTCTATACTGGCTTCGACTCGCCGCCCGGATGGCCAAGGTGACCGAACTGTCGACCCTCGCTGCGCCGCCCGGACCCGATGCCGCGGAGTCCCACGGAACCGACGCGCTGTTCGACGCGGTTTACGCGCGGCTCAAGCAACTCGCACACGGCCAGCTCCAGCGCGCAGAACGCGGGGCTCTGGATACGACCGCGCTAGTGCACGAACTCTACCTGCGCGTGCAGGCGCAACGCGATCTCACCTTCGCCAATCGCGGCCAATTCCTTGCCTACGCCTCGCGCGCGATGCGCAACCTGTTGATCAACCACGCGCGCGACCGCCTGCGTCAGTGCGCGGGTGGCGACTGGCTGCGTGTGACGCTCACCGGCTCGGACCGACAACTCGCGATCGCGAGCGCGGAGCAGGCGATCGCGCTCGACGCCGCACTGCTGCAGCTGGATCGGGTCAGCGCACGTGCGGCGCGAGTGGTTGAGCTGCGCTACTTCGCCGGGCTCACGCTGGAGCAGGCTGCCGAAGCCTTGGGAACGACGCGGCGCACAGCCGACCGCGACTGGCGATTCGCCCGCGCGTTCCTCAATCATTTGCTTGCGGATGTCGCAAAATCCTAGCGCTGCGTGTTTCAACACGACGACCGTCGCACACAGAGACTGGCATGCCATCCAAACCCGCCGCCACATTCGCGGAACTCGGCGACCGCATTGCCGGCCTGCGCGAGCTGTTCGACGCCGTCGTTGAAATCGCGCCGGCCGAACGCGAGCGCTGGCTGGCCGAACGCGTCGATGATGCGGGTGCACGCGCAGCGTTGGTCCAACTGCTCGCCGCGGACGCGGATGCCGGCTTCCTCGAGACGCCTGCGGAGGTGCTGCACGCGCGCATTGGCGCGGCCGACGTCGTCGGCGCGGGCTGGGTCGGGCGCGAGATCGCCGGCTTCCGCCTCGTGCGCACGCTCGGCGAGGGCGGCATGGCCGCGGTATTCCTCGGCGAGCGCGTCGGCCGAGATTTCACCCAGCAGGCCGCGATCAAACTGCTGCGCCGTGGCCTCTATTCCGAACTCGAGCAGCGCCTGTTCCAGCGCGAGCGTCGCGTGCTCGCGAGCCTCGCGCATCCGAACATCGCACGCCTGATCGACGGCGGCGTCACCGACGCGGGCATTCCGTACCTCGTGCTCGAATACGTCGATGGCGTGCCGATCACCGATCACGCGCGTGGTCTCGATCTGCGCGCCAAGCTCGAACTGTTCCGCGCGGTCTGCGCCGCGGTCGAGGCCGCGCATCGCGCATTGATCGTGCATCGCGACATCAAGCCGGCGAACATCCTCGTCACCGCGCAGGGCGAAGCCAAGCTGCTCGATTTCGGCATCGCCAAGCTGATCGAGGACGGACCCGAGGCGACCGGCGCCGGCGTGTTCACGCGCCACTACGCGGCACCCGAGCAACTGCACGGCGGGACGATCACCACTGCGACCGACGTCTACGGTCTCGGCGTGCTGCTGCGCGAGCTGCTGCTTGGTTTCAACCCCGACGGCGACAGCGGCGAAGACAGCGCGCCGCAGAAGCTTTCCGTACTCGTCGCTGGCAACGCCCGCAACGCATCCGCGGCGCACGCCGACGCGACCGAATCGCTACGGCGCCGGCTGCGCGGCGACCTCGACAACATCGCGCTCAAGGCGCTTGATCCCGACCCCGCGCGCCGTTATGCCTCGGCCGGCGCGCTCGCCGACGACATCGCGCGCCATCTCGACGGACGACCCGTGCTCGCGCATCCGCCGACGCGCTGGTATCGCACGCGCAAATTCCTGCGCCGCCATCGCGGCGGCGTGACGATCACCGCGATTCTCATCCTCGCCGTGTTCGCCGCGCTCGCCGTCGCGCTGTGGCAGGCCGGCGTCGCGCAGCGCGAGGCACGTGTCGCGCGCACGCAAGCGGAGAAGGCCGCGCGCATCGCCGAATTCGCTGGTCGCATGCTCTCCGGCGTCGACCCCAATCGCGCGAAGAGCATGGATCGAAGCCTGATGCGCCTGCTGCTCGATTCGGCTGCGCGCGATGCGCAGCACGACCTCGGCGCGGAACCCGCGGTGCGCGCTTCAATCGAAGAGATCATCGCCGCAAGCTATGCCAGCATCAGCGAATTCGCACTTGCGGACACGCACCTTCTCGCCGCACAGGATGCCGCGCGCGATGCCGGCCTCGACGCCGCGCCGCGCACGCGCCTCGCCGCGCAGCGCGCGAACGTGTTGTTCAATCTCGGCGAGCGCAAGGACGAGACGCGCCTGCTCGACCGGCAGGCGTTGGCCAGCGCCGCCGAGCTGCCCGAGGGTCACCGCGAGCGCCTGTTCGCGCAGGCCATTGCGCTGGCGCACGAATGCCATTGGCGTCCCGACGCCGCGTGCAGCGAGCGTTTCGCTCCGATCACTGCGCTGGCGCGCGGTGCGCTTGCCGAAAACGATCCATATCTGCTCCACGTGCTCAAGGGCCAGATGGTCGCGAACGCCGCCTCGGGCCGCTACGAGCAGGCCGGTGCGCTGTACCACGAACTGGTCGAGCGCAATCGCGCGCTGTATGGCGACGATGACTCGCGCACGCTGCAGGCGATCCGCAACCTCGCCAATTTCGACGACAGCGCGCACGGCAACGATCCCGGTGAAGGGGAGCGCCTGCTGCGCGAGAACCTGCCCGTCGCCCAGCGCGTGCTCGGCGCCGAGCATGCGATCACGATCGGCATGACCTACGACCTCGGTCGCAATCTCGCCGAACAAGGCCGTCACGCGGACGCCAAGCCGCTGCTGCAGCACGCGCTGGCATCGATGACGGCGCTGCATGGCGCGCAGGCGATGCCCACGATCATTGCCGATTACAGTTTGACGAAAACGCTGCTCGCGCTCGGCGAGCTCGACGCCGCCGAGGAGCGCGCGCGGGCGCGTATCGCCGCGCAGCAGACCGCGCCCGGTCACGGCGACCATGGCATCTTCCGCACCCTGCTGGCCGATATTCTCGTTGCCGAAAAGCGCTACGCCGATGCGGAGCGCGAACTCGATTCGGCTTACGCCGCAGCCGCGCGCGATGCGATCGCCACCGACGACGCGGGGTCTGGCATCGCCGCCGCCTACGTGGCGCTGTACACCGCCTGGAACAAGCCCGAGCTGGCGCGCAGCTGGCGCGAGCGGATGTCGGACAAGGCGGTACACGCGAAATAGCGCGGGTGCTTCGCTGCGGCGGGCGCGCATTCTCGACAACGCGGATTGTCTTCAGCGGGCGTGTCGCAATTTCCTTCCGAACAGTGTCCCCATTCATGCCATCACCTTGATGGCGCATTTCAACGGGACAAGAACATGCACAGCCAATTGCGATTCGTTTTTTCTGCTGCGCTGGCGGCGGCCGCGCCGGTTTGGGCGCAGGACACCGTACAGCCGATGCCGACAGTCGATGCGGCTGCACTCGCCCGGGCGCAAGGCAAGTTCGGCCGAGCCTTGGACGTCGTGCGCCGCTTCGAGGCGACTGCGCAGCGCGAGGGTTTCAGCAATAATGAATGGCGGCGCGAGCTGCTGGCCAATCTGATGCAGGCCGACGAGGCGACGCGAGCGCGCGTCGTTGCAGCGGGCGATCTGGCCGAGGCGATGGATCGCTCGCGTTCGGCGCCTCGGATTGCGCCGGCCGCGCCGAACGGCTTGATCGGGTCGGTGACCTATGACCTGGTGTTCATTCCGATCACGCCGTGCCGCATCCTCGACACGCGCGCCGGCGGATCGCTCAAGGCGGGCGTGACCTATTCGTTTTCCTACGACTCCGGCAACACGGGCGCGGGCAGTTGCGGCGTGCATTCGCAGATTCCGGGCTTGCCGGCCTTCTTTCCCGCCGCCGAGGCGGTCAATGTGACGGTCGACGAGAACGCCTTCTCGGGTTTCCCGCCCGGCTCCTACCTTGCCGTTTTTCCCCAAGGCGGCACGTTGGGCTCGAGTTTCATGAACTTCGGTCCCGGACAGGTCCTCGCCAATGCGGGCGTCATCGCGCTCAACGCGAGCAACGGCCAATTCAGCCTACTGAGCAATGCCAACACCAACGTGATCGTCGATGTCTACGGCGTCTTCATGCCGCCGCAGGCGACAGCGCTGGACTGCATGGATACGGACAAGGTCACAGGCACGATCGGGGGGTTCGGCGAACTTTTCCTCACCGCCAACGCATGCCCCGCTACCTACACGGCCGTGGGCGGAAGCTGTTTCGGCGGCTTCGGCGCGAGCCGGGCCGTGGAGGAGGCGGTGATGAGCTCCGCTTCGAAATGGGTCTGCCGTTTCCGCGACTTCAGCGACACATCCTACGAGCTTGCCGCAGCCACCCGTTGCTGCCGTATTCCCGGTCGCTAGAGAAGCATCATGCAGGCTGTTTGCTCGAGTGAGCGACGGCCGCAACACTGCTCGCGCTCGGCGAACTCGATGCCGCCGAGCCATGCGTGCGCGAAGTAGCGCGAGTGCTCGCTGCGGCGGGAGTGTATTCCCCACGACGCGGCTTGCTCGCACCGGGCGTGTCGCAATTTCCTTCCGAACGGTGTCCCCATTCATGCCATCGCCTTGATGGCACATTCAACGAGGCACCAACATGCACAGGCAATCGGGATTCGTCTTTTCCATCGCGTTGGTTGCGGCGGCGGCGCCGGTTGCGGCGCGAGACTCCATGCAGTCGATGCCGACAGTCGATGCGGCCGCACTTGACCGAGCACAAGCCAGGTTCACGCAGGCCCTGGCCGTCGTCCGCCGCTTCGATGCGATCGCGCAGCGCGAGGGTTTCAACAACGAAGGATGGCGGCGTGAACTGCTCGCCCACCTGATGCAGGCCGACGAAGCGGCGCGCGCGAACGTCGCTGCAGCGGAGAGTCTGGCCGAGGCGATGGATCGCTCGCGCCTGGCGCTGCGGATTGTCCCGGCCGAGCCGGCGAACTTGCTCGGGTCGTCGACCTCTGATCTGGTCTTCATTCCGATCACGCCGTGCCGCATCCTCGACACGCGCGCCGGCGGTTCGCTCAAGGCGGGCGTGACTTATTCGTTTTCCTATGACGCCGGCAACACCGGCGCCGGTAGTTGCGGCGTGCATTCGCAAATTCCGGGCTTGCCGAGCTCCTATCCCGCTGCCGAGGCGGTCAATGTGACGCTCGACGAGAATGCCTTCTCGGGTTTCTCGGCCGGCTCGTATCTCGCGATTTTTCCCGAGGGCGGTACGCTGGGCTCGAGTTTCATGAACTTCGGGCCGGGTCAGGTCGTTGCCAATGCCGGGGTCATCGCACTCAACTCGAGCGATGGCGAATTCAGCCTTCTAAGCAACGCCAACACCAACGTGATCGTCGACGTCTATGGCGTATTCATGCCGCCTCAGGCGACGGCGCTGGATTGCAACGACGGCCAGCAGGCATCCACGTCCCTTCCGGCCAATGGCCATGTCGGGCTCAGCTCCTCCAGCTGCCAGGCCGGATACACGCTGACGGGAGGCATGTGCTCCGGCGGTGACGCAACAAGCACTTACCTGAAGGAGAGCCGGATGGACGTCCCCACGTTCGGCTCCGGATGGCACTGTGAATGGATCAGCAAGAACGCTAGCGCGCAAACCGTGTATGCAAACCCGCGCTGCTGCCGCGTTCCGGGTCGCTAGACGTGCATGCTGCAGGCCGTTCGTTTGAGTAGAACGGTCACGCACCCCGGGGCCGAAGCCGTTCGTACGCGCACGATCGCATTTGCGCGGAGTTTCGTGCGCGCCTTTGCGAGCGGTGCAGCCGGCGCCTTGCCCCGATGAGGCTGAGGCGCACAAAAAAAGCCCCGCATCGCTGCAGGGCTTCGTTAGAGCTACGGATTTCCGCCGGGTTGAGCCGCCGTCCATGCGGCTCGAACGAGACGAGTTGATCCACGAGCGCGGAACCTGCACCGCAAACCGGTAGACGCTCCGCGCGCGAGTGGATAACTCAGAAATCCATGCCGCCCATGCCGCCCATGCCGCCGCCACCCGGCGCGCCGTGGCTGTGGCCTTCGTCCTTCTTCGGCGCTTCGGCGACCATGGCTTCCGTCGTGATGACGAGGCCGGCAATCGATGCGGCGTTCTGCAGCGCGGTGCGCGTGACCTTGGTCGGATCGAGGATGCCGAACTCGACCATGTCACCGTACTCGCCGTTGGCGGCGTTGTAGCCGTAGTTGCCTTTGCCGCCGGCGACCTTGTTCAACACGACGCTCGGCTCATCGCCGCAGTTGGCGACGATTTCGCGCAGCGGCGCTTCCATCGCGCGACGCGCGATGACGATGCCGTGCGTCTGGTCTTCGTTATCGCCCTTCAATTTCTTGATCGCATCCAACGCGCGAATCAGGGCCACGCCGCCGCCCGGCACCACGCCTTCTTCCACCGCCGCACGCGTGGCGTGCAGGGCGTCTTCGACACGCGCCTTCTTCTCTTTCATTTCTACTTCGGTTGCGGCGCCCACCTTGATGACGGCCACGCCGCCGGCCAGTTTGGCCACGCGCTCCTGCAGCTTCTCGCGATCGTAGTCGGACGAGGTTTCTTCGATCTGCGCCTTGATCTGCGCGATGCGCGATTCGATGGCCTTGCCTTCGCCCGCACCGTCGATGATCGTGGAGTTTTCCTTGGTGATGACGATCTTCTTCGCGCGGCCGAGATCCTTGAGCGTTGCCTTCTCGAGCGAGAGGCCGACTTCTTCGGAAATGACCTGGCCGCCGGTCAGGATGGCCATGTCTTCGAGCATCGCCTTGCGACGGTCACCGAAGCCCGGCGCCTTCACGGCGGCGACCTTGACGATGCCGCGGATCGTGTTGACGACGAGGGTCGCCAGCGCTTCGCCTTCGACTTCTTCCGCCACGATGAGCAGCGGCTTGCCGGCCTTGGCCACGCCTTCGAGCACCGGCAGGAGTTCGCGCACGTTCGAGATCTTCTTGTCGTGCAGGAGGATGTACGGATCTTCGAGCTCGACCTGCTGCGACTGCTGGTTGTTGATGAAGTACGGCGAGAGGTAGCCGCGGTCGAACTGCATGCCCTCGACGACGTCGAGCTCGTTCTCGAGACCCGAACCTTCTTCAACCGTGATCACGCCTTCCTTGCCGACCTTGTTCATCGCTTCGGCAATGATGTCGCCGATGTTGGTGTCGCCGTTCGCGGAGATCGTGCCGACCTGGGCGATCGACTTGTTGTCCGCCGACGGCTTGGACAGGTTCTTCAGCTCGGCGACCGCGCCGATCACAGCCTTGTCGATGCCGCGCTTGAGGTCCATCGGGTTCATGCCCGCGGCGACGGCCTTGAGGCCTTCGCGAATCAGCGCCTGTGCAAGCACGGTCGCGGTGGTGGTGCCGTCACCGGCGACATCGGAGGTCTTGGAAGCGACTTCCTTGACCATCTGCGCGCCCATGTTCTCGAACTTGTCTGCCAGCTCGATCTCCTTGGCGACAGACACGCCGTCCTTGGTGATCGTCGGCGCGCCGAAGCTCTTGTCGAGCACGACGTTGCGGCCCTTCGGGCCGAGGGTGGCCTTGACCGCATTGGCCAAGGTGTTCACGCCGCGCAGGATTTTGGCGCGCGCGTCTTCACCGAAACGAATCTCTTTAGATGCCATGACTAACTACCTCTAGGGAATTTGGAATGTTCTTCGTTGAATGGTTTGGTGGCTGGGATGCTGCGCCCGCTTCGCGGGCTGGATGTTGCTAGGCTCGGCTCCTGCCTCGCCAAGCAACCCATCCTTCTGCATCCTGCCTGCGGCCTTCGCACTCGCGCGCGATGCCTCAAGGCATCGCGCAAGCGCTCGTGCTCAGCCCTCGATCACGGCGACGAGGTCTTCCTCGCGCATCACGAGCAGCTCTTCGCCGTCGACCTTCACTTCGGTGCCGGAGTACTTGCCGAACAGCACTTTGTCGCCGGCCTTGACCGCGAGCGCGCGCACGTTGCCGTTCTCGAGAATCTTGCCGGCGCCGACCGCGATGACCTCGCCCTTGATCGGCTTCTCGGTCGCGGTGTCGGGAATGACGATGCCGCCGGCCGACTTGGTTTCGGCCTCCAGGCGCTTGATGATCACGCGATCATGCAATGGACGAAGCTTCATAAGCGTATCCTCAACTGATTGAAAAATTGGAAATTTGTCCGGATTGTTAGCACTCCGGTGTGCTGAGTGCCAAGTTTAGCGGCGAAGATTTCCCCTTGCAACGATCGCCGGCGCGGGAGATATGCGCCTGTGCGGCAAGGATTCAAGAGGGAGAGGAAAGATAAATCGCCGTCCCAGCATAGCTGCGGGCGAACTGTACGGTGCCGCTTGTCCGAATCGAACGGACGACCTACCGCTTACAAGGCCCACTTTTCCAATTTGCGCAACTCTGACCAACACGTAGCCACATGAAATATCGGGTTTGTTTGCTGTGAGGAGTCGCAGTTTGTTGAGCGAAATTGTTCCAAGCTGTCCCCAAAGTGTCCCGTAGCAAGTCCATGTCACATTGCCCTTACCGTACTAACTAGCCGGACATCTCCGCTCGCCATGGTAGCCAAGCGTTTCTCGATGAGTGGTCGAAGTTCATCATTGACGGTTTTTCGATGAGGCGGCACACGCCGACGAGTATTCCAGGCCGTTCGCTGCATAAGCCCTCTGCTTCGCGATGGACCACTTCGGTTCGGAGCCATCTGGATGTTTCGTAAGCATCTGTGCGCAGTTCAGCCGCGAGCGCGCTGACGACATATCCTGCGATTGGCCGGATCGTGTAGTATCGTCTGCTAAGCCAACGCTCTGGGGAGAGAGTCGGGTGCGTCATTACATGAATGCCCTTTTCTGGTTGGCCGCGTCTTCTGGCAAGACGGTCGATTTGGCAGCGCCCGCGGCATTGCGCTCCTCTGCTCCTGCGCAAAGGCGAGCTTCCAGGTTCGCGTCCGCGCTGATTTCGTTTTTTTTCGCGCTTTCGCTTGCAACAAGCGTGCACGCGCAGAATCTTCTGAGCAATCCTGGGTTTGAAACCGGCGATTTTTCCTCGTGGTCGACAAACTTGGATCCGGTATGGGACGCAGTGGATAGCCAGTCCCCCCATTCGGGGACGTACGAGGCTTATTTCGGCAATCCCCAAACCTCCTCGATCTATCAGGACTTCCCCACGGTTCCGGGCGCAACCTACACGATCAGTTTCTGGTACCAAGCGGAGTTCGATCCAAACAATGTCTCCCAACCTTCCGAACTGCAGGTCTTGTTCGGCTCGGGGAGTCTGACCGGTACACTGGGAAGCTGCAGCGGGAATTGCATCTGGGACTCGGCTTTGCTTGCCACGTCATGGACGCAGGTGACGCTGACCGTGAATGCGACCTCATCGACTTCGCGAATCCAGTTCCTCGCCACTGATCAGGTCGCCTTCATCGATCTCGACGACGTCAGCGTCGTCCTCAGCCCTCCGTCAGTCACCTCTGTTTCGCCCGCATCGGGCCCGGTGCCGGGTGGCACATCCGTGACGATCACCGGCACGGGTTTCACCGGCGCCAGCGCGGTGAAGTTCGGTGCGATCGCTGCAGCCAGCTACAGCGTCGACAGCGCAACACAGATTACGGCATCCACGCCGGCGTCCACGGGAGCGGGGACGGTCGACGTGACGGTAACCACAGCGGTCGGCACGAGCGCGATCTCGGCTGCGGACCAGTTCACCTACGTGACCGCCAATCAATCGCTTACGTTCGGCGCGGCGCCGACGGTGAAAGTGAACGGCACGGGCACGGTGAGCGCGAGCAGCGCGTTGCCGAATTCAGGCAATCCGATCACATTCTCGACGACATCGACGGATTGCACGGTGACGAGCGCGGGTGTCGTCACCGGCATTACAGCGGGCACGAACAATTGTTCGATCGTTGCAACGCAGGCGGGCAACGGCAGCTACAACACGGGCACCGCGACGCAGACCTTCAGCATCGACAAGGCGAACCAGACCATCACCTTTGGTGCGCAGAGTCCGGCGAGCCAGGCTTTCGTGCCGAGCGGCACGTTTGCGATCAATCCGCTGGCGACGAGCGCGACACCGAACTCGGGCAATGCGGTTACCTATTCCTCGCTTACCGGCGGTGTGTGCTCGGTGAGCGGCACGACGGTGACGATGCTTGGCGCCGGCACCTGCACGCTCGCGGCCGATCAGGCTGGTAACGGTAACTACAACAATGCCGCGCAGGTCACGCAGAATGTGGCAGTTGGCGTGGCGCCACAGACGCTTACGTTCGGCGCGGCGCCGACGGTGAACGTGAACGGCACGGGCACGGTGAGCGCGACGAGTGCGAGTCCGAACTCGGGCAATCCGATTACGTACTCAACGAGTTCGACCGACTGCTCGGTGACGAGCGCGGGGGTGGTGAGCGGCATCAACGCGGGCACGAACAATTGTGCGATCGTTGCGACGCAGGCGGGCGATGCGAACTACGCTGCGGGCACGGCGACGCAGACCTTCAGCATCGGCAAGGCGAACCAGACCATCACCTTTGGTGCGCAGAGTCCGGCGAGCCAGGCTTTCGTGCCGAGCGGTACGTTTGCGATCAATCCACTGGCGACCAGCTCGACGCCGAACTCGGGCAATGCGGTTGCCTACTCCTCGCTTACCGGCAGCGTGTGCTCGGTCAGCGGCACGACGGTGACGATGCTTGGCGCCGGCACTTGCACCCTTGCTGCCGATCAGGCTGGTAACGGCAACTACAACAATGCCGCGCAGGTCACGCAGAATGTGGCAATTGGCGTGGCGCCGCAGACGCTTACGTTCGGCGCGGCGCCGACAGTGAGAGTAAGTGGAACGGGCACAGTGACCGCGAGCAGCGCGTTGCCGAATTCAGGCAATCCAATCACATTCTCGACGACATCGACGGCCTGCACGGTGACGAGCGCGGGCGTCGTCACCGGCATCACAGCGGGCACGAATAATTGTGCGATCGTAGCGACGCAGGCGGGCAACGGCAGCTACACCACGGGCACCGCAACGCAGACGCTGAGCATCGGTCAGGACGCCACAACGCTGACGCTTGTGGTATCGCCGAACCCGGTCGTCGTAGGGCACAGCGTAACGCTGACCGCAACGGTGACGGGCGATCCGCCGACGGGTACGGTGACCTTCTGCGACGGCGCGACGACGATCAATGCAAGCTGCGCGGGCGGTACGCTGCTGTGCGCATCGGCACTGACCGCGACGACGGCGACGAGTTCGACGGCGAGTTGCACGACCACATTCTCGAGCCCGGGGACGCACCTGCTGAGCGCGTTCTACGCAGGCGACGGCAACTACACCGCCACGGCGACGGAACAAGCGCTGGCGGAGACGGTGGCTTCCCCAGCGGTGCCGGCGCCGTTGCTCTCGTCGTGGCTGCTGGGCTTGCTCGGCAGTCTGCTTGCGGCGATCGGTTTGGCGCGCGTGACAGGAAATCGTTCTTCGCAGAACGAGTAAGGACAAGGTCAACCACTAGGGGAAGTGATGATGTCTCGCGTTCTTCGCAAATCGGCAGTCGGCATTGCCGTCATCGCGTTGGCTTCTTCCGTCACCCTGTCGTCGACGGCGGCGGAGCTGTTCCAGCCGGTGCCGAGCGGCACGGTGCTCGACCAAGCCTTCGTCCCGCGCGGCGCCGATACGCGGCCCGTGACGGTGATGGTGGTACTCGCGGGTGAGCCGGTGGCCGCGATGCAGAAGCGGCTCGGTCGCAAGCTCGCGCGCGCCGAGCGCGATTTGATCATTAGCGCGCGCCTTGCGGAGCAGAAGGCGGCGCAGCCGGCGATCGAGCACCTCGGCGGCACGGTACTCGCGCTCCTGCAGAGCGCCATCGACGGCATCAAGGTCCAGATTCCGCGCAATCGCGTCGCGCAGCTACGCGGCTTGCCGGGCGTGGTCGACGTGAAGGCGGTCGGCACCTACGAACGTCTCAACGTCAACGAGGTGAACCTCGTGGGAGCGCCGCAGGCCTGGCAGTCCGCTGCCGGCGCCTTCCAGGGCCAGGGGGTGAAGATCGCCATCGTGGACACCGGCATCGACTACACCCATGCCGACTTCGGTGGCCCGGGCACGGTGGCCGCCTACAACGCGGCCAAGGCCACCGACAGCGCGGCGCCCGACCCTGCGCTCTTCGGCCCCGCGGCGCCCAAGGTCAAGGGTGGCACCGACCTCGTAGGAGACAACTACACCGGAAGCAACACGCCGGTGCCCGACCCGAACCCGCTGGACTGCGTCTACACCTCCGGGACTGTGGGGCACGGCAGCCACGTCGCCGGCACTGCGGCTGGCCTGGGCGTGCTCCTCAACGGCCAGACCTACAGCGGCCCGTACAACGCGGCGGCCTACTCGCAGAACACTTTCATCATCGGCCCTGGCGTGGCGCCCAAGGCCGACCTGTACTCTGTGCGCGTGTTCGGCTGCAGCGGCAACACCAATGTCGTCGCCGAGGCCATCGATTGGGCGGTGGCCAACGGGATGGACGTGATCAGCATGTCGCTGGGCTCGGACTTCGGCAACGTCGGCAACGGCGACAGCGGCAGTCTGGCCGAAGGCACGGCCGTCGCCAACGCCGCCGCCGCCGGCATCCTTGTCGTTGCCGCTTCCGGCAATTCCGGGCCGACGCCCTACATCACCAGCGCGCCAGCCGTTTTCGAAGGCGCGATCTCGGTGGCAGCCACCGATGCGCTGGCCGGCATCCCGTCGGTCTCGCTCGCGCTGTCCGGGGGCACGACGCTGACGGCACAGAATTCCAACAGCGCGGTCTTCACCGACGGCACCAGCTATCCGATCCGGGTACTGCGCAATGCGGACGGCACGGTCTCTCTCGGCTGCGATCCCAACGAATACGACCCCGCGGTCACCGGCGTCAGCCTGGCCGGCAAGGTCGTTGTGAGCTTGCGCGGCACCTGCGCGCGCGGCTTCCGCGCCGGCGCCGCCCAGCATTTCGGCGCTGCCGCGGCGGCGATGATCAACAACGCGTCCGGACTGCCTCCCTACGAGGGCCCGATTCCCGGCGGCGCCAGCGACCCGAATTCAGGCAACACCTACGAGCCGGTGACGATCCCGTTCTTCGGCATCAAGCAGGCCGACGCCGCCGCGCTCACCGGCCCGACCGGCGGTCCGGCGCCGGCCGCCGCCGTCGCCACTAGCGCCGGCATCGTCGCCAACGCCGGCTTCGAACGCATCGCGAGCTTCTCGTCGGCCGGTCCACGCATCGGCGACAGCGTGCTGCGCCCGGGCATCACGGCGCCGGGCACCGCGGTGGTCTCGGTCGCTTCCGGCACCGGCAACGGCTCCCAGGTCCTCTCGGGCACCTCGATGGCGACGCCCGTCGTCGCCGGTGTCGCCGCGCTGGCCAGGCAGGCGCACCCCGCCTGGTCGCAGGCCGATCTGCGCGCCGCCGTCGTCCAGACCTCGTCACCGGCGATGCTGCAGGACCTGTTGCAACGCAACGAAGGCGCCGGCCTCGCGCAGGCGCAGGCCGCCACCGCCACGCAGGCGATCGTGCGCATGCCCGACGAGAGCGTGTCGTTCGGTTTCGTCGACCTATTGAACAACTTCAGCGCGACGCAGACCGTCACGGTCCACAACGACAGCCCCAAGGCCGTGCAGTTCAACATCACGACTAACCGATCGTCTGGGCCTGCTGGCGCGAGTGTGACAGTGCCGCCTTCGGTGATCGTCAACGCCAAAGCCGACGCCACCTTCCCCGTGCAGCTGGTTGTGCCGGCGGTTGGGGTTGGCGGCGGCACGGGCTTCCAGGACATCGGCGGCTACATCCAGCTCGCGCCGACGAACTCGCGCCTCAACGGCAACGTGAAGCTGTCGGTGCCGTATTACCTGGTCGCACACAGCCGCTCGAATCTGGCGGTCAGCCAGAGCGGCTCGACAATGAACTTCACCAACGCCGGCGGCGCACTTGCCGGCACGCCGACGTTCTACTCGTTGGGTCTGTACCAGCCGACGCCGCAGGGCATCGCTCAGGCCGACGTCCGGGCGGCGGGCGCGCGGCTGTCGGGCACGAACGTGGTCTTCGGCATCAACACGCACAACCGCACGTCGACGACGCTGGCCCGCCAGGAGATCGACATTTGCATCGACACCAGCGGCAACCCAGGCTTCACGCCGAACAAGATTCTGATCGGCATCAACGGGTCGAGCCTCTCCAGTTCGCTGCCCATTTCGAGCTATGCGACCGCGATCTTCCCCACCGATGCCAACTGCAACATCACCGGCGGCGGCTCGTTGCTGTTCACGATCACGCAGCCGACCGACAACTCGACGTTGCAGTTGCCGGTGCCGCGCGCGGGCACGGCCGGCCTCGGGCTGACAACCGCCAACCCGCGCTTCAAGTACCGGGTGAACTACTTCGGTACCGACGGCATGGGCGCGGCGATGCCCGGCACCGGCAGTTTCAACGCGTTCACGCCGGCGGTGACGTTCAGTGCCGCGCCGACGGTGGCGCCCAACGGCAGCGGCACGGCGACCTACACCGTCGACAACGCCGAACTCACCAACACACCGGCCCTGGGCGTCATGGTAGTGGCGCCGGACAACGTCTCGGGCGCAGCGCAGGCGGCCTTGCTGGCGTTCTGACCGCAACGCGCGACCGAAAGACGCCGCTGGTGCGTGACGAGCGTCGGCGGCGAAAGTCCGGCATTCGCGCGTGTGCGTGTCGTCGATGCTTGCGCTCGTCGGCCCCGGTTTCGTGGGCGGTATGGGTGCCGGGCGTTGCGCGTGGAAGCCGACCTTACACCCGGTCGACGCGTTTTGGTGAAGACGATCGCGCGGTGTGCCGTCCGAGCATCATCGAGGTCGACGATCTCGTCGCCTTCGTCAAGGCACTGACCGACGGTTATCTGAAGGACAACCCTATATATTGGTGCCGCTTATCCGATTTGAACGGATGACCTACCGCTTACAAGGCGGTTGCTCTACCAACTGAGCTAAAGCGGCAACGGGACGACTTTCGCTGCCCGCACACGATGCGTGCGCGCAGGGATATTTTCGCACGAAACCCGCCGTTCAAAAACAATCGATCGGCTGTGCGTGCAGCTCGCTGCGCGCCGGCACCTGGGCGCGCCAGTCGATTGGCGCGTTGCCCACCTGCGCGAAATCGATCCAATAGATCGGCACCTCGTCACTGCGTTGGACCGTCTCCGGCTTGAAGCCGAGCGCGCGAATCTCGGCGAGACGCTTGTCGGCATTCGTTTGTTCGCGGAACAGGCCGAGCGAAATCGCGTTCGGCTGCTCGCCCGCGGTGACGACGTAGTAGTCGCTGATGCCCTTGCTCGAGAGCTGACGGGCGATGTCGAGGGCGCGCTCGCGGTTACCGGGAGCAGGCAGGTAGACCCAGTAGCCGCGTACTTCGGTGACCCGTGTTTCGCGAAACTGGATGCGCGCGACGAGCGGCGTCAGCGCCTTGACCGCCGCGCGCACGTCGGCCTGGGTCGCGAACGCGCCGATGGAAAAGCAGGTCTCCCCGGAAGCATCCGTGACCGGCTTCGGTGGCGCGGGCATTGCGGCGGGTGTGCTGTGGTCGGTTTCGCTGAGCAGCACGAGCTTGGCTACACCAGGGTCTGCGGCCGGGGTCTCGGCCCGGCGCGCGCGCGGCGCGAAATACAGCCAGCATCCCGCGCCGATATCGAGTGCGAGCAAGAGCAGGAAAAGGACGCGAACGAACATCCGTGGGTGATCGGTTGGCGAATTCGGCGGACTGCGGATTCTAGCAGCGCGCCGCCGCGATCACTTGCCGTCCGCGTCGGCGAAGTGTGAGAGTCCGCGCAAAACGAGATCGGGTTCGTAGCGATGCTCGAGCTCGAGCAGTGGCGCCAGGCGTTTGGCGCCGCCACCACTGAGAATCAGCGCGGGCGTCATGCCGAACGCCGCATGCGCATGCCGCGCGAAACGTTCGACCAGCGCGACTGCGGCCAGCCAGGTGCCCGACTCGACCGCGCCTGCAGTAGTGTCGGCGAACTCGGTGATCGGCGCGGCCGTCAGCTCGCCCAGGCGCGCGGTGCGTTCGAGCAAGGCTTGGCGCATCAGCGGCGGTGCGGGTGCGATCAGACCGCCGAGATGGCGGCCGTCAGCACCGACCGCATCGAGCGCCAGCGCCGTGCCGCAGCTTGCGATGACGGCCGCACCGGCGTTTTCGCGGTGCGCAGCGACCATGCCGAGGAAGCGGTCGATGCCGAGGCGCGCCGGAGCCGAGTAGGCATTGTGCACGCCACAGGCTGCGGCCGGACTGCGCGCATAGCGCACGGGGACAGCGAAGCTTTCGTTGAGCGAACGCGTCAGCGTCTGCTCGAGTGTGCTCGCCGCGACCGAGGCGATCCAGATTGCGTTGACCGGCGGCAGCTCTTTCCACAACAAGGAAAAGTCCACCGCTGCAGAAGCGCCTTCGGCGAGCTCGCCATCGCCGCTGCGCGCATGAGTCAGCGTCGAGCCGCGCTGCAGTTGCGTGCCGTTCCACAGCGCCCACTTCAGGCGCGAGTTGCCGAGGTCGATCAACAATTTCATGCGTTGGTATCCGGATTCATGCCGCGCGCACGGAAACTTCCGCACTGTCGTAGTGCGTGTCGGTCTTGCCATGACGGACGATCAGCGCACCGCGTTCGTCCACGCCCGCGCCGATGCCTTCGTGTGCTGTCCCGGCAGCGAGCACGCGCACGTTGCGTCCGCGCAGCAGGTCGTGGCGCGCATAGGCTTCGCCGAATGCGGCAAAGCCTTGCCCCTCGAAGCGGTCGAGTGCATCGACCAGGCGCGTGATCAGGCGCGCCGCCAGAGCGTTGCGCGAGGGAACCTCGCGACACAGACTGGCGATGTCGATCGCGGGCTGGTCGATGCGATGGCGCGCAGCGGCCGGCAGACGCAGATTGATGCCGACGCCGATCACTGCATGACAGGGGCCGAGGAATTCGCCGCCAAGCTCGACCAGGATGCCGGCGAGCTTTTGTCCATTCGCGAGTACGTCGTTCGGCCACTTCAGGCCGGCCGCAGTGACTCCGCAGTCGGCGAGCGCGTCGACGACGGCGACGCCGACGACGAGACTCAGTCCGGACAGTTCCGCCATGCCGACTTCGAAGCGGCGCAGCAGGGAGAAGTAAAGATTGCCGCCAAGCGGCGACTGCCACTCGCGCCCGCGCCGGCCGCGGCCTGCGGTCTGTGTCTCCGCAAGGCAGACTTCGATGCCGCTCGTCGTAGCCGCGCGTCGTTGCAGTTCGGTATTGGTCGAATCGATCCGCCAGTGCACGCTGAGCCCAGCGAGGCGTGTACGCGTCGACGCATCGAGTTGATCGCGGATGTCGCCTGCGGCCAGCGGCTCCAGCGGCCAGGCGAGGCGATAGCCGCTGCCGGCCACGGCTTCGACCGGGGCGCCGAGCTCGCGCAAGTGCTCGATCTGCTTCCACACCGCGGCGCGAGTCACCTGCAATCGCCGCGCGAGCTCGGCGCCCGAAACCGCATGTTCGGCGGACAGCGAGGCGAGCAAAGCGGACGGGTCGATGGCCATGGATCGATGATAGTGCATTGCAGCGAAAGACCGGGTTGCAACCCTTGGCGCCGCTGGCGCATCTGAATTCCTGACCGCCGCCGATGCACGTGTCCGATTTGTCCGCAGCGGACACGCGGACGCGCTGGCGGATTTTCTCTGGAGCATTGATCGGAAAAGGATTTTCGCGATGGCACGATTGCTGCTTCTCTGTTGAGGCTAGACACTGGCGCGGGCCCGGAGGGCATGCGACCATTCCCCTCCTGCAAGATGAGTATTCCGATGAACCGCACGCACCCACGCTACGTCGTTCTCGCCGCCTTGCTCGCTTTTCTTGGCGCCGGCCTGTATTCCGAAGCCGGGCACTGCTGCGATGCCGACGGAGTCGGCACGGCCAAGGCCGTTGCCTCGCCGCTGCCAGCGACGGTGACGCCTGCGGCACCACAAGTCGTTGCGCCCGTCGTCAGACCCGAGGTTGCCTCGGCTCAGCCTGCAGTGACCGCCGGTTCTTCGGCACCGAACGACGACGCCGGCAACAATCTCGGCGAAGGCAGCCCGGTCGGCACGCACAAACGCGGCCTGCGCTGGCAATCGTTCCTGCCCGGCGTCATCAAGTAGGCGCTTTCGCGCGCCTCGCGCGAAAGCTTCAACACGTCCGCGCGCCTCGCGCGAAAGCTTCAACGCGTCCGCGCGCCTCGCGCGAAAGCTTCAACGCGTCCGCGCGCCTCGCGCGAAAGCTTCAACGCGTCCGCGCCCCTCGCGCGAAACAGATCAATACCGTCACAAAGTCGGAATGTCGAATTCCGCAGCGATCGTCGCGAGCCAACGGTCGCTCGCGGCGCTGCCGCGAGCGTGCACCGACTCGACCGCATAGCCGACCAGCCATTCGCGTAGGCGCGTTTCGACGCGCGTTAGCGCGGCGGCGTTGTGGCCGAGTTCGACCGAATCCTGGGCATGGAACGTGGCGCCTTCGAGCCGGTACAGGCCGACGCGGTCGCCGTCGTTGCGCAGCAGAAAGCATTCCTGGTTGCGCGACAAGGTCGCGAGCAGCTTGGCCGTGCCCGCGTCCTGTGGGTCGGCGGCGAGCAGCAGGCGCGGCTTCGGCGGCTGCTTCGCGTAAGTCGTGTCGCCTTCGGCGTAGATGCGGCGCACGCGCCAGTCGAGTACACGCCGCTCGAAACTCCACAGCGTCGCGCCGACTTCGTCCTCGTAGCCGGGGTAGCGCTCGCGCAGCACGGCCATGCCCTGCGCGCCGAGCGCGGCGCGGCGTTCGTCGCCGAAGCTCGCGCTGCGCTCGTGATGCACGAGCACGTTGCCGGCGATGATGTTTCGATAACCGGCGCGTTCGCCACGTTGGCAGAAGTCGTTCTCCTCGCCGTAGCCTTGCGGGAACGCGGCCTCGTCCATCGGCCCGATGCGCGCGAGCAGCACGCGCTTGACGTACATGCAGAAGCCGTTGCCGGTCGGCAGTTGCGGATAGCGCGTGCCGGCCTGCTGCAGCACGGCGCGTTGCGCCTGGGCGAGTGTCCAGCGTGCGGGGATCGGGCAATGCCGTTCCAGCTCGGGCACGCTGAACGCTCCGGCGTTGTCGGATACGGCAGTGACCGTGCCGATGTCGTCGGCACCGTAGGCGGCAATCTTCAGCGCGGCCAGCCAGCGCGGGCCGACCTCGGTATCGCTGTTGAGCAGCACGACATCGTCACCGCCGGCGAGGCGCATGCCGATGTTGACGCTGCCGGTGTAGCCGCGGTTGCGCTCGTTGCGATGGACATGCACCTGCCGGTGCTTCGCGGCGTCGTCGAGGATGGGCGCGATGCGCGCATCGTTGCTCGCATCGTCGATCAGGATCAGCCGCGCGTTCGGCGAATGGCGCAGCACCGAGGCGATGCAGCTTTGTACACTTTGCGGCGAATTGTAGATGGGGACGATGACGCTGACGCCGGGCAATTCGGCCAGCGCTGCGGCGGGCAGGCGCGGCGTGCCGGCGAGCGCCGCAAGGCCGCGCACTGGCGTCGGCGTCGACGCGACCGGCAGTGCCGCAGGTAAGCCGAGCCGAACCTCCCAGCCTGGCAGCAGATGGAGCGCCGGCTCGGCCCCGGTTACGGCCAAGCCGAAACGCAGTTCGTCGTGGCCGCTCGGTGACCACGGAAACTCGAATTCAAATTCGCGTTCACCGGCAGCGTCCGCGGCGAAGCGCGCGAAGGCGACGCCGTCGAGCGTCAGCTCGGTCGCCGGCAACCCGGCGAGATCGCCGGCGATGCGCCAGCGCAGTGCATTGCCGTTCCAGCCGAGCCACTCCGCGCGCCACTGCGCTGCTTCCATCGCCCACCCTGCTGCCCGAAAGACCGTACAAGCATAACGGACTTGGGAGCGCGTGGCGTACCCACGCGGCGCTCGCGGCAGAACCGCTTCTCAGGCGCGTTCGATGCGTGCGGCGTAGCAGCCGGGCCGCGCGATATGTGCATGCAGGTACGCGGTGCGCGGGTCGGCGAGTTGGTGCGCGATCGCCGCTTCGAGTTCGCGGCCTTCGATGACGTCGGCCGAAGTCATCATGCCGTCGCCGTCGAAGCCACGCAGCGAGAGCAGGCGCCGACGCAGCATGTCGGGCACCGTGTCGATGGCATCGAAGCGGACCTCGCCCTCGCGCACGTAGATCGCATGGCGCGAACGGTAAGGTGAGGCGACGGCGAGATGCTCGTAGTTGACGAGGATGACCTCGTCGCCGATCTTCGCATCGGTCAGGCTGATGCGGCATGGATAGCCATGATCTTCGTCGACGCTGCGCCGCACGGCACAGCGCTGCGCGAGCTCGGCATCGGGCAGAGCGAACAGATCGGCGAACGGTCCGGCCGGGAGGCCGAGGATGCGGAAATGCATGGCAGGTACTCGAAGAGTGGGTTCGGGCGCAGTTTGCCGCGCCGGCGTCGCATGCGAACTCCGCTTCTTGCGCGCGAACTCGACCTTCGAGCAATCGTCGCGGCGTGCACCGTGGCGCCTGCTCAAACTCTTTCGCCGACGATCAGCCAGTTGTTGAACGGCAGGCGTCCGCTCAGCGGAGCGAAGCGCGCGGCGAGGCCGCAACGTGCGAGCAGCGCTGCGAGTTCGGTGCGCTTGGGGTAGCGCTTCGGCGCGCTGTTCATCCAGCCGATCCGGCGCGAGAACATGTCCATCGCGCGGGTGAAGCGCGTGCGCGCATCGGCGTCGTCGAGCCCGCTGCGGATTACCAAACGTGCGCCCGGGACGATGCAGGCGGCCGCATTTGCGACCAGTTCGTTCGCCGCCTGCGGCGGCAGGTATTGCAGTACGTCGAGCAAGGCGACGCTGCCGCGGTGGACGGGAAGGGTTTCGCACGCGAGATCGACGCAAGCGAAGCGGACATCACCCAAGTCAGCACGTTCGGCCGCCGCGCGCGCGGCGGCGATCTTGTTCGCGTCGTTGTCGATGCCGGCATAGCTGCCGGCAAAACCGCGCGCACG
>Ga0207712_10000439_pt1 | contig 35368 bp, 23 predicted proteins | sample KBSS44metaG_FD_184402 | JGI IMG/M metagenome (GOLD analysis project Ga0207712, IMG submission 184402) | Switchgrass rhizosphere microbial communities from Kellogg Biological Station, Michigan, USA - KBS S4-4 metaG (SPAdes) (version 2) | ecosystem: Host-associated > Plants > Roots > Rhizosphere...
CACCTGCAGCGCCTTGCCGCGCGGCGTGCGCGTGGTCTCGCGATGCAGCAGCCGTACCAGCTGCATCGTCAACGTGGAGCCGCCCTGGCGATTGCCGCCGGCGACATAGGTCACCAGCGCGCCACGCGCCAGACTCCAGGGGTTGAAGCCGGGATGCCAGCGGAACCAGCGATCCTCGTGCAACTGCACGGCCTCGACCAGGTCGCGCGGAATCGATGCGAGCGGGGTCCAGATCCGGTACTTGTCGTCGCGGGCGAGACTGAGGCGCAGCAACTTGCCGTTGACGTCGAGCACGGCAACCGAACTCGGCGCCGATTCGGACAAGGGCGCGTGCGGCCACAGGCGCACGACGGCCAGCAGCATCGCGAGCAGCACGAATGCGGCGAGCCAGTTGTGCCAGCGCCGCAACGGCGAGCGTGCGGCGCGCTTCTCTGTTGCGTCCTCTCCACCAACGGCCGCGCCGTTGGCGGAAAGAGAACGAATCCGACGTGTTGCCACGGGTCGATGCAGCCCGCTGCGCCTACTTGCGCTCGACCGTCAGCGTGCCGTCGCCCTTCGACTGCGCCTGGATCGTGCGGTCGTACATCGATTCGCCGAATGCCGGCGGCACGACATACGTGCCCGCGTTCGTCGCCTTGATGCGGTAGACGAATTCCTGCACGTCGCTCGTCGCGCTGCCGTAGATGACGACGCGATCGTCGCGCACGTCGGCGTACTCCGGGTGCCAGCTCGATGTCGAAAGGCCGACGGGGCTGGTCCAGGTCGTCGCGTTCGTACCGGAGGCGTCGGCTGTCGCGGCGGCAGGATCGGCGCCGTCGGCCGGCGGCGCATCGCCGGTCGTGTGGCTCTCCTGCACCGGCTCGAAGCCGCCCGGCAGCAGGTCGACGATCGCGACGTTGCCGATACCGTCGCCGCGCGTGGCGCGGATCTTCAGATGCACCTGCACTTCGTCGCCGAGCCCGATCTTGCCGAGCGCATGACCTTCCGCGTCGGTGAATTCGCGCAGGATCTCGATGCCTTCCTTGCGTTCCACGCTCGGCGGATTTCGATCGAAGCCGGTCTGCGCGACGCTGTACCAGACGTTCGCGTCGGCATCGTTGCGGAACCGTAGCGCGCTCGCCCCGCCATCGAACTTCGCCGATTCGACGATGCCTTCGGCCTTTCCGATCGATGTCGCGCTGCCGTCGGCGGCGACGGCGTCGATCGCCAGCTTGGCCATCAGGTCGGCACCGGCCTTGCTCGCGTAGGCATCGAGCGCCAGGATCGTCTGCGCCGAGGACAACGTGTTGTACCAGCCGCGCTGCAGCGCGCCGACGATATTGCGTAGCGAATCCGCCGGCAGCGACTTCGCGCGTTCCGGGAAGTGCCGCGCGATCAGGTACAGGGTCGCGCTGTCGCGAATGACCGGGTCGTAGTAGCGCTCGTAGCGATAGGCCGAATCCTGTGCCTGGCGCAGCAGGATCTTCTGCGGACCGGCGATCAGCGCAGCTGCCTCCTTGTCCTGCTTGAGCAGCTGCAGCGACGCGGCGAGATAAGCCGCCGCGATGTCGTCCTTCCAGTCCTTCGGGAAGCGTTCCTCGAGGCGTTGGCGCGTCGCCGCGAGCGGATTGGTCGTGACCTGGCCCTGGCGCGTGAGCAGGTAGATCGCGAACGCGCGCTCGCGCAGGCCCGCAAGGCTGCCGTCGCTTTCGTCGGCGGCGAGCTGGGCCAGGTACGCATCGGCATGTTCGAGCAGGTCGGCCGGTACCGGCTTGCCGCGCTCCTTCGCCTCGAGCAGGAATTGCACCGCGTACGCCGACACGTAGCGCTCCGACTGCACCGTCGCCGTCCACAGGCCGAAACCGCCCTCGGCGTTCTGCCGGGACCGCAGGACCGCGATCAGCTGCGCGAACGCCTTCGCCGAATCGGCCGCGTCCTTGCCGGCGCCGTCCGTGCGCAGCTTCGCGCCGAACTCCGGATGCGCGTCGAAGACCAGCGCCGGCATGCCCTGGCTCAGCAACTGCTCGGTGCAGCGATGCGGGAAATCGTCGAGGTAGGCGGCCAGACCCTTCGCCAGCACCAGCGGCGCGAACGACATCGCCGCATCGCGTTTCGCGTGCGCGTCGAACATCGTGCGCAGCGGTTTCACGTCGGTGCTGCCGCGGCCGAACGAACCGATCGCGACCTCGCTGCGATACGGCACCGCCGGACGCACCGAGACGTCGACCGTCTGCTTGGCCGACTTGTCGCCGCTGCTCGCGCTGAACACGAGACTGGCGACGCCCGGCTCGCCCTTGGCGCGCAGGCGGAACAGCGCGACGCCTTCGCGCAGCTCGCCGAGCTTGAGCTCCTGCGCCGCGCCACCGACCGCCTCGACGGACGCGTTCGCTTCGAGCTTCACGCTGATCGGCAGTTCCTTGCCGGCCAGGCCCGTGAGATTGTTGGCGACGCCGACGCTGACTTCGAACTCGTCGCCCGGCGCGACCATCGCGGGCACGTTCGGCGAGAGCACGAAGTCGCCGCGCACGGTCGTCGCGCCCTGGAACGTGCCGACACGGTCGGGCGCCACCGCGACCGCCATCACGCGCAGCTTGCCGTTGAAGTCGTCGGGCAGCGTCCAGCTGAGTTCCTTCGTGTCCTTCACGTCGAGCAGGCCCGACCAGTACGCGACCGGCGGCGCATGCTTCTTTCGGAACGGATTCAAGTGGCGCCCGAGCGCGGCGTCCTCGTCGCCGCCCGGCGCGGCCATGCCGGCGAGCTTGGCGAACTCCGGCAGGATCAGGTCCAGCGTCTGGCTGGTGCCGACTTCGAGCATGCGTTTCTTGAAGAAGAAATCGAGCGGATCGCCGAGCGTGTAGCGCGCGACTTGCAGGATGCCCTCGTCCACCGCGAACACGGCGACGCGCGCCGGCTTGGCCACGCTGAGCTTCATCTTCAGCGCCTCGCCCGGCTTCACCTGCAGCGGCGTCGCCACGCTCACTTCGTCGCGGCGCGCGTCGAGGTTGACCGAGAACGGCACGACACCGTACGACAGCGGGCTCATGAAGATCTCGTCCGACGACGGATCGCGGATGAACTGCACGTTGACGTAGCCGTTGCCTTCGAAATCGGCCGGCACGCGGATCTTCTGCACGGAACCGGTCGTCGCCGTCTTGAACCACGACTGCGCGTACACGCGGTCGCGCTCCAGCGTGATCAGGCCGGCGCCGGCGTACGGCGCGCGGATCGCGACCTCGATCTCCTCGCCCGGCGCGTAGTCGTGCTTGGACAGTGCCAGTTCCAGCTCGGCGTTGCGTTCGAGCGAGCGGCTGAGGTTGCCCTCGCCGGCCACCGCGAACTGCACGCGGTTGAGTTCATCGCCGCGCGCGTTGCGGATCACCAGCGCGTAGCTGCCCGGCGTCGCGGTCGGCAGGTCGTAGTCGAGACCGTTCGCGGCGATCTTCAGCGGCGCCTCGCTCAGCGGCACTTCCTTCAGGCGCGAGTCGTACTTGTAGACGCCCGAGTCCTGCTTGGTCAGCACCGAGACGAAGCGGCGTTCGATGATCGCCGCCTTGAGTCCGTCGACCGCGATGCGCTTGGCGTTCGGGTCGATCGCAATCAGGTTGACGACGCGCTTGCCGTCGCGCGTGATGTAGTCCAGGCGTCCATCGGCGCGCGTGCCGACGAGATAGTCGAGCGACGATACCAACGTCGCCGCCTCGGCCGCGACACTGCGCCCGCTCTCGGCCTCGTAGCCCTTGGCGAGCACGTGCAGGCGATAGGTCGACGTACCGTACTTGGAAAGATCGAGCGGATACTCGACCTCGCCCTTTTCGTCGGTCTCCTTTTCTCCGAGCGGCTCGCTGTAGCCTTCCTTGGCGTGGTTCGGATCGAAGAACGTGTAGCCGGAATACGCCGCGAACGTCGGCCACGACGGCGACAGCGTCAGCGTCGCTTCGACGCGGCGCTCCTGCGCCGGCGTGCCGAACAGGTTCATCAGGTCGATGCGCGCAACGAGGTCGTCCGGCTTGACCCAGCCTTCGGCGGACTCGTGCGAAAGATGCGCGCTCGCCTTCATGCGGTCGGGCAGGAATTCCTTGACCTGAACGGTCACGCTGCCGAGCGGGCTCGTTTCGCCGCCGTCCTTGACCAGCGACAGGTTCACGCTCCAGGCGCCGGTCGGCGCGGTCTCCTGCGTCGTGTAGGCCAGTTCCTCGAAGGCGCTGTCGCCGAGCTTGAGCTTGCGCGTGTCGACCCGGAGTCCCCGCGGATCGACGATGTCGGCCTGCAGCGGCACGCCCTTGAGGCTGCGCGTCCAGTCGGCCGCGCGCACGATCAGGCCGACGTGGAACGTCTCGCCGGGCCGATAGAGGCCGCGGTCGGAGAACAGATATGCCGCGAGCTGGCCGGCATCGCGCGCGTTGCGGATGCCGCCGATGTCGAAGCGCGAGAAGTCGAGGCGGCGGTCGCGGCCGTTGTACGGCAGGAACGCGAAGTCCTCGCCCTTCTTGACCACCACGAGCATCGGCGTCTTCTCGCGCTCGAAGCCCTGCAGCGCCTCGAAATGCGCACGCCCGTCCGCGCTGCTGCTGGCAGCGACCAGGCTCTGGCCGTTCTTGCCGAGGATCTCGACCTTCGCGCCGTCGACCGGCGCGCCGCTGCGAATCGACTGCACGAACACGTCGAGGCTGCCGTCCAGCGACTTCTTCATGACCGTGCCGAGATCGGTGACGACGATCAGGCGCGAGTCGGTGAACTCGGAATAGTCGGTGCCGTCGTTCCCTGTATCACCGGTTTCGACGTCGCCCTCCTCGCCGCCCTCCTCTTCTTCATCGCTCGCGCCGGTGTCGCTCGCGGTCGAGACGTCGGGCGTGGCGGCGGCCGGCGCGTTCGCGGGATCCTGCTTCTTGTCGTAGCCGGTCAGCTTGAGCAGGAATACGCCGCGCTTGTCCTTGCCGAGATAGTGGCCGAGATCGACGCCCTGGTAGTGCGGCTTGGTCGGATCGTCCGCGTCGAACGGAATCTTCTCCTCGAAGCGCTCGGTGATGTTGTCGGGGCCGAGCTCGCCGAATTCCGGTTTGGCGAACGTGCCGGAGCGGTTGAACGCGACCAGGTGCTGGATCTGCTCGGGCAGCACGCGGCCGATCTCGAGCTTCATGCCCGGTACGTTGCGCGCGACCACGGCGACGCGCTTGTCGCCGCCGAGCGAGAGCAAGGCGCCGTCGGCCATGAAGCGCAGCATCTTCGGGTAGTCCGGCACGCGTACGACGTTCTGCCAGGCGTCGGCCAGCCGGTAGCCGCCGAACGACTCCAGTCCCTTGGCGATGCGCACGTACACGTAGCGGCCGGGGTCGGCGCGGTACTTGAAGCTGATCATCGCGTTGTAGTCGCGCTCGCCGGCGACGGGATCGAGGTCGAGCTTCTGCGACGCCTTGAGAATCTTTTCCGCCGGATTGGTCTCGCCGCTCCAGTCGTACGGCGTGTCGCCGCGCTGATCTTCGGGCGTTTCCGGGTTGTACAGCGGCAGCAGCCACGCCTGCACGGCCTTGGCCGCCTGCTTCTCGCCGATCGCCTGCGACAGTTCGAAGTTCAGCACCTGCTCCGGCTCGAAATGCGCGTTGTCGACGAGCACGGCGTCCATTCCGTTGACGCCGAGGCTGTAGAGACCCGGGACCGCCGCTTGCGTATCGCTGGCATCGGCCAGCGAATTGCCGCCGGCGGCGGCGCGCACGCCGCGCTCGATGTGCAGGCCGATAGAGCCTGCATCCTTGGCCAGCGTCAGCGGCTCGGAATGCACGAACGCGGTGAGCTTCTTGCGGTCGTAGCTGACCACGAACTTGCGCGGCACGGGCTTGGGCGTCGCCGCCTGCATCAGCGTGATGCGCTTTTCGAATTCGGCGCTGTCGACCGGATGGCTGAACTTGATCGTGTAAATGACTTTCTTCAGCGCGGCGTCTTCGGGGTCCTGGTAGAACTCGCTGCTCGCCACCGAGAGCTTGAACGGCGCGGTGTCGAAGGCGGCTTTCGTCTCCGGCACGAACGCCTGCGCGGCAAACGCCTTCGCGCGATCGAAGCGCACCTCGTAGTGCTGGCCGACCGGCCAGTCGACGGCCGGCGTGAAGACCAGCGTGCGGTCGTTGCTCCAGGTCCACTCGCCGTCGAGCGCCGGCTGCATCGCAACGCCTTCGCCCGGCGCCTTGCCGATCTTGTCGAGCGGAGCGACGGAGCCGGAAAACGTGATCGTCAGCGGGCTGACCGTGATCGGGTCGGCGTCGTACTGGGTCGGCTCGGGCGCGCCGACGCGCGCACTGATGGCTACGGGTTTGGGCGGCTGCGGCCGGCTCTTCCACCAGCGATCGGCCTGCCAGCCGCCGAGGCCGAGCACGAGAATCGCCGCCGCGATGCCCGCGCTGCGGGCCGGCCGCCGCCTGACCGCGTGCCAGGAAGCGGCTCCGGCGGCGCCGAGCACGACCGCCCAGCGCGGTGCACGCCACGTCATCTCGCCGAAAACGACGGCCAGCAACAGGCCGAGCAGGCGCAGCACGCCGCGCAGTACGAACCAGATGCCCTGCGCCGCCCGCACGGGCAGGCGCAACAGCCACCGAATCAAATCCATGCGATGTTCCCCTGATGACACGCCGGATTCGCCGGCGCGCAGCCCTCAATGATCCCGCATTCCGCCATGCGTGCGATATGCCCGCACGGGGTCTTCCAGGTTCGTACGCAATTTCGCGGGAAAAGGTGACCGAACGCGGGCATTGCGGGCCGCTGCCGTGACGGAATTCTCGCCGGGGGCTGCGTCGAGGGGCGTCTTTACGTCTGCCGGAGCCTCGACGTCATTCCTGCGCAATCCCCGGCTCGGATTCTCGATGTCCTTCGCGCGGAATCAGATTCTCGACGTCATTCCCGCGAAAGCGGGAATCCATTGGGCTTTTGCAGCGCATCGAGCAACATGGATCCCCGCTTTCGCGGGAATGAAGTAGGCCGGTGCGATAGCGCCGTACAGCGCGAGCGCGACGCGGATTCCCGTTTTCGCCGGAATGACATCGAACGTCGCGAGATCCGCGTGCAGCGGGATGCGACCCGCTCGAAAGACCGGGATTGGAGATCCACAAATGCAACGGCGACGGCCATGAAGGCGGAGCGACCGGGTGCGCGACCTCTTGTACTACCAACCGCGCTTGACGCAGACGGACGCCACCTGTAGCGTATTCATCTACTAACGCATTAGTATATTGACCATGAAAAGACGCCACCTGCAGCCCGAAATCGATTCGAAGCGCGCCGAACGGTCGCTCTGCGAGGCGCTGCTCGCGCTGCGCAGCGTCGAAGAAGCGCAGGCATTCCTCGACGACCTGTGCACGCCGGCCGAACGCGAGGCGATGCGCGACCGCTGGAGCGTCGTGCCGCACCTGATCGCGGGCGAACCGTACTGGCAGATCCACGACGCCACCGCGGTCAGCATCACCACCATCGGCCGCGTCGCGCGCTGCCTCGAACAGGGCGCCGGCGGCTACGCGCTGATCGCGCAGCGCACGCAGGCGAAGGCGCGCCCGGCGCGCGGCAACGGCGCGGTACGCAAGGCAGCGGCGCCGTCACGCCGCTCGGCAGGCACGACCGCGCGGAGAGCCGGCTCGTGAGCTCGACCTCCGACCGCCTGCGCATCGCGGTGCAGAAATCCGGCCGCCTCGCCGAGCAGTCGCTCGGCCTGCTGCGCCGTGCCGGCCTCGCCTTCCGCGCGAGCCGCGACCATCTGTTCCTCTACGGCGAGAACCTGCCGATCGACGTGCTGCTGGTGCGCGACGACGACATCCCGGGCCTGCTCGTCGAAGGCAGCTGCGAACTCGGCATCGTCGGACGCAACGTGCTGGTCGAACAACGTCTGGCAGCAGCCGACGCGCCGGCGCCGGCCGAGCTGCTGCCGCTCGGCTTCGGCTCGTGCCGCCTGTCGATCGCGATTCCGCAGCAAGGTCCGATCGCGGCACAGGGCGATCTCGACGGCCTGCGCATCGCGACCTCGTATCCGGCCCTGCTCGCCGACTGGCTCGCACGCAACCGGCTGAATGCCGAGGTCGTCGTGCTGAACGGCTCGGTCGAGATTGCGCCGCGGCTCGGCAAGGCGGAGGCGATCTGCGACCTGGTCTCCAGCGGCGCGACGCTGGCGGCGAACCAGTTGCGCGAACTGGTCACCGTCTTCGAAAGCGAAGCCGTGCTGGCCTTGAGTCCGCGCGAGCACACGGCGGCCAAGTCGCTGCAGATCGAGCGCCTGCGCGCGCGCATCGGCGGCGCGCTGTCCGGCGACGGCGCACGGCTGGTGATGCTGCAGGCTCCGCGAACGGCGCTTTCGGAAATCACGCGCCTGCTGCCCTCGCGCGATCTGCCGAGCGTGCTCACGCTCGACGGCCGGCCGGACGACATCGCCGTGCAGGCGCTGTGCAGCGCGTCGCTCGACTGGCAGCACCTGGAAGAACTCAAACGCCTCGGCGCGCGCAGCCTGATGGTGCTGAACGTGGAGCGCATGCTGGCATGAACGCGCGTACGGCAAAGACGCCGGCATGGCGCCGGCTCGATTGGTCTTTGCTCGACGAGGCGCAGCGTCGCGATGCGCTGGCACGCCCGCGCCAGGTACGCGACGCGGCACAGGTCGACGCAGTGCGCGCGATCCTCGCCGACGTGCGCACGCGCGGCGACGCCGCACTGCGCGACTTCACGGCCCGCTTCGACGGTTGCGAGCTTTCCGCTTTCGAAGTGACGGGCGCCGAGTTCGCCGCGGCCGAGAGCGAAGTCGATGCGACGGTTCGCGACGCGATGCGCGCCGCGATCGCGCGCGTCGAAGCGTTCCACGCAGCGCAGGTGCCGGCCGCGATCCGTGTCGATACGGCGGCCGGCATGCGCTGCGAGCAAGTGATCCGGCCGATCCATCGCGTCGGCCTGTATGCGCCGGCCGGCAGCGCGCCGCTGCCCTCGACCGTGTGGATGCTCGCGGTGCCGGCGCGCTTGGCCGGCTGCGAAGACATCGTGCTGGCGACGCCGCCGCGCGCGGACGGCCGCGCCGACCCGCTGATTCTGGTCGCGGCGAAGCTCTGCGGCGTCGAACGCGTGCTCAAGCTCGGCGGTGCGCAGGCGATCGCCGCGCTCGCCTACGGCACGGCCTCGGTGCCGCGCTGCGACAAGCTGTTCGGACCCGGCAACGCCTGGGTCACGCTGGCCAAGCTGGACGTGGCCGCCGACCCCGACGGCGCTGCGATCGACATGCCGGCCGGCCCTTCCGAAGTGCTGGTGATCGCCGACGAGGTGGCGGAACCGGCGTTCGTCGCCGCCGACCTGCTCGCGCAGGCGGAGCACGGCGCCGATTCGCAAGTGCTGCTGCTGAGTCCGAGCCCGCATCTGCTCGATCGGGTCGAACAGGCGGTCGCCGCCCAGCTCGACACCTTGCCGCGGCGCGAAATCGCCGCCGCTGCACTCGCGCATGCGCGCCTGATCCGCACCCGCGATCTGGCCGAAGCGATCGACGTGTCCGAACGCTACGCTCCCGAGCACCTGATCGTCGCGACGCGCGACGCGCGTTCGCTGCTGCCGCGCATCAGCAAGGCCGGCAGCGTGTTCCTCGGCGCGTGGTCGCCGGAGACGCTCGGCGACTACTGCGCCGGCCCCAACCACGTGCTGCCGACGCTCGGCTTCGCGCGCGCGTTCGGCGGCGTCGGCGTGGACAGTTTCCTGCGCCGCGTGAACGTACAGGAAGCCAGCGCCGAAGGCCTGCGCACGATCGGCGGCGACGCTGCCGTGCTGGCGCGTGCCGAACGACTCGAAGCCCATGCGCGCGCGGTCGATGTGCGACTGATCGCATTGGACCGGTTGGAGAACGACGGCCGCGCAGGCGCCGCAGCGGCGCTGAAAAAGGACGTCGCCGCATGAGCCTGCTCGATCGCATCCGCCCCGAGCTGGCCGCGTTCAAGCCGTATGCGTCGGCGCGGCGCAGCGGTTTCGAAGCGCGCATCCGTCTCGACGCCAACGAATGCCCGTGGGATCTGGGCGAAGAAGGCAACGGCGTTGCCGCCGACCTCAATCGCTATCCGTCGCCGCAGCCGGCCGAGCTGATCGCGCAACTCGCCGCGCTGTACGAGGTCGATCCGGCGCGCGTCTGGCTCGGCCGCGGCAGCGACGAGGCGATCGACCTGCTGCTGCGCGCGTTCTGCCGCGCCGGGCGCGACAACGTCGTCGCGCTGGCGCCGACGTTCGGCATGTATCGCATCGGCGCGCAGCTGCAGGGCGCGGCCTATCGCACGCTCGATCTGCAAGCCGGCGACGGTTTCGCGTTCGACGCGGAAAAGCTGCTCGCGCTGTGCGACGACGACACCAAGCTCGTGATCGTCTGTTCCCCGAACAATCCGACCGGCACGCTGTATCACGACGAGCGCCTGCCATGGCTGGCCGAGCGCCTCGCCGGCCGCGCGCTGCTGCTGGTCGACGAGGCCTATCTCGAATTCGCCGGGGTCGCCAGCGCCGCCGGCCTGATCGACCGCCATCCGAACGTCGCCGTGCTGCGTACCTTGTCGAAGGCGCACGCGCTCGCCGGCGCGCGCGTCGGCGCGCTGATCGCGGACACCGCGATCGTCGACCTCGTCGCGCGCATCGCCGCGCCGTACCCGCTGCCGACGTCGAGCATGCGCGCAGCGCTCGCCGTACTCGACGAACAGGCGCGCGCGCGTACACAGAAGCGCGTCGTCACCTTGCTGGTGGAGCGCACGCGTGTCGCCGCGGCGCTGGCCGAGCTCGGCGACGTCGAAACGATCTGGCCCTCGTCCGCGAACTTCCTGCTGGTCCGTTTCGCCGACGCGCGCGCGGCCTTCGCGCGGCTGCTGGCTGCGGGCATCCTGGTGCGCGATGTCTCGGCGCAGCCTGGACTCGCGAATTGCCTGCGCATCACGCTCGGACGACCCGACGAGAACGACGCGCTGCTCGATGCGCTGCGTGCGGGCGCACGCGTGCAACCTGCAGGTGTTCGGGCATGAGCGCCGCCGCACCGAAAGTGCTGTTCGTCGATCGCGACGGCACCTTGATCGAGGAACCGGCCGACCAGCAGATCGATGCCTACGAGAAGTTCCGGCTCGTGCCTGGCGCGATCGCGGCGCTGCGCCGCTGCGTCGACGCCGGCTACGAACTGGTCATGGTGACGAACCAGGACGGCCTCGGCACGGCGAGTTTTCCGGAGGCCCACTTCGCCGGTCCGCAGCAGCTGCTGCTGGACATCCTCGCCGGCGAAGGCGTGGCGTTCCGCGAGATCCTGATCGATCGCAGCCTGCCCGCCGAGCAGGCGCCGACGCGCAAGCCGCGCACCGGCCTCGTGCAGCATTGGCTGCGCGCGGGCGCACTCGATGCGGTGCGCAGCGCGGTGATCGGCGATCGCGAGACCGATCTCGAGTTCGCACGCAATCTCGGCGTGCGCGGCTTTCGCATCGGCACGGGCGGGCTCGACTGGCCGGCGATCGCGCGGGCCCTGCTCGACACGCCGCGCCAGGCGCGCGTCGAGCGCGTCACGCGCGAGACGCGCATCGCGGTGCAGGTCGACCTCGACGGCACGGCCCGGCCGACGATCGCGACCGGGATCGGTTTTCTCGACCACATGATCGAGCAGCTCGGCGTGCACGGCGGCTTCGCGCTCGACCTGCGCTGCGACGGCGACCTGCACATCGACGAGCACCACACGGTCGAGGACTCTGCGCTCGCGCTCGGCCAGGCGCTGCGCGAGGCGCTCGGCGACCGGCGCGGCATCGGCCGCTACGGATTCCTGCTGCCGATGGACGAAAGCCAGGCGCAAGTCGCGATCGATCTGTCCGGCCGGCCGTACTTCGTATTCGAAGGCCACTTTCCGCGCGAGCAGGTCGGCGCGCTGCCGACCGAACTGGTGCCGCATTTCTTCCGCAGCCTCGCCGATGCGCTCGGCGCGAACGTGCACATCGCCGTGCGTGGCGACAACACGCATCACATGATCGAAGCCTGCTTCAAGGCCGTCGGCCGCGCGCTGCGGCCGGCACTCGCGCGCACGGGCAGCGGCGTGCCGAGCAGCAAGGGCGTGCTCGCATGAGCGCGCGCGCCGTCATCGTTACGGCCGGCGGCGCCAACTACGGCTCGCTGCGCGAAGCGTGCCGGCGCGTCGGCGTCGACGCGGCGATCAGCGACGATCCCAAGCGCATCTTCGCGGCGACGCATGTGATCCTGCCCGGCGTCGGCGCGGCAGGCCACGCGATGCGCGGCCTGCGCGAGCGTGGCCTCGATCGCGTACTCAAGCTGATCGCGCAGCCGCTGCTCGGCATCTGCCTCGGCATGCAGCTGCTGTTCGACGCCTCGGAAGAATCGGAACGCACGGCCGAGCCGAGCGAAACGATCGCGTGCCTGGGCCTGCTTTCCGGCGTCGCCAAGCGCTTGCCGCCGGCGCCGAGCTGGCCGCACATGGGCTGGAACACGCTCGGCCGCCGTGCCGAGCATCCGCTGCTCGCCGACATCGGCGACGACGACTGGTTCTACTTCGTGCACGGCTACGCCGTGCCGGTGGGCGACGACACCCTGGCGGCGACCAATCACGGTGAGACGTTCGCCTCGGTCGTCGCGCACGGCAACGTCTATGGTGCGCAATTCCATCCCGAGAAATCGGCGGCTGCCGGCCGCCGCCTGCTGACGAACTTCTTTTCATTGACATGAAGATCATCCCGGCCATCGACCTGCGCGGCGGTGACGTCGTGCGCCTGAAACAAGGCGACTTCGCGCAGACGCGCCGCTTCGACCACGATCCTGCCGCGTTGGCCGCCCGCTATGCGCAAGCCGGAGCGGACTGGCTGCACGCCGTCGACCTCGACGGCGCGCGGGCCGGCACGCCGATGCAGGTCGAGTTGCTGGCGTCGATCGCGCGCAGCGCCGGTTTGCGCGTGCAGGCCGGCGGTGGCGTGCGCACGCGCGCCGACGTCGAACGCCTGCTCGGCAGCGGCATCGCCCGCGTCGTCGTCGGCAGCACCGCCGTGCGCGCACCGGAAACCTTCGTCGAGTGGCTGGCCGAATTCGGCGCCGGGCGCGTCTGCCTCGCGCTCGATCTCCGCCGCGACGAAAGCGGCCGCTGGCGCCCCGCCGTCGACGCCTGGCAGTCGGCGAGCAAGGCCGACTTCGCCGCATTGCTCGACTACTTCGGCGCGGCCGGCCTGCGCCACGTGCTGACGACCGACATCGCGCAGGACGGCATGGCGGACGGACCCAACCTCGCGCTCTATCGCGAACTGGCCGGACGCTGGCCGCACTACGCGTGGATCGCTTCGGGCGGCGTGCGCGATCGCCGCGATGTCGATTCGCTCGCGGCGACGGGCGTCTCCGCCTGCGTCGCCGGCACCGCCTTGCTCGAAGGCACGCTCGCGCTGGAGGACATCGCCGCATGCTCGCGCGCCGCCTGATTCCCTGCCTGGACGTCGCCGACGGCGTCGTCGTCAAAGGCGTGCGCTTTCGCGATCACCGCGTCGTCGGCGACATCGTCGAACTCGCGCGGCGCTACGCCGACGAAGGCGCCGACGAACTCGTGTTCTACGACATCACGGCGAGCCCGGAAAACCGCAGCGTGGACCCCGTCTGGATCGACCGCGTCGCACGTGAACTCGATATTCCGTTCTGCGTCGCCGGCGGCATCCGCTCGGTCGGCGATGCCGAAAACGTGCTCGCGGCCGGCGCGGACAAGATCTCGGTCAACAGCCCCGCGCTCGCGCGGCCGCAGCTGATCGACGAACTCGCGTCGCGCTTCGGCAGCCAGTGCGTCGTCGTCGGCATCGATGCCGAAGGCGCGGCCGACGACGCCTCGCAGGCCTCGTGGCGCGTGATCGCCAACAGCGGCAAGCCGGACGCCGCCAGCGACAGCGGACGCGACCTGCTCGACTGGGTGCGCGAAGTCGCTGATCGCGGTGCCGGCGAGATCGTGCTGAATTCGATCCGCTCCGATGGCGTACGCGGCGGCTACGCGCATGCGCAGCTGACCGCCGTGCGCGCGGCGACGACCTTGCCCCTGGTCGCGTCCGGCGGCGCGGGCAAGCGCGAACATTTCGCCGCCGTCTTCGAGCAGAGCGGCGTCGACGCCGCGCTCGCGGCCAGCGTCTTCCACAGCGGAGAGATCCGCCTCGGCGAACTCAAGGGATTCCTCGCCGAGCGCGGCATCGTGGTGCGCCGATGAACGAGGCAGCGAAGGACGAACTCGCGTCGAGGCTGGATTGGGACAAAGGCGACGGCCTCGTACCGCTGATCGTGCAGCACGCTCACGACGGCCGCGTGCTGATGTTCGGCTACGCCAATCGCGAAGCGCTGGAGCGCACGCTGCAGACGCAGCAGATCCATTTCTGGTCGCGCTCCAAGCAGCGCCTGTGGCGCAAGGGTGAAAGCTCGGGCCATGTCCTGAAGCTCGTCTCGATCGCGGCCGATTGCGATCGCGACACCCTGCTCTGCCAGGCGCTGCCGGCCGGTCCGACCTGTCATCTCGGCACGCCGACGTGCTTCGACGCGACGACGCCGGCACATCCGTGGCTCAACGAACTCGAAGCGCTGATCGCCGCACGCGCGCATGCCGATCCGTCGTCGAGCTACGTCGCCAAGCTGCTCGCGGGCAGGCCGGCGCGGCGTGCGCAGAAGGTCGGCGAGGAAGGCGTCGAGACCGCGCTCGCGGCGGTCTCGGGCAACCGCGACGAGCTGCGCAACGAGGCGGCCGATCTGCTGTTCCACTTGCTCGTGCTGCTGCGCGGCAGCGATCTGACGCTCGCCGACATCGTCGGCGAACTGGCGCAGCGGCATCGCTAGGACCCGGCGGCCGGTTCGCCGGCGGGCGCCGGCTTGCGGTACGAGCCGACGAAGATGCCGAGCAGCGACAGGCCGACGCCGATCCAGTCGGTCGCCCGTGTCGGGCGCGCGAACAGGAGCACGTCGAACACGAACGAGAGCGCCGGCTGCAGCAACAGCAGGAGACCGATCAGCGAAGCCGGCAGGCGCGGCATCGCCGCCGTCAGCAGCACCCAGCCGAGCACCTGGCCGAAGAACGCGAGGCCGAGCAGCGAAGACCAGGCCTGCAGGTCGGGCAAGGCGAAACTGTCGCCCTCGACGATCGCGGCGATGCCGAGCACGACCGCGCACAACAGCGAAGTGACGCAGAGCAGCTGCGCCGGCGCCAGCCGGACGTGGCCGCTGCGTTGCGCGTGACGGGTCGAGAGCATGTAGATCGCGTAGGCGACACCGGTGGCGATGCCGAGGATCACGCCGAGCCGGTACTGCGCGCCGACGGCGCTCCAGTCGAGGCCGACGAGCAGATACAGCCCGACGAAACCGAGGGCGACGCCGGCGAGGAACGGCCAGCCGAGGCGCTCGCGGTACAGGAAGAACCCCGCCAGTGCCATCAGGAACACCTGGAAATTGCCGAGCAGCGTCGCCAAGCCCGGCCCCACGTAGAGAATGCTGCGGTGCCAGACCATCAGGTCCAGCGCGAACGCGACCGCGGGAACCAGCAGCCAGCCGAGATCGGCCAGGCGCACGCGCTGCCAGCGGCGCAGCGCGACCAGGCCGATCAGCAGCATCGCGCCGCCGAACGCCATTCGATAGAACGCCGACACGGTCGGTCCGACGTGCGCGAGCTTGACGAACAGGCTGGTCGTCGAAATCGCGGCGGCGCCGACGATCATCTGCACCATCGCGGCGCGCGGCAGTTCGGGATCGAGCGCGCGCTGCGGCATCGGAACACTCTGGGACACGCGTTTCATTCCTTGTGAAAAGCCGGTGGCTTCTGGCTCCGCGCGGCGGACGTCTATGCCGGCAGCGCGTGGCTGTCGAATTCACCGGGATTCTGCCGACGCTCGCGCAGGTCGGCGTCGATCGCCGCGGCCACCGCGCTGGCGCGTTCGACATCGGGATCGGCCACCATCACCGCGACCAGGTTGTTGACCGGCAACTCGCCGATCGCGCCAGTCAGGTACTCGCCGGCGACGAAGGCGAGGATGCCCTCCGCGGCGAGCGCGCCCTTCACCAGATGGGCGTCGATGATGTTCTCCGCACGATAGACGATTCTCATTTCGGCACCGTCATGCCGCTTTCGGCCGCGCTTCGCCGCAGTTCGCCGGAGCACGCCGCCGACGTTTTCACGAGCATGGCGCAATGCATCGGCGCGACCTGCATCGGCGGGGGTAATTCGTCATTAAGTAAAAAATCCATATAGGTAAAACTTTACAAATTGTGAGCTTGTGTTACATCGCAGCCAAAGTGGTATCTGCGCGGCTTGGGCACGGCTATGATGCCGATCATGACCGCATGCTAGCAGGCGGTCGACGTTGCGATGATTCCCTGATCCACCGCTCGTACCCCTGAGACGCCGAATGCCCCCGGTCCTGCCCGACGACAAGCTCGCCGACCGCATCCGCGAATGCGCCATGGAGCTGCTGATCGAACGCGGCCCCGGGCGAAGCATTTGCCCGAGCGAAGTCGCCCGGATGCTCGCTGCACGCGTCGGCTGCCGCTGGCAAGACCTGATGCGCCCGGTACGCATCGTAGCCGCTGCGCTGGCCGACAACGGCACGCTCGAGGCGATCCAGCACGAAGCCGTCGTCGACATCCGCGAAGTGCGCGGCCCGGTGCGCCTGCGCCTGCGCTCCCTGCACGGCTATCGCAACAGCTACGCCGCCTGAGCCCCTTCCGGCGCCGATCGCCGGGGGCACATTCGCTTTCTGTTGCGCGAACGTTAAACTCGGCGTTTCCCCTGCCAGTCCGGACGCCGCGACCTCGCGGCCATGACGCATGACCGAAACTGCCGCACCGACGCCCGCCGCTGCCCCGCCAGCCGCCAACAACCACTTCATCCGCCAGATCGTCCTTTCCGACCGCGCCTCCGGCAAGCATGGCGGCCGCGTCGCGACGCGCTTTCCGCCGGAACCGAACGGCTACCTGCACCTCGGCCATGCGAAGTCGATCTGCCTGAACTTCGGTCTGGCGCGCGAGTTCTCCGGCACCTGCGACCTACGCTTCGACGACACCAATCCGGCCCGCGAGGACCAGGAGTACGTCGATGCGATCAAGAACGACGTGCATTGGCTCGGATTCGAATGGGACGCGCTGCGCCATACCTCGGATTATTTCGAAGTGCTGTACCTGTGCGCCGAGAAACTCATCCGCGACGGCCATGCCTTCGTCTGCGACCTGTCGGCCGACGAAGTACGCGAATACCGCGGCACGCTGACCGAACCCGGGCGCAATTCACCCTGGCGCGAACGCAGCGTCGAGGAGAACCTGGACCTGTTCCGCCGCATGCGCGCCGGCGAATTCGCCGACGGCGCGCGCACGCTGCGAGCGAAGATCGACATGGCCTCGGGCAACATCAATATGCGCGACCCGGCGATCTACCGGATCCGCAAGCTGACCCACCAGAACACCGGCGACACCTGGCCGATCTATCCGATGTACGACTACGCGCACTGCGTGTCGGACGCGGTCGAAGGCATCACGCACTCGCTGTGCACGCTCGAATTCGAAGACCACCGCCCGCTGTACGACTGGTTCCTCGACCAGCTGGACCTGCCCGACCACGTCGAACTGGTCGAGCCGATGCGCCGCGCCGGCCTCGCCGGCACGCCGAGCCGCCCGCAGCAGATCGAGTTCGCGCGCGGCAACCTCGACTACACGGTGATGAGCAAGCGCAAGCTGATGGCGCTGGTCAACGACGGCCTCGTCGACGGCTGGGACGATCCGCGCATGCCGACGCTCGCCGGCGTGCGCCGCCGCGGCTTTCCGCCGGCCGCGGTGCGCGCGTTCTGGGAACGCGCCGGCGTGACCAAGCAGAACTCGGTCATCGAGTACGGCGTGCTCGAAGGCAGCGTGCGCGAAGAACTCGACGCGCGCGCGCCGCGGCGCATGGCCGTGCTCGATCCGCTCAAGCTGGTCATCGCCAACCTCGACGATGCCCACGCCGAAGCGCTCGAATTCCCGAATCATCCGAAGAACGAAAGCCTCGGCACGCGCGCCGTGCCGTTCTCCAACACGGTGTGGATCGAGCGCGACGACTTCGCCGAAGTGCCGCCGAAGGGCTTCCACCGCCTCGTTCCAGGCGGCGAAGTGCGACTGCGCGGCGTCGGCATCGTGCGCTGCGAAGAAGTCGTCAAGCACGCCGACGGCTCGATCGCCGAAGTGCGCTGCACGCTCGACGCAGACACGCGCCACGGCAAGCCCGGCGCCGACCGCAAGGTCAAGGGCACGATCCACTGGGTCAGCGCCAAGCATGCGATCGCGGCCGAAGTGCGGCTGTACGACCGCCTGTTCACGGTGCCGGACCCCGACGACGACAGCGACGGCAAGACTTACGCCGAGCACCTGAATCCGGCGTCCAAGCGCGTCGTGCAGGCATGGCTGGAAGCCTCGCTCGCCGATGCACGGCCGGAGGACAACGTGCAGTTCGAGCGGCTCGGCTACTTCGTTGCCGATCGGCACGATCACGCGCACGGCAAGCCGGTGTTCAACCGCACGGTGACGCTGCGCGATTCGTGGGCGAAGGGGTGATCGAGGCGGGAGCCTGCGGCGGGTTGTCGACTCGCGGCTGAAGTCGCTCCCGCAAAGCCTTCTCATCCGGCGCTCCCGCGAAGCACGGCTTCGTGGGAGCGACTTCAGTCGCGATGCGATCGCGATTACCGCGCGGCGCTGCCCTCGGGCAGCGAAGTACGTTCGATCTGCGTCAGCGACACCACACGTTCCAACGCCGGCCGTTCCTGCACGCTCAGCAGGAACTGCCACGCCGCCAGCACTTGCCGATGGAAGTAGATGCGCTCGGCCGCGACGCCGCGCCTGAGCGGCGGGTGTTTCGGTTCGCCTGCGGCCTTCGAATGGCCTTTGCCCGCGCCTCCGCTCGGGCCTCCGGCGCGGACAGCGTCCGACGCCGCGGCGCCTTCGGTCGCATCCGGATCGAGAATTTCGGGCGGCACCCACAACGCATAGGCTTCGGCAGCCGCGCGCAGCTTGGCGTCCTTCGATTGCTTCGCCCAGTCGACGATCGCGTGCTTGCGCTTGCGGGCCCAATCGGCAACCGCCTTCGCGCGAGCCGGATCGAACGTGGCCGGATCGGCATAGCCGCCGTAGTAGTAGACGAGCAGCCGCGGATCGCCGATGCCGCGTGCGGGCGTCGATCGCGCGTCGGCTGGCCGCTTGCGCACTTCGATCGCCGCCATGTCGTGCTCGAAAGCCAGGATCGGCGCCGCGAGATCGGCGACGTCGTCCGCATCGATCGCTTTCTGCCAGGCCGGAGCGATGTCCTTGGCCCAAAGCCATGCGGCCAGTTGCATGTCTTCCGAGCCGTCGTCGCGATCGTTGCTCGCTGCAGCCGGATCGTCCGCCCCCTGATTCGCCATATCGGCCAACGCGGCATCGGGATCGAATCGGATGGCGTGCTGCAGTTCTTCCTCGGTCGCTGCGAGCAAATCCGCGAGCTTCGGGTTCGCCTCGACCATGCCGTCGGCAAGACGACGGTACTCGTCCTGGCGCGCCTTGAAGGCGGCGTTGGCCACGCGCGGCTCCTTTCCGTCCATCGTCTTGCGAAAGTCGTCGAGAGGCTTCTTGACGGCGTCGGCGAGCTTCGGCTCCTTCGCCGTGCGCGCGATCGCCTCGGCCCAGACCGAAAGATACTGCTCGGACGTCGAACGCGGCTTGTCGATCGTCTGGTCGACCTGCACCGCCCGCACATGCGCGTCGTAGAACGCGTGCAGCGGAGGCTGCTTGCCCTTCTGCAGCGTGAACAGGTCGAGCCCGAGCAAGCTCTCCGGCAAGTAGCGTTCATAGCCGGCCCAGTGATCGGCCGACACATCGGACGTGCAACCCGAGGCGAAGGAATGATCGTCGGTCGCGCTGAACCCGGCCGCCAGCGGCATGTTCCGCGTCTCTTCGAGCGCACTCGCCCAGCGCGGAACGCGGGTGAACCAGGCGGGATTGACGGCGACGTCGCGCGGCGATCCCAGATAGTGGAATCCGCCCGAAAAGCACTGGCTCATCACGAACACCACGCGCCCGCGGCCGAGCCCGTCCGACAGCCAGCGGCGCAGCTCCGCCACGCCCAGCGATTCATCGTAGCTGCGCCAACCGAACGGCGCGGTCGGATCGCGGTCCCAGCCCCAAAGCGAAATGACGCTTTCCGGATTGGCTCCCGCCGAAGGCCCGCCGTGATCGCCGACGAGCAGGTACAGCGTCCCGCCATCCTTGACCGCGGGGAGTATCTCGTCGCGAAACGCCCGCGCGATGTCGTCGTGTCGAGCGGGACGGTTGTCCGGCAGCGCGCCGGCGATCCACGCGGTCGTCTCGCGCCCCGCCTCGTCGGTCGTCGTCTGCTCGACGTCGAACAGCACGGGCGGCTGCCCGCTCACGTTGCCGGCGCCGAAGAACGTCCAGATCGAGTCCTGCGGATAGTGCGCGCGCAGATACGTCGCATACGCGCGTGCCTGCAGGTACTGCGAATAGTGATTGCTTTCCGGACCGCCGCCGCCGGAAATGACGACGAACGCATCCTTCGCATGAATCCCGTTGGCGGCGCCGGCGAGCAGTCCGCACAGCGCCATCGACCATCGCAACCACTCGCGCGACATGAGACCCCTCCGGCAACAATCGTCGGAGTATGTCAGAGAGGTCCGAATGCCACTACGCCAAGCTTCGTCGAGAAGGTATGGCGTCCGAGCGATGCCGTGAAGCCGAGCCGCGGCACGCGTGCAATCCTTGCGCGACGGGGGGGGGCGAAACGACGATCGGTCCGGGCTATCGGACTGTGTCGGCGAACGAATACTCGAACTCGTACGTATGCTTTCCGTCCGGCGCGATGATGATCTTCATCGTGCCGGCCAGGCCGGCGAGCTCGCCGGTGCCCGAGTCCGGCACGACGATGATGTCGAGCCGCGGCGTGCCGCGGGTCATCGTCGCGTCGTGCTGCAGGACGAAGCTGCCCTTGCGGCCCGCCAGCGTGCCGCTGACCTTCTCGATCGCGACGTAGCCGGCCGATCCTTGCGTCGCCGTCATCGCGCTCAGCATCTCGCCCTTGCTGCTCGCTTCGAGGTCGCCGTGGAACTGCTTGTCGATCGACATGCGCCCGAGCTTGGCGCCGTCGGACGCGTCCTCGAACGCCAGCGCCTGCGGCGCCAGCTTCACGTCGAAATCGCCTTTCGCTTGCTTCGTCATGGGAGCCTCCGTGGGCTTGGTAGAGGGGCGCGGCGTCTGGGCAGGCGCCGATGACGGCGCGGCGGTCGAAACCTGCATTCCGAGTGCGACTATCGCCGCTGCGGCAAGGGCAAAGGAGCGTGGCATCGTCGTTCTCCACGGAAGCGCTGCGGTTCGCGCGATTGCGCAGACCGTCGCCGCGAACGAAGATGGTCGGCGACCCGTCCGCGCAGCGGCGACGTGCATTGGACCACGATGGCGCGACTGGTGATTGGAAAAACGCGACGTACGCCGGCGGCTGGCTCGGACCGCCCGGCGCCGGATCGAAACGCACGGACCGAGCGCGATCCCGGCCGCGCGCGCGGCGTGCTGCGCAGCTCGCCTGCGGCCGGCCGGTTCCACCATGCGCGCGTCGCGCCGCCCGCTCCGCTGCAGGGCTTGGTCCAGCATTTCTGGATCGTGCGCTGGGACCTGCGCGGCCAGCCGCCGCAGCGGCGCGAGACGTTGCCGCATCCGAACGTGCATCTGATCGTCGAGCGCGGACTCACGCGCGTCTTCGGCGTGCACACCGCGCGATTCTCGCGTGTGCTCGAGGGCGAAGGCTGCGTGTTCGGCGCCAAGTTCCGGCCCGGCGGCTTCCGTCCGTTCCTGCGGCGCCCGCTGTCCACGCTCGCCGATGCCTCGTTGTCGCTCGCCGACGCGTTCGGTCCGGGCAGCGAGCAACTCGAAGACGACGTGCTCGAGTGCACCGACGAGACCGGCATGATCGAGGTGATGGCGCGCTTCCTCGCCGCGCGCCTGCCGCCACCGGATGCCAATGTCGACCTCGCCGCCGGCATCGTCGAACGCATCGAGCGCGAGCGCGACGTGACCACCGTCGATGCCGTCGTCGCGCGCGAAGGGCTCGGCAAGCGCGCGCTACAGCGGCTGTTCAACGAGTACGTCGGTGTCGGACCGAAATGGGTCATCAATCGCTTCCGCCTGCATGAAGCGATCGAACGCCTCGCGGCCGGACAGGCGGTCGACTGGAGCCGCCTTGCGCTCGATCTCGGCTACTTCGACCAGGCGCATTTCATCCGCGATTTTCGCAAGCTCGTCGGCCGCACGCCGGCGGCGTACGCGCGCGAGACGGCCGCGCCGCCTCAGCGCGAATAGCGCGCGGCGATGTCGTCCGGCACGAAGAAATCGAGTGCGGGCGCGGCGCCGGACGACGGCGCGTACATCGAGAAGTCGGTCTGGCCTTGCGCGCGCAGGACGTCCTCGTCGATGAAGAAGCGCCCGGTCGCCTCGCGCGATGGCCGTGTCAGGATCGCATGCGCCGCGTCGGCCATGATCGCGGGACTTCGGCTCGCATCCGCCATCGCCGGCAACATGTTGCGCACGGCCGCGGTGTCGATCGTCGTCAACGGCCACAGCGAATTGACCGCGATGCCGTACGCACGGAACTCCTCGGCATGGCCGAGCGTGCACAGGCTCATGCCGAACTTGGCGATCGTGTAGGCAACGTGCGGCGCGAACCATTTCGCCTGCATGTCGAGCGGCGGCGACAAGGTGAGGATGTGCGGATTGCCCGCCCTGCGCAGGTGCGGCAGCGCCGCCTTGCTGCACAGGAACGTGCCGCGCGCGTTGATCGCCTGCATCAGGTCGTAGCGCTTCATCTCGGTTGCTGGCGTGTTCGTCAGCGAGATCGCGCTGGCGTTGTTGACCAGGATGTCGATGCCGCCGAAATGCGATGCGGTCTGCGCAACCGCGGCTTCGACGGCGGCTTCGTCGCGTACGTCGACGAGCAGCGGCAATGCGCGGCCGCCGGCCGCTTCGACCGCGGCGGCAGCGGTGTGGATCGTACCTTCGAGCTTGGGATGCGGCGTGTCGGTCTTCGCCGCGATCGCGATGCACGCGCCGTCGCGCGCGGCACGCAGCGCGATCGCGAGACCGATGCCGCGGCTCGCGCCGGTGATGAACAGCGTCTTGTTCTCGAGGCTCATGGCAGATCTTCGATGACGATTCGGATCGAATCGCGTGCCCGTGGGCACGGCACGCCGACGATACCTCAGCTCATGCCGACCGGCACGCCGACGCGCACCGGCCGGTCCGTCGATGCCCGCCTCAGAGATCGAAGCCGTCGCCGAAGATGCCGTCGTCGGCGATCGGCGTCAGTACGTAGCTGCCGACCTGCAGGTCGCCGAAACGCGCGACGCCGACGATCGTGCCGGACGCGTTGACGGCCTTGGCGGTCAGGAAATAGTCGAAGTTCGCGGTGTCGTCGACCTGCTCGTACAGATCGTAGCTCTTGCCGTCGATGGCGACGAACGCCTTGAACGTGAGCGTGCCGAAATCGTCCGCGCGGCCGACGATGATGCCGGCATCGTTGATGCCGAGCGCCTGTCCGGCCGGAAGATCGAATGTCGCGCCCGGCACGGCGCTGGCGCTGCCGTCGGCCGCGTACACCACCGGCACCGCATTGCCGCTGCCGTCCACGTCCATGTAGCCGACGCGCATGCCGCCGGCGTTGATCGCCAGCGCGGCGCTCTGGACGGCGTCGCTCGCCGCGCTCATCGGCTGCATAGCCGGCGTGCCGACGGTGCCGATGCTCGCGTGCGCGGACGCGAACTGGTAGTTCCACTCGCCGACCAGCTGGCCGGCATCGTTGACGGCCGACCAGCTCGCGTTGATGCTCGGGTCGTTCGGGTCGGTGGTGCCGTAGTCGACATCGCCGGTTTCGGCGGTCCAGACGAAGCCGTGGAACGCTTCGCCGGTCAGCAGGTTAGCCTTGAGTCCGACCACGGTGCCGTTGTCGCTGATGTCGTACGGCGACAGACCGATCGCCGGATCGTCGTCGAGCAGGGTGTACTGGGTCGGATCGGCGCGATCCCACAGCATGCCGGGCGCGGCAACGCCGATGTCCTGCGCGTAGCCGACGATCTGCCCGGCATTGTTGATCGCGGTGGCGGCGCCTTCCATGTCGCCGCCGCCGCTGGCGGCCGGCACGGCGAGGTCGTGCGGGCCGTTCGCGTCCCAGAGGAACGCATGGCTGGTGAAATTCTCGTCGAGGTAGTAGCCGACCATCTCGCCGGCGTCGTTGATGTCGTTGACGTAGATGTCCTGCATGCCGGGAATCACCAGCGCGGTCAGGTGATAGCGCGGCGCGGCCGCCTGTGCGGCGGGCAGCGACAAACCCAGCAAGGCCGCCACTACGGGCAGGCCGAGAGCACGCAAGCGGGAGGGACGGGAAACGTAGGCATTCGAGCGCATGGAGCGGATCCGATCGGTCGTGGATAGGCGGCGGTGCCGGCGGCGAAACCGCTTCGACTATGACGCGGCGATGACGCGCGACCATGCGGATCGCATTCGAATTCGATTCGGATGCGCTGATACGGGCGCAAAAGCGGCTCAGGGCGGGGCTGCGGCCAGGTCGGAGCCGATCTTCCGATCGCCGGCCAGACGCCGCGCGCGTTCCAGCGCCGCTGCCCATGCGACGCGATCGCGTGCGGCATGCGCGACGCGCAATTGCACCATCGCGCAGTCGAAGTCGAGGTCGGCCCACAGCGCGATGCGCGCGGCGACCGCCCCGGCCTCGGCCACGCGCCCCGCTGCGAGCAGATAGTCGACTTCGTCGGTGACGACGGCGGCCAGCGTCTGCGCGATGCCCTGCTCGTCCGCCAGGCGGAGCGCCGCCGCGAACGCCGCCTCCGCGGCTGCAGCATCGTCGCGCGCCCAGGCCCGGTTCGCCGCCGCCAGCAGCCGCAGCGGTGTGCGCGGCGTCGGTGCCGCGATTTCGGTTTCCGCGCGCTCGGCCGGACGATCGGCATCGCCGCGGCGCAAAGCGCGTTCGAGGCGCGCGCGCAGCAAGGCGACCGACGCGCGCACGCTGTCGTCGTCGGCCGAGGCATGCGGCGCCTCGGAAACGGGCGCGAGCGTCTTCAAGGCTTGTTCGAGCTGTCCGGCGGCGTGCTGCTGCTCGGCGCGCATCAGCTGCCAGCGCTCGCCTTCGGCGCCGGCCGCCGCCTGCGCACTGCCGTCGAGCGAATCGAGCAGCATGCGTGCTTCGTCTTCGCGACCGAGGCTGAGCAGCGACTCGACCCGGTACAGGCTCGTCGACAGACGCGAACTCGGACTGACGATGCGCGCACGCAAGGCCCAGGCCCGCTCGATCGCGGCCGCGGCATCGGCGTTCTTCAACTGCCCGCGGCGGGCGACGAAGCTGAGCTGCAGCGCGTTGATCTCTTCCTGCACCATGCCCAAATCGTGGAAGCGCTCGAGCGCGCGCTGCAGGTATGCATCGGCCTGCGCCATGTGGCCGCGCAGGATCTCGAGCGCGCCGATGTCGCTGTCGACGCGCGCCACCGAGCCGGCGTCGCCGGCCTTGTCGAACAGGTCGCGCGCTCGCGCGTAGTCGCTCTGCGCGCCCGGATAGTCCTGCAGCGACGTGCGGCTGATGCCTCGGCCGAGCCAGGCGCGCCCGAGCGTGATCGCATCGCCGCCGGGATCGAGCAGCGCGAGCGCTTCGGAAAAATCGTTGCCGGCATCGGCGAAGCGGCCGGTGCGCACGGCGACCATGCCGCGCGAGTCGAGCAGGCGCGCGCGGAAACCGACGTCGCCCTGCGTATGTGCGAGCAAGTCGTCGAGCGTCGCGCGCGCCTGCGCGTAGCGGCCGGCACGGATGTCGACATCGGCGAGCTGCTGGCGCAGCAAGGGTTCGTTCGCAACCAGCACCGGATCGGACTGCAGCAGCGCGCGTGCGCGCTCGGGATCGTTCGACAGCAGCGCCGCGCGTGCCTGCTGCAGGGTCGTCGCGACTGCGCTGTTGTCGATGCGCGCATCCGGCTCGGCGACCGGATGGCCGAGCAGACCGCTGGCGCGATCGGCGAGCGCACGCAAGGCGAGCAGCGGATCTTCGCGCTCGACGCTTTCCTCGCGCATCGGCACGCCGTCCTCCTGCAGGCTCGCCGTCATTCGCCACAGCGGTCCGGCGCGCGCGGCCGAGATGGCGAGAATGGCAGCGGCGCCGATCGTCTTGGCTTGGGCCGCCAGCCGGCGCGCGTCGTCGCCGGCGGCCTGCGCATCGCCTGTCTGCAGCATGGCCACGGTCGCCTCGCTCGACAGCACCGGCACCTGGTTGTGGCGCAGGCGCTCGACCACGACGTCCATGCCGCCGAGGCGCAGCCAGCGCGCCTCGCCGTCGGCGACGCGGATCGGACTGACGAGCACGAGTGCGACGCCGCTCGCTGCGTGCCGGCCGCCGATGCCGTGCCAGAGCGCGAACGCGGCCAGCGCGAGCAGGATGGCGGCGGCGACTGCAGCGAGCGCGAACGACCGCCGGCGCGAGTTTCGCGGCCCTACCGCCGGCGCGGCCGCGGGCGTTGCCGCCGGTTCCGCATCCGCCGGCGCCGATTCCCGCGCGGGCGAATCCCCCGCGGCGATCGCTTCGCCGTCGCCGTCCACCTGCAGCGCCTGCACCCAGCGATAACCGAAGCCGGCCACCGTCCGGATCGCGCGCTGGACCTGGCCGTCGTCGTCGACCGCGCGGCGGCACTGCAGGATCAGCTGCGCGAGCTGCACGTCGGTCGCGGAACGGCCGTCCCACATCGCTTCGATCAACTCGTCGCGCCCGACCGCGCGCTCGTGGCGCTCGATCAGGTACAGCAGACAGGCGAATACGCGCGACGGCAACGCGATCCGCTCGCCGTGCTTGCGCAATTCGCGCGTCGCCGCATCGAGGCGGAACGGCGCGAACACGTAGGCGCTCATCGCGCGGGCGCCCGCGCGCCACCGGATGCGAGGCGGACTCGATCGCCGGACCCGCCCGCTGCCGATCTCATGGGTGCGCGTTGCTTCCCCGCAGCCGGTCGCGCACCGACTCGTAGCGCGGGTCGTGCTCGATCAGCGCCGCCGACATGACGCGCCCGGTCGGCGTATCCAGGAGCCCGCGCAGGAGCGGCACGGCGGCATCGGCATGACCGGTGCGAATGCGTATCTCGGCCAGCGTCGCCGCATAGTACGGACCATCGACCGCATCCTCGGCGATCGGCAGCAGATCGACGGCACGCTGACCAGCGGCCAGCGCGGCATCGTTCTCGCCGAGTCCCGCGAGCGCCAGGCCCAGCAAGCTCAGCGTCGCCGGATCGTCGGGCTGGGCCTGCAGCGTCTTCGCCAGCGTGTCGCGAGCGCGCGCGTACATCGCGCGCGCGCTCGCGCGATCGCCCTTGAGCTCAAGCGCCTGCGCACGGAACAGATCGGTCGGCGCGAAACTCGGCGTCCACGGCGCATCGATCGACGGCGGCGCGGTGGCGAGCACGGCGAGCGCTGCGTCGGCATCATGCGCGAGCCAGGCGGCGATGAAGCGCATCGAACTGCCGAGTCCCTCCGGATCGGCGTCGCGCGGCAGCGAGTCGAGGATCGTATTGGCGCGCTCGAGCTCGCCGGACATCATCAGGCTGAGGCACTCGAACAGCGCCGCGGTCGTGCTGTCGGGATCGAGCGCGCGAGCGTGCTCGTAGACGGTTTCGGCCTGCGTGTAGTGCCGCGTCATCGTCAGCGTGTCGCCCTGCAGGCCTGCCCATTGCGGATTGCGCGGATCGAGCGCCGCGGCCCGCACGTAGCCGGCCTGCGCGGCCTGCCAATCGCCGCGCCGCCGATTGATGTTGGCGATCGAGGCATTGATGTCGGCGTTGTTGGGCATGTCGCGCAAGGCGCGCTCGAACTCGCCCATCGCCGTCGCGTAGTCGCGCCGGCCATAGTAATGCACGTATCCCATCGCCAGATGCGCCTGCGGCAGCTCCGGATCGATCGCGAGCGCGCGCTCGGCCGCCTGCTGGGCGGAAGCGGCGCGCGCTGGCGTATGTTCGATGTCGAGCCAATACGCATGGCTGTCCAGATACGACAGCCGTGCCAGCGCCAGCGCGAAGCGCGGGTCGCGCTCGATGGCCTGGCGGTAGTACGCCCGCGCCTGCTGCGTCGCGGCGGCCGTACTCTTCGCGCTGCCCGATTCGATCTGCAGGGCGGCGTATTCGGCCTTCAGGAAAAGGTCGTAGGCGCCGGAGTCCTGCGTCGGCAGGCTGGCGACGCGATTGGCCTCGGCCGGCAGCAGCTTGGCCTGCAAGGCCAGCGCGACCTGTTCGGCGACATCGCTCTGCACCTCGAAGACCTTGTCCAGCGTACGCGTGTAGGTCTGCGCCCACAGGTGCCCGCCGTTGCGCCCGTCGATCAACTGCACGTTGATCAGCACCTCGTCGCCGGCCTTCTGCACGCTGCCTTCGAGCACGCTGCCGACATCGAGCTGATGCACCACCTCCGCCAGGTCGACCGGATGGCTCTTGTAGCTCTCGGTCGACATGCGCGAGACCACGCGCAGGTCGCGGATGCCGGCGAGCTTGGTCAGGATGGTGTCCTGCATGCCGCTGGCGAAATACGCATTGGCCGGATCGGGGCTCAGGTTCTCGAACGGCAGCACCGCGATCGAACGCGGCGGCGTGTCGCCCGCGGCCGGCGTTCCCGCGCGTTCGGCGGCGAGCCACCACAGCAGCCCAGACGTAAAGACGGCCAACGCCAGCAGAGCGGCGCCGAGCCTCCGCGAAAGCAGACTCCGCCGCGGCGCCGCGGACGACGCCTCGTTCGATGCGGAGGCCTCGATCGGTACCGCAGCCGCCGCCTCGACCGGCTCCGCCTGCAGCGGGGCCGCCTCCGCGGCCTGCAGCGGCGCGGGGGCCGCCGCCGCCGGCTCCCATGGCGAGCCGATGACGTCCTCGTCGTTGTGCACGGCCGCAATGAAGCGGTAGCCGTGCCCGCGTACCGTTTCGATGTAGCGCGGCGCATCGCCGGTGTCGCCGAGCGCTCGCCGCAACGCGCTGAGGTTCCAGGTCAGGCTGTGCTCCTCGACGATCGTGTCGGGCCACAGCGTCTGGATCAGCGTATCGCGCGTCTGCAGGTGCCCGGCGCTTTCGATGAGCGCGAGCAGCAGGTCGAACGTCTTGCGCGTCAGCCCGATGTCGCTGCCGTCGCGCGACAGCCGGCGCTCGGCGACATCCAGACGGAATGGTCCGAAGACATAGACGCGCCGCCTTTCTGGCGCGGATTTGAGCGGCATCGTCAAGCGCGGATCACCCTTCACACATAAATCACACGCGAATTACACCGCGTTCAGCCCGGCTTGCACAGGCACCTGCGTGCACTTGCGGATATTCCTCGCTTTCCCCCAGCCACCCGCTAGCCGAGGAAACCCGCCGTGACGTTCCAGAAATCACATTTTCCCTTTTTGCTGGTCGCTCTGAGCGGCATCGGTTCAGCTTCGGCGGCCGTATTGCCCGCCAATCCACTCGCGGCAACCGCGAACGTCCCGGCCGCGCTGCGCCCTGCTTATTACGAGGCGCTCGCACGCGAGGCCGGACCGGCCTACCGGATCGACCGCAACGGCTGCGCGAATTTGCCGCAGTCGGCGCTGAAGGCCTGTTTCGATGCCCATGGTGCGCATTTCAGCGGCAACGGCGCCGATACGCTCGCCTTGCAACTCGAAAGCGTCGGCCGCGGCGACAAGTTGAACACAATGTCGCCGATCGCCCCGCGAATTTCCGGCAACGGCGCCGACTACGCGCATGACGGCGTCACCGAGTGGTGGCGCGCGACGCCGCTCGGCTACGAGCAAGGCTTCACCGTCACGCAGCGTCCGTCCGGCAGCGGCGAGCTGATCGTTGCGCTGGCGAGCAATCGCGCAGGCCGCACGGATGGCGACGGTCTCGCCTGGGGCAAGCTGCACTACGGCGGCCTGACCGTCGTCGACGGCCACGGCAAGGTGCTGCCGGCGACATTGAAGAACGCGGGCGACCGCCTTCTGATCAGCACCGACGACAGCGGCGCCACGTATCCGCTGACGATCGATCCGACCGTGTGGCTCGAACAGAAGGTGACGGCAGACGACGGCGTCGCCGGCGACACCTTCGGCACGTCGGCTGTCATCGACGGCACGACGGCGCTGATCGGTGCGATCGGCGGCGCGGACTCTCCTGGAGCCGTTTACGTCTTCACCAATCAGGACGGCACCTGGACGCAGACCGAGAAGCTCACTGCCGACGACGGCGCCGACGGCGACCAATTCGGCTACTCGGTGGCGCTGAAAGGCGACACGGCCGTGATCGGGTCGGTGTTCGCCGCGATCGGCGACAACGGTCATCAGGGCGCGGTGTACGTCTTCAAGAACGACGGCGCAGGCACCTGGCTGCAGTCGCAGAAGCTCGTCGCAGCCGACGGCGCGATCGACGACCAGCTCGGCTGGTCGGTCGCCTACGACGGCACACGCATCATCGGCGGCGCGCCGGGCGTGACGATCGACGGCAACTTCGCCACCGGCACGGTTTACGTGTTCGAAAACGACGGCACGCAGTGGAACCAGAGCGCCGAACTGAACGCCGACGACGGCACCGGGTCGTCCGACTTCGGTTTCTCGGTCGCCGTCGCCGGCGATCGGCTGCTCATTGCGGCGGCGAATGCGGACGTCGACGGCGTCACCGCCCAGGGTGCAGCCTATGCGTTCACCTACGCCAGCGGCGCCTGGACGCAAGCGCAGAAGATCGTTCCCGCCGACGACGGCGGCGCCAACTTCGGATACGCGATGGCGTACGACGGCGTCAATGCGCTGATCACCTCGCCGTTCTCGACGGTCGGAGACAACGCGTTCCAAGGCGCCGTCTACGCCTATGTCGACGATGGCACCACGTTCACGCAGACGCAGAAGATCGTCACCGATGACGGACAGACGTTCGACGTCACCGGCATCTCGGTCGCGATGGACGGCGATACGGCTGTCTTCGGCTCGCCGTTCGTCAGCGCCAGCCAGGGTGCCGGTTATCTGTTCCAGCTTTCCGGCGACGACGGCTGGGTGCAGCAGCTGAAGTTCACCGCGAGCGATTCGATCAGCGGCGACGGCGCCGCCTTCGGATTCTCGGCGGCGATCGGCGGCGGCAGCCTGCTGTTCGGCCAGGCGCTCGCGACGATCAACGAGAACGCGAGCCAGGGTGCGGCGTACTTCTACGTTCCGCAGATCCCGGACGAGATCTTCGCCGACGGCTTCGACGGCCAGTAACCGCCAGCAGACGAACACCGGCGCGCCGCTCGCGGGCGGCGCGCTTCGCGACGACTCGACGGACGCCGCCAGCGGCGTTCGTCTTTCGTGCGCTCAAGACGCTATCCATTCCTTCTTTTATATAGAACTGCACAATTCGCCATGCCTATTCTGCCCTCCCGCCGCGCGCTCGCCGCGGCTGTCGCTCTTGCGCTCTGCAGTGCCGCCCATGCCGCCTCCCACCTCGCCGCGTTCGCTGCGGCGCAGCCCTCACTCGACACGATCGAAGCCGCGCGCGGCCAGCCGAACCTGCTGATCCTGCCGGCCGGTGTGTTCGATCCGCTGACGCAAGCGCTCGATGCCGGCGCCGTCGGCGCCGCGTCCGAGACGGCAGCGACCTATGCGATCGTGCAGTTCCAGCCCGGTCGCACGGCCGAGCGCAAGGCGCTCGCCGCACGCGGCGTCGAGTTCCTCGGCTACGTGCCCAACGACGCCTACTACGCGCGCTTGAACGGCGTGACACTGTCCGAGCTCGCGCAGGACCCCGCCGTACGCTGGGCCGGACCGGTGCAGCCGGCGATGAAGCTCGATCCGACCTTGTGGCAGGCGCGCCGCGCCAACTCGGCCGCGCGCCAGAGCGACGGTCGCTACGAAGTGATCGTGCACGGCTTCGCCGGCGTCTCCTCCTCGAAGATCCAAGCGCTGCTGACCCAGCAGGTGCCCGGCCTCGAGATCACGATGCGCAGCCAGCGCGCCGAGGCGATGCCGTACGTGCGTGCCAAGACCGATGCCGCCTCGCTCGATGCGCTGCTGCGCGCGGCGACCGCGATCGACGGCGTGCAGTTCGTGTTGCCGTGGTATCCGGCGCACATCACCAACACCGGCTCGATCGGCGCGCTGCAGGGCGACGCGACCACGCCGTGCGACGGCCGCGGCGCTATCTGCGGACCGTCGCCGATGTTCGATCACGGCATCGTCGGCGGCGGCCAGATCATCGCCGTCGCCGACACCGGCACGACCCCGAACGCCGCGTGGTTTTCGACGCTCGACAAAGGCAACGGCCCGCACACCGAAGTCACCTTCTCCGACGATCCGCCGCCGGTGCTGCCCAACCCCGGCACCTTGCATCCGAACAACAAGATCATCGGCTACTGGCTGCAGCCGGGCGGTCCGACCAACTACGACCTCGTCTCCGGCCACGGCACGCACACGACTGGCACCGTCGTCGGCGATGCCGCCGGCGAGTTCTCGACCGGCGGCACGGTCATCTACGATCCGTCGACGCCGATGGTCGCCCATCACGACATCGCCGACGGCATGGCGCCGAACGCGCAGCTGCTGATGCAGGACGCCGGTCCCGACAGTTCCAAGTACCTCATCTTCCAGGATTTCGAAGGCACGTTGGCGCAGGCCTACGCCGGCGGCGCGCACGTGCACAGCGACAGCTGGGGATCATCGACGTCGGGCCAATACACCGGCGACGACGCCAACGTCGACCGCGCGACGCGCAAGGCCGAGAACCTGCTCGTCGTCATCGCCGCCGGCAACGACCAGGCCGGCGCGATGGCGACCGGCTCACCGGCCAACTCGAAGAACGGGGTCACCGTCGCCGCGCTCGGCCACGCCGGCGACCTCAACCAGGCGAGCTTCTCCAACGACGGGCCGACCGCGGACGGGCGCATGAAGCCCGACGTCGCCGCGCCCGGCACGTCGACGATCTCGGCGCTCAACAGCACCGATCCGATCACGACGACGATCCTTGCGCCGCAGATGACGGCCGACTCCGGCACGTCCATGGCGACACCGGTCGTCGCCGGCAACGCCGTGCTGCTGCGCGAGTACTTCGTCGACGGGTTCTACCCGCGCGGCTTCCGCAACGAAGGCACGACCGCCGACACGATCTTCGACGACGGCTTCGAACCCATCGCCCTGTCGGGCAGCACCCGCTTCGTCGATCTCCTCGATCCGACCGGCGCGGTGATGAAAGCCGTGCTCCTCAATGGCACGGTACAGACGCTGACGCCGTCGGACTGGCCGAACGCCGGCACCGGCTGGGGCCGCCCGTGGCTCGACGCGAACCTGTGGTTCCGCGACACGATGCCGCGCGGCGACGACAGCCGCCGCCTGCGCCTCTTCGAGCGCACGAATGCCGCGGGCCTGAAGACCGGCGAGGTCAACGAGTACACGATCGACAACGTCGCGCCCGGCATCGAGTTCCGCGCGACGCTGACGTGGTACGACCCGGCCGCACCGGTCGGCGCCGCCTCGACGCTGATCAACAATCTCGATCTCGAAGTCGTCGCACCGGATGGAACGACCTATCTCGGCAACCAGTTCGCCAACGGCGTGTCGGTCGCCGGCGGCAGCGCGGATGCGAAGGACACCGTCGAGCAGGTGCGCTTCGCCGCGCCGGTCGCCGGGCGCTACACGCTCCGCGTGAAGGCCACCGACGTGCCCGGCAACGGCGAGGCCGATTCCGACACGCAGGGCTATGGCCTCGCCGTCTCCGGCGCCTTCGGCTTGCCGGACACCGGCGCCTTCCCGGCGCCCACTTCGCTCGCCATCGCCGGCAACGGCAGCAGTGGCGTCGCGATCGGTGCAAGCAGCGCAGCCGGCGCGCAGGGCTTCCAGCTCTATCGCGCCGACAACGTCACGTGCGCGACGGCGGACGCGGCGCAGTTCCATCTCGTCGCCAACGGCGCCACGCTGCCGCTGACCGACGACCACACGCAAGGCGGGTTCAGCTACGCCTACAAGCTGCGTGGCGTGCAGAACGATGTCGAAGGCGATGCCTCGGCGTGCATCGACGTCGTCTCGGCCGACACCTGCAGCCTGCAGCCGACGTTCGACACGCACTCGCTCGTCGCCGACGGCAGCAGTTCGAGCTGCAGCGTGGCGCTGTCGTGGAGCGCCGCCCAGGCGACCTGCCCGAATGCCTCCGGCGTCCAATACACTGTGCAGCGCGACACCGACCCCTACTTCGGCACGCCGCAGACGCTGACCTCGACCGCGACGGCGACGACGTTCACCGACACCGCCGTCAGCAACGGCACGCCGTACTACTACCGCGTGTTCGCGGTCGACACCGACGGCAACGCCTCGCCGATCTCGACTGTCGCCAACGTCACGCCGAGCGGCACCGACGGTCCCGACCCCGGTAGCTTCCTCGACGACGTCGACACGCACACCTACGTGACGCTCGACGCGCCGTGGCAGATCACCAACACGGCCGCCTCCGACGGCAGCTTCAGCTATCACAACAGCGCGGACGATGCGCTGTACGAGAACAACACATGCGCTGCCGTCACCACGCCGCCGCTGACGCTGACCGCCGGTGCCGCATTGAGCTATCAGGCGAAGTACGACCTCGAATACCAGTTCGATGGCGTCGTGCAGGAGATCTCGACCGACGGCGGTGCGACTTGGAACGACCTGCCGCCGGACGGTGGCTATCCGAGCACGTTCGCGAGCACCGGCAGCTCGCCGACCAATGCCTGCGGCTATGCCGCGAGCCATGGCGCGTTCAACGGCGTCACCACGGTCGTGTCGAACGCCGATCCCGGCAACGGAGCGGTCAACGCGATCTTCAAGCCGTTCACGACGAACCTCGCCAGCTACGCCGGCCAGACCGTGCAGGTGCGCTGGCGCTTCTCGTCCGACCCTGGCACGGCGTTCGACGGCTACTTCCTCGACCAGATCCAGATCACCGGCGCGGCCGGCACGGGCGACTACCAATGCCATTGACGCCTTTGCGTGCACGCCTGCGTGCCGATCTCCGCGCAGGCGCTTCGACGAACGCTTGGCTGCGGCACGCCAGCCGCTCGACGCTCGCGCTGGCGCTCGCGTTCTGCCTCGGCGGCCACGCGTTCGCCGCCGACGGCCCCGCGGCGGCGACGCGCTACACGATCCTGCTGAAGGAACCGGCGCTCGCCGCGTATCAAGGCGGCGCGTCGTTCGCCAAGCCGCCGCGCATCACCAGCGGCGCGCACCGCGGACGCCTCGACGTGCACTCGACTGCGGCGATCGCGTATGTCGATCATCTCGCCGAGGTGCAGAACGTCTTCGTCGCCGACGCCTCGCACGCGCTCGGCCGCACGCTGCCGACGATCTTCCGGTTCCGGCATGCGCTCAATGGCGTCGTCGTCATGCTGACGCCGGACGAAGCCGCGCGGCTGGCCGCACGCA
>Ga0207712_10000440_pt1 | contig 35355 bp, 31 predicted proteins | sample KBSS44metaG_FD_184402 | JGI IMG/M metagenome (GOLD analysis project Ga0207712, IMG submission 184402) | Switchgrass rhizosphere microbial communities from Kellogg Biological Station, Michigan, USA - KBS S4-4 metaG (SPAdes) (version 2) | ecosystem: Host-associated > Plants > Roots > Rhizosphere...
TATTGTCTTATCGTTAGCCGTTGATGGCTTGCTCTACGCGTACAGCGATCTCAAACCGGTCATTTCCTGGCAGGCAATCGTAGTAGCCACCAGCGTGAGCCTAGCGATTGGCGTGGTCTTTGGCGTTGCGCCGGCAGTCAAAGCAGCCCGCAAAGACCCAATTGAGGCCTTGCGTCACGAATAATATTACAAGAACGTGATAATCGCGGCGATTGCCGAGATGGACATCAGGCCAAAGACCAACCAACCAATGACCGTGGTAGATTTTTTATTGACGAACGATCCCATGAATTTTTTACTGCTACTAATACGGACAATTGAGAACAGCACCACGGGCGCAACAATGGCGTTGGCCACGGCTGCGTAGATAAGCGCTTTAATTGGGTCGAGCCCGATAAAATTCATGCCCAAGCCGACAAGCATCGAGATGATGATAATGCCGTAAAAGGCCCGCGCTTGCTCAAGGTTTCGGTAAAGGCCTTCCTTCCAACGCAGGCTCTCGGCCAAAGCATACGAGCTAGAACCGGCCAGCACCGGAATAGCTAGCAGGCCGGTCCCGATCAGGCCCACGGCAAACAAAAAGTAGGTGGCATTGCCAGCGAACGGCCGCAGGGCTTCGGCCGCTTCAGCAGCGCTATGAATCTGCGTAATGCCATGCGGAAACAAGATGCCGCCGGCCGCAGCAATGATAAAAAACATCACCACGTTAGACAAAAACATACCGGTCCAGACGTCGATGCGCATCGATTTGATCATCGGCCGCACATGTTTGTCGTCAACATGAGACCGATCATGCACTGTCAGTTGTCCGCGTTGCACGGCTTCCTCGACTTCTTGGCTGGTTTGCCAAAAGAAAAGATACGGCGAGATGGTGGTACCGAGAATAGCGCAGATCAGGATAATTTGATCTTTAGTGAAGTGGATGCTCGGTATCACCGCATGTTTGACGGCTTCGCCCCAGTTGATATGCGCGAGAATAGCCGAAAAAATATACGACAGCAAAATGAGCGCCAACCACTTGAGATATTTGGCATACTTGGCGTAGGGCGTAAAAATCTGCAGTAGCAAGCTAAACACGGCGAAACCCACCACCAGCCAACCATATCCGAGGTGTGGGTTCAGTAGCTGGACGCCTTTGGCCATGGCTCCCAGATCGGCGCCGATGTTGAACGAGTTGGCGGCAAACAACAAAGTAGTACAAAGATACAGCACCTTTTTGTTGAAGAAAACTCGGATGTTGCCGGCTAATCCCCTGCCCGTTACCAGGCCGATGCGGGCACACATCTCTTGGACGGTGGCCATCAGCGGCAGCGTCCACGGCGCCAGCCACAGCATGCCAAAGCCGAACTGCGCTCCGGTTTGCGAATAGGTAGCAATGCCGGACGGATCATCATCTGAGGCTCCAGTGGTCAAACCCGGCCCGAGCATCAGCCAGTAGTCTTTCGTCTTTTTGAAAACTTTGTTATTGAGGCCGGCATCGCGGACGATCTGGGTCATCAGGACAGCTCGTCCTAAAGCTGCAGCCGGCGCCTCAGCGGTTCTGGTGAGTAATTTGTGTTGGCGCGTCGACATGATCTTCTTATGCGTATTGTAGCAGAAGCCAACCTTTTTACGAGACTCACATGACGCTACAGATGGAGGTGTTTTCCGTAGTAGTACCAAAAGTGCTGCAGAGTAAATAACGCAATGGCGATCAGCCAAAACAGCAACATATCAAGATGGTGCCGCCGGGCAAAGAAACCGATTTTTTGCCACGTTCCTCGCAGCTTGATGACGCCTGTCTGGATATTGAACAGCGTTACATACCAGAAAAGCGTGATAGTCATTATCCACACGACCATGCAGTATGGGCACAGCGCTTGAATACGATAGACACTCTCAAAGAACAGCCAGTGCACAAAGCCGATGCCGAAGATCGTACCCACTTGCAGCCCGAGCCAGAACCAGCGCTTGAACGTGGCGCCAGCCAGCATGGCCATGCCGATCGTGGCGACAATGGCGAAGCCAGCTAACCCGATAAAAGGATTAGGAATGCCGAAGGCATGTGCCTGCGCCGACTGCATAACCGACCCGCAGCTAATGACCGGATTGAGGTCGCAGCCCGGCACAAAGGTGGGATTTTCGAGCAGCCGTATCTTGTCGTAAGTGATAATCCCGGCGCACAACAGCCCGATCGAACCGCACACCACAAGCACCCAGGGTATTGTTTTTTGCAGCGTAAGAGTCTTGCCGAAAATCTTCATGAGCTTAGTATACGCTACTCAGCGCAGTCGCCAGTCTCGATGTGGCTGGTTTGCGTTGTAGCTTTGTCGAGACTGGAGATGATCTGCTGCATGGTCAAAGCATAGCCGACTTGGTCGTAGCCAGTGGATTTGGCAAAGACTACCCCGACGACGGACCCATCGGCAGTGATAATCGGGCCGCCGGAGTTGCCCTCGCGCACGTCAGCCTTCATGGAATAAACCTGGCGCTGCGTTTGTCCTTTATTGTAAATGTTGCGGCCCACTGCAGTGAACGAGTCGAGGATTACTCCCGGAGAAGCGGTAAAACCAGCGTCTTCCGGATAGCCGAGCATGGCGACCGAGGTGCCGTTCGGTGTGCTTGCGGCGTTGAGGGTCAGTGGTTTGCCGAGCAAATCAGCGACTCGTAGCACGGCAATGTCCAGATCCGGATCAAAGAACACTACCGTAGCCTGGTGACTGGCTTTTTTGTCGACTACGAATGGTTTGTCGACTCCGGCAACAACGTGGGCGTTGGTCAAGACTTCCCCGTCACCGGCCACAAAGCCGGAGCCTTCCACAACGCCGCCGCAGCCCTTACCTGCAATTTGGACAATCGAGGCTCGATCTTGGGCGATGGCCATGTTCAGGGCGCCAAGATTCGGCAATGGCGCGTCGATCTGGGGCGTCGGCTCAATGCCACTAAAGACTTGCGGATAGCTGTTTGGATCGATGAGGTGCCCGAGGCCAGTCAGTACATTCGGTGCCGACGGCAGTGCGTTAGTGAGTATCGACACAAGGCGCGAGCCGCGGATTTGCCGCTGCCAAACACCGCTCGGTAGATTACGAAACACGGCTGCTCCGAGCCAGATGGCTACTACGAGCGTCAGCACGGCCAGTGCTGCACCGAGTACGCGATCTAAACGATCGGCAATCTGCGCTCGCTGCAATTTGAATTTAACGCGCCAACCGACGAATTCGCCAATCAGCAAGCCAATCAAGGCCATGCCAATCGTCAGACATAACGCCAAAATTGCTCGACTGTCTGGTGTTTTGACGACAGAGATAATGCGCCCGTCCAGCCAAGCTCCAAAAAACAATCCAATAAAAAATCCAGAGGTCGAAAAGAACTGCCGCGTAAAGCCGACCCCGGTGCCACGGAAAATCGCCGCCACAAAAAATAAACAAATGAACAGATCCAGCCAGTTCACTTTCATACTATACCATTAGCGCTTTCTATTCGTCTGGTGTTTCGGACCTCACTGTTCGGAGGTGCAGTTTGTCTGTGGCGTGCAAGCCGATAACCAGCACCAGCAGTACGCCGAGAAACAAGAGATACCCGGCCCGATCAACGACATTGGCCGCCACAATCGTGCTGGTGTCGAGGTGATGTAATCCCTCGCCAAACCGCAAAAATGCTTCCCGAATGCCAATCGCCCCAGGCGTGATAGCCACAAACAGCGAAAAATTGGCGACGCCAGTGTATGACAATATTTGGCCGAGCGATGGATGCGCGCCAACGCTGCGTAACTCAACGCCGTAAATAACGGCTTGCGTGGCGATCTGTAGGACGGTAGCGCCGAAAATCCAGAGCATGACCGTCCGTAACGTGCCGGTGGAAGTCGCAACATGCGACCGGCGCTTGTATCGGCGGACGACGGCTAGGCTGCCAACGCCAACGAGCAGCATTATGCCAAGTGTCTGCCACCACGGACGCGAGCCAACGAGCAGTAGCAAAGCACTCAATGCGGCGTAGCAGGCATAGTAGAGTAGTGTCGCAAAAATGTACTGCTTGATGCCTAGCTGATGCCGTTTTTTGAGATAGACGCCGCGAAAAACCGGCCCGCTCTGCCCTGGCCCAAAAAAATTAATCAGCGACGAGTAAGCATTAAACAGCAGATTTTCTTGCCGCGACATATATTTGTGGTACAGTCGCAGGCTGCCGCGGGTAATCAGCGCCAGCGCCAGCAGCCACACCATATACAGCGCGACAAGCAGCAACAAAACAAGCGGCGGCGTTTGCCGAATACGCTCCACGGTTTGCGGATGATGCCCGAGATAATACGCAAACACAACGACCGTTAGTAGGACGATGACCGGCCCGAGAACGGTCTTGAGCAACTGCTTCATCTGATCCTGAGTATAGCACGCGTTACGGTGAGCCCCAGATTGGCATGTATAATAAGTAGCCAGTGATACAAGAGACCGCTAATCGTATCGTCCGTGTTCTGAGCTCGCGCCTCTTTTGGTATGGGATCTTGGTTTTCTTTGTGCTGGAAAGTTTGTGGGTAGCCGTCAGTTCGGTCTATCCGATGGCTTTTGACGAGGATTTTCACCTGGGGCTTATCAAACTGTATAGTCACTACTGGCTGCCCTTTTTGCACCAGCAGCCCGCTGGCGCTGACGCCTTGGGTGCGGTGGCGCGTGATCCGTCATACTTATACCATTACTTGTTTAGTTTCCCGTATCGAGTGGTGGCATTGTTCACCGATAGTCAGACGGCGCAGATTATCGTGTTGCGATTGCTCAATATTGGGCTGTTCGCGGTGGCGCTGGTGCTGTTCCGCCGGGTGCTGCGGGTGGCGGGCAGCTCGCCGGCCTTGCGTAACGTGTCGTTGGCCATTTTTGTATTAATACCGATTGTGCCGCTGTTGGCCGGCCAAATCAACTACGACAACCTTGTGCTACCGCTCATGGCCTGGGTATGCTTGTTGGCGCATGCAGCGCTGGGCCAACTCAAACGGCGTGAGATCAACTACAGGACGTTGGGGCTGCTGCTGTCGGTCAGCTTGCTGGCCAGCCTCGTGACGCACATATTTTTGCCAATCATGGTAGTGGTTATTGGATTTGTGGGCGGCTGCGCGCTGGCTGCTTTTTGGAAGCACGGCAAAGCACTGCGCACTGCTCTGCGCGCTGGCTTTTTTGGGCTGAGCCGCTGGAGCAAGATTGGACTCATGTCGCTCTTAGTGGTAAGTTTGGGACTATTTGTACAGCGTGATGGCGTCAATGTGTTGTCATATGGCACGCCGGTGCCGGATTGCGGCCAAGTACTCGGTGTGGGGAGATGTGATGGGTATAGCCCCTGGGCCCGCAACGAGCTGTTTGCGGAGCAAAAGAACGGCTCGGCGATGGATCGCCCGCTCGACTATACGACGACTTGGCTGATGTCACTCCACTTTCGGTCATTTTTTGTGGTGAGCGGGCCGAATAACCAGTTTGCCAACTATCCACCGTTGCCTTTGCCGAGTGCTACGGCCATCGTTGTGCTGCTCAGCGGCGTTGTGGCGTTGCTGCTCCACTGGCGTCAGGCGTTTGCCGGCCGGCGCTTATTGGTGCTGTTCTTGTGCATCAGCACTGTGTACGCTGTGGCGCTCTGGCTAGAAGATTACTCGCAGTATCGCTATACCGGACAGCCGGTGGCCGTCAACGGCCGTTATCTGTTGGTGATTGTGCTGCCGCTCGCGGCGATTTTCGGTCGAGCACTGCGCTTGGCGTTGCAGCCGGTTGCTGGGCTGAAGCCCTGGCTGACGGTTGCGGTGCTGCTGCTCTTTTTACAAGGCGGCGGCGTGCTGTCATATATTTCGCGCAGCGATGCCTCGTGGGATTGGCCCACGAGCTGGGTCGTTACCATGAACGATACGGCGCGCCGGATGCTGGCGCCGGTCTTAATCGAATCCGGCAAACAGTATTAGCGACTAGCGCTTTGGGAAGCGCGCTCGTTTGGTTTGTTCCAGGTTGTCTTCAATCAGGGTCCGATTGATGCGGATCAGGTCACCGACAATGCCGAGCGTAAACGAAATGAATGAACCAATGAGCAGGACGCTCCCAGCGATCAACGACTGAATATGCCGTGCGCCGCTAGTATGATCAGCAAGCAAGAAAAATAGGTAGCGCACAACGGGTATCGAACCCACGGCCAGCAAAAACAGCCCAAGCGACGCAAACACTACGTACGGTCGGTACATGGTGAACGCCCGAAAAATCGCACTGCCTGATTTGACGACATGCTCAAAATTGGACGAAAATAACCGCGACTCTCGCGTTTTGGCGTTAACGGTGATTGGTATGCTGGCAATGGCGAGGCCCTTATTGCCGGCCTGGACGATCGTCTCCATGGCGTAACTAAATCGCGTCACGATATTGAGGCGGAGTAACGACTCACGACTGTAAGCGCGGAAACCGCTCGGAGCATCAGGCACATTGGTGCCCGCTGCCATATTGAGGATCTTGGTGCCGACGCGTTGCAACAATTTTTTGCCAGCTGAAAACTCGGCGATGGTGTGGGTTTGGCGATCGGCGATCACGATATCGGCTTGGCCTTCGACGATTGGCCGCACCAGCTCGGCTATGTACTTGCCTGGGTACTGATTGTCGCCGTCGGTATTAACAACAATATCGGCACCGAGCTCCAAGCTGCGCAACACGCCGTCATGAAAGGCGCGGGCCAGCCCTTGTTTTTTGGCATGATGTACGACATGTTTGACGCCGTGCTGTCTGGCGACGGCTACCGTGTCGTCAGTACAACCGTCATCAATGATGAGCACCTCGATGCTGTCGATGCCTTTGATTTTTTTAGGGATATCAGCGAAGACCAGCGGCAGGGTTTGCGCTTCATTGAGACACGGGATTTGGATGATCAGTTTCACAAAGCTCTCTCCTTGGCATTAGTATAAACTATTTGCCTGTAACGAGTTACACGGTGCAAGGCTCCTTTGAGACGTCGCACGGCGCAGGCGTGATATGCTACCCTACTAGTGATGCTTAGATTGCGCCAAGCCGGTTTTACGCTTTTAGAACTCGTCGTGGTTGTGGCTGTGGTGAGTTTACTCCTGACTGTGGCCTTGCTCTCGATGCATCCGAAGGATACGAGCGTCACGATGCGAAACGCTGAACGTCAACTCGATACCGCGCAGATCATGCAAGCGCTCAATCGGTACGTGGGCGATCACCAGATGTTGCCCGACGGCTTGACTGGTACGCCGCAGGTCATGGGCTCACAGCCAGGCGAGCTCAACATCTGCAAGAATTTTGTACCCGCCTATCTTAAAGACATGCCGCGCGATCCGGAAACCGGTGGCGTGCTGGCCCTAACCGGCAAGACGTGTAACGAGCAAGATGTGTTTTACAGTACCGGCTATACCATTGCGCGGGCTGCGGATGGCACGGTGACGATCGCCGCTCCCGACGCCGAAGCAGGTGCTCATGTACAAGTGAGCAGACGCTTTTAGCGATAATTAGCGCCGGGATTGGTGATGAATAGGTCATGCGGGTGGCTTTCGGTCAGTGAAGCCTGGGTGATGCGTATAAATTCGGCTGATTCCCACATCTCAGCAATAGATTTGCAGCCAATGTAGTACATACCGGATTGCAGGCCGCCGATGAGCTGAGCGGTCAGTGCTTCGACGGTGTCGGTGCACGGTACTAGACCTTCAACGCCCTCGGCAATGAGCGTATCGCTTTGGTAATTTTTGCCATGGAATTCGTCTTCGGAGCTAATGGCCAGACCGCGCTGCATGGCGGCAACCGACCCCATGCCGCGGTACTCTTTAAACGCATAGTCGGTAGAGCCATCGAGGATATTGTGGAAGCGAGCCGGTACTTGCTTGGCGGTCAGCTTGATGGTTTTACCGGGTGCTTCCTGCGTGCCAGCGAATAAGCGGCCAAACATCACTGCTGAAGCGCCGGCCGCCAGGGCCTTAACGACATCGCCGGAGTACATAATGCCGCCATCGGCAATGATTGGTATGCCATGGTGGCGGGCCACTCGGGCCGTGTCGATGATGGCTGTCAGCTGCGGTACGCCCATGCCCGAAATAATGCGTGTGGAGCAGATGGCCCCCGGACCCATGCCGACGCGCAGGGCGTCGGCTCCAGCATTTATGAGGGCCTTGGCGCCCTCGGCAGTAGCGACATTGCCGGCAATAACGTCGACCGCATACCGCTGCTTGATATAGCCGACGGTAGAAATGACCTTAAAGGAATGACCATGGGCGGAGTCGACCAGTAAGACGTCGACGCCGGCCTTGATTAGGGCCGCAACGCGGGCTTCGAAGCCGGGGCTAGAGCCAACAGCCGCGCCCACCGGTAAGTTTTGGGCTTTCACTTTGGTGACCTCGGCTACCTGATCCTCGATCGTCATGTTGCGGTGTATGATGCCGATGCCCCCGGCCCCTGCCAGCGCGATGGCTAGCTCGGCCTCGGTGACGGTGTCCATTGGGGATGACACCAGCGGAGTCTCCAGCTCAATGCGTTTGGTGAGTTGTGTCCGTAACGAAATATCGGAACGTAAAAACCCCGCGTAACGGGGTTTGAGTAAAACGTCATTGAATGTGAGTGCTAGGGTTGTTGCTTCCATACTTTAGTATACGTAACCATGAGCGCATTTGTCAAAATATTTCGGAGACGGCCACTTAGGTTTGCTTAGGCGGCCGACCATGACCGCGAACAATGGTGTGCTCAAGGTAGTCTAGCAGCTGCTGCCACAGATCACGATCAGTCGAGTACAGCGCGATTTCCTTGGTACCATACGCAATGCCGCGGTAACTAAAATTATTTGAACCGCTGAGCAGCGCTCGCCGCCCGCCGGGTAGCTCAAATAGGATGTATTTAGCGTGGATATATTGAGACCGACTGTAGCTATTCGTGGTATGGTAACGCTGTAAATCAAAGGCTTGTGCCCAGGAGCTTGGCAGGTGCATGTGCTCCGGGCGATTGGTGTAGTAGGTGGTGTTAATGTCGCCCAGGAGCTTGGCGAGTGGACCACTGACGGCGCACTGCGAAACGTAGTAAGCACGCGTAGCCTGGGCGGCGAGTTCGCAGGCCTTTTGGTAGATAATTGAATCGTCCGGCTGGCCGCCGTCAAACAGTATGGTATGCGCGGTGTCGATGTGCACTGCAGCGTTCGGCAGCCGGCCTTTGGAACGGCCGATCCGGTCAACGAGTTCAACTAAACAATCGGCATATTGTTGGCTGCGCACCAGCAGCATGTAATCATTATTCTGGAACTGTTCGTTAAAAAAATTAATCCCGCCGAACGAGTAGGCGTCGTTGTCGATCACCGTAATTTTGACGTGGCAGCGCTTGCGATAAGGATTCATCCCCATGCTGCCGACGCGGTAGATGGTGGCTCCGGCGCTGTACAGTTCGTGCAGGAGCGCGTTTGTTTTCTCCCAGTACTGGCGGGCATGCGGCATGTGATTGAGTAAGGTTGCTGCGGTAAAAATATCGAGTAAAATCGTGACCTGCACGCCGCGCTGCAGGGCTTTTTGGATCTCGTCAAAGATGGCTTCGGTTTGGCCGCCCCACAGCACGATCATGGCGGCGATGACCACCCGGCGCGTAGCGTTAGGAATGCCCTGCAGCAGCGCGCGGCGATATTCGGCGGGAGTTACAAGGTGCAGGCCAGCCATGACTCCTATCATAGCAGATTGGCTACAGTCGCTGCGCGGCTAGCCGTTACTTCGAGGCCACGGCACGAGCATGCTCGTCGATCGTTTGTAGGCTTTGTAGGCGGCCAGCTTGCCCCAGCGCTCGTCGGCTTTCTTCTCCAAAATGGGGATACCGCTTACGAACAGTAATAAAGATGCGATGAATGCTGGGCTGATGGCGCCGACTACGATCTCCAGCCATGGCAGTGATACGCAGCAAAAAATCAGCACCCCGACCCACACGGTGATCTCGCCAAAATAGTTTGGATGACGTGAGTAGCGCCATAATCCACTTTCGATCCATTTGGTGCGATTTTCTTTGTGTAAACTGAACAGGAATTTTTGAGCGTCGGCAAAGCTTTCGAGGAGTAATCCACCAAGCCAGACGACCAAACCGAGTATACTCACCCACCCGATCGCCCGGTGCTCATAGCGGAGCGCTAGCATCGTTGGCAACAAGATGATCCACACCGAAAACCCCTGACTTACCCAGAACGTGCCAAAGCTCCAAAAATTGGTGCGCACCGCGTCAAACCGGTGGTCTTTGCCCGCCACCCAAATTCGCAACAGCAAAAAGCCGCCCAGCCGCATGGCCCACAGCACGATCATGGCGGCCAACACAACGCGATACGGCGTCAGCGGCACCTGGAATAAACACGCCACGGTTATGCACATAAAACTGAGGGCATAGGAGATATCGGTTAGTTTGTCTGTCTTGAGACTGTAAGCTACGACGAACATGACGATGTTCACGAAGAGTGAAAAAAAGAGCGCCCAAAGCAAGTAATTCCACATGCTTTTAGCTTACCATTCTTGTCAGTGCATGCGGCGTATGTCTGGATAAAAAAAGCGGGCCGTCCTCCTGGCGGCCCGCTTCCGATACGGCAACACTAATTAAAGACGTTGACGATGATCTTAATGATATTATTGTTGGAATTATTGATATTCAGGTTAACAGTGGTGGCAATGCTGGTGCTGCCGCCGTAGCCATGACCTGGATGATTCTTGTGGTGGGCCCACTCCTTGACACACTGGCCATAATTGGTAAAGCCAGCCTTCTGACAGTCTTCGTGGGTTGGTTTTTGACTGGGAGATGTCGCCGAAGCTAAACCGCTGGCGGTCATGATGGCAGTGATCGAGAGCGCCGCAAAACCGGCGATCAATTTACTGGGCATTTTCTTTCGGGCGGGCATACTGGTCTGTTGCGTAAACATGTACGCCTCCTTTCGTCTTAGGCGCCATCCCTTGCTATGTTCGGTGTGGGATGGCGGTGTGCTCATACTTGAAGCTACCTGTATGTATTTTTTCGGCTGCTATATATGCGGCCTCCTTCCTGTCTTAGTTCACGACTCAGGGTAATGACCCCGACAACCAGAAGCAAAAATGTGTAGGTGGCAAAGTTTTGCGCTAAGCTTACTTTGCCTTGCATGACTAACATCCAGGTAGTGGCGGCTAGTGACAGCACGACTAGCAGGAAGGTTGTGCGGCTCGCAACGCGGAAGATAATGGCGACAATGCCGTAGCCGACAACTGCCAGTTGGCCGAAGACCGAAGAGCCGGCGAAACTGCCGATAGCCAGCGCGCCAATGGTTATTAGCACCATGTGCGCCCAGAGTGGCAGCTGGCGTTTGGCTTTGACGACTGGTTTGGCGTAGCGGCGCGGCGCGGATGGTGCCAGCTGCTGGCGAAAAGAGGCGGGTGGCCGTGCCGCGGCTTGTGGCCGAGCAGTGATATCGCTTATGGGTCTCATTGTGGACTCCAGGCATTGTTTTGGTAGACGTCCAGCGCAGGATAACTCGCGATATGCGTCAGCTGCGGCGCCTGTTGCATAAAATCATAGGTGTCGGTATCGAAACCTTTGGCCAGCAAGATGTATTTGACATGCTGGGCGGCCAGATCGCTGGCGAATGTTTGTGTACTGTGGGTTTTTATGGTCTGGTCGATGGCATGCTGTTGAGCGGTTTGCACACCGCCGCTGGCTCCGGCAATTTCCGGATCGATACTGACGGTCACGGGCTTATCGAAAAACGATGGCGCCGGATTGGCGATAATTCGCCCGGCAAACGAGAAACTCATATATTGGTGCCAGGGCAGAAAAACGGTGGTGAAAGTGTCTTTGTCGCGCGACAGCATGCTGTTGACCGTGCTCCACTCCGCCGGGTAGTGGCGCGGTGACAGCTGACCGTCAAAGCCCCAAAACATAACGCGCATATATAAGAATGGAATGACCAGCGCCACGACCGCACCCGCAGCGTACAGCGCCTCGTGCCGTTCGCGGGCATGACGCAACAGCATGTCAATGCCGATGCCCAAGAAAGTGGCATAGCCGAGCGCCAGCAACCCGGCGAATTTTTGCGGCTCACGGTAGCCGGCAAGTAAGGGCATATGACGCAGTAGCGGCGTGAGTAAACCGGTCGCCAAGACCAAGCCGATCACGGCGCTGGCGCCAAGCAATATTGCCGGCGTTCGGGAGTGCCGTGCCACGACAACCGCGCCGGTGATGGCCGCGCCAATGATCATGAGCGACAGCAGGCCCCACAGCACCACTCGCTCCTGTGGCAGCAAGTACAGCCCCCGCCCTTCGGCCCAAAATCCCTGCAGACGGATGACATTGCCGGCTTGCGCCGCCGGATTACCGCCGGTGGTAGCAAACGCTTGCGTGTCGGCAACAGTAAAGCTGCTGATCGTTTGTGCGGTACTCCCCTTGCCGGCGAGCAGCGGCACCATCCAGTAGCTGCTGAGGATGAGAGCTAGCACGACCGCCGTACCACCGAAGCGGATATAGCTCGCCCAATGCGCTCGCCGCCGGCAACCAAGCAACCCGGCAATCATCACCAGCACGGCCGCCAAACCGAGAGTATGTATCGACACAATCCCGATGATCGTCAGTAATCCACCGAGCTTGAGCGCCCCGCGCAGCTGTGGCCGCCGCCCAAAGACGAGCAGCAGCCGAGCCAACCACGGCAGCAGCGCGTATCCCAGCAACACAGCATACTGCCCAGCCATGAAACGCGAATAAGTAAACGGATTGACTGCAAAAAAGACGCTGGCAATGTAGATACCCCACTCACCGTCACGCTGCGGGTATGGTAGCTCGCGCACGAGGCGGTGTAGCCCGATCATCGACAACAGTAAAATCGCCAGCAGTATCACCTTTTCGATGATTTCACTCGGAATAACCGTATTGAGAATATGCAATGTGGCATGGAAGAGATAGCTGCTCGTGATGTGATCGGGCATGGCAAGGTGCGGTGTAAAAACCATGTCCAGTGTCAAGATAAAGCCCGGTAATAATAAAGGTGCGAGTATTGCTAGTGCCACCAGAGTGTATAATCCGCAGACTAGCCATTCTTTTTTGATCAGCTTCATGTTAGCGCTCCTTTCGTCTGTGTCGCCACAGGTCTTGTGCAATGTATCCGCCGATACCGGCAAAGCTCACGATACTCAGCAGGCTACCGATGTAGAACCAGCGTTGCGGGGCGAAGGTCATCACAAGCGCGAGTGTGTAGCTGCCGTCGGCGTTGCGCGTGCAGCCGCTGGATTCGGTGGCACAGATAGCTGCTGGATCGATTCGCCAGCCATTGAACAGTTCGTTCATCTGCAGATGCGTGCCAACTGATTGCGGACTGGCGAAGATAGTCGCCAGTCCGTGCTGGCCGCTTTCTCGGCTGAGCTGCCATTGCTGGTGATAACTTTCAGTCGTTGCTAGATAGAACGGCTGGCTGGCAGTAGCGTGGACAACAGTTTTGGTCGGATTAACAATCCGAAAATCGACACGTGGCGGATCGTTGGTAGCCGTTTGGGGTGATTGTCCGCTGACCACAAAAAATCGGTCACTAACATCTGGAATGCGCACCAGACTGAAATTATCGTAGCCCGCTACACCGCTGCGTCCCGGTGCGCCATCGGGATAGGCATAGACCACCAGGTGGAGGTGTTCGGCGCCAGCCGGGACGATGACCTCACTAGTGGATAATTGCCAACCGCTGGTTTTGGGCAGACGTTTGCTGGTTGTCGTCTGTGCCACATCATCAAAACCAACAAAGTAGCCAGCGTAGGCGTCCGGGCTTTGGTAGTCAAAGCTGAGTAAAAGATGGTCGCTGGGTTTGACGGCAATATCGGTCGGACTGGTGCAAGCAATATGCTGGGTGGCACTGAGTTCAAGTGACTGCTTGCCCTGGCTGGCGCGTTGCGTATTGAGCCGCATGGCAATGGCCGCGTACTCGTCATAGTTATTACAGTCGTCGACTTGCTTCTGCCATAAACCGGTTTCTAATGATGGATTGCCAATAAGATTTTTGCCCGTAAACGCCGGATCGCTGTAGTGGAATGTCAGTTGCTTGTCGCGCGGCACGTTGATTGGTATACGTCCGGTTGCTGGTATCGCAGCTAGGTTTGGTGCGACGCGCGGGCTAACGGTAACGGTGGTGTCATCAACTCGATAATACAGCGCCGCAGTGCCTGCTGTCACCAGTAACTGCTCGCGACCTGGCACGGTTGGGCGTAGTTCACTCGTCAGGCCGGCGGTATCGAGCATGCGCGGTGATAATCCGTCGAAAACATTCTGCAAGCTAACCGGCGCACGTTCCCCTGCCACGCTGTCGCTCGTAAATTGAAACGGTAATCCGAGTTGCTGGGTTGTCAGCTGATACTTACTGCTCAAATGGCTGGTGTCATGCAATTGCAAGGGTTGCGTTACGACACTGACGTAGGCAGCCGGTTGGGGATTGCGATACAACGTATACATGCCGCCGGCAAAACTAGCCGCCTTTTGGAGCGCATAGCGTGCCGTCAACACCGATTCGTCGGCGCTGTGTGCGCAGGTCAGCACGTAGTCAAACTGCGATACGGGCAGCTTGTCCAGATCGGCCACTGCGGCATGCTTCACTTGCACTGCCTGCGAAATAAATACTTCGTTGAGCTCAGTGGCAACGCTCGGATGGTCGCGTACAAATGATATGCAGCCGTCGGCGTCTGCCACAAGCAGGTGTTTGTGCGCAAGATTAGTTTGGTTGAGGGCCGAAAAATACGTAAAGCTCCGCGGCGTGAGCAATCGGTGATAGACCTGCGTGCCCAAATAGCCGTTCATGCAGATAAACGCTAGGCCAAACGCCGCATACAATACTTTGAGCCGCCACCCATTGCGTACATATTTAATGGCAATGGCGAGCGCCGCCATCAACAGCGCCGGCATATAGAGCTGCCATTTGAGCGGTGAGCGGAACATCCACCCACCCGGTAACCCGATCAAAAATTTGAGCAGCACGTCGGCCCGCAAAAAGCTGGCTGTCGACAAGGCCAGCAAACCGAGGAATAGGCCGATGGCAATCACAAATCGTTGCCGCTCACTCGGTTTGAGGCGTTTTTCGAGCCGGACGTACGCGCCAAACAGTAATCCGTAGAACAAAAAGACGCCCAAGAAATAAAACGGCCAGGTCTGCGCACTGTAAAACTCATAGTCCTTGAGCACGCCTTTGGAGAGCGACAGACCGGTGAAAATATCGCCGGTGTTGGCAATATCGACCAGTTTGGTGTAGTCTACGGGCGCGCTACTCACGGTGCTGGATAACGCGCTTTTATCGAGGGTGCCAAGCGACGCGAGCGGCAGCAGAAAATAAGCATTCAGCAGTAGTGCGCCCACGATTACCAATGCAAACTTGGCCATATTGTCGCGCACAAACGTCCGATGCTGGCGGATCAATGTCACGATATAGACGCCCGAAACAAGCAGATTGACCGAGAACGTAAACGGGTGCACGAGCGAAACATTCAGCGCCAACACATAGATAAGGAGGTAGCTCAACCGGCGTTGCATAAAGCCCTGCCGCAGCGCGGTGAGCATCATTGGCAGCATGGAGGCCGCTAAAATCAGTCCTACTTTTGACAAATTACCTAGAAAAATCGGGTTACAGGTATAGAAGAGACTCGCTACCAGAGCTATGCCCCACCGTTCCACGCCCAAAAACGACCGGGTAAACCACCAAAATCCACCAAACGACAGCGCCAAGCACGACAGCAAAAAGAAGTAACCGGTCGCCAGGTTGCCACAGGCCGCAAAGACGGCGACGTCGATCAGACGAGCCGGCAGGCGCATGATGCCGTCCGGATTAGCAGCACCACGCTGGAATGACCACGTGTAGAACTGCTCGGCCCAATAATGACCGACATGCAGCGGCAAGCTGTAGTCACCATTAGCGATAAAGCGCATGCTAGGCCGCCTCTCCCATGGTACTGTCGATAAAACGCTGGATATCGAGTGGTCGCAGCGATTCGACGGCCAGTGGCGTTTGTTCGGGCGCGATGTGTCGGAGCAAATTACGTACCTTGTTGTCGTAGGCCACCGGCAAGTACGGAATGCGTGCCAAATGCGCACTCAGTATGGCATGGAATTGTGGGCCCATAAACACCAGTTGGTCATGATACTTACGAAAGAACAAAAACAGGCCGATCGGATTAAATGCAAAGTCGATAATTTGAATGTGTGGGTATCTGTGTTGCCAGGATTTGAGCAGGCGGTAGCCTTCAGGATCGACATGGCGCGGTTCCATGAGCGCCACAACGATGTGCCGCGTGGGATTGGCCGCGATGCAGCTCATGACCGTTCGTTCTAGGCTTTGCTGCGTTGTATCACGGAAGCGCCGCAGGCTGATGAACATCGTTTTGCCGCGAATCTGCAGACGTTGTTCGATACGGGCGACATCTTTTTCGTACGCTGCTAGATCCAGCTGATCGATATACCAGGCCATGTCGCAATCTTTGTAGGTGTGTCTTTGTATACGTTTAAAGTTGGTGTATGTTTCGCTGTCGCGCGCGATAATCACCCGCGCTGCTTTGGCGGCGCACCAGGCCGCCAAACGCCCGACTCGCGATGTTGAGTTGTAGTAGCCGACGCCCAATAGATAGACACGTTTGCCTAGCAGGCGCGCCACCAACAAAGATACGCTCATGAGTACTATGTTGCGATTGATGTCCATGCCCCACAATCCTCCACCGCCGACAATAAGATGCGAGCGGCGCAGCATTGCGCGCAGCAGTGCTCGGTAATCATGCATATTAATGCGCGCATAGCCAAAATCGTGATGAAATTGGAAGTAGTGCTGCGGCTGTTGATACGCGATTTGTACATCCTGGACACCCTGCTGACGCAACAGGCCTGCGAGTACTTCCATAAGGAGCTCATCACCGTAATTACCGCCTCCGTAAAAGCCGAGCAGCAGGCTCCGTTCAAGTGGTGTTTTTTTGAGAAAACTAAGCGTGTTCATACGCGGTAGGCTCCTTTTCGTCGGTTTTCGGCGGCCTCGCCCCCAAGAGATACCCCACTGCGCCGGCGGCGTATTCCGCGGTTTTCATGAGCAGCATGCCGCTGCCGACCAGCGGATGCCGCAGCAGTGTGCCGGGCCGTGACAGAAATAGTTTGTAACGCTGCAGTGGACCTTGCCCACTCACCAAGCCGGTATCGGTTTTATGTCTAGCAAGATAGGTGCGCGCTAGTCCCGCATAGTAGAATTTTTTGCGCAGCGATTTGAATAATTTGAGCCTGCCCTCATTATGGCGAATGCCGGACGTGACGCGCTCAATGGGCCCGGTAGCGCGAACTCGCGCCGACAAATCCCAATCTTCGCCGCTGACCATAGCCTCGTCATAGCCGCCCACGGTTTCGTACGTGACTTTAGCGAAAAATCGAGCAGCCTCGATCGCGTCATTATTGTGGTAGTACGAGCGCTCTAACTGCTTGCAGTGCGCCCAAAAGCCACGTCCGAACGATTCCTCGGGAATGATAATCCCCTGCGTGTCTGGCCGGTAGTGCATGGTGTCGACGCAGTCACGAACAACATACGGGTCAAGCTCCATATCGGAATCGATGATCACCACAAACTCACCGCGGGCTTGGGCTACCCCAAAATTACGCTGTGCCGAGCGCTCCGGTCCGCAGTTGAAAACTTTGTCGGTATAGTACCGGGCGATGAGTTTGGTGCCGTCATTTGAATCGCGATCAACGACGATCAGTTCCAAGCGAGTATATTTTTGATTCACAATTGACGACAAACAAGCGTCCAGTGTTTGGTGATTATTGCGAGTAGTTACAATAATCGACACTAATGGTTCGTTCATGCGGTTGCTCCTTCCAGTACTTGTTTAAGATCTTGGTAGCTATGGTCAAAGGTAATCTCCTGGCTCCATTGCCAGGCATTGTGTTGCACATGTTGGTACAACGTTGGATTTTGCAGGAGCTGCACCACGCCAGTCGCCAAGGCCGCGGGTGTTGGTTCGGTGACGAGCCCGGTCACGCCATGGCGCACGCTGTCGCGCAGCCCGTCGGCGTCGTAGACAACGGCTGGTGTCCCTTGGCTGGCAGCCTCGGTAACAATTAGCCCCCACCCTTCTTTCACCGAGGTAACGGTAATGACATGGCACTGCTGCATGAGTTGTATTTTTTTCTCCCGACTGACTCGTCCCAAGTAGGTAATGTCGGCGGCGTACGGACTTTCTTGCACAACCCGCAAAACTCGTTGACCGTAGGCATCGCTGGCATCTCCCGCAATCTTAAGTTGCAAATCGGGTATGGTCTGTTTAGCAAGCTCAAACGCTCGCACTTGGTCGAGCGTACATTTCATAGCCCGTAGCGCGCCCAAGCTGAGCATGGTCGGTCGTTTCAATTTGCGCACCTGGCTGAGACGAGCGATGGGTGCAATCTCGATACCTTCCGAGATAATGTGGGTGTTGGCGGGGCGCCAACCGAAGCGCGCCATATCTTGCTTCGTGCTTTCCGATACAGTAATGAGCGGCGCGTTTGACCGTCCGAGCAGCCACGTCGCAAGCGGTTCAATAATGTAGTAGCCGAGTTGACTGAGCGGCTTTTTTGTCTCGTGGAACCACACGTCACGGGCCAGCTGGTGGTAAAAAGCGTACGCTTTGCTTTTACCAGCAAACAATAAACTGAAGTACGGCGCTGTGTTAACGGTTTCAATAAGCACATCGAAACGGCCGCGCAGATGACGCAAGTAGTAGATGAGTGCCTGGAACGGATGCAAGTATCGGTTGTGACCGATGCGAATGACCGTAATACCATCCATGACTTCTTTGGCCCGAGCGCCCGGATGTCGCGCGGTCAGCAGCGTAACGGCGTGTCCTTCCCCTACTTGGCGCTGCATGAGCTCGCGCAGGACGACCTCGGCGCCGCCGCGTTGGGGGTGGGTATAGTCTTTCCAGGCGAGCCACAGAATATTCATGCGCGGCTCCGTTCTTCTAACGTGACGACAGGTGCGCCTTCGGGTAAATCTTCGATATGCCGCCGCACGACATACAGCGGCCGATTGGTGACTTCAGCGTGGATGTTGGCGATGTAGAGCGACACCAGGCCCAGACACGCTAACACTAAGCCGATGAGTACCAAAGTTAGCATGGCAAGCATGGCCGTGCCGCGGATTTGCCAGTGCAGCGGATCGTCTAGCATGTAGCGTTCGACATACAGAAGCAAGCCGCTCGGAATGCCAAGCGCCAGAATAGCCACGCCCAAATACCCGGCAAGTTTGAGCGGCACGAGGCTGTAGTTGGTGAATGAATTAATAGCTAGCGTAACGAGCTGCCGATATTTATACGATCGCTGGCCGCTCAAACGTTGGCCGGCCTGAAAGTGTACGTAGGCGCGTTTGAACCCCAGCCAATCAATCAAGCCGCGCGTCATGCGATTGCGCTCCGTGAGCCGCGAAAAGACGTCCATGACCTTGCGGTCGATGAGTCGAAAATCGCTGGCATGCGGCGTAATTTTGGTATGGGCAATTTTTTGCATGATTTGGTAAAAACGAGCCGATGACCAGCGTTTGAACCAGCCTTCGTCTTTGCCGTAGGTTTTGACGCCCACGACCACATCGGCGCCGCGCTGCCACTTTTCGATAAATTTTGGAATCAGTTCTGGCGGATGTTGCAAATCGGCGTCGATCATAATGGCGGCGTCACCACGTGCGGCATGCAAGCCGGCACTAATGGCGGCTTCTTTGCCAAAGTTGCGCGCAAACTCCACCAGACGTATGCGGTGATCGGTGCGAGCTAGTTTTTCGATTTTGGGCAGCGAGCGATCGTGGCTGCCGTCATCGACAAAAATAAATTCAAAGGTGTAGGTCAGCCGATCCAGACAACGAGTCAATTCTGTGTACAGTGGCTGCACATTTCCCTCTTCGTTGTGAACCGGAATAATGATTGAGACCAATTGCGTGGTCATACGAACTCCCTTTTATATTGGCTCACCATCCATACCCCAAGGATGACGAGCATAGTGATGCTTCCAAACAGCAGACTGTTGACGATGGCTTGCGGCGAGCCGTGGTGTACCGCAATGAACACGTAGGTGACAAGTGCGCCGAGGCCGGCAATCAGGGCGATTGCAGCTCGGCGTAGTGCTAAGTAATACGTCGTCAACAAGTTGACAAGCGAAATGATAAAAATGGCGATGCTTAGCCGCGGCAAGAGCTGGGAAACGCCGACATACTGATGGCCCATAAGTAAGGTCACGACTTGGTTCGGAGCCCATACAAAGAGGGCTAGTACCGGTAGACCGACAGCACTTAATAATCCTATGGATTTGACGAGCAGCCGCCGATTATCAGCCGCTGGTGCATCAAGCCGAGCCATTGGCATGAGTACCAACGCAATCGATGCCGTCAGGAAAAACAGAATTCGTGCCACGCCAGCGACTGCGGCATATAAGCCAGCGGTGCGTGGGTCAAAATAGTGTTTAATGACTACCACGTCGATGCTGTATTGCAGTGTGATCGCCAGTGACGTTATTAGCACGATGCCGCCATAGCGCAGCTCAGGCAGAACGGTCCGAATGTTGGGCAGTCGCCATCGCCGGTGCGTGGCCGGCACGCGCAGTCCGCTGCGCGTCGCCCAGCGGACAGCACAGACACAGGCGACGATTTGGGCGCCGACCAATCCGCCAATAGCCCCGGCGCTGCCATAGCCGACAACAACAAAGCCTGCGGCCAACACTAGTTTACCGGCCGCACTCAGAATGTTTACCAATGATGCTTGGCCGAATCGTTGCTGACCACGCAAAAACGCGCCGCGGAATGTCAGCGGAACAGTTACCACCAATGCGGCCATGAGCAACAAAAATGGCAGCGTTGAATTGAACTGCAAAAAATGCTTGAGACTGTTCTGAAAAATCGCCGTGCTAATGAACAACACGATGCCAAAAGCCAACGCTAATTTTTCGAATTCTAGAATAACGACATTACGGGTTTCGTCGTCTCGGTAGTTGGTGACGATGTTAATCGTGACCAGCCCCAAAACGGAAAGGAAAATAGTAATCTGTAAAAATAGTGACACGAGCGTTTGTACTTCACCGAACGAAGCGGGCGAAAGTAGACGCCCCATAACGGGATAGTAGAGGTAATTGAGCGCTCCGACAGCAGCAGAACCAATAAAAAATATGCTGTTATGGCGAATAAACCGGCTGCGGCGCGCGTGTTGCAACAGCTTCACGACAGTATGCCTCCGTAAGCGCCTCTGTGGCTATAATTGGACTGATGATACTCGTTGCGGTTGCTGGCAAGTGGGCTGACGTTTATCGTATAGCGGCGGGCGAACCCGAAATAATAATTGTGTTGTGACCAGCATGGTTCCGCGACCTACGATTGCTTGTACTCACACCTCCTCGTCACAGCTGTGACATTATGCTTACGTCTAATAATAGCATAACGATGTTGTGTGACAACCGCTTCTCCCTCCGGCCTGCAATTCCCTACGGCAACTCAACGGAAGCGCAGCCGGAGAACGAACTTTGAGAGACCGGCCTAAGTTATGGTCTCTCAAATTCGTTCCTCGCGCGTGAGCGGTTGCCGTAGGGAATTGCAGGCCGGAGGGAGACTGATATTTGTACTAAACAAGAACATATTGCCTAAAAATTAAATCTCACCTAGACTTGAAGACATGCGCAGCTCAGATGCCTACAAGAATAAAGCAGCCCGCTCTCAGCCCTCCCAGGATCGTGGCAAAGAGCGCGTTCGACTCATTCTTGCCTCAGCCCTTACCTTGTTTAAGGAGCAAGGCCCCGAGCGCGTGACCACCAACGACATCGCGGCGCAGGCCGGCATCCCGATCGGTTCGCTCTACCGCTACTATCCGAACAAAAATAGTATTCTGGTGGCGCTGACCGAATTGTACGTAGAGGACATCATTCGTATTTTTGAGCAAGTCGCCAAGCACCCGAGGCTCCAGTATCTGTCGTGGGATGAAGTTTTGCTACTGCTGATTGATGGCTGGGTGAGCTATTCGCGACTTAATGGACCGTTTGAGTTTTTGTACATCGAGCGCGTTAATCCGGCAGTACGCTTACAGACCAAAACTACCTGGGGTACATTTGTACTGGCCTTTAACGCGGTTTTGACACGACATTGCGCCCGCTTAACACCGAGAGAACTGGCTATTTGCTTCCATTTTTGTGTCGCGGCTGTCGAATTGGGCGTTAATCATGAGCGACGTGCGACAATTGGGCAACGGGCGCACCATGACGCCATTAGAGTTGTGGCCAGCTATCTGGCAACGGTCTGTGCGCCCCATCGGCACCTCCGTCGTGAGCCGTAGGCAGATTTAGCCGATGATGCTATAGTTGTAGTACTTCATGCGCAACACTTCCCGATCTGTGCGAATGCTGAGTATTGCTTGCGCCCTTTTGTTACTTGGGAACGCTGGTTGGTTGCTGCGCGGCCGTAGCGCAGGCCAATCGACGACTCAGGCGGCACTAGTTCAGCGGTATCCCCTGCTCTCGCGCCGCGTTTTGGCCGACAATCCCAATGATATCTTGATCAATTTTGTGCCGCTGCGCAAAATGCTGGAAGCCAAATTTGCCAGCGTTGACGCCCAAAAAAGTTTCTATTTTGAATACTTGCCCGACGGTACGTCAATCAGAGTTGGTGACGACACGGCGCTGGTGGCTGCCTCGCTGATCAAAGTGCCGTTGACGATGAATCTCTACCACGCCGCGGAGCTCGGCAAAATCGATATAGATAAAACCGTGACCGTCACCGCAAGTGAAATCGACGGTGGTTTTGGCGATTTGTACACTAAAGGTCCGGGCTTTACCATGACCCTGCGCCAAGCCGCGCAGTATGCCTTGGAACAATCGGATAACACAGCCGCGCATGTCATTTTCGATGCCACCAACGGACTGCTTGCCTACGACCAAGAGTCGTTGGCGCAGCTGGATGTTGACCAAAATATCGAGCAGGGTCAGGCCGTGATTAGCGCTAAGTCGTATACATCCATTCTGAAAAGTTTGTACTTTGCATCGTACTTGAACAAAGAACATTCGCAGGAACTGCTCGGCTATTTAACTAAATCGACAGCGACCGATCGCTTGACTAACCATCTGCCAAAGGATGTGCCCGTGGCGCACAAGATTGGCGTCAACAACACTAATTGGTCAGAAAGCGATTGCGGGATTGTGTACGTGCCCAAGCGCCCCTACGCTATTTGCATGATGGTCGGCTTGCCGGATGGTGAGGCGAGCGCCCTTATTGCCGATGTTTCAAAAGACGTCTACGATTTCGTTAGTAGCCAAGATTAGGCAGGGCCAAGTTCGCTAGTAAATATTGCAGTAACTGCCCTTTTTGACGGTAATAGCCGATGCGTTCACTTCAGATAGGAACCGTATGGCGAGCGTTCCAGCCGTGGCGCCATTGCTGAGGGTGCCCTCGATGGTAGCGCGTAAGTTGGTGGTGGCGGCAATGGTGCTGGCTACGGCTGCCATGGCATTGTAGGCGGTATCGTGTCGCACGGTCATGAGGGCCGTGCTAGCTGTGGCGTTGGCCGTAGTTTGGTACGAAACGGTATAGTCGATGAGTGTCGGCGAAGCCGGGCCATTGACTGAGAAAGCGAAGCCAGTCGTCGTAGCCGCCGATTGGAAGATGAGGCTACAGCTAAAGTTGTAATCAGTATTGGCGTTCACGGGGACCGTCAGCCCCGTGATGTCGCCATAGGCAGTTGTGGTGGTTTGCCGGTCGGCGGTGGTCCGTACCGTGCCGGTGGTACAGTTTTTCCAGGTGCTGCCCTCGTAACATCGGAAACGATCATTAGACGAGTTGTAATACAAGCCCCCACCAGTACCGACACCGGTCGGGTCGCCGGCGCTCGTTTTGGTATCGAGAATGAGCTGCGTGGCAGTGGTGTCGACGACTCCGAGCGTAATGTTCGCGCCGCTCAATACCGAAACAGCCCCACCCTGAATGGCCGTCGTACTGCCGGTATTAGTCGATCCAACGGTAATAATTTGATTCGTGCTACTGCCGCCATCACCAATATGGAGCGTGTGCGCCACGTTGCCCGTTGCAATGTTAATGGTTGCGCCAGCCGTCCCGCCGATGTTGAGCGTCGTGGTATTGGTGTTGCCGAGTTCTATGGTGCCCGCCCCTGTTGTATTGAGCGTTAAGATGTTGGTACCCGATGCCTGGATTGTCAATGCGCCGGTCGTTGACCACGTCGAGGAGGCGCCCCCGGTCAGCGTCAATGGACTACTGCCATTACTCTGGATAGTGAGCGCGCCGACGGTCGAGGGCTGCACGGTGCTGCCGATGATCACGCCGTTAATGGCGCCAGAAGTAATCGTTCCCGAAATATTCAGGTTGCCGGTCTGTTGCGAGCCTGGTGACAGCTGCGCAAAGCCGCTGGCAGCAATGCCGCCCAGATTCTCGGCGTTAAAGGCTTGCGGCACGGCGGTGAGCTGGACGCGCGGTGTCATTTCGGCGTCGGCGGCGACTTTGACGCCTAAGTAGAGCGTGCTGCCATTGAAGTTGACGCTGCCCGGCAAAGCTGTGGCGTCGCCCAGATTGGTCTGGAACAGCCCGTCGGTAACCGTCACCGATTTTGTCTCCTCCCATTTGCAGGTGTTGGCGCAGGTGCCGGTGTCGGCCGCCGGATCAGTGTAGATACGGAACCGCAGGCTGTAGGAATTATTACTGACATTGGTTCCGTCGGGATTGGTCAGCTTGCCCTGAAAACTAATGTAACTAGTAATCGTGGCGTCCGCCGTTCCCTTAAATGCGTAAACAGCTACTGTTAGGAAACAGCAGCACAGAGTCGCCAGAAGTAGGAGGCGCCTCACGCCGTACCCCTTCTAGCAAACAATACGCCACGCTTCGCCTTTTTCCGCAAGTACAGGCGAGATCGCGCCCGCCGCAGGTTGCGCACGCCGCCATATACTCCCGTGCCCAAGAGTATGAGTACAACAATATGCCACCAGGCTACGTAGACAAAGCCGACTGACACAACTTGTGGCTTATAATCCGCGCCTAGTCCGTAGCTGAACTGCACATGGTAGATGCCGGGCAGTGCTGGATGTCGTAGTGATGTCAGTGTGGTGGTGAAGCTACTGCTTTGCCCGGGAGCCATAGCCTGCGAGGCAACATTGAGCGTTCCTTGAGACAGAACCGTTCCATCCCCGTTGTTAATCTTCACCGTTCCATGCGGAATGGCGGTCATGTTGCCGGTGTTATGCAGCGTAGCACTAATGCTTTTGGGGAGGCCAATAGTGATGCTCGGCCCCGTCAGGCTAGTGAGAGACAAGCGAGTGATTGCCCCACTCTCTTTAATAATCGTTAGAGGAAGACGCATGCTAGCGGAAACGCCGACGGAACCGGCCGTGGCTTGGCTCTGTTGTTGAATCAGGAGGCTGATTTGCTGACCGCCCGGCGGTAAGTCTTGACTGTCAAAAAGTGAAATGGTCTGTGCTATCGTCTGGCCGCTCGCTAGCGTAACTTCGGGGTTCCCCAGCAGTAACTGATTGAGAACGGCATCTTTGGCGCCGGCGTCGGTCTCAAAACGGAAGCTCAGCGTCACCGGTGTTGCGTAGTGATTAGTTACCTGGAGTGTCGCAGACGATTCTAATGCCCCGGCTGGCAGGTCTACGGTGAGCGCCGCCGGGGTAACGGTTAAGCCTGTTTTTTGGACGACCTGTGCACTGGCGCGCTGAGCAACACCGCTCCCGACCAGAAGGCCGAGGGCTGCAACGAACCCCACCAGCAGTGCTTTAGTGTTTGCGCGTCGCATATTTTTTCCGTAGCTTGCCCGTGCCCCGGGCAATTATTTTACCCCAGCCAACAATGCCGCCAACAATGATTGCTATCAAGAAAAGCGCAGCAAAGATGAGGCGCCAGGGTATCACCCAGAAGCTGTAGCTCGCTACTAACGATTCATCTCGTTGGCCGTCGTTGTATACGAGGACTACTTTGGCGACGTATTTGCCAAAGCGCAGATTGTGGATTTTCCCCCAATCCCATGACAAATGTCTGGTAGTTTCGTTGTTGGTGCCGGCCGTTGTCAGGTATACTGGAAAACCTTCGCTCCACGATGTTTTGAGCTCGCGTGCGGTCGTGGGCAAAATATAGCCGCCCGACTCGTTGAGCGACATAGCAGCTATCGGTTTGCTGCTGTCGAAGGATCGTTGGATAAACACCGTGCCGGTTGGTTGGACGTTTACGTTGCCGCTGTTCTTAACCATTAGCGTGAAGTCCGCCGGCAGGAACTCGTAGTGTGTTTTATTGGCTGCAAAGCTACTAATACTGAGTTGCCGTCGAGCATCCGGCCGATCGATGTTGATAAGATTAAATACCGCCACCGACGCCTTGTAGCTAGCTCCATTACGGGTGGCATCGGGGCTAGCAGCGCGATTGAGGGTAATCGCCAAGCTATAGCTGAAGCCGACATCTTGCGGCGTCTTATATATAACGCTGAGCTGTTTGCTGCCGCCAGCATTCACTACCAGCGATGATTGGTCAAACGAAATCCAGTCGCGCAGTCCAATCGGCGGCGTGTTTTTGAGGCTGATCTGCTTGCTGTCGGAACTGACGCTGATGGCGGTCAGTAAAGGTACAAGCGTTTCGGAGTGGCTAGAAAGATTACGCACCGTAAACGTCGCCGTTTGCGTGACGCCCGGTTTGAGCGTCACAACAAGCGGCGATGGCGAAACTTGGATGCTGAAGTCGCCACTATCGGCGGCTCGGGCGGTTGCGGGTATAAGTAAGACGAGTGCGGTTACAAGGGGGAGTACCCACGCGCCACGTACTTTTCGCAACCACGGATGGCTGTCTTTCATTTCACACTGCTCTCTCAAAAAATACTATAACGAACGCGGACTAGGATTTAGAACAAGCCGGCACCGACCACGGTGATGGTATCGGCGTAGTCGGTGGCTGCGGGGGTGGTGGCACTGATTGAGGCATTGTTCTTGAGGGTCAAGATGGCATTGTTGGCCGTGCCGTTAGAGCTGGCGATCGTTCGCAGCGAAGTGTCCAGCACGCCGCCTTGGCCAGCTGCACTGCCGACGAATCCTGCAGCAACGTTCAGTGTGCCGGTACCACCCGTTTGTGATGAAGTAACGCCAAAGTTGTAGCCTTCGGTGGCACTGCTAAGCGTTAGGTTGTTGCCCGCGCCTGAACCAATCGATGAGATTGTGCTTCCGGCAGCCGTAGAGCTTAAACCGGTGTTGGCGTCCTTGGCCCAGACCAGCCAGCCGCTAGCCGAGTTCGTGTTAACCGTCACGGTGCGAGGAGTAGCACTGGTGGTGACAGCAGCAGCGCTCAGTGCGCCAAGCGCGTCAGTGTTGCCACTCAAGGTGAAGCCGAAGGCTTGCGCCACAGAAGCGGTAACGGCGATTTGGTCGTCGCTAATGCTCGCCGTGCTGTAGGAGGCGGTGTCGATCGTGGCCGGGACGCTGTCTCGAGTGGTGATACTGCCGGCGTTGGAGGCGCTGGCGCTCGCCTTGACTTGCACAGCTGTTGCGCTTGTCCAGTTAAAACAGTATAGCGTTCCAACCGTTAAATCAGTCGACGGAAACGTCACCGTTTGCGATGTTACGTTGCTCGCAGTGTTAATGCCGGGCCAGGCCGTGCCACCGGTGGGCCATGCAAGATTGGTGGTACTCACCGTAAAAGCGGCTGCCGCTCCCAGTGTGTAACCTGTTGGGAAAACTACCTGGACCGATGCCTCGGTTGCGGTGGTGGCGGGCTTGGCACAGACGGTACCGGTGGTGTTGGTGGATGTCTTCATGCGATCAAAGCGTACTGCAGCCTGCGTTAATTGGGCGGCGTTGGCTGTGCTCGGCTGTAATACGAACACCAATGCTGATAGCGCCACAACCGCTGAAAGCGAGTAAAAGCTCGCTTTTTTTACCTTCCGTGAGATTGATTGAACCGAGTACATGAATCCCCCTATACTGTTTATCTTTATCGCCAGTATGACGGGTGATAGTACAGAATGCAAGCGCATTATGTACTTATGATTAAAAGATTGGTGCAATGGTGAGCGTTATGGTGTCCGCGTAATCGTTAGCCGGGGGCGCGCTGGTATCGCTTTTGGCGAGTAGGTTCATCGTCAGGCTGCCGGCCGTGACGGCGCTCGCAAAACTGGCGATCGACTGATATGCGGTGCTTATTTGTCCCACTGCACTGACCGTTCCGTTATAGGGGCTGAGCGAGACCATTGGCCCGCCACTAGTTTGTGATACGCTCGCTATTTGTCCCCCGTAACCGGCGTTCGTGGCAGCCAGGTCGGCGGTGACTGAAGCAATCGTAAACGAGCGGCTAGTGCTCGTTAATCCGGCATTCTGATCTTTGATAAGCAACAGTCCACCGTTTTTGGCATTTGTTGTGACCGTACCAATAATGCTAGCAGCGGTAGTGGCGACGGCACCGGGGGTCATGCTCACACTAACAGCGAAGGGTGGCGTGGCGGTGAGCGAGGTCGAAACAGCAAAGGTGAGCGTTGTCGCCACTGTCGCGGCAGCGGCAGTCGGCCCAAAGCCGCTGCCGGTTCCCGCTCCTTGTAATGCAGCAACTTTCACTTGATAGGTGGTGCTCGGCTGCAATCCGATAATCATCACCCCACTTGCCCCGCCCCAGGCCGTGTATGTTTGGTAATCGCTTATGCTGGAGCTGAGACCAATTGTCTGGTCGGCGTGTACATAATATGTGGTCGTAAAGCTATCAGGGCTGGCGGCGATGAGATATTTTGTGTCAGTCGGAAAGCCGCTCACATTGAGTACGACTTTGAGCTGATCGTAATTACCGCTTGGGTTGGTGACCGTTGGCGCGGGGGGTGTGGCTGCGGTGAGCGAGGCTTTGACTCCAATCGGCAATCGGTAGGTACTACTGGAGAGTACGCCGCCTTGCGAGCCGGCAGCTGCTTGGAGTTGGTAACTGCTGCTGCTCGGCGAGCCGGAGCCGCTGACAAAATCGTATGACCGCAATGTATAGTTGGCGCTCGAAGGCGCCGCCGCCAAGAACGGTAAAACCAAAAGCCATCCCCGCTTCATATGTAGGAGTGTAGCATGTTACCCGAACAAAACGTGAGCGTTTATTCAGTTTGTTGGCGTGTTGGCGGCGTCAGTGAGGTGGTAGAGACTGCCGTCTTTCATGTCGCTGAGATAGAGCTCTCCCCGATTGTCGACGCCGAAAGTTGTGGGCCCAAATGTCGTGGCCAGTGCCAAACTTGATGCCCACTGTCCGCCCATTTTGGCCGCCATATAGAGTTGTCCACCACAGGTATCGCTGTAAAAATACTTGCCGTACAGCGTTGGATAGGCGCTGCCGCGATAGACGGCGCCACCAACAATCGAGCAGCGTTTATCGGTGTGCGGGTACTCGAGAATTGGTGCGGTATAATGATCGGCGGCCTGGCAGCCGGCGGTGTTATAGGGGTGTGCGGCTTCGTAGCAACGCCAGCCGTAGTTGCTGCCACCGGTGCTCCCGGCGTTCTGGTAGTCAATTTCTTCGTACAGATCTTGCCCGACGTCAGCGATGTACAAGTCGCCGGTTTTGCTGTCAAAGCTGAAGCGCCAGGGATTGCGCAGACCGTAGGCCCAGATTTCCGGCTTGGCGCCAGCCTGCGCGACGAAAGGATTGTTTTGTGGAATAGCGTACGGATCACCGTGATCGACATCAATGCGGAGGATTTTGCCGAATAGCACGCCAAGATTTTGCGCCCGATTTTCTGGATCGCCGGCCGAGCCGCCGTCGCCGAGCCCGATGTACAGATAGCCGTCTGGCCCAAAAGCTAGCTGGCCACCATTGTGATTGGGGTACGGTTGTTTGAGAGTCAGCAGCACTTTCCCGCTGGCCGGATTAGCCAGGCCGGTGGTTTTGTCGATTTGGTACCGTGCAATGACGGTGTTCTGCCCAGGGTCAACGTAGTTGACAAAAAAGTAGCCATTATTTTGAAATTTGGGATGAAATGCCAGTCCGAGCAGCCCCATTTCGCCCTCGTCTTTGACCTTGCTGCTGATGTCCAAGAATGGTGTGGCACTGACTTTGTTCTGATCAACAATATGGATGAGGCCATGGCGTTCGGCGACAAATATACGCGTGTCTGTCGACTCGCCGGTGGCGGTGATGGCCGTTGGCACGCCCAAACCTTTAGCAATGAGTACAGGCTGGACTTTGGCGGGTGCGAGGGTTTGCGCAGTAAACGTTGTCGCTGTTTGCTCGCTGCTCGGCGTAAAGACTACCCATAAGAGTAAGCTTACGACTCCCACGAGCTCAATACCAACGATTACCATCAACCACTTGAGGCGGGTCATGCTCATGCTTTAACTCTACCACAGCCCGAGATGACTCCCAATAGATTGTGTCTCGCCCCGGGCTACTGGTCATTCGGGCATGTCAACGGTAGTGCAGCCGGAGAGGCGGCTTGGAGAGACCGTCTTAAATTATGGTCTCTCCAAACGTCTCCCCGAGCGTGAACGCATGCCCGAATGACCAGTAGCCCGGGGCGAGAATCACTGCTTGGTGACGGCTGGGGTAGTCAATTGCTTGAGGTACGCCTGAATGGCACTGAAATCGTCGACGCCAGTGGCGGGAATGAGCGTACTCTGCCCGCGAGCGGTCGTGTAGCTATCGAGCAAGCTGTTGCCGTTGACGTCGTTTAAACCGACCGACTTGATATCGCCGTTCGGCACCTTTGTAATGATATCGTAGAATCGCTTGGCTTCACCGAGCGACATGTCGGTTTTAACGTTGTTGCCGAGCGAGTCGAATAGATTGCCGAGTTTGACGGGGTTAGACAAGGTGCCCGCGGAAATGGCCTTGTCTTTCAGCGCCAGCATGATCAGTCGCTGGTTTTTGGTACGTTCGAAGTCGCTTAAACCGTAGCCGTACGAGCCGTAATGATCGCCCCGAGCGCGCGCCAAACCGAGTGCTTGGACGCCATTAATCTTGCTCGACCCATTCGGCAGGTCGACCAGTGGTGCGAAGTGATTATTGAGGTCAGGGCTCGGATCGTACAAACCGCGTGGATTGCTGCTGGCAACCGTAATGGTGATGCCACCGACCGCATCGACTGCCTGGCGCACGGCGGCATAATCGACGAGGGCGTAGTAATCAATGGGCAGTCCGCTGACTGTTTCGGAAACGGTTTTTTCTAGCAGTCCCATGCCACCGTCGGCGTAGCCTGACGCTTGGAAATGATTTTGTTCGCCATCTTGGTAGGCTTCGTTGATTTTGGCATGGCCAAAGCCTGGAATGTCGACATACAGATCCCGCGGGATGCTTAGCATAAACGCGGTGTTGTGCTTGGTATCGATGCTCAGCACCATGATTGAATCAGTCAAATTGGCGCCACCATGGTTCGCATCGTCGGCCGAATTGCCAGCTAGTAGGATCGTTACCCTTCCCTCGTTTTCGCCTTTGAGTTTGGCGGGGTGCAACAAGCTAACAACGCCGCCCCAGCCAAAGACGCGGATTTCGTTCGCCAGCAGTTTGTAGCCGATCCACCCGCCGACCGCCACCAACAAAATGAGCAGCGGCACAAAGATCCACAGCAAGATACGTTTCCAGAGTGGCCGGTGCGGCGGTGTGAGTGGTTCACGCGCCGCCACTGGCCGGCCGGTTTTGGGACGGTAAGCATAATTAGATAAGCTGCGGTTCAGGTCCAACAGGTTATCTGGCTGTTCGGCCCGCCGCCGGCCGGTTGCTTTTTTGGCGCGCTTCATAGTTCATAGTATAGCTGCTTCCGATAGAAACCAGCTCTATTGCCAAGCCCGCCGCTAGTATGCGGGCAAGAATTTTCCGCCAGTCATGTCGTAGCCGCTTGATGGCAAGTACGGCCCGCTAACGGTGTAGGTGCCATCGCCGTTGCTCTTCCAGGTGTTGACGCCGCCGTTCCAGAGATGCAACATGTCTGCTTTGCCGTCGGCGTTCGTGTCTCCGGCGGTGAATTCGATACCACTCGACATGTTGTAGCCCGGCGAGGGCAAGTAAGGATTTTTGACCGCAAAAGTGCCATCGCCATTGCTGATCCAGGCGTTCAGTCCGCCAGACCACAGATGCATGAGGTCACTTTTGCCGTCACCATTGACGTCGGCAATCTTAAAATCGATGCCGCCGTTCATGTTGTAGCCGGCTGGTTTGTAAGGGCCGCTGACCGTAAAACTGCCGTCCCCATTACTTTTCCAGAGATTCACCCCGCCGTCCCAGATATGTGCGAGGTCCATTTTGCCATCACCGTTAAAATCACCGGTTTTCCAATCAATGCCACCGGCCATGGTGTAATTGGCCGGCCGATACGGATTAGTCACAATGTAGGTGCCATTGCCGAGGCTCGCCCAGAGATTTACGCCGCCGCTCCACAGGTGAAGTAAGTCGGTTTTGCCATCCCCGTTAAAGTCGCCCGTTTTCCAGCCTATGCCGCTCGTCATGTTGTAGCCCGTGGGTCGATAGGTCGGGCTCACGCTATAGGTCCCGTTGCCATTGCTGATCCAGGTGTTGACGCCGCCTGACCACAAATGCAACAGATCGGACTTGCCGTCTCCATTGGCGTCGGCCACCTCCCAGTCAAAGCCGCCGTTCATGTTGTAGCCGCTGGGGATGTAGGTGTTGCTGACACTGAAGGTGCCGTCGCCGTTGCTAACCCAGGTGTTCACTCCCCCGCTCCACAAATGCATGAGATCGGTCCTGCCATCGTGGTTGACGTCGCCCGTTTTCCAATCGATGCCACTGAGCATGTCATACGACGGCGAGGGTTTGTAAGGGCTGTGGACGGTAAACGTGCCGTTGCCGTTATCAATCCAGCTATTCACGCCGCCAGACCAAATGTGGAGGAGGTCCATCTTGCCATCGCCGTTAATGTCGGCTGCCATGTTTGGTTTGTTGGCCGGACAGCCGTTATTGGTGGCAATGCCTGGTACAAGCGGACACTGGTCTTGGCTGTCGGCGACGCCGTCGCTATCGGCATCCGGCGTCGCTGGCCAATTTTCGTTGTTGAGGCCCACGCCCGGTCCATTCAGATCGATAAAATGGTCCCAGTCCCGTGCCGGGCTGGCAAAGCGGACGAATTTCCCGGCGCTGTTCCGTGTGTTGTAGGTGTTGGTGCTGTAGGTGCCGTCGTCGGTTTTGTTCATTTCGGCAGTGGTAAATGAGGCGACCGTGCCGTCGATGTTCTTGGTGACGCTGGTCACAAAGCCGACATGACCAACGGCGCCATCGTCACTTTGGGCGATGTCGCCTGGTTCAATGCTGTTGGTGCTGCCATCGTAGACGGTGTAGGCCGGGTTGCTGGCGGCGGCTGTTTCCCAGTGTTCGGCGTTCCCCCAGTTGTGTGGCAGTGCAACGCCGGTGTATTTGCCGACCCAGTAGGCAGCGCCGTCGGTGCAGTTGCGGTAGCCATAGCCGCGCGAGCTGTTCATTTCGCTCGCTTCAAATACGTGGTTGCTATTGGTGTCCTTGCACCAGGAGTCGGCGCCGAATTGGCCGCTGCAGTCGCTGGCGTCGCCATCTGGATAGTCATTCATGAAGGTCGTTGCGGCAGCAGCGGCGTCGGCGTGCGGGTCGACTGCTGATTCGACTGTTGCCAGCCCGGCACCCGCTCCGGCAGCTAATGCCATTGATAATGCCGTTCTGCCCGCCAGCCGTCGTCCGCGTTCCAGGAGGGATGGTGGTGATGGCGGTTCGATTGGCTGCGATTCGGCACCGTATATGACTTCGGGTTGTTGAGAAATGTGGGCCGCATTTAATAGCGCTTCCGTATGTGACATGCGTAGCTCCCTGACGCCTGAGGCGTCGTTAGTTGGTAGTAAGTGGTGACAATAAGGGAGAGTGAGCCTACTGCGCAATGGATCGCAAGGCGGTCAGTGTCGACTGTATGAAGGCTGCTTCTTGCGTGCCATCGCTGCCGGCAAAGCACGCCATGGCGCTGCCGTGTGCAGGACGATACCAATAGCTATTGATATAGATGTCCGTGTCCAGCGCTGGTTGCAATCGAGTAGTCGACCGCTCCAGGAAGACACCCGGTCCACCTTCGTAGCTATCGGGGTCACTGGCGCCTGTCTGGTCGTTTTGAGCACCGCCGCGGAGACCGCAGTAATTGGGCTGTGCGGGGTTGGCGGCCAGCTTTTTGGAGGCAAAGTATGCCACTTGCCCGTAGACAGGCGTTGCGTCTTGCGTCCGTGATAGCAATACATGCGGACGAATGCCGTATACAATATCGCCCTGCAGATCCGCTGACAGTGGCACGCGAATGCCCCACGGACTAATGAACAACTGTGTGCTCGGCTGCGCCCCGGCGGTCGGTGCGGTGCTTGGCTCATCAATATCCCCGTGCCCGGACCTGACGGTCGGCGTGGACGAGCTGTGGGCACCGCGCGGTGTAGCAGCATGCCGGTGCCAGAGAATCGAGCCGCTTAACGCGACGACTGCTACCACGAATCCACCAACAAGCAGTTCAAGTACCGAATAGCCAGTCTGTCGGCATCCTCTCCTGTTTGACATAGATTGTTCATGCTTCACCCGGCATACGTCCTTTCGTTTTTTGGTCGTTCAAATCCTACTGGGTACTAGGTCGAAAAAGCTAGAGGGTCGTAACAGAGTTGGCCGTTGTAAAAAAGTGGCATTTAATTTTTAGTACATATGGTTCGATGGTCGTCGGGAATCCTCGGCGCCGCGGTATCCAGACGGCATATTGTCGTAGATTTAACGCCATCCAAAGTATTGTGCTGGCCCGGCCGGGCAACTATACTAATCATTAGCAATGTGTGTGCTGGCCAACGGGCTTTCTTACACACAGGCTTATTTAGAGACTTCGGGATCCATACACACTGGCCGCCTCCTGGCGATCAAGCGTCACTGCCTCCCCTTCAAGCAGAGTGATCTTGGCATCAGGATATTGCAGGAACGGTTGCGACTATCTGCCAGAGCACGTTTTCATCCGTTCGCTGACGTATATAACGCCCAGCCTCTCTTTTATCATCAGTAATTTTTATAGGAGCTTGACCTATGAGTAATCGCATCACCATCGAAAAAGAAGTCGTTATCCCCGAAATGTACTTTAAGAACGACGGGCAGTTAAAAAGTTTTCCGCGTCGTATGGAGTTTGCCGGCCACGAGTACACCTTTATGGATGGCCTTCGTTATCTGGTACACAAAGGCCAGCAATTGATCCAGATCTTTGATATGACCGACGGACGCAACGATTATCGCCTGCAGTTTGACGCTGAGCAACGCTCTTGGATGCTTATTGACATCACTAAGACCCCGCGGGTGTTGGCGCAGCGGCCGCGCAGCGCATAAGCCGTAAGCCTATAATCGAACGATTTTCCCGGCAGAGACGCAGAACGGTTTGCCACCGACAAACTGCGTCTTTTTGCCATTGATCACCACAGCTTGCGTGTCTTTCAGCCCGCAAATCCGTCCGGCATATGTTGTGCTGATTTTTTGTAGGAGGGCCGC
>Ga0207712_10000442_pt1 | contig 35214 bp, 30 predicted proteins | sample KBSS44metaG_FD_184402 | JGI IMG/M metagenome (GOLD analysis project Ga0207712, IMG submission 184402) | Switchgrass rhizosphere microbial communities from Kellogg Biological Station, Michigan, USA - KBS S4-4 metaG (SPAdes) (version 2) | ecosystem: Host-associated > Plants > Roots > Rhizosphere...
GATCGATTAGAAATAAATAAAGTGAATAACTGCCCCACCCGATCAATTGACATTTCCAGTATGTTGAAATTGTTACTTTCATCAATTTGATATCAGCCTTCTTTAAAAGAAATAATTACTTTAGTTCCTTCCGGTTTTCCATTCTCATCTTCTTTGTCAATGATAAATATTTTATCCTCTCTTTCATTTAATAATTTGTCCAATTCAAGTCTTGATTGAGTAAGCCCAATGCCTTTTGATTGATGCGGGGTTTCATACTGAGGCTTATTTTTCATAGACAGTTCTCTGCCAATTCCATTATCGTCTATAATGCATTGGATCGTATCTTCAACTCTTTTTACCTGGATAGTTATTTTGCCCCCGGTTTCTTTGGGCATTAGCCCATGCCAGATCGCATTCTCAATAAAAGGTTGTAGTATCAATGCCGGCACTTTGAAATCTTTCAGATCGATTGATTCGTCCACATCAAAAACAAATTCAACTTTATCGCCAAACCGCATTTTTTCCAATTGAGTATAAAGCCTGCAGGTTTCCAATTCTTCGTATAAGCTGACTTCTCTTTTATCAGAATTTTGAAAAAGCGTACGGATAAGTTTTGAAAATGTAGAAAGATACCCTGCAGCTTTCTCGTTATCATTTTTATTAATTAATGATTTTATTGAGTTCAGGCTATTAAAAACAAAATGCGGATTCATTTGAGCACGAAGAGCTTTTGCTTCCAGCTCCACTAATTCTTTTTCGTGTATTACTTTTTCTCTCTCTCTTTTCCTAACTGAAAAAATATGACGCCTATAAAAAAAAGCAACTACCATTATCAGGGCTGCGGCAACAATAGCCCAAAACCACCATGTTTGCCAAAATGGGGGTGCTATAATAATGATCAATGCGGCTTCTTGTTTACGCCATGCTTCGTTACCCACTTTTGCTCTTACTCTAAAAACATATTTACCTGGTGATAATGGAGGAATAAATTTTGCCTTAAATTTTTCAGGGTCAGGTATTGGAGGAACCCAGTCCATATTTAAACCATCCAGTTTCCATTCAGTTACTGTTTGGCCCTGGTTCCAGAATTCAAGCAAAGAATAATTGAAATCAAGTTGGTTTTGATTATACTTCAGTCTTATTTCTTTCGTGTTTGGTAACGCTCTTCCTTTTATCAACTCGAAATAAGCCCGATGGTTTATCTGCATATCATAAATGAATGGAGCATAAGCCTCACTATCCAATTTTATATTACCATAATCTTTGCTTGCAGAAAATGAGTTACTATAAAATAATGCCCCTCCTTTTATCGTAAACAAATTCCCAAATCCATTTACTTTAATATCTGTCGTATTATTTTTTGACCTGTTGAAAATAGTATCTGATATAAATGTGAAAGAGTGATCTGTCGTATTAAAAATTGCTGGGAGCGAATCCGCAACAGCAACAAAGAATTCATTCTCGGATTTTCTGCAAAAAGAATTTACGGTTAATCCTTTTGTTGATCCTCCGCTGTTTTCATAAAAAAAATATTCGTTGAGTTTAACATTATATGATCCGATACCATGTCCAATCGTCCCAAACCATATGTTTCCGCTTTTATCGCTTAGGATATTTGTAATTACTATTTTCTTATCCCAGTTCTTTCCTAAAAAAATCATTTCTCCTGTTTTCTTTTTTAATTGAACTAACCCTTTTGATGTTGCCAATAAAACAATTCCAGGATTCGCAATATCATTTATGAATGCATATATATAAGGATTGCCGTTAATTAAAAATTTTCTTGTATCAGCTATTATATCTTTTGAAATAAAATTTCCTTCTTTATTCATTTCTCCGTCTGCAGGAGAATGCTTTGCAATACCCGGGATAATAACAAGGCTATCATTTTTCACTCCAACAAACAGATCTCCGTCTTCATCTGCCCAGATTGATGATATTGCTTTTTCTTTTGTTGTGTTTATGGGTATGTAAAGAGGAGGATTTGACCACCCTGTTAAGGTGATCAGGTTTTCATCCATGAAATAGATTCGATCGGAAGCAGTAAGAAAGAAAAAATTTGAACCAACTCCTCGGCACACCATCCTTATGCTATCCTCGGTATGGGGATCTTTCACTTTTTCCATTTTTTCCTTGTCATTTGCTATTATACTTACTGAAGGAAAATTTATTCTGAATCCTTGAAAATCTATCAGGCCGTGTGTGCTGCTTAAGATCAATGATCCGCTGGAGGAACATAACATCTGGTAGAAAAGAGGTCTTCTATCCAGTGGAAGTCTTTCAATAGGCAATACCCGCCATTCTACCGTGTCTTTTTGGGAAAATGCCTGGATGAAAAAGAAAGAAAAAATTACGAGTTGGTATAATTTCTTCATAAGAGTTACCAATCTACAGTACCTTATAAAGTTACTATTCCCAAAACAGTTTTTGCCTGTTCTTTTGCAGTTGGTCAATCTCAATTAATAACCTGTTGCATTTACCAAAATGGGCAACAAAAAACCCGGAAATAACCGGGTTAAAATATATTTCAAAACTTTCGGTTTTATTTGCCTCCAAATACTTTTTTCAACAGGTCGGAAGTTCTTGCTGCGGGGTTACTGCGGATATTCACTTCCTCTACTGCGATCCTGTCAAACAAAGCAAACAATGTTCTGTCAGCTACGTAATCTGAAAGGTCAGGGTTCATTTTTTTTACCAACGGAACTTTATTATATCGTGTTACCGCATCACCATAATATTTTGTCGCATTTGTTTTCTTCAGTGAAGAATCAATAACCGGCATAAAGGCTGCTTTCAGCTTTGTCGATGTCTTTGAACGGAAAAACTCTGTTATAGAATTTTTGCCACCAGTTACTAATTTTAAAGCATCCGTTACTGTCATTTGTTTAATGGCATCAACAAAAATTGGTGTAGCAAATCCAACTGCATCTTCAGCGCCGCGGTTGATGGCTAATATTGCATCATCACACATTTTTCCCATACCAAGGTCACGAAGTGTTTTTTCCATTTTTTTAGCATCAGGCGGCAGCAAAACTTTGTAAAGCTCATTTTTAAAAAATGCGTCAGGTTTGTTAAGAAAAGAAACCGCGGAGGTGATCCCATTATTCAAAGCTTCTTTCACACCTTTTCCCGCTTCTTCCTCGGTTACACCCGAATCTTTGTTGAGTTTCTTTTTTACTTTGTCTAAAATTGATTGGGAGTTTACAGTAGCAGCTATGCTAACCGACAGTAAAATGAGTAAAAATTGTTTCATAGTTACTCAAAAGTACTCAAAAAATCTGCCGGAAAAAGGTAGAGTTACTTCTTTTGAAAATTATAACATTATACCTCCAGCGCCTCTTTACGTTTGTGAATCCTTTCGCGTATAATCCGGAAAAAACGGGACCTTTCTTTTTCACTAACATCACTAATGAGGGTAGAACGCTTCATCTGTGTTTGCATGTGGTTGTACATATTCTCAGTAAAAGCCACATCTCTTGTCATCATAAAATTAAATGTGGTATGAGTCATAAAAGCCATCTTCATATTATCTGTAATAACGAGTATTGAATTGTCACCGAGCAATACTTCATTAAAATACATTTTATATTCACCCAGTGGCTTTTGTTCCGGGTCACCAATTTTAAATTTATATCCCAATGCTGCCTGCTTTTCCAGGTGATCCCACGTTTTTTCCAGTGCTTCATATAGTTTTAAAGCATCTTCATCTGATTCGAACACATCGGCATCCCGGTAAAATTCTATCTGGCGCAAAACAATACTCATGCTTTCAATATTCCATATCTCACGGCTTGCAAGCTGGTTGTACAATCCCAATACCTGCTGATCCAATTGAAATAAGTTATCGGGATAATCAGAAAATTTAAATTTTCTTTTCGCAAAAGTCGGGAACTTAAGATATGTTTTGAGCCAAAAGAACCATTTGAAGGCAGCGATCTCCCTTACAAGAAAATGATTAAAGAGCGGCATGTCTTTACAGGAATAATATATCTCTTTGTTTTTAAAGCTGCTGAAATAGGCCATCGTCTGCAACATTCCAGTCAGGTATTGGTCAAAACTATATGTTTTCTCATTAACATAATTTCCCTGGAACAAAATACCGTTTGTGGAAATATTCATTAACTGGTCCAGTGAAATTTTGAAATGACTTGCCAGTACATATAATTCTTCGAAAGTAATTTGTTTTTCACACCGCATACGCCGGTAGGCACTATCGCTGCTGATGTTTAAAAGCTTAGCCACTTCATCTGGCATAGAAGCTTCGGGTAGCGTTTTGTTTTTAATAATTTGAAAGAGTTGTTGTTGAATTTCATTTATGTCCATAGCTGCTGCGTTTTATTATTTTATAATATAATCTATTCAATGATTACAGGTGCTTTTTTCTTTCTTTGATCTTATTCAGCAGGATACCAAAAAAAATATTACGTTGCTTTTCGCCGGTTTGGCTGATAAGGGTTGATTTCTTCATCATTTTATGCAGGTCATCATAACAAGGATTACAGAAGCTCTCATCTTGTGTGCTCATATAGTCAAGCACATCGTAATTAATAAAAGCAGTTTTCACCCTGTCAGTCACTACCATCACTGTATTATCTCCTAAAATTATCCTGTTATAAAAAAAAAGAAAATTACTTTTTTTTGATTCTGGATTTTCACCGGGCATAAACTTGGCTCCGTATTCCACTTCATTTTTTAAATGAAGGATCGTTTCTTCAAGTGATTCATAAACCGTTCTTATATCTTTAGAAGAAGTGAACAATCCTGAATCTTTATAGAATTCTATTTGTGAAATAGTGGAATTGATACATTCTGTGTTGCATATTTCTACCGATGGAACCTTATTGTAAGCCATTACCAGTTCTCTGCTCAGCTTTTCTGCGTCTTCTGATAAAATAGAAAACTCAAATTCCTTATCTACAAAGCCTGGATCCTGGATAATAGATTTCATCCAAAAAAAATATCGGAAAGCAGTCAGCGGCCTGTAATAAAAATTATGAAACACCGCCATATCCTTTGTCAGGTATATAATCTCCTTCTGAATAAAACTTGCTGCATATTCCACATGCTTTATTAAACCCGTCAGGTATTTTTCATAGTTGTAATTTTTTGTATTGATCCGCACATTCTGAAACATCGTAGCTCCGCCTTGTACATTCAATATCTGGTCGAGTGATAATTTAAAATGAGTGCAAAGTTCCCTTGCTTCATCCAATACAAGAGGGGTTTCTCCGCGAATACGGCGATAAGCACTATCGCTGCTAACATGTATTATATTGGCTACAGTATCCACTAAAGAGACATGAAGTGGCAGAAGTTCCTTGATCCTTTGGAACAAAAATTCCTGTGATTGGTAGTCGGCCATTGTTGGTTTGTAATTGGTGGTTCTTGTCGTTCAAAATGTAACGTTCAGGTTTTAAGTTATGTCATTTCCCTTTAAAAACACAAAACGACGATTAATTAGTTGCAAATCCTGCAACTGTTCTGGATTTCCTACCCCTTTTGGGGTATAAAAATAATCTCACCGATAGATCCGTAAAATTATTTGCAAATTCTGCAAATCAAGAAACTGTTAATGCAAAATTCAATTATAAACGGTCTGTCTGTGGTAGTAGCTTGGAGTTATGAAAAAAACAAGCATACACCACGAGATACTTCTTTTCACCTGCACAAGTTTAGCAAACAAGCAACTTACAGACGTCAGGGAAAACACTAATGAAAAAATGAATTCGCCGATGGAAGAATTGGAAAAAGCTTGCTGGAATGGAATCATCTATGAAATATTTCCTGAAATTCTTAGCAGCTTTTATCCTAACTACGAATGTTTCATGTGGCATGTACTTACTGGAAAAAATTTCCTGTATGCAAGTGCAGGAGGCAGCCCGGTGATGACGGAACAAGAATCATCAATAGACCCTTACTTGTTTATGATGAACGCCTGTGAGAACTGACTTCTGATCAAAAATCGAAAACCAAATAATATCACCAAAAAATTTTAATTATGAAAAAGTTCACCATTCTGTTTTTGTCAGCCATCTTTATTTTTTCATGCAACAAAAAAGATCCGGCTCCTACCTGCACAAAAAGTGCAGCATCTATTTCGGGCTCATATAAAATAACAGCGATGACCTACAAGGCAGACGCCGCATCATCCGAAGCAGATGTTTTTAGTTTGCTTGATGCATGCGAAAAAGATGACATCTACACATTTCAGCAAAATGGTACATACCAGTTAAAAGATGCAGGCTTGGTTTGCAATCCTTCTGATGATGATAACGGTACCTGGTCAGTATCGGGAAATACAATGATGGTAGACGGGGATGATGCGTCAATTGAAAACTTTGATTGCAACACATTGGTACTTGTGAACACTGATACGCAGACTCCGGGCGACAAGTTTAAAATAACACTTACCAGACAGTAGCTTCCATTACGCAGCCATTTTCTTTTACAACCTTAAATGTTACTGAAATGAAAAAGAGTTTCATTATATCTGTCATCGGTTGCTGGCTTGTTTTCACTAACGCTGGTGCGCAGGAAGATTCCTTTAAAAAGAAATACTCCTGTTTTGTAAAAATAAAAACCAACACAGATGAAGATATTTCAGCTGCCCTGGAAAAATTTACAGCCGATTCCGTTTTCATAGCCCTCGTAGAAGATAAATATATAAAGGCCGGTAACTCATTTATCAAAATACTGAAAGAAGCAACAGACACGGCAATTGCTGTAAATAAGATCAGCAGGTTTACAATCAAATACGACGACAATATTGTTTACCACAATGACCTGAAAAAAAGAAAAAAAGTATTGAAGCGTAAGAATGCCGGCAGAATAGCAGGAATGGTGTTTTCAGGTATTGTTACAGCGCCAGCAGTATTAGTAGGAGCAGGGCCTGTCATAGTCGATTCCAAAGACTTTTCCGGTATTGGAAACAGAAAAGCTTCGGTTTCTGGAAGTACCCTTCATGTTTCCAAAAAGTACCAGGCTTTTCAATTGGATGGCGATAATGAAAAATATATAGAAATGGTGCAGCACCTGATAAAAAGTAAAACAAATCCTTTTGAAAACAACATTACCAAAAATTGAAATCATTAGACAATTATCCGAAAACAAATTATATAACCAAAAAGCTAATTAAAAATGAAAAAGCAAATTCTATTACTCACAACAGGATGTCTTCTGTGGCTATTGAACTATTCACAGAATATCTCCTCGGTTACTTTAAACGGAAAAATAGTCGATGAAAAAACCCAGGCTCTTGTCGGAGCTTCTGTAAGAGTGAAAGGAACTAGTTCCGGAGTTATTACTGATCAAAACGGAAAGTTCCGGATTACTGTCGCTTCTATTCCTGCAACACTTCTTGTCTCCTACATTAACTTTCAGGAACAGGAAATTGTAGCAGAGAAAACAGACGAAATTTCAATTAAACTAGCTCCAGTCCCTATTTTAATCGAAGGAGTTCTATTGCAATCTAAAGGAATTCCGACCCGAATAATAGACGCTCTTTCTTCCGCTGAATACTTTGGCCAAAGAAGTATTCGCCAGTTACCCACTACTTCTGTGTCTGATGCCCTGGTTTATAAAAAAGGAGTTGATCTTACGAGCTCCAGTCTCACTTTTAAAACTCCTAGCACCCGCGGTTTTAATGGCAGTGGCAGTACTCGTGTAAACCAGATCGTAGACGGCATGGATAACCAGGCGCCCGGGCTTAATTTCTTTGTCGGAAATTTTACCGGACTTACTGAATTGGATATTGAAAGTGTAGAGCTATTGCCAGGCGCTTCGTCAGCACTATATGGCCCTGGTGGTATGAATGGCACCATTCTTATGAACAGTAAGAATCCTTTTAAATATCCCGGGTTAAGCGTAGCAGTTAAACCTGGCATTATGCATCTGGGAAAAAGCGGAAGAGATAATTCCTCTCTGTATAATGATTATTCTTTCCGCTGGGCGAAAAAATTTAATGATCAGTTTGCTTTCAAGGTTGGTGCACAATATATCAGTGCTGATGACTGGTTGGCCAGCGATACTTCTAACTATCTGCGTTCTGGCACATCAGGAAAATTGATTCCAGGAACCAGAGCCTCAGATCCTAATTATGACGGAGTGAATGTGTATGGGGATGAGACTTCTTTAAATATGTATGATATCGCACAATTTATGGTAGCGGGTGGATATTTACCTGCCAACGCATTACCGCTTGTTCCTGATATGAATGTATCCAGAACAGGTTATCATGAAAGAGATATAATCGATCCTCAAACAAAAAATATAAAACTTTCCGGAGCCCTTCATTATAAAATCAATGATAAGATTGAAGCCCAAGTAATGGGTTATTGGTCAACAGGGAATACTGTTTATACTGATGATAACCGTTATGCATTGAAAGGAATTAAGATCGGCCAATACAAGTTGGAATTAAAACATAAGAACTGGTTTTTAAGAACCTATACTACACAAGAAGATGCCGGCGAAGCATATAGTGCTACGGTAGCTACCCAATACTTTAATGAAGCCTGGAAGAAAAGTCAACAATGGTATCCAGAATACATTGGTGCATATGTTACAGGAGCATCTCAAATTTTTTCATCAGTAATTGGGCGTGGCGGAAGTTTTGCAGATGCCCAGGCTGCTGTGTTAAATGCTTCCTCTCAATTGCACTCAGCAAGTCGTGCCTACGCCGATAAGGGTCGTCCTGAAGCAGGCTCAGAACAATTCAAACAAATATTTGACCAGGTAAGAAAAACACCTATTCCCAACGGCGGATTGTTTAAAGAAAAATCTCAACTATGGATGAGTGAAGGTCAATACACTTTGGGTGATGCAGTAAAAAATGCTGAAGTCATTGTGGGTGGGAATTATAAAAAATATGTTCTGAATTCTGGTGGCACAATATTTATTGACACAGCAGGAGCAATCAACATTAATGAAGTTGGCGGTTATGCACAAGTCACAAAAAAACTGTTTGATAAAAAACTGACATTAACTGCATCTGGCAGATTTGATAAAAATGAAAACTTCAAGGCACAATTCACTCCAAGATTTGCGGCATTGATCAATGTGGCGAAGGACAATAACCTGCGCATGTCTTATCAAACGGCTTATCGATTCCCGGGCAACCTGGCACAATGGATACGTCTTGATGTGGGTGGAGATTACCTGTTGCTGGGTGGTCTTCCCTGGGTAATAGATTATATGCAAACGGATAAAAATCCTGTTCACCTTATTAATTCAGATGGAAATATAGACCCGAATCCATATGTCTATAAAGATTTCAAACCAGAGACAATGCGGTCTTTTGAAGTAGGCTACAAGGGTTTGATCAATAAAAAACTTTTAATTGACGCTTATGCCTATTTCGGAAATTATAAAGATTTCATCGGCCGGATTGGGTTGTATCAGCCGAACACCGGTGAAGCATTTTCAATAACAGTAAACAGCAGTACTAAGGTAAAAACCTATGGTTACGGATTTGGAATCGATTATCGCATGGGAAAGAAAAACAATACTTCTTTATTCTTCAATATTTATTCTGATGTTATCACCGATGTGCCTACAGGATTCAAATCTTATTTCAATACTCCTAAATATCGTATGAATGCCGGTTTTGGCAATTCAGGATTGGGAAAAAATGAAAGGATAAGTTTCAATGCGATGATGCGTTGGCAGGACGCATTTCAGTGGGAAGGGGAATTAGCCAATGGTCCGCTGCAAGCCTTTACTACTGTTGATGCGCAGGTAAGTTATAAATTTCCAAAGTTGAAATCAACCTTCAGACTAGGTGGTACAAATATTCTTAACCATTATTATAAAAATGCTTATGGCAATCCACAGATCGGAGGACTCTATTATGTAAGCTTTATCTATAATCTGTAATCAGTATTGTTAACCATTAAATCACAATTGAATTGAAATCTTAAAACCAGTTTTATGCTGAACTATATCATAACATACGGATCATTGTTGTTCTTCTTCCCGCTGTTTTTTATCGCAGTATATGCATCAGACAAATGCGACAGTGGAAACCTGAAAGGCGTTTTATCAGGGAAAGGTAAACCAGACGTACTACTAAGAAGGTTGATCGCAGGAATATTTTTCCTTGGTATAGGCACAACAATCATATTGGTAACAAGAGATCTTGACAGTAATATTTTCATCCCGTCGCTGAGCAAGGATGCATCTCTGTGGATGATAATTGCAGCCTTTGCTATACTTACCGGTACTTTCTCAGCATATAAAAAACTATCTCCTTCTCAAGAAAATACTTATTCTCTTTCACCTCACTCCCTGCTTTCATTTCTTTCTATCCGTATCCTCTTTTTACTCGTGTATGAATTTTTCTTCAGAGGTGCCTTATTCTTTGTGATGGTAGAAGATTTTGGAGTGATTGCTGCCGTCATTGTAAATATTATCCTATATGTACTGGTTCATTGGTTCAATAAAGAAGAAAGATATGGTTCAGTGCTGATGGGTGGCATTCTTTGTAGTATAACTCTTTATTACCACTCCGTTTGGCCGGCAATAGCCATCCGTCTTTCTCTTGCCTTAAGTAATGAGATAACTCTTATGATAAACAACAGGTCACTAATTAAAAAATCATGGTCATGAAAATTTTAATAACAGGTGCCACTTTGCATTGAGTTGTAATAAAGTAATAAGACAATTGGGTTATTCCATCACTCCCTTTGCAGAAGGCATACAAAAAACCATTCACACCTAAAACAAAAAAACTATGCGTTACAAAAATTTCCGATAAAACTTATCCATTCACAAAACTTCAAACTATTAATTTTAAAAATTTTATTATGAAAAAGATCATCGTGTACATTTTACTTCTGATATTTCCGGCAGTAGCTTTTTGCCAGTCAGTCCCTAACGATTTGCCAACCGTAAAAACAGATTACCTAAAAAAAAGTAAAAATCAGAAAACTGCTGCCTGGGTTTTATTGGGTGGTGGATTTGTATTATCAACAACAAGTATCTTGATTGCGACCCCCAAAGTTGAAGAAGATTACGTAAATATTTTCGCAGGAGTTTTTTCAGGGGAGCCTGCTCCACAAAACGATTATACAGCGGAAAACATTCTTTTGGTGACCGGGACGGTAGCTATGTTAGGCTCTATTCCTTTATTTATTGCTTCCAAAAAAAATAAAAAAAAGGCCATGGATGTATCTGCGAACATAAAAATGGAAAATGCTACAATGATCTTAAAACAATCCTTTGTTCAAAGTTCTTATCCGGCTATTGCTTTAAAAATAAAATTATAAAACCACTTCCAATAAAAGGTATATGCTTTCAATCCAAGCATATACCTTTTGCCTTTTCTGTTTCTAACCAGTACCTTTGCGGGCACTTTAAGAATTGGCAAAGCAATGAATACATCTCATTTATCAGAACAAGAACAAATACGCAGAGAAAAATTAGGTGATCTTTTAGGAATGGGGATCGATCCATATCCGGCAGAATTATTTCCTGTAAATAATAATTCCGCAAATATTAAGCAACAGTTTAATGATGAAAATAAGGAAACATTTAAAGAAATATGTATTGCCGGCCGCATCATGAGTATTCGTGATATGGGTAAAGCCAATTTTGCAGTGATACAGGATTCATCAGGTCGCATCCAATTATATATAAAGAGAGATGATATTTGTCCGGGCGAAGACAAAACCCTTTATGATATCATCTGGAAAAAATGTACCGACATTGGTGATATCATTGGTGTAAAAGGTTATGTGTTTAAAACCAAGACAGGAGAAACTTCTATTCATGTGAAGGAACTTTCAATTCTTGCAAAAGCATTGAAACCGCTTCCAATAGTCAAGGAGGCAGAAGGACAGACTTTTGATGCAGTTACCGATCCTGAATTTAAATATCGCCAGCGTTATGCTGATCTGATAATTAATCCTGAACTAAAAGAAGTATTTACTAAAAGAACAAAATTAATAAACGCCATTCGTGAATTTTTAAATGAACGTGGCGCTTTGGAAGTTGATACTCCGGTTTTACAAAGTATACCCGGTGGCGCTGCAGCCAGACCATTTAAAACACATCATAATGCATTAGATATTCCAATGTATCTGCGTATCGCCAATGAACTTTATTTAAAGAGATTGATCGTTGGCGGATTTGACTGGGTGTATGAATTCAGTCGCAACTTTCGGAATGAAGGAATGGATAGAACGCATAATCCGGAGTTTACCGTGCTGGAATTTTATGTGGCTTATAAAGATTATATCTGGATGATGGAAATAACGGAGCAGTTACTTGAAAAAGCAGCAATTGCTGTAAATGGAACTACAAAATCCGTTGTGGACGGAAAAGAAATTGATTTCAAAGCTCCGTATAGAAGAGTGACGATGACAGATGCTATTAAAGAGCATACAAGTTTTGATATTAGCAATATGAGTGAAGACCATTTACGCAGTGTTTGTAAACAATTACATGTTCATGTTGATAAAACAATGGGTAAAGGAAAGTTGATCGATGAAATATTCAGCGAGAAATGTGAAAAGCATTTTGTGCAACCAACTTTCATTATCGATTATCCTAAAGAAATGAGTCCACTTACAAAAAAGCACCGGAGCAAAGAAGGGTTTGTAGAACGATTTGAACTGATGGTAAACGGGAAAGAAATTGCGAATGCATATAGTGAATTGAATGATCCTATCGATCAGCGTGACCGTTTTGAAGAACAAACCAAACTGATGGAACGTGGTGATCACGAAGCAATGTATATCGATCATGATTTTTTACGAGCATTGGAATATGGAATGCCACCAACCGCTGGTATTGGTTTCGGAATAGATCGTATTTGTATGTTATTATTAAATCAGCCTTCTATCCAGGATGTACTTTTATTCCCAATGATGCGACCGGAAAAGAAAGATGATGAGTAAATGCACAGTTTATCCAGATAATTTTTTGTCATTGATTTTTTTAAAATTATTTTTTGTAGCTTTCTGATGCAACCAAAGCCAAGGCTCATCACTATACACATGAGAAAGACAACCCGGTAATTTTTCTGCCGGGTTTTTAATCGACATACAAATCCCTGTACAGGTTGGCGCCAGGTACTACATTGTAATGAGACAAGTCTGTAATACCCTCTTTCAGCAACACGTCTTCATCTATAAAGCAATTGCCAGTACAATCTGCTGATGGCTTATTTAAAATATAGAATGCAGCATCAGCAAGTATATCTGGTGTACGACTCATTTTAACCAATGCTTCGCCACCTAATAAATTTCTTACAGCAGCCGTATCAATCGTTGTTCTCGGCCAGAGGGCATTTGATGCAATCCGATATTGTTTTAATTCTGCAGCCCATCCAATTGCCATCATGCTCATACTATATTTTGTTATGGTATAAGCAACATGTCCAGCGAACCATTTAGGGTTTAGATTTATTGGCGGTGATAACGTAATTATATGTGCATTAGAAGATCTTTTTAAATGAGGTATACAAGCCTTTGTAACAAAAAAAGTTCCTCTTATATTAATATCATGCATCAGATCAAAACGTTTTGGTTCTGTTTGTTCAGTAGGTGTAAGTGATATTGCAGAAGCATTATTGATAACAATATCAATACCGCCGAATTGAGCAACTGCTTTATCGATCGCAACTTGTATTTGATCTTCAAAACGAATATCACATTGAACCGGTAATGCTTTGCCACCGGCCTTTTCTATCTCTTCAGCAGCTGAAAAAATTGTACCGCCCAATTTTGGATTCTCTTCAACAGATTTTGCTGCGATTACTACGTTCGCACCATTTTTAGCAAGTCGTAAAGCAATAGCTTTACCTATACCACGACTGGCACCGGTAATAAAAGCTGTTTTATTATTTAATGACATATCAATGATTTAAGCAATGAAGATAAGTAAACGAGTTTCAAATCGAGTTTGAACCCCACGTAAATCTACGAGCCCGACAGTAAAAAAGACAGTAAAAAAAAGGAGCAGTTTTGCTCTTTTGCAATCCCTTAACGGACATTATGTTTGTACCAGAAGTTGATTGGTAAGGTTACTGCATCCAATATCCAATGTCCAAAACCGTCCAGAAGTTCTTAATCCATAATCCTGATAAACCAAAGTAAAATCCGTATCAATCAACTTTCTTCTTGTTCTTATTTATATGAAAATTCAGGGACCCGTTTTAATCCAGGGCCTGATGAAAAACCAAAATCGAAATCCCGTATCCGTGAAATGCTTTAAGGTTAATTGAGCTTGAAAAAAAACTATCCTCCGCCTCCAAGACGGAGGATTTTTTATTTAATGTTCTGGCAAGAGCGGCTTTGTTTCCATAATTGAATCTATCTCTTTGATGATCGCCTCGTCAAGTTTCGGGTATAATTCAAGTGCTGTAAGATTTTGTTCCAGCTGTTCTTTTTTTGTTGCTCCTAAAATTGCTGTAGTTACATTTGGATTTGCAATACACCAGGCAATCGATAATGTTGCAAGATTAGTTCCCAGTTTATCAGATACACCTTTCAATTTTTTCACCTTTTCAATTTTCTCTTTTACTACCGCTTTTTCTTTCAACCATTCAAATCCGGGAATGGCCATCCTTGAATCTTCCGGGATGCCGTTATTGTATTTTCCTGTGAGTAACCCGCTGGCAAGCGGACTCCATATTGTTGTTCCCATTCCAATGTCCCGGAAAATTTTCAGGTAATCATTTTCCATTTTTTGGCGGTGAAATAAATTATACTCCGGTTGCTCAACTGAAGGGCCGATCAAATGATACCTTTCTGCTATCATGTGTGCTTCCATAATTTCCTGTGCGCTCCATTCGCTGGTTCCCCAGTATAAAATTTTTCCTTGCTGAATAAGAATGTTCATCGTCCATACCACTTCTTCCATTGGTACAGTTTTATCTGGCCGATGGCAGAAATAAAGATCGAGGTAATCTAATTGCATTCTTTGCAAAGCTTCATGACAAGCTTCTGCAAGGTGTTTTCTGCTTAGCCCCTTTTGTGTTGGTTTATTATCAGGGCCATGCCAGCCCCAAAATGCTTTACTGCTAACAATATACGATGTACGATCCCATTTTTTATTTTTCAAAACCCGGCCCATAATTTTTTCACTTTCGCCACGACTATACACTTCAGCATTGTCAAAAAAATTTACGCCATTATCATAAGCAATGCTCATTAGTTCGTCGGCTTTACTATCATCGAGCTGCTTATGAAATGTGACCCAACTGCCATAAGAAAGTGCGCTAAGCTGTAAGCCTGTTTTGCCCATTCGCCTGTATTCCATACAAAATGTTTGAGGTTCGAAGTTCGATGTTTGATGTTGAGTGAAAAAATTATTGAGGCGTGTTCCCTTCCTTTATATCGAAGGGACCAATGGGATATTTGAACTGAATTATTCTAAGATCCTGGGTAGCTTCAAGTCCCTGTGTGCCGGTAAGGTGTTTATCTTTTCCATCGAGTCTTGCAGGTTTGTCAGTATAAAATTTTTGTGAATTCTGATCCCACCAAAGCTCGGGAGTACGCAATGTGTCGCCATCATTGTTGATCACAGTTACGCTATCACGAAGAAAAACTTTATTGAGGTTATCGTAATAGATGCCATATTTAGCCGTCAGCCAACTTTCCACTCTTACGCTATCATCATAAAAATCTACATGCAATGTATTGGGAAATTCTGTGAAGATAGTGTCGCGTTGATAACGATACATCAAGGGTGCTGTAAGCTTAGCCTTCATTTGCCCACCCTGGCTGAGGTAACTTTCAATAGTTTTTGCTTCTTCTCTTAATTCGGCTTTTTTTGTCCAGTTTTCAATCTCTCCCGGATCATTTTCGCAGGATGAAAAAATAACAGAACACAAAATGCAAATTACAACCAATGCAGAATAGCGAGAAAGAAGTGCAAGAGTGCGACCCTTCCACTTCGACAAGCTCAGTGTCCGGATAAACTGCAACGCATTTGATGAATAAAGAATAGAAAGATGAACGGAGCGTCGCAACGAAAGCTTAATATAGTTGCCAAAGCTGGTCACATAAAAAAAATAAATGTTTCTAGGAAAGTTCTACTCGTATTTATGTTTGACAAACCAAAGATCGCTCAAAGTAAATCCAAAAGAAATCCTGAATTGATTTTCATTGATCGGGTTATCGTTATTACCTCTTTTTACATACTCAGCCGAAATATTGACAATGGAATATTGCGAACGGAATCTACGGGATGCATCTTTAAGATTTGCGATCGGTAAGCTGATCCCTCCGGTTATACCCCACACCGGCAATTTTTGATTATTTATATAAATGTAATCGTCGCCGAAAAACATACCCACTCTGTACGCCAACAAACTTTTATAAGTATCTTTTAACCGCGGTCTGAGCTGTCCGCCAATCCTCAATTGCCAGTTAGTTTTTACTGCATCTGGTTGTCCATTGAAACGATACTTATCCCAATCAGTACCTAACAGATCGACTCCAAAAAGCCACCCGGTTTTTTTAACATCGGGTAATTGCTCAACAATAAAACCGGCACCGAGACTTGCAGGATAATCTAATTTTCCTTTGACATCATTTTGTTCGTATACGCTATCAGCCCGATGTATACTGCCATCGGTGGCGTCAAAAGCAAAAGTTTCCCTGATAATGTCACTGTGAGTATCCAACTTGTGTTGAATATTTCCAAAAGCACCCAATTGTATATATCTTAATTTGTCAGCACTGAGATCAATTCGATATTGCATTCCTGCATTAAAAAAGATACCACCGTAATTGGCTTTGGTCTGATAATTAGAAGAACTGTAATCAACAGTATCGTTATTAAATATTCTGCGGGTGCTATAATCTTTTTTGCCAAATAAATAACCTGCATTTACTCCAAAACTAAAATTCCTGATAGCGAAGCCTGTTCCTGTATTAAAAAGATATGAACCACCATCGCCCCTGAATTGAGTTCTAACACTGTCGATCGATTGTCCTGTAATGGGGTCGTATACCCTTTCGTCCTTGTCGATCTTATAGCCCATAGTAGTAAGTGGTCGTAAACCAAATACTAATCCCCAATTTTTTTTGATCGGAACACCAATTTGCAAATAAGAGAAATAGGCGTTTGATGAAGTAAAGCTTTCAGGGTTATTAGCTTCGTGTAAAGCGTGGCTGGTAAGATTAATTCCTACATCAAGCAACATTCTTCCATACTGCAGCTTTTTCGTGCTGGCTTCTTTGATCGCAAAAAAACGTGAATAAGATGCAGGATTTGAAAAATTTATCGATGGATAATATTTACCTATTCGCGGATCTGAAACCCCATCGACTCGCGGATCAGAATAAGCCGCACTGATACCGCCCATGCCGCGATTAAAAATATTTGTCGCCGGATGAAGGTCACCGAGACCATACCGAGAATAAGGTGAATTGTCCTGGGCATTAATAAAACCGTTAGCTATTAGCTGCAGGCTGCAGGCCACTAGTAAGTATTTAAAAAATCTGGATGACAGTTTAAAACCGAATAATTTTCTTTGAAGATTCGACATTGAACATTGAGCATTTAGTCCCGGAAAAATCCCCTTAACTCCCTGTTTATCTTACTGGTTATTGACTTCGCTAATGGCATAAAGCCCTTTGAAGATCAGTTCGGGGTCTGCAAATATCTGGTTTTTAAGATGGGGAGCCAAATAGACTAAATCACCCCCGGTTAAATGGACGTTAAAGTTCCCATATTTTTCTTTATATGTATCAACGAATCCATCAATTTCTTTTGCCATTCCCAGCACTACTCCGCTTAAAATATTGCTGACCGTATCGTATCCAATCAATGGCACATTGGCATCGGGTTTTACAACTGGAAGTTTTGCTGTGAATTGATTCAATGATCTCATCCGCATTTCCATACCCGGAGAAATTCCACCACCTAAGAATTCATGATCTGTATTAATAAAATTATAAGTGATGCAACTTCCCATTCCAATTACCAGGTTATGTTGCTTTGGAAAAAAATAAACTGCGGCAGCCGCCAATGCAAGGCGATCAGCTCCAATAGTTTCTGGTTTTCCAACTGGAGTAGTAAAAGGAAGTTTTGAAAGGTGATTGAGCTTGTGAAATTTTGTTTTCTCTTCAAGCAATGTTTCAATTTCAGGATTATGATTGATAACAGATGAAAGAATTGTTTTTTGCGAATCGAATTTATTTAGGAGTGATTCGATCATTGCGATCCCGTCATTTTCAATAACAATAACTTCAGTAAGTTTTGCATTTTGGAAAAAAGCAGCTTTTAATCTTGTGTTACCAAAGTCGAAGCAGAGTGTGTTCATTAGTCTTTGTGGTTACATTACAATTCAAATTGGAACCCCGATAAATTCTTAAAATGACCGTTGTGTTTTATTTTTTCCTTTAATCCTTCCATTTCCGCAACCATGGGCAATACTTTGGTTAAATGACGCTTTATGTATTCCTGCCGCTGCAACTCATCTAACAAGCCGAGCAGTTCATATTCTTCCTGCAAGGTAAGCCCAACATGATGCGCCACTTCATAAGTGTTCAATTCTTCGTCAGGTTTTTTAAAATCTTTTGATACGTTAAGTAGCTTGTGCAGCTCACGAATCCCTTTCAACACTCTTCGCATCAACTCAATATCGCCTTGTTCTTTATTGTCCGGGTAATTGACAATAGCGCCGCTATAAAGTTTATCAGGAACTTCTTTGATCAATTCCAGCATTCTAAAAACTTTTTCCCCTTTTGTTTTGATATCCATTTCGCCATTATCATACATTTTGCTAAGCTCAGTAACATTTACCAGTGTGCCATTCTCCTGCAATTTGTTATTAACAACAGCTGGAATGCCGAATGGCTTTTTATTCTCGTGACATTCTTTAACAAGCTGCTTATATCTTGGTTCAAAAATGTGAAGGTTTACATTCTCACCGGGATATACCACAATGCCAAGAGGAAATATGGGAATGAAGTTGGTCATATAATTTTCAGGATTGTAAAATTATAGATTATTAAGAAAGTCTGCTTACTGTTTTTTACTCCAAAGGTCATCCAACTTCTTATACTTCAAAAAAGTATAGCGGGCATTTATTCTTGCGCAATGATAACCCGCCGCACCATCAAGAAATCCGAGCTTAAAAAAATAATTCTTTAGAAAAGAAAAAATGGCAGAAAAAAACATTTTTAACGACCCGGATCTTTTTTGTTGCTTAAAATATTTTTCCGCATTTAGCTCTGCATAATTTTCCATTTTGCTTTCATAATCAGAAAAGTTAGACGCGGTTCTATGCAGCACATAACCTGGAACAGAAATTACTTTTACATCTTTGGGTAATAGTAAAGACTCGTGTACCTCAGCATCATTCCATTTTATTTTCATTCGGTTGAAAAGACGAATATGTTTATCATTTCCCCATTCACCAAAACGGAGCCATTTATTCCCTAAAAAATTTTTGAATTTGAATTCAAATACTTTCTTCTCATCAGTTAGCTCTTCTTTCAATAAACTTCCTTTCAGTTCTTCGTCTATGGCTTCATCTGCATCCAGGCTAAGTATCCACTCATATTTTGCCAATGCATTGGCTTTATTTTTTGTTTTGCCAAAACCTTCCCAATTGCCTTCAACTAATCTTGCATTGTTTTGTTTCACTATATCTTTTGTTCCATCAGTGCTGCCATTATCATAAATCAGGATATCATCGGTTAGACCGGAAAAACTTTTGATGGTTTCGCCAATAACCTTTGCGCCATTTTTACAAACAATAACAACCGAAAGCCTTTGCATGCTGCAAAATAAAATTATTAAACTCATTCATTTGTCTTTATTATAAAGAGTATTTTTGGTCATCCCGGAATGATGACTGACCTATTATCAAAATTGCAACAGGGCGATGCAAAAGCATTGGCAAGAACTATTTCATTTGTAGAAAATGAAGTGAATGGTTATGAAGAATTATTGCGATCATTGCCTCATAGCCTGAATAAACCGGTTATCGGAATTACCGGCCCACCGGGCGCCGGCAAGAGTACATTGGTTGATTCGTTGATCGGTTTATTGGCAAAAAATGGGAAAAAAATAGGAGTGCTTTGTGTTGATCCATCATCGCCATTTAATCTTGGTTCTTTACTTGGCGACCGGATAAGAATGAGTAAATGGTATGACAATCCAAATGTATTTATCCGATCATTGGCAACAAGAGGTTCATTAGGTGGCTTGCATCCGAAGATCATTGAAATAACAGAACTGATGAAAGCTGCAGCTTTTGATTTTATCATTGTAGAAACTGTAGGCGTAGGTCAAAGCGAAGTTGAAATTGCCGGTCTCGCAGATATTACTGTTGTTGTGGTTGTACCTGAAGCAGGTGATGAAGTACAAACGATGAAAGCAGGCTTGATGGAGATCGCCGATATATTTGTTGTAAACAAATCTGACCGTCCCGATGCTGATCAATTTGTAAAAAATCTGCGACTGATGCTGGCGCCTGCATTTCATAACCGATACGATGAGGTGCCGATAATAAAAACGGTAGCTTCACAAAATGAAGGTGTGAGTGATCTGCTGAAAGAAATAGATCATTTATTAAAACATCATCATTCAAAAGAAAAGAAATACTGGTTGCTGGCAGAAAGAGCTTACCAGCTTATTCAACGAAAGAAGATGAATGGTATTGATAAAGAAAAACTGAAAGAAGAGATCAAAGAGCTTTCGGACAAAAATTCATTTCAACTGTATTCATTTGTAAAAAAACATATGTAGCATGGAGATTATTCCCAATGAAAATTTACCAAAGATGGCTGAATGTGAGCCAGCAATTATAAAAGTACAACCCGGAAAAGTGTATTCATGGTGTACTTGTGGTTTGAGTGCCACCCAGCCATTTTGCGATACTGCACACAGAAATATTCAAGATGAACCTTATCGAAGCATCAAAGTGATGTTTGATAAAGAAGAGGAGGTTTATTTCTGTCAATGTAAAAAAACAAAAACACCCCCGTTTTGTGATGATACTCATTTGACATTAAAAAAGTAAGCGATTAAGCGCTTTCAAGCTTTTTTTCATTTTCATCGCCACTTTTATATTGTTCATCGAAAGAATTATCTGACTCATTCATCGCAGGATACTTTTGACTCGTAAAATTTATCAGTTATGAAAAAAGTATCTATAATACTCGGTTTCACTTTTCTAATTATTTTCTTAAGCGGGTGCCTTACCACTCTCCACCCCATTTTTACTGAAAAAGACCTGGCTTATGATCCAAAACTTATTGGTACATGGAACACAGAAAACCAGGGGAATAAAGGCAAGGTGGTAATCAGTAATCTTGCAACAGAAAATTTCGTAGAACTTCCGGGAAATATTTCCACTATCAAACAGAAGGGATATTTTATCAGCTACCAGAATGGACCTGGTGAAACTTCAAAACGTTACATCGCATTTCTTGCACGGATCGGCAAACATCTATATTTTGATTATTTCCCTGCTGATAAAAAAGAAGATCGGAAGATCGATGAATTCTTCGGGGCTCATTTGGTAAAAATGCATACATCTTATCGTGTCGAAATTTTAAATGATGGAAGTTTTGAATTAAGCCAATTAGATGGATCGTATGTAAAAAGCCTGATCGATGAAAAAAAGATACGCATCAGTCATGAAACAGATGCTGATGACAATATAACAATAACAGCTTCTACTAAAGAGCTTCAGCAATATCTTCTCAAATATGGCGATGAGCCTTCGGCATACAGAAGCGAAAAAACAACTTTTAAAAAATAACTACTATATCTAACCATAAATTTTTAGAAAATGAAAAAGATACTCTTCATCATTTCGATCGTAATACTGGTTACAACTTCTTCGTGTGTTACTTCTTTACAACCACTCGTCACCTATAACACAGCAATCGCTGATAACCGGCTTGAGGGGACATGGGAACAAGATGGAGAGGAATATACAGTTCAGAAAGTCTTCAATAGCGATTTTTATAAGAAGAACAAAAAAGATCTTGAAAAGAGTCGTAAGGAAAATAATGGTCAATTGTCGGAAAAAGATAAAAAAGATTCTGCTCTTTTTTCCAAATCCTATATGATAAAGTATACCAAAAATGGAATACAATATGTGATGTTTGGAAGCATGATCAAACTGAACGGTCGTTTATTTATGAACTTCACGCCTGTCGATATGACAAGTACAGATAGTACCAATAATGAAGCAGAAATTGATCTCGATAACCGAATCAACTCTTATACAATTGCCCAAGTCCATTTCAACAATACGAATATCCTGCAATTTGATTTTATTGATGGAGTTTATCTGCATGACCAGATAAAAGCAGGTCGGATGAAAATAAAAAATGAAACCGATGAACTCTATAACACTTTCCTGATCACAGCCTCCACCACAGAATTGCAGCAGTTTCTTGAAAAATATGGTAATGATAGCCGTTTCTTTAACAAAGAAAATTCTGTTACCTTAAGCCGTAAAAGCTGAACGAATGAAGAAAAAGTATTGGGAACTCGATCATCCTATACTGAGAATTATTCAGCACCTGGCATTCTGGGTGCTTTCATTCCTTGTATTTCTCAATTTATTTAAAACAGGTTCAAAACCGGAGAAAATTGACTATGTATATACTTTTTTATTCCAGTTGAGCTTATTACCTGCCGTTTACCTGAATCTTAAATTGCTTTTGCCAAAATTGGGAAACAGGAAAACGATCTTACTCTACATAATTTCACTTGCTGCAGTAATCATACTTTTCGCATGGATCAATTATAGTTTTTTTGATAACTGGTCAGCTAAGGTTTTTCCAGATTATTTTTTCATCTCGTATTTCACTTTTAAAGAAGTAATACTTTTCTTTTCTGTTTATGTCGTTATCACAACTTTGCTTAAGCTTTCCAAATCATGGTTCTTTGTTAGTCAATTGCAAAAAGAATTACTGGAAAAAGAAAAACAAAAAGCTGAGGTGGAGCTAAAAGCTCTCAAAGCACAGATCAACCCCCATTTCTTTTTCAATACATTGAACAGCATTTATTCAATGGCGCTGGATAAGGATGATCGTCTGCCAAACACAGTTTTGCAATTGTCAGATTTGATGCGTTATTTTCTTTATAAGTCCAAAGACAATTTTATTCCATTAGAAAAAGAGCTGACTGTTGTGAATGATTATATTGCTCTGCAAAAGCTGCGTTCGGGTGCACAATTAGATATTGAAACCAAAATGTCCGGCGAAATAGGTGACCAGCAAATTGCGCCATTGTTGCTGATCACTTTTCTTGAAAACGCTTTTAAGCATGGAGTAAAAGGAAGTTCAGAAAATACATTTATCCGGCTTGATATAATAGTGGAGAAAAATAAACTGAATTTTACGGTAGAAAATAATAAAGGCTTTATTGATGAAGTAAATACAGATGATCATAATGGACTGGGACTTGAAAATGTAAAACGTCAATTAGAGCTATTGTATCCCGGCAAACATTTACTGAATATAAGAGATCTACCAGATCGCTTTTCTGTTGCATTACAATTAAGTTTATGAATCGTCATAAGTGCATAATAATTGAAGATGAACCCCTGGCGCAAAATGTTCTCAAAAAATATATTGGAGAACATCCGGCATTGGAGCTTGTAGCTGTTTGTAATGATGCATTAGAGGCACAAGGTGTTCTGACTGGTGAAAACATTCATTTACTTTTTTTGGATATTAATCTACCTAAATTATCAGGTATAAATTTTATTAAAACAATGACCCGTTCTCCATTGATAATTTTTACGACGGCCTATCCCGAATTCGCTGTTGAAGGTTTTGAATTAAATGCTGTTGATTATTTATTAAAACCTTTTTCTTTTGAACGTTTTTTAAAAGCCGTAAACAAAGCACTTGAAAAACTTAATGCTTCATCAACTCAAAATAGTAGTGGAAATGAGGTCCCATTTATTTTTCTCAAAGCTGATAAAAAAATTCACCGGGTTGAACTAGAGACCATTCATTATATCGAAGCGATCGGTGATTATATGAAAGTGGTTACAGACTCTGGACACCTGATCGTGAACGAAACAATGAAAAAACTGCAGGAAGAGCTACCGGCAAGATCATTTATGAGAGTACATAAAAGCTTTATCATATCCCGAAATAAGATAAGATACATTGAAGGAAATTATATCCAGGTAGAGGACAAAAGCATTCCCATCGGAGCTACTTACCGAAATGAAGTCCTTACCAGTATTGATAAAAAAAACTGATCCATTATTCATCCCAATCACATCCGATCGGTGCGCCGGGTGGGATCTCTTTATGAATTGTTGGCTTTGCTTTTTCCGGCTCTTTCATTCTTTCTAATGCAAGTAATAAATGTCCTTTATATGTTGCGTCGATAATTGTTTTCAATTTAGCATCAATAAAAGTTTTTAGATTTTTCAATGTCGTTTGTAACACCGATTTTACAGCAAAAGAATTATTATCATTAATGCTTGCCGCAAGCAAATAAGTTAACAACACTTCTTCAGTTTGCATTTGTATTAATCCATCTATGCCTGTCAATCTCGACGCTTTCCATGTTTTAGAAATAAGCAGGTTGATCATTTCAGAAACACCTAAACCTTTATTCATTGCTTCATATTGAACCATCCTGTTCAATCGTTCCGCATTAAATAAAAATGATAGAGGAAGGTCTGCAGCTGTTTCCGCAGGAGATAAAACATCAAATGCAAGCCCTGTTCTTTTTCTAAAGAGTTCTCTTGAAAACCCATACCCTGCTGGTAGCGGAGGAATTAGTTGCGCAATGCGATCTGGTAGTCTTAAAAACTTCGGATCAATGCAATCAATGATCGAATTTAATGCAGCTACTTGTTCCTGTTTTGATAAGGACTTAGTTATTATTTGCCCGTCGCCCCGCAATGAGTAATTATAGAACATTCCACCAACAACTTTTGTTGCTGCTTCTACCTGGTAACGATGATAAAAATAAACCGGCACTAATATATCTTCCAGCATCGCCATCGGCATGCCAAGTCTTATATTTTTTTCTCCAAAATCAGATAAGGCTTTGCTGCGGACCTTCATTACGTTTTTTAATTCGGTCACTGCGTCATTTCCATTATCCCAAAGATGCGCCTGCGGATGAAGGCCACCGGGTGCACGGGCATCACGATCTGAAATAAATTGCAATCCTTTTTTTTCCGCATCAGATAAAATCTTATTTAATGCTGTTGATTCATTTGTTCCTGAAGGAAAATCATCATAACCGAAAGTAATCGCCACTTTATCCCATTCACCAATTTTATTATCATACGCATTGCTAAGATCAATTTCGCCGGCTGCATTTAAACTTACTGTTGGATGTGGATAATCCATTACACTTGCCCGATCACTTACACTTGCAGCATAATTGTGCATCAATCCAAGTGTGTGACCAACTTCATGTGCAGATAATTGTTTTAATCTTTCCAATGCCATCTTCAGCATTTTATTATCGGCAGGCATTCCGTTTTCAAATGGTGCTAATAAGCCAGTTGCAATTAAATAATCTTGTCTTACCCGCAATGAGCCAAGCGTTACTTGCCCCTTTATTATTTCACCTGTCCGTGGATCAATAACAGATGCGCCATAGCTCCAGCCCCTTGTACTGCGATGTACCCAGTTAATTATATTATAACGTATATCCATCGGGTCTGCATCTTCGGGTAAAATTTTTACCTGGAAAGCATTGATATAGCCTGCCGCTTCAAATGCCTGGTTCCACCAGCTTGCACCTTCAAGCAATGCACTGCGAATAGGTTCCGGTGTTCCATTATCGAGATAATATATAATTGGCTTTACTGCTTCACTTTTTGCTGCAGATGGGTCTTTTTTCTTCAGCCGATGCCGCATGATATAAAATTTCCCTATCGGTTCTGTAACCGGTGTGCTATAATCATAATAAGAAACAGGAATAAAACTGCTTCGCGGATCAAACACTCTTGGTTTGTAATCATTGTCCGGCAACTGAACAAAAGAATGATGCATTCGCAATGTGATAGCTTCAGGAGAAGGTGTTACTGAGTTAACAAAATTGCCTGTGACGCCATCATTATTTACAAAAGTTATTGTTGTTTCAAAATCTGTGTTCAGTGGAAAATTTTTTGTGCGTGGTAAATAAATTGCCGAGCGACTTTTATCCAAACTATAATTTCCCTGTTGGCTACTTTTTATGCGATTGGCAACCTGCATCGCATCCCGTAATAAAAAATCTGTTGCATCAACCAGGTAATGATTATTACTTTCTGCTTCAACTGCAAATCCCCAAAGTGTTGATTGCGCAAAAGATTGTTCAACGGCTCTTTTTTCTGCTGCATCTTTTGTTATAGCACGGTAATCATAATTTGGTTGGATCATTAATATTTTTCTACCCGTCTTTGAAAACCTTACTATACGTCCACCACCGGATAGTCCCCGATCAAGCCCAATATCATTTGAACCTAACCCTGCCGGTAAAGAGACGGTATAAAGAATTTCTGTATCAAGTGTATCTACTTCAAGCCATATTTTACCAGTGTTTTCATCCCAATAGAAGTTAAAAAAGCCTTCAAACTTTTTCAGGTCTTTTGTTTTTTCTTCAATAGTTGAAAGCTTTTGTGTTGAAGCAAAAAGAGGAACAAATAATAAGAATAAAATAATTTTTCGCATAGCAGTTAATTTACGGTTTGAAGGTATGATATAAAGCATTTTGGACTGTAATAAATACGATTTGACCTCTGCAATGATAAGGATTATCAACCTTATATAATCGGCTCAAAAAATCGTAATAGTTCCTTTTAATCATGGGAGCTGCGACGTATTTTTATGGCTAACTGAAACTACAGGAGAAATCATATCCAATGAAACCAGTGAACCGCTTTTTGTGGGGGCCTTTACTATTAACTACTTCTATCAGATCGTGGTTTCTTATTCTTCTTTTGTTTTCACGTGCATTTGGGTTCTCACAAACAACAAATATCAGTGGCATCATAAATACTTATCACAGTGTTTTAGGTGTTGATGCAACAAAAAATGCTGTAAAGCTTGATAATGTTTCAGGCCTTGCATACGGCAATACCGTTTTAATTATTCAAATGAAAGGAGCAACGATAAACACAACAGCTTCAAGTTCTTCTTTTGGCGATGTTTCTTCTTTAAACTATGCAGGCAATTATGAAGTAGCAACTATTTGTTCCGTAAGCAACGATTCTGTTTATTTTTTTAATACGATTTTAAATAGCTATGATGTAGCCTATAAAGTACAGTTAGTAAAATTTGGTGAATACTATTCTGCCAATGTAACTGATACCGTAAAGGCACGATCGTGGAACAGCACAACGGGCAAAGGTGGTGTGCTTGCCATAAAAATAGAAGAGGACCTGACATTGAATGCACCTTTGTTTGCTGATTCAACAGGATACAAAGGCGGCGCTTTTTATTTGCACAACGGCACCTGCGGCTTTTTTGATCCTATCGGCAATGCATTTGCTTATGATGCCACATCAACAGACGAATTTAATGGTGCTTACAAAGGAGAAGGTATAGCAGATGTTCCATCCAATCTTGATGGAGGAAGAGGTGCCCCTGCAAACGGAGGTGGTGGTGGAAATAATCATAACAATGGTGGTGGTGGTGGGGCTAATTTATCTTCAGGTGGAAATGGCGGAGGTAATTTTAGCACCGGTCCATTTGGTTGTACTGGTAATTACCAGGGGCGTGGAGGGAAACCATTAAGTACATCGGGTAATACTAAAATATTTGCAGGCGGCGGCGGCGGCGCCGGTCACGCCAACAGCACTACTCAACCTTATGCAGCCGGTAATGGCGGGGGAATAATAATTGTTATTGCAAAAAATATTATTGGCAATGGATATAAAATTTCTGCAAATGGCCAAAATGGAAGATCCACTTCTTATGATGGTGCATCTGGCGGCGGTGCAGGCGGCACTATTATAATGAATGTTATAAATAGTTATTCCGGAATATTGACCGTACAGGCAAATGGTGGTAATGGAGGCAATGAAGATGACGATAACAGTGCAGGCAGATGTTATGGTGCAGGAGGAGGTGGTAGCGGTGGTGTTATTTATTTTAACGGATCATTGCCAGCAATTGCAAGTACTGTTTCTGCCGGTACTGCCGGTATTAATATTGATGCAAATAGCTGCGGAACCCCAGTACCAGCGATAAATGGAACAGACGGATCAAAAATTTTTAATTACTCATATCAAACATCGGTTACTCCTTCTGCCAGTTGTACGGTTGCTTTACCAATAAGAATTATCTATTTCAATGCGGTACTTACTACTGATAAGAAAGTAAGATCTGAATGGGACATTGTTAATCCCGAAGAAGCCATGTCATTTACGATCGAAAAAATAAACTCATTTAATAATTGGATTGAATTATCAACAGTTAATTCGGAAACAAATCTTCATCACTATGAAATTTTTGACAACAGCCCTGCAATAGGAAATAATATTTATCGCCTCCGGATCAATGGAAAAAATGGAAGCGTTAGTTATTCAACCCAAAAAAGGGTGATCGTTAAATTTGACAATGGATTTTCAGTTTATCCTAACCCAGCTAAAAATAAGATCACTATCAATGGAAAATTGAGTCCTGGCACAGCTATAAAACTTACTGATATCAATGGCAGAGTAATAAAAGAAACAATTACTAACGCAAGTTTGTCTTCTCTTGAAATTGTATTGCCACAGCTATCACCAGGAATTTATTTACTTAATGTTGATAATTATATTGAGAAAATTATGATCCTTTATTAATTTTAAAAAAAACGAACCATGAAAAGGAAAATCTTCTTCCCCATCTTATTATTTGTATTTCCCTTTATTATTACTGCACAATCCACAGCAAAAGAATGGTACAATAAAGGAATTGAGTTAAAGGGTAAACAGGATTACGAAGGAGCGTTAGCCGCCTTTAAAAATGCTATTTCAAAAAAAGCAGATTACAATGAAGCTTATTACCAGGCGGGTTGGTGCTGCAATGAATTAGAAAAATATGAAGACGCAGTAGATCTATTGAAGAAATATAAGCCATCGGGTGATGCGGATAAAAAAAATAAATACAATGAACTTGGCTTATCATATTATAAGCTTCAAAAAGCTACTGAAGCAATTATAGAATATAAAAATACGCTCGATTTATCTCCAAAGAATGGTATGGCCTTAAGGGGAATGGGAAACGTGTATTATGAAATAATAGAAGATCATGATAACGCTATAGAGTATTTTGAAAAAGCCGTTGAAGCAGATGAAGAAGATTCAAGACCTATTTATTATAAGCTTGGCTGGCTTTATAATGATAAAGAAAGATATGATGACGCAATAAAAATTTTGGTAAAGGCTATTGAGTATGACAGTGAAGATTCCGGTTACCGCGAAGAACTTGGATACGCTTATTATCAGAAAGAAGAATATGAATTTGCTCTTACACAACTAAACAAGGCAATTAGTTTGGACAATGGTTCAAAACTTGGATATTATTATAAAGGTCTTTGCTTTATAGCCACAAATAGAAAAGGCGAAGCAATGAGCATATATTATAAACTTAAAGAATTAGATGGTGATAGCGCTGTGGAGCTGATGGACAAAATAAATAAAATGAAATAAGGCATCGAACTTCTAATCAGTGTGATTACTTTTTCTCCAGCGATAAAAAACATAACCCGCGATAAGAAAAGGCGCCGAACCGAGATAGATAATTCCGGCATTTAATCCCTTGGCAGGTTTTTCGCCAAGCTGCTGAGCTGTCTTTGTACAAATGGAACATTGGGCAGAAGAGCTAATAACAATGATAAGTGAAGAAAAAATAATGATTGATAATATCAGCACACACTTTTTCATCCTGTTAATTTCAATACAAAGATAAAACTTAAACTGCTTCCGCACCAATTCGTTTGCTTTGTTTCTTTCTCTCATCTTCATCCAGGATCACTTTCCGCATACGTATAAAATTCGGCGTTACTTCAATACACTCATCTTGCTGGATATATTCCATACATTCTTCCAACGTCATTAAAGTTTTAGGAGCGATCCTTGTCGCATCATCACTTCCACTGGCACGGTGATTGGTAAGCTTCTTTCCTTCCGTAACATTCACTACCAGGTCGCCGGGCTTAATATTCTCTGCAACTATCTGCCCTGCATAAACCTCTTCTCCTGGGTCAACAAAAAATGTTCCTCTATCCTGTAATTTATCGATAGAATAACCAGTAGTTCTGTCCTGGATTTTTGAAAGCAGCACACCATTATTTCTACCGGGTATCGAACCTTTCCATGGCTTATATTCAGTAAAACGATGAGCCATTACTGCCTCACCTGCTGTATTCGTAAGCATTTGCGAACGCAAACCGATCAATCCCCTTGATGGAATTTCAAATTCAAGATGTTGTATTGCACCTTTTGTTTCCATCACATGCATTTCGCCCTTACGTCTTGTCACAAGGTCAATTACTTTACTGGCATATTCCTGCGGCACATCTACCACCAGGTTTTCATACGGTTCGCATTTGGTTCCATTGATTAATTTTACCAACACTTGCGGTTGTCCAACAGTTAATTCATATCCTTCGCGGCGCATGGTTTCAACTAATATTCCCAAATGCAAAATACCACGGCCATACACATTAAAGCTATCACCACTATTAGTATCCTCTACTTTCAACGCAAGATTCTTCTCAGTTTCTTTCATCAACCTGTCACGTAAGTGGCGGCTGGTAACAAACTTTCCGTCCTTACCATAAAAAGGAGAATTGTTGATGCTGAAAAGCATACTCATCGTTGGTTCATCCACACTTATTACCGGCAATGCTTCAGGGTTTTCTGAATCTGCAATTGTATCTCCAATATTAAAATCTTCGATTCCTACAACTGCACACAGATCTCCGGCAATTACTTCACTCACTTTTTTCTTTCCCATTCCTTCAAACACATATAATTCTTTCACCTTCGATTTCTTTATTGAACCATCAGCCTGCATCAATGCCACCTGCTGATTTTCTTTTATTACACCACGACTCACTTTACCAATTGCAATACGACCTAAGAATGATGAATAATCAAGTGAAGTGATCTGCATTTGCAAAAAGCCTTCATTCACTTTTGGCGCAGGAACATATTTCAAAATCCCATCAAGCAAAGGATCGATACCTTCAATTTGCGTAAGTGAATCATTGAACCAACCATTTTTTCCCGAACCATAAAAAGTCGGGAAATTCAATTGCTCTTCCGTTGCATCCAGATTAAAGAACAATTCAAACACAGCGTCATGAACTTCGTCGGGACGGCAATTTGGTTTATCAACTTTATTGATGACAACGATCGGGTGAAGATTTAACTGTAAAGCTTTTTGCAACACAAATCTTGTTTGTGGCATTGGACCTTCAAATGCATCCACCAATAGCAACACACCGTCGGCCATTTTCAAAACTCTTTCCACCTCACCACCAAAATCGGAGTGGCCCGGTGTATCGATCACATTTATCTTAACATCTTTATAAACGACAGCAGCATTCTTACTAAAAATTGTAATACCACGTTCCCTTTCCAGGTCGTTACTATCCATAATCAGCTCACCGGTTTCCTGGTTATCACGAAACACCTTAGTAGTATGTAATATCTTGTCTACCAAAGTAGTTTTGCCATGGTCAACGTGAGCTATAATTGCAATGTTTCTTATCTCCATATACCTATTTTCAAACGAGCGGCGAAGGTACGCCAATTCGCTGGGGCAGCGAAGAAAAGGAGAATGAATATTTTGTTACCAGCTTAAGAGCCTTGATTAGACTTATGTTGCGACGCTCCGTTCATCTTTCTATTCTATAATCAACAATAGCGTCGTAGTTTACCTTGAGTTTGTCAAAGGTTCGCACACTTGTACTATTGTACTATATCAACCCGATGGCTATCGGGTCTATTCAGCTATTTGTAACCTAAAATCGATGGTTTACGTCTACTATCCTGCTCCCCCTTTGTTCCCGGGTAATAAATTTTTAGCTTTATAAAAAATCTGACATGCGTTTTCTCAAATGGTTCGGAATTTTTTTATTGGTTTTAATAATTGCTTATTTTCTTGGTCCGCAACCACCCACTCCTAAATACAATAATGAATTACCAGCTGTTCCACCCGATGCAGTACAATTAGAAAAATATATAGCAGTTAATGAAGCAAAACATAAACTGAAACCCAATAATGAAGCGAGAATTGTATGGTTTAATGATACAACAAAAGAGAAAACAGAATATGCGGTGGTTTATCTGCATGGTTTCAGTGCATCGCAGGAAGAAGGAGACCCCGTTCATGTTGATTTCGCAAAAAAATTCGGATGCAATTTGTATTTAGCTAGACTGGCAGACCATGGCATTGACACCACTGATGCTCTTGCTAATTATACAGCAGAAAAAAGTTGGCGGACAGCAGTTGAAGCCTATACTATCGGCATGCAGCTTGGTAAAAAAATAATTTTAATATCAACATCAACCGGCAGCACATTAGCTTTAAAACTTTGCGCTGAATTCCCGGATATAACAGCAAATATTATGATGTCGCCAAATATTGCGATCAACGACCCGAATGCATGGATGGCTAATAATCACTGGGGCTTACAAATTGCACATGTAGTGGTAGGCAAATATAAGGTTGCTGATGACACAACTGCATTGTATAAACAATATTGGAACTATCGTTATTCAACAAATTCATTAGTGCAACTGGAAGAACTATTGGAATCGACTATGAAAGAATCAACTTTTAAAAAAGTAACTCAACCAACATTAATGCTTTACTATTTTAAAGATAAGGATCACCAGGATCCGGTAGTAAAAGTTTCGGCAATGAAAAGAATGTTTGCGCAACTCGCGACGCCGGATAGTTTAAAAAGGCAGCTAGCAATTCCCAACGCAGAAAATCATGTTCTTGGTTCTCCAATAAAATCGAAGGATGTAGAAAGTGTAAAGAACGAAGTGGAGAAGTTTGCAATTGAAATATTGAGACTTCCGCTTGCAAAACAATAATGTTTACACCCTCACATATATTTTCTTTCTATCAAGAACATACCCCACCAACCAGCAGAACAGCATAAATGTTATTGCAAAAAGGAATGATCCGAAATACATTCCAGCATGACTGAATATGTTTTGAAACAGCCATTGGTAAAGTGGCTTATCCCCAATTGGAATAAACCATAACAATGTTGCGCCAAGTTCTGATACCAAATAAATGAACAATGGATTTTTTCCAAATACTTCAAAGAAATAATTGAATTGTTTTATTTGTAAGAAATTAATTACATAAACTAAGGCTGACAATAACACACAATCGATTCCGACAGTTAAGAATACAAAACTTCCTGTCCAGAGTTTTTTATTGATAGGAAAAAAATTATTCCAGCAAAGTGCAAGAAAGATCAATGTAACTCCCATTAATAATAGTTTAGTCAATCCCTCGTAGCTGTTTCCCTTTTCCTGTATCCATTTACCGGCAGCATAGCCAAAAGTTACATTCGCTATTGCAGGCAGTGTACTCAATAATCCTTCAGGATCAAATGCCACACCTTCCCCATGATACAAATGGTTTGGCCCAAACACCCATAGATCTAATCTTGTACCTGCGTTTGTTAACATATCATAAGGATCAGTGTCACCGCTAAACATTCTAAGAATAAGCCAGTAAATAAAAAGAAAACTTACCGATAGTGTGAGTACTGTATTTAATTTTAAATAACGAACCATCAATGCTGCTGCACAATAGCCTAATGCGATTCTTTGCAGCACTCCCATTATTCTTGTATGACTGATCGGGTTGCCGGATAAGCCTCCGTTTTCATTCCAATGCACAAACGGGAACCAATACATCAGGTAGCCCAATAAAAAAATGATGATCGTTCTTTTAAAAATTTTACCAAGCACGGCTGCATCACTCATATTCATCCACTTCTTCATTACAAAACTCATTGCATTACCAACTGCAAACATGAATGAAGGAAAGACAAGGTCGGTGGGTGTAAAGCCATGCCAACGGGCATGATTCAATGGAGCATAAGAAGTATCACCATTACCCGGTGTGTTTACAATGATCATAAAACAAACCGTCATACCCCGAAAAACATCGAGGGCCGTGAACCTTGAAGTTGGTTGCATAAGCAGTCGTTTAGTTTCCGAATGTAAATATTATATCAGAGAAATGAAGTACTAATTTAAAAGCAGTGTCAAAAAAATTTTCGGATCAGCCAGAGAATAAGTGTTCCTACGAGGCTTAGTAAGATCATAGTGGTAATTGGAAAATAAAATCTGAAATTTTCTCTTTCAATTCTGATATCTCCCGGCAAACGGCCGATCCAGTTTAATTTATCATGAAAAAAATAAATGACGATGCCAATCAAAATAATGATCACCCCAATACCGATGATCCATTTGCCCGTTTCGCTATTCATATTTGCAAAGCTAAATTGAAAAGAGTGTATCAGAAAGGATACCCAATGCCGAGATTATAAATTATATTTTCTCTTCGCCACGGCTTATCAAAAAATTTTATTTGATCGATCACCCAGGGGTTTTGTTGCCAGGGCTCACGTAATGGGAAAGCAATGTCAAGCCTGATAACAAATAATGTAATATCAAAACGAAAACCAAAACCGGCATCAACAGCCAATTGGCTTAAAAACTTACTTGTAAATTCGCTACCAGGTTTATGAGTATAAGTGCTGTCATTCCACAACCAGATGTTTCCTGCATCCACAAACAAGGCTCCATACAAAGGTCCCGTCAACCTGAAACGAAATTCTGAATTCAACTCGAGTTTAAGATCTCCTGTTTCATCAGGAAAAAAAGTATTAGTGGTATCGACATATTTATAGGTACCGGGTCCTACAGAATGACTTCTGAATCCTCGTAAACTATTATTACCTCCAATAAAAAATTGTTTGATAAATGGAAGCTGAACAGAATTTCCATAAGGAATTCCAACACCAATGATTGCACGGTTTGCCCATGTAGAGTACAAACCGAGCTTTCTATAATAACGACCGTCCAATTCAAATTTGATGTACTGCGAAAAAGGTACATCCCGGATCAACACTTCTTTTCCCGCTTTCACATTGGCCCCGGAAAATAAACCTGCTAAATTTCCAGAAAGGCCAATAAGCCCGTTAAAATAATATGCATTGGTTGTTTGCAATCCATTTGCTAACTGGTTATAATTAAACTGGTAGGTAGAACCAAGTATAAATTGTTTTTGTACGGCACGAGCCAGCAATGTATCC
>Ga0207712_10000443_pt1 | contig 35195 bp, 34 predicted proteins | sample KBSS44metaG_FD_184402 | JGI IMG/M metagenome (GOLD analysis project Ga0207712, IMG submission 184402) | Switchgrass rhizosphere microbial communities from Kellogg Biological Station, Michigan, USA - KBS S4-4 metaG (SPAdes) (version 2) | ecosystem: Host-associated > Plants > Roots > Rhizosphere...
CCACGCGGCCTGCGGCGTGCCGTCGTCGGCCAGCGCGCTGCCGATGCGCGGAATCGGGAACAGGCTGGGCACGCTGCTCATGCCGAGCTCGGCCAGCGTCATGCGCAGCTGCATCGCCGCGCGCACGCCGCCGAACTGGCCTGCGGAATAGCACACGATTGCCGACGGCCGCCAGAAATATTCCTCGAGAAAATGATCGAGCAGGTTCTTCAGCGCCGGCGGCATGCCGTTGTTGTACTCGGCGCTGACGATGACGAAGCCGTCGGCGCGGCGATACAGCGTCGCCAGTTCCTCCAGCAGCGCCGGCGCCTCGCCTTTCGGGTATTCCTTGTACATGCGATCGAGCAGTGGCAGCGGCGTTTCGAGCGGATCGACCAGCACCGGTTCGTGGCCGCGTTCGCGCAGCGTGCGCATCAGGAGACGCGCCGCCTTGATGCCTTGCCGATCGCGCCGCACCGACCCCAGCAGGACGGCGAGGACGAGTGCCTCGGTGGATTCGCTCATCGCCGTTCCTGCCTCGCCGATCGAGGGCCGCGCCGGCCCCGCAGCGCATTGAAGCGTGCCGGCTGGAACGTCGCAAGCGAGATCGGTCCCGCGTGGGCGGGAATGGCATCGGCGTTGTGTACAGAGGAATACAACGAACCTAGAATGCCCGCTCCACCTGCCGGAAGCCGCCATGAAACTGCTGGCCACGAAACTGCTGCCCTGTCTCGCCGTTGCCGCTCTGCTGCAGATGCCGCAGGCCCATGCCGACGACGCCTGCGCCGGATTCAAATGGGACGTGAAGCACGAGCACGCGTTGTTCGTCCACGAGGGCCACGTCGCCAATGCGGGCAAGGACGACGCCTCCGCGCCGACCCTCGATGTCGACAAGCTGTACCTGCTCACGCTGGTGCCGCAGAAGACGGTCAAGTTCGCCGCACCGCCGTCGAAGAAGATGCTCGCCGACGGCGCGTCCGCGGGGCTCGTGCATTTCCGCGTCGCCAAGCCGGGGCAGTATCGCGTCTCGGTCGATGTCCCGTTCTGGATCGACGTCATTGCCGACGGCAAGGCGATCGCGTCGACCGACTTCAGCGGCGCGCAAGGCTGCACCATGCCGCGCAAGATCGTCCTCTACGATTTGCCGGCGACGCAGAAGACGCTCACCGTGCAGTTCAGCGGCGCCACCGAAGACAAGGTCCATGTCACACTGACGCCGGTTCCCGCGTCGAAACCGTGAAGCGGCCCGGCGGCTGCGGATTCGCGTTCGCAGCCGCTGTGCTGACCGGTGCCGTCTGCTTCGACCGCGCGCATGCGCAGTCCGAGCCGCGTTCGGCGTACGCCGATTTCGTCGACACGCGCGATCCTCTGCCGTATGCCGCGCTCGACGCGGCGAAACGCGACAGCTACGACCTCGGCCACGCGCTGCTCAACACGCAGTTCGTCGCCGCCGGTACGCCGAAGGCCGAACGCCGCGATGGACTCGGCCCCTTGTTCAACGCCGCCGCATGCGACGCCTGCCACAACGAAGGCGCGCGCGGACAAGGCTTGTCGAGAGATGGACTGGCGCCGGCGCCGCTGGTGATCCAGCTCCAGGACGCGCAAGCGCTCGCGGCACATCGGGCCGACGACGGCGATCCGGTCTACGGCCACGTGCTGAATATCTCCGCGCTTCCCGGCTACGAAGCCGAGGGAGGCGCGTGGGTGCGCTACACCGAGCGAAGCGGACTCTATCCCGATGGCACGTCCTGGACGCTGCGCGCTCCCACCTACGAGCTGCGCGAGTTGCACTACGGACCGATGAATCCGAGCACTGCGATTTCGCCGCGATTGGCCCCGCAACTATTCGGCGTGGGCCTGCTCGCGCACGTACGCGACAGCGCATTGGCGGCAAGCACTTCTTCGGGATCTGCGAACGCTCCGCGCGGCCGCTTCGGTTGGCAAGTCGCAAGCGCGACGCTGGAACAGCAAACGGCGATCGCGATGTCGCGCGAGATGGGACTGACCAGTTCCGTGATCGATCACGACGACTGCACGTCCACGCAGACGGCATGCCGCAGCGCACCGTCCGGCGGCACGCCGGAAGTGTCGGCGGAGTTCATGCAGGCATTGCTGGATTTCCAGACGTTCCTTGCCGTGCCGCGCTCGAAGAACACGGCGGACGATGCGTCGTCTTCGTTCGCGGGCATCGGCTGCGCGGCCTGTCACCGTCCGCGCCTGCCGGTCGAAGGCGTCGATGGCATCAATGAGATCGCCGCCTACACGGATCTCTCGCTGCACGACCTCGGTACCGATCTGGCCGATCGCGATGCACAGGGCCGCATCGTTCCCACCCGCTTCCGCACCGCACCGCTGTGGGGGCTCGGCCACACGACGCGCCGGCCATTGACGTTGCTGCACGACGGGCGGGCGCGGTCGATCGAAGAGGCGATTCTTTGGCACGACGGTGAAGCGCGAGCGGCTCGAACACGCTTCCAGTCTCTTGGCGCCGACGAGAGACGGCGCCTGCTCGAATGGCTCGCGACGCGTTGACGCACCCCTCGGGCGGGACAGCTTCGTAGCGCGCACGCACGCTTGCTGCCGGCCGCGTCGGATCGACTTCCGGGCCGACGCCACCAACCACGCCGACGACATGCCGGAGCGCTTTCCTTGCTGCGGCCGCGGTTCGCCCCGAACTTCGGCGGCGATGTCTCAATCCTGATCTGCAGGGCGTTCTTCATTGGAGCACGCGGACAACCCTGTGCCGCAAGCCGCCTTTCGACGAACACACAGCAATCCAAGGGAGCGGAACGATGGCAAGCCGAATCGGTTACGTCTTTCTTTTTCTATTCTGCATCGGCGTCGGGATCGCTGCGCGCCCGTTGTCGAAGATCGCCTACGCCTATGCGGGGCCGGCTTTCACGACAGGGGATTTCGAAGACGTCTATCGCCAGGCCAACCGGCGCGTCGTTCTTTTCTCATTGTCCACATGCCGTCATTGCGAGCAAGCGCGGACGCTGCTGGAGCACGAACATGTGGACTATCGAGACTATGTCGTCGACCTGTCGGCCGATGCACGCCGGCGCTTCGCCGCGCTGGATGGCGACAGCGTACCGACGCTGCTGATCGGCGACCGCCGCATCGTCGGCTTTCGCGAGCAAACCATTCTGGCCGCGCTCTCCGCGCAATCGACGGACAAGCGGCCGTGACGCCCCCCTAGCTGGTGCACGCATTCGGCCGTCGGCCGAAGGGAGACGCGCGTCCCTGTCGCGCGGACGGAATCGCATCGCGGCGCGACGCCGAATGCATATTCCATTGCTTAAGGAGACTTGGACATGAAGAACGCAACCATTCGCTCGAAAAAGTGGATGCTGTGCGCGATGGTCGGCCTCGGCCTGGGACTCGCCGCATCGGTGGCGCAAGCGCTACCGCGTCAGTGCCGGATCCAGGAATGCTGGGAATTCATGGGAATCGATATCTGCTACTACGACAGCGGGTGGTATGACTGCTGAGCTTTCGAGCGCAGGCACAAGTGCAAAAAAAAGCCCCGCATCGCTGCGGGGCTTTTCGTGACACGTGAAACGGTGTGGGGCTGGATCAGAAATCCATGCCGCCCATGCCGCCCATGCCACCACCGCCACCACCACCGTGGTTGTGCGGCTCTTCCTTCTTCGGCGCTTCGGCGACCATCGCCTCGGTCGTGATCATGAGACCGGCGATCGACGCGGCGTTCTGCAGCGCGGTACGCGTGACCTTGGTCGGGTCCAGGATGCCGAACTCGATCATGTCGCCGTACTCGCCGGTCGCGGCGTTGTAGCCGTAGTTGCCCTTGCCGTCGGCGACCTTGTTCAGCACCACGCTCGGCTCGTCACCGGAGTTGGTCACGATCTCGCGCAGCGGCGCTTCCATCGCGCGCTTGGCGATCACGATGCCGTGGTTCTGGTCTTCGTTGTCGCCCTTCAGCTTGGCCAGGCCAGCGAGCGCGCGGATCAGCGCGACGCCGCCGCCCGGGACCACGCCTTCCTCGACCGCCGCACGCGTGGCGTGCAGGGCGTCTTCGACGCGCGCCTTCTTTTCCTTCATCTCGACTTCGGTCGCGGCACCGACCTTGATCACCGCAACGCCGCCGGCGAGCTTGGCCACGCGCTCCTGCAGCTTCTCGCGATCGTAGTCCGACGAGGTCTCTTCGATCTGCGCCTTGATCTGCTTGATGCGCGACTGGATGTTGGCGGCTTCGCCGGCACCGTCGATCAGCGTGCTGTTTTCCTTGGTGATGACGATCTTCTTGGCGCGGCCGAGATCCTTCAGCGTGGCCTTCTCGAGCTGCAGGCCGACTTCCTCGGAGATGACCTGGCCACCGGTCAGGATCGCCATGTCTTCCAGCATCGCCTTGCGACGATCGCCGAAGCCCGGCGCCTTGACGGCGGCGACCTTGACGATGCCGCGGATCGTGTTGACGACCAGGGTCGCCAGCGCTTCGCCTTCGACTTCCTCGGCGACGATCAGCAGCGGCTTGCCGGCCTTGGCGACGCCTTCGAGCACGGGCAGCAGCTCGCGCACGTTGGAGATCTTCTTGTCGTACAGGAGGATGTACGGGTCTTCCAGCTCGACCTGCTGGCTCTGCTGGTTGTTGATGAAGTACGGCGACAGGTAGCCGCGGTCGAACTGCATGCCCTCGACGACGTCGAGCTGGTTGTCCAGGCCCGAGCCTTCCTCGACGGTGATGACGCCTTCCTTGCCGACCTTGTCCATCGCCTCGGCGATGAGCTTGCCGATCGCGTCGTCGCCATTGGCCGAGACGGTGCCGACCTGCGCGATCGACTTGCTGTCCGCCGACGGCTTGCTGAGCTTCTTGAGCTCCTCGACGGCGCCGGTGACAGCCTTGTCGATGCCGCGCTTGAGGTCCATCGGGTTCATGCCGGCCGCAACGGCCTTGAGGCCTTCGCGGATCAGCGCCTGGGCGAGAACGGTCGCGGTCGTGGTGCCGTCACCGGCGACGTCGGAGGTCTTGGAAGCGACTTCCTTGACCATCTGGGCGCCCATGTTCTCGAACTTGTCGGCCAGCTCGATCTCCTTGGCGACGGACACGCCGTCCTTGGTGATCGTCGGCGCGCCGAAGCTCTTCTCGAGCACGACGTTGCGGCCCTTCGGACCGAGGGTGGCCTTGACCGCATTGGCCAAGGTGTTGACGCCGCGCAGCATGCGAGCGCGCGCGTCTTCGGAGAAACGGATTTCTTTGGCAGCCATGGTGAAACTCCGGGATTCGGGATTGGGGATTGGGGATTCGTCAGAAGCGAAAGCAGGATTCGGTAGGGAGAGCGCGGGTCCGGAGCCACGTGGCTCTTACGAATCCCGAATCCCCAATCCCGAATCCCAGCTTCAAATCACTTCTCGACGACCGCGACGATGTCTTCTTCGCGCATGACGAGCAGTTCCTCGCCATCGACCTTGACTTCGGTGCCGCTGTACTTGCCGAACAGCACGATGTCGCCGACCTTGACCGCGATCGGGCGGACCTTGCCGTCTTCGAGGATCTTGCCGGTGCCGGCGGCGACGACTTCGCCCTTGATCGGCTTTTCGGCTGCGGCGTCGGGGATGACGATGCCGCCGGCCGACTTCGTCTCGGCCTCCAGACGCTTGATGATGACGCGGTCGTGCAACGGGCGAAGCTTCATGGGTGTCTCCATCAACTGGTTGATGTAAAAGGGATTTTGAAAAGTTGTTAGCACTTGGCATTGCTGAGTGCCAAGTTTAGCGGCGAACGCCCCCGAAGGAAAGCAGCGCGCCGGCGTGCCCGACAGATGCAGTCCGCAATCGCCCTTTCAAGGCCGGCCGTGCGAATTGCCGCCATCGCGCCGATACCCTAGCCTTGCCGCCCCGCCCTCCCGGTCCATCCCTTGTCCGCCCTGCTCGCCCTCTGCACGACCCCCGACGAGGAAACGGCTGCGCGACTCGCGCGCGCCCTGGTGGAGGAGCGCTTGGCCGCCTGCGTCAACCGCATCGCCGGGGTGCGCTCGACCTACCGCTGGGGCGGCGATATCCACGACGGCGCCGAAGTCCTGCTGCTGATCAAGACCACGCGCGAGCGCTTCGATGCGCTCAAATCGCGCCTGCCGGGCTTGCATCCGTACGACACGCCCGAATTGATCGCATTCGAGGCGGCCGACGGGCTCGCGTCCTATCTCGGCTGGGTCGCCGCACAGACCGCTGCGCAATGAACGTCCTGAAAGCCGCGCGGTCCAAACGCGGTCCCTTGTCGTCCCTCGCCATTTTCCTGGAGTGTCTGCCGATGCGCAGCGTGTTCGCCGGCCTCGTGGCCTTGTTCGCTTTTGCGGGAGCCGCGCACGCCCAATCGCAGGACGATCTGCTGCCGGTCGAGCAGGCGTTCAAGCTCAGCGCGCACGTCGCGCAAGCCGGCAAGGTCGCGCTGCACATCGACATCGCGAATGACTACTACCTGTATCGCGAGCGCATCAAGGCGAAGACCGCGCAGGCCGGCGTGACGCTCGGCGCGCTGGAGCTGCCGGGCGGCATCAAGAAGCACGACGAGTTCCAGGGCGACGTCGAGGTCTACCACGACACCGTCGACGCGGCGCTGCCCTACACGCTGGCCGACGCGTCCGCACGCACCCTGGCCGTCACGATCACCGTGCAGGGCTGCCACGAGGTCGATCCGAAGATCTGCTATCCGCCGCATCCGACCACGCTGACGCTGGATCTCCCTTCAGGCGCACCGCCCACGGACAAGGGCCCACCGATCGAAACCGCTGCAGCGGGATCGGCCTCGCCGCTCGGCATCAAGCTCGGCAACGGCGCGGCGGTGACCGGCGATCCGGGCATGCCACTGCCGCCCGAGCAGGCGTTCGTTTTCGAGGCGATCGCACAGAGTCCGACGGCGATCCTCGCGCGCTGGACGATGCCGAAGGGTTACTACCTGTACCGCGACAAGAGCACGGTCACGCTCGGCAACGGCGACGGCATCAAGCTCGGCGCGCCGCAATGGCCGGCCGGGGTTTCGCACAGCGACGAACACTTCGGCGAAGTGACCGTCTATTTCGACCAGGTCGAGCTGCCGATCGCGCTCGCGCGCGAGCACGGCGCAACGCAGACCATCAGCGTGCATGCCGAATACCAGGGCTGCCAGGACAACGGCATCTGCTATCCGGTGATGACGCGCGACGTCGCGATCGAGATGCCGGCCGCGAGCGCCGAACAATTGGTGGCCGCGAATGCTTCGTTCGTCGCACCGGCGGCGCCGGTTCGGGCCGACGTCAGCGCCGACAATGCCCTGCGCAGCACGCCGCCGGCACCGAGCGGCCCCGGCATCCTCGGCGCGCTGCTGCTCGCGCTGCTCGGCGGCCTCGTGCTGAACCTGATGCCATGCGTGCTGCCGGTGCTGTCGCTGAAGGTGCTCGGCCTCGCGCAGAGCGGCGAGAGCGCGCACAAGGCGCGGCGGCACGCGCTCTACTACACGGCCGGCGTTCTCGTCGCCTTCGCCGCGATCGGCCTCGCCGTGATCGGCTTGCGCGCAGCGGGCCAGGCGCTCGGCTGGGGCTTCCAGTTGCAGCAGCCGGCGTTCGTCGCCGTGCTCGTCTACATCCTGTTCGCGGTCGGCCTCAGCCTGTCGGGCGTGTTCAACATCGGCGCGGGGCTCGCCGGCGTCGGCCAGGACCTCGGCAATCGCAGCGGACCGGCCGGGGACTTCTTCACGGGCGTACTCGCGGTCGTGGTGGCCAGCCCGTGCACCGCGCCGTTCATGGGCTCGGCGCTGGCGTATGCGTTTGCGTCGTCGTCGTTCGTCGCGCTGCTCGTGTTCCTGGCGCTCGGCATCGGACTGGCGCTGCCGTTCCTGCTCGTCGGCTTCGTGCCGGCGCTGGCGACACGGCTGCCGCGGCCCGGCGCGTGGATGGAAACGCTCAAGCAGTTCCTCGCCTTTCCGATGTACCTGACGGCCGTGTGGCTGATCTGGGTGCTCGGCAACCAGCGCGGCATCGACGCGGTCGGCTGGGTGCTGATCGGCGCCGTCGTGCTGGGGCTCGGCTTGTGGTGGCTGGAACGCAGCCGCTACGACGGCGGCACGTTCGCCCGTCTCGTCGCGGTGGTGGTGCTGCTCGGCGCGTTGTGGCCGATCGTCGAGGTGGCCCGCCTCGCCGCGCCGGCGCGCGCGGCCGCGAATGCCGCGCAGGAATGGACGCCGTATTCGGCCGAACGGCTGGCCTCGCTGCGTGCGGAAGGCCGCAGCGTCTTCGTCGACATGGGCGCGGACTGGTGCGTGACCTGCAAGGTCAACGAGAAGGCGGTACTCGACACCGACGCCTTCCACGACCTGCTCGTGCGCAGCAATGCCGTGCTGATGCGCGGCGACTGGACCAACGTGGATCCGGCGATCACCGCGTTCCTGCAGCAATACAAGGCCGTCGGTGTGCCGTTGTACGTCGTCTTCCGTGCCGGCGAGCAAGGCAACGGACGCGCGCTGCCGACGGTATTGACGCAAAGCATCGTCGAGGAAGCGCTCGCTCCAGCTGCTCACTGATTGCGCCGGCGAATTCGCCGCCGTCGACGGTCAGGCGTTCACGGATGCCGGATGGCCGCAGCGTCCGTGCTGCGGTAAGCGCTGAAAGCTCGCGTTGCCGGCTCGGCAGCCGTACGACATCCGTCAGACCGTCAGCTGCGCTTCGACATCGAGCACCTTGCGGCGCGCGAGTGCGAGGTTCGCACGATCCTTGATCAGCACGAGGTAGATGAACAGACCCTCGGCCGAGGCCACCGGACGGATGATGTGGTACTGCTTGCCGAGCGTGATCAGGATGTCCTCGATGGTGTCGTTGAGGTTCAACGTCTTCATCGTCTTCATCTTCGCGCGCACGACTTCCGTGTTGCCGGCTCCGGCGAGGTCGAGGTCGACGCCGCTGCCGTCCTTGCCGAGGACCAGACCGCTGCCCGAGTCGACGATCGCCGCCGCGGCCGCGCCGTCCACTTCCATCAGCTTGCCCAGACTTTCTTTGATGTTTGCCATTGCATTGCTCCAGCACCTGAGAGAGGAATCCGCTTCCCAGGCCGGTGCGCGCCGAGAAAGCAGCTATGCGTAGTTGCAGAAAATGGGGGTTCTTGCCGCCTAGTCGCGCGGCGGCGTGACCACGCGCGCGATCGCTGCGGCGCATGTGCGCGTGTAGGTCAGCAGCACGCCGAGGTTCGTCTCGCGATTGCTCGACGTCAGCAGGATCAGGCGATCGGCCGGGCTCGGCAGGCGCTGCACGACCGAAAGGCCGGTGTCGGTCTCGATCAGCACGTTGCGGCAGCCGCGCTGGTTGATCTCCTTGCACAGTGTCTCGCCGAGCGCACAAAGCGATCCGACGATCGCGGCGACGCGGACCGGCCGCCATTCTTCGTTCGCCGCGTGCGCCACCGGCTTGCCGTCGATCGTCGCCAGCACGCTGGCGTACGATCCCTTGACGCCCTCCAGCAGCCGTGCGATCGCGGCGAGACAGGCATCGCGCTGCACCTGTTCGGGAAAGAACTGCTCGAACGGCGCGCTGCGCGTCTTTTCCTTCGGTTCGGCCACGGACTTCATGCGGCCATCCGCTTTTCGATCATCGCCACGACCATGCTGACGAGGAACAGCACGTCGTTGCGCACACGCGGATCGACCGCGACCACCGGCAGGTCGAGACGGCGCCGGGCCAGATGCTCGGCGCATTCGACCGGGCCGGGCAGGCCGCTCGGCTGCGTGCGCGTCAGCGCGACGATCGTCGGCAGCTCGGCGACGTGGTCGGCGAAGTTGTCGAGATACATGTCCAGCGTCGCCATCGGCTCGGGCAGCGAGACATCGACCAGCACGATCAGGCCCATCGCGCCTTCGGCGACCAGCGGCCAGATGAAATCGAAGCGATCCTGGCCCGGCACGCCGTACAGGCGCAGGATGTCGCCGTCTTCGAGCGTCAGTTCGCCGAAATCCAGCGCGACCGTGGTGTTGCGATCCTCCTCGGTCGACGGCACTTCGGTGCTGACCGGCGGGTAGTCGCTGACCGTGCGGATCGCCGTGGTCTTGCCGACCCCGGGCGAACCGATGAAGAGAAGCTTGTGATCCTGCATGGTGCGATTTCCTGAGCTGTTTTTCTTATTGAATCGTCTTGGATGAATCGGTAGCGGTAGGACGTCTACGACACGGATCGACCGCAGTCCGAACCCAGGCTCGTGAACCGGCCGCCCTGGACCGGCTACGAATGAATGCAGCGAGCGTGCGGGCGATCAGTCGACATCGACCATCTGCAGCAGGCGCTGTTTCAACCTCTGCAGGAACGATGCCGGCTTGCGCACTGCCACCGGCACAAGCGGGGCATGGCCGGCCGGACGCTGCGGCAGCGCCTGCAGGACGGCATAGCGCTGCTGCAGCAGCACGGCAAAACCGCGCCGCGCTTCCGCCTCGGGAATGCCCTCGGCCATCGCGAGCTGCAGCGCGGATGCCGAAGGCACGCCTTCGTGCAGCGTCGCGAACAAGGTGATCCAGCGATCCTGGTTCGGCAGGCGCGCGAGGTTCGGCCAGATGCGCAGCTTGATCTGCTTGGTCGGCTGCGCCAGCTTGGCAGCGACGACACGCTGCACCTCGGCCGCCGGCCGGCTCAGCCACAGGACTTCGTCGCGACGGAGCAGCAGGCGAATGTTGGCGGGCGCCGGCGCGACCGCCGCGACCGCTTCGCTCGCCTCGACCTCGTCTCCGGCGGCGAGCGCGCGCGCCACGTATTCGAGTGGGCGATCGAAGGCGACATCCTCCGACTGCGGGCGGATCCAGCACGTTCCCCAGGCCCCGCTCGCGCGGCGGCCGCCGGAATCGCCGGCGAGCAATCCGGCCAGCGTATCGTGCGGCGCGAGTTCGGCCGAGTTGGGCAGCGCCTGCGGACGCACGATGTCGATCATCGAATTCAAGCCGTCCGCCAGCGGCATCAATCGCAGCGGACGCGGCAAGCGGACTTCGACGCCGCTGCGCGTACGCAGCACGATGACGTTCGCATTGGCGGCGTCCTCGACCAGGGTGAGGTCGCTCTCGCGATCCTCGACCAGGCGGAAGTACGCGCTCAAATGCGTGGCCAGGGTGCGCAGCATCGTCCGCACGCACTCGCGATCGAACGGTGCGAGCGCACCGACGGCCAAGGCGATGCCGACGCCGGAAGATGCCGGCTGCGGCGCAGACGTGAGAACGGAAGTGGCGCGCGAGGAAGACAAGGCGGAGTCCTTGGGGTTCTTGCTATCGTTGTAGGGTGGGTCCTCAGCCGGGACCGGAGCTTCGCCGGGCGCGGTCATTTGCACACCGCCGGCTGCGAATCACCGAGTCCGGGGAACATTGCGGCGAATCGAACGATTGACCGCACTGTCGAGCTCCCCAGCTGTTTCCCGCATTGCACGCAAGTTGCACGCCAAAGTCCGCACGCCCCCATGTTCAATCGCCTAAATTTACTGATAGTGACAATTGCACTCGCCAGCGCGTCGATCGGTCTGCTCGCAAGTCTATGGCTGCAGCCGCCGACGAATGCGCCCGCGGTACAAAAATCCACTTTCTCCGGCATCGGCGCGGCCCGCACGGACTTTCAGCGACCCGATTTGCGCGGCATTTCGCACAAATTGTCAGAGTGGGACGGAAAACTGATCCTGCTGAATTTCTGGGCGAGCTGGTGCGGCCCTTGCCGCGAGGAAATGCCGCTGCTCGATCGCAGTCAGCAACGCTACGCGGCGAAAGGATTGCAAGTCATCGGCATTGCGGCGGATACCGATACCGCCACTCAGGCCTTCTTGAAGAAGTCTCCGGTCGCCTATCCCATCCTGGTCGACGATCCCGAGCACGGCGACCTTTCGCTGGACTACGGCAACACGCGCAGCGTGCTTCCCTATACGGTGCTGATCGGACGCGAAGGCCGGGTTCTTGCGCAACATTTCGGGGAGTTCAGCGAAAGCAGCCTGGAACGCTGGCTGGCGCCACATTTGTAGCGCAATCTCGGCAATTATCGGTCAAACGTCGTCGAACTGGACACAACGAGCGACCTCCGCCAGACTACGCCCCCCTCTCGCGCAGCGTACTCGTGGCGAAGATCCTGGTTCTGCACGGCCCCAACCTCAACCTGCTCGGCTCACGCGAGCCGGAGGTGTACGGCCGCACGACCCTGGCCGAGATCGACGCCGATCTCGCCAGCTCCGCGGCCGCCGCCGGCCATGAACTGGCGACGCTGCAGTCCAACGCCGAACACGTGCTGATCGACCGCGTGCAGGCGGCGGCGAGGGACGGCACCGCCTTCATCCTGATCAACCCGGGCGGCTACAGTCACACCAGCGTCGCCCTGCGCGACGCACTGGCCGCCGTCGCGATCCCGTTCATCGAGCTGCACCTGAGCAACGTGCACGCGCGCGAGGCGTTTCGCCGTCATTCGTACTTTTCCGATATCGCCGTCGGCGTCATCGCCGGCTTCGGCGCGGACAGCTACCGGCTTGCGCTGAGCGCGGCGGTACGCCGGCTCGGCGCCTGACCCACCGTTTTCGACTTACAGCCTGGAGTCCGCATGGACCTGCGCAAGATCAAGAAGCTCATCGACCTGCTCGAAGAATCCAATCTCGCCGAACTGGAGATCAAGGAAGGCGAGGAAATCGTGCGCCTGTCGCGCATCCCGAAAGGCATGGTCCAGGCGCTGCCGCAAGCGGCCCCGATGCCCCAGCAGGTGCGCGTCGACAACCCGGCGGCAGCGGCCGCAGCTCCCGTGGCGACAGCGACGCCGGCCGGCAAGGCCGTACCCGACGGCCACGTCGTCACCGCGCCGATGGTCGGCACGTTCTACGCGTCCGCGACGCCGGAAGCGGCGCCTTTCGTGAAAGTCGGCCAGGCGGTCAAGGCCGGCGACACGCTCGGCATCATCGAAGCGATGAAGATGTTCAACCAGATCGAAGCCGACGTCAGCGGCAACGTGCTGGCCATCCTCGTCAACAACGGCCAGCCGGTCGAGTTCGACGAACCGATGTTTGTGATTGGCTGAAGAGCCGGGATTCGTGATTCGGGATTCGGAAAAGCGGCCGCACGAACGCCTCGACGTTTGGCAAGACGCGACGATGCTCGTCGAAGCCGTCTACCGGCTGACGGCCGTGTTTCCGGACAGTGAACGGTTCGGCTTGGTCGCCCGGATGCGCCGCGCAGCCATCAGCACCCTTCGACATTGCGGAAGGTGCGGCGCGACGGTCGACTGCGGAGTACCTGCGCTTCCTTTCGATCGCACGCGGTTCGCTGGCCGAACTCGATACCCAACTCCAGATAAGCACACGCCTCGGCTTGGCGACACCGTCGGCCGAGATCGAGGAAAACTTGCACCGAACCTTTGCCCGACTGAACGCGCTGCTTCTCGCATTGGAGAAACGCCCGCTCGAAGCGCGCTCTTCCCAATCCCCAATCACGAATCCCCAATCCCGGCCCTCCCATGCTAGATAAGGTCGTCATCGCCAACCGCGGCGAGATCGCATTGCGCGTACTGCGCGCCTGCCACACGCTCGGCATCCGCACGGTCGCCGTGCACTCGACCGTCGATCGCAACCTCAAGCACGTCGGCATGGCCGACGAGTCGGTTTGCATCGGCCCTCCCGCTGCGGCGGACAGCTACCTCAACGTGCCCGCGATCATCGCAGCGGCCGAGGTCACCGACGCGCAGGCGATCCATCCGGGCTACGGGTTCCTTTCCGAGAACGCGGACTTCGCCGAGCGCGTGGAGAAGTCCGGCTTCATCTTCATCGGCCCCACGCCGGACGTGATTCGCCTGATGGGCGACAAGGTCGAGGCGATCAAGGCGATGAAGGCGGCCGGCGTGCCCTGCGTTCCGGGGTCCGGCGGCCCGCTCGGCGACGACGCCGTCGCCAACACCAAGATCGCGCGCGAAATCGGCTATCCGGTGATCATCAAGGCGGCCGGCGGCGGCGGCGGCCGCGGCATGCGTGTCGTGCACACCGAGGCGCATCTGAACAACGCGGTGATGATGACCAAGTCGGAAGCGAAGGCCGCCTTCGGCAACGATCAGGTCTACATGGAGAAATTTCTCGAGAACCCGCGCCACATCGAGATCCAGGTGCTCGCCGACGGCCAGGGCAACGCGATCCATCTGGGCGAGCGCGACTGCTCCATGCAGCGCCGCCACCAGAAGGTCGTCGAGGAGGCGCCCGCGCCCGGCATCACGCCGGAGCAGCGCGCCGAGATCGGCAAGGTCTGCGTCGAAGCCTGTCTGCGCATCGGCTACCGCGGCGCCGGCACGTTCGAGTTCCTGTTCGAGAACGGTCGTTTCTACTTCATCGAGATGAACACGCGCATCCAGGTCGAGCACCCCGTGACCGAGCTGATCACCGGTACCGACCTCGTGCGCGAACAGCTGCTGATCGCGGCGGGCGAGAAGCTCTCGCTGCGCCAGGAAGACATCGTGCTCAACGGCCACGCGATCGAATGCCGCATCAATGCCGAGGACCCGGACACGTTCATGCCGAGCCCCGGCACGGTCAAGCGCTTCGAAGCGCCCGGCGGCCCCGGCGTGCGCGTCGACACGCACGTCTACGACGGCTACCGCATCCCGCCGAACTACGATTCGATGATCGGCAAGCTGATCGTGCACGGACGCGACCGCGCCACCGCGATCGCGCGCATGCGCATCGCGCTGTCGGAAATGGTCGTCGAAGGCATCAAGACGAACGTGCCGCTGCAGCAGCGAATCCTCGCCGATGGCGGCTTCCAAGCCGGCGGCCAGAACATCCACTACCTCGAGCGGCGCATCGCGGAGGCCAAGGAAAAGGCGATCGGGATTGGGTGAAGCGCTGGGATTGGAGATTGGGGATTGGGGATTTGGAAAATCGCAAAACGCTTGTCTCGGTCTCCCCGTGTGTACGACCCGCTTTTGACCATTCCCGATTCCCCATTCCCGATTCCCGTCAAATGCCCTATCTCGAACTGTCCCTGACCATTCACCAGTCCGACCAGGAGCGCATCGAATTGGCGCTCGAGGAAATCGGCGCACTCTCGGTGACGCTGCTCGATGCCGACGCCGACACGCCGAACGAGCGCGCGATCCTCGAGCCCGGCGTCGGCGAGACGCCGGTATGGGGCGAGATCTCGCTGTCCGCGCTGTTCGACGCCGACAGCGATCGCGCCGGGCTGGTGCACGTGCTGACCGACCTCGTGCCCGACCTTGCGCCCGAGCGCATCGCGTTTCGCGAAGTCGCCGATCAAGATTGGACGCGCGTGTGGATGGACCAGTTCCAGCCGATGCGCTTCGGCCGTCGTCTGTGGATCTATCCGTCGAACATCGAGCCGCCCGCCAACGATGCCGAGGCCGTCGTCGTGCGCCTCGATCCCGGCCTCGCCTTCGGCACCGGCACGCATCCGACCACGGCGCTGTGCCTGGAGTGGCTCGACGGCATCGAGCTCGCCGGCCGGCAGGTGATCGACTACGGCTGCGGTTCCGGCGTGCTCGCGATCGCCGCGCTCAAGCTCGGCGCGGCGCAGGTGATCGGCATCGACAACGATCCGCAGGCGCTTGCAGCGAGCCGCGACAACGCCGGACGCAACGACATCGGGCAGCAGCTCCAGCTGTATGCGCCGGAAGATTTCGAAGCCGTTCCCGCCGACGTGCTCGTCGCCAACATCCTGGCAGGTCCGCTGGCGCAACTCGCGCCGCGCTTCGCCGCGTGCCTGAAGCCGGGCGCACCGTTCGCGCTGTCGGGCATCCTCGAAGGCCAGGCCGCCGAGCTGGTCGAGCGCTACGGCGAATGGTTCACCGGGCTTGCCGTCGCCGTGCGCGAAGACTGGGTGCGCATCAGCGGCACGCGCAAGACCTGACGCGGCCGCGACCCGCAGCGTTCGCGAATCACGGCCCACGTCTCGCCGCACGGCGCCCGTCGCACCTACAATCGCGGCATGTTCACGCAATGCCCCGACTGCCTGACCGTCTTCAAGATCGGCGGCGCCGATCTCGGCGCGGCGCACGGCAACGTGCGCTGCGGCCACTGCGCGGCCATGTTCGACGCACTGCGTACGCTGGCCGAGCAATTGCCGCCGGAGCCGATCGAGCGGCTCGGCGTCCATGCGATCCAGCTTGCCCCGCCCCAGCTCGATCTGCCGGTGTTCCGTCCGAGTCCGGCGCAGACCTCGCTGTTCGCCGAAGCAGCCGACCGCGCGCGCGGGGGCGAGCGTTCCACGCTGCCCGCCTTCGCTGCAGCACGCCGCCGCGCACGCGCGCCGCGCACCGGGCGCTGGCTGGCCGGCTGCACGCTGCTGCTGCTCGTCCTGCTCGGGCAGATCGCCTGGGCCGACCGCGCGAACTGGATCGACGACGCGCGCGCGCGCGCCGTGCTCGATCCGGTGTGCGCGAAGCTCGGCTGCCGGCTGCCGCTGCGCCACGACCCGACGACGCTCGCCTTGCTGTCGCGCGACATTCGTCCGCATCCTTCGGTGCCGGGCGCGCTGATCATCTCGGCGACGCTGCGCAACGACGCCGCCTTCGCGCAGCCGTATCCGACGGTCGAGATCTCGCTGTCCGATCTCGACGAGAACCGCGTCGCGATGCGCCGCTTCCAACCGCGCGAGTACCTGAGCGACACGCGCGTGATCGCGGCCGGCATCGCGGCCGGCGCGAGTACGGCGCTGGTGTTCGAGGTCGCCGACCCCGGGCGCAACGCCGTCGCATTCGAGTTCAAGTTCGAATGACGTAGCTGCGTCGCGCACTCCGGCAACTTTTCTCAGCGATCGCATGAACAGGATCACGCAAGTGGCGACTGGCGAAGGCATCGCGCGGTTCGATCCGTCATCGAACGAATATTTCGCGATGCAAGGGCTTACCAAGGCGCGATCGCGGCGCTAATATCCCTTCCCCGTGTGCATCCCGTTTTGCACATCGGCCCGCTCAAGGAAGCGCGTTAATCCAAAGGGGCCATGCCGCTGTGAATGCCGTAAGTCTGTCGCGCGCCGAAAGCGTGCACGAATCCCTGTTGCAACCGGCGCTGCGCGAATGCGTTTCGCGCGCCGTGCGCCGCTATCTCGCCGATGTCGAGTCCGAGCCGGGCGAAGGCCTGCACGCTCTGGTGATGTGCGAAGTCGAGTCGCCGCTGCTGCGCGAGGTCATGGCGTGGTACGGCGGCAACCAGAGCAAGGCCGCGGCCGCCCTGGGCATCAATCGGGCGACCTTGCGCAAGAAGCTGCAGCAATACGGCTTGGCCGACTGAACATCCGGCGCCGGCACCGCTATACTTCGCCGCTTTCCGCGGCCCGTGTGAACCCATGTTCGACGACACTCTCGCTCCTGTGCGGCGCGCCCTGCTCAGCGTGTCGGACAAGGCCGGCCTGATCGACCTTGCGCGCGGCCTCGATTCGCTCGGCGTCGCCCTGCTCTCGACCGGCGGCACGGCCAAGGCCCTGCGCGCGGCCGGCTTGCCGGTCACCGACGTGAGTTCGCTCACGGGCTTTCCGGAAATCATGGACGGCCGCGTCAAGACGCTGCATCCGCGCGTGCATGGCGGCCTGCTCGGCCGCCGCGGCGTCGACGATGCGGTGATGGACAAGCACGGCATCGCGCCGATCGACCTGCTCGTCGTCAACCTGTATCCGTTCGAGAACGTCACCGCGTCGCCGGACTGCACCTTTGCCGACGCGATCGAGAACATCGACATCGGCGGTCCGGCCATGCTGCGTGCCGCGGCGAAGAACCACGAGCACGTCGCCGTCGCGATCGACCCGGCCGACTACGCCGAAGTGCTCGAGGCGCTCGCGCACGGCGGCACCTCGCTCGCCTTGCGCCGCCGCCTGGCCGCGAAGACCTACGCACATACCGCCCGCTACGACGGCATCGTCGCGAACTGGCTCGGCACGCGCGCGGATGCGGAAAAGCCCGAGGCGTTCGCGCCGAGCCTGCTGCTCGCGTTCGATCGCAAGCAGACGCTGCGCTACGGCGAGAACCCGCACCAGGGCGCGGCGCTGTACGTCGAGCGGCGCGTTCCGCCCGGCACGGTGGCCGAGGCCCGCGTGCTGGCCGGCAAGGAGCTCTCCTACAACAACATCGCCGATGCGGACGCGGCGCTCGAGTGCGTCAAGGCCTTCCGCAAGGCGCCCGCCTGCGTGATCGTCAAGCACGCCAACCCCTGCGGCGTGGCGCTCGGCGCGAACGTGCTCGAAGCGTACGAACGCGCCTATGCCTGCGATCCGGTCTCCGCGTTCGGCGGCATTATCGCGTTCAATCGTCCGCTCGACGGAGCGACCGCGCGCGAGATCATCGCGCGCCAGTTCGTCGAGGTGGTCGTCGCGCCGGACTTCGACCCCGAAGCGATCACCGCGCTCGCCGCCAAGCCGAACGTGCGCGTGCTCGCCACCGGCGAATGGGACGAACAGGCCCCCCCCGCGTTCGACTTCAAGCGTATCGCCGGTGGCCTGCTCGTGCAGGATGCCGACCGCGACACCCTGCTGCTGACCGATCTTAAGGTGGTCTCCCGGCGCGTGCCCAACGCGACCGAGCTGCACGACCTGCTGTTCGCCTGGCACGTCGCCATGTACGTGAAGTCGAACGCGATCGTGTACGCGCGCGAAAGCCGCACGATCGGCATCGGCGCCGGCCAGATGAGCCGCGTGATCAGCGCGAAGATCGCCGCGATCAAGGCAGCCGAAGCCAAGCTCGACGTGAACGGCAGCGTGATGGCGTCCGACGCGTTCTTCCCCTTCCGCGACGGCATCGACGCCGCCGCCGAAGCCGGTATCCGCGCCGTGATCCAGCCCGGCGGTTCGATGCGCGACGCCGAAGTCATCGCCGCCGCCGACGAGCACGGCATGGCGATGGTGTTCACGGGCGTGCGGCATTTCAGGCATTGAAGCGGGGATTGGGGATTCGAGATTCGGGATTCGGAAAAGCAAAGGCCGAGTTCTGCCACGAAACCCCACCTGCGTGACGACTTCGCTCTACCCAATCTCCAATCCCGAATCCCCAATCCCGGCTCCAAAATGAAAATCCTCGTCATCGGTTCCGGCGGCCGCGAGCACGCGCTGGCATGGAGACTGAAGCAGTCGCCTTCGGTCAGCGAAGTCGTCGTCGCGCCGGGCAATGCGGGTACGGCTCGCGAAGCCGGTGTACGCAATGCCGACATCGCGGTGACCGACATCGACGGTCTGCTGACCCTCGCAATCGACGAGGACATCGCGCTGACCGTGGTCGGCCCGGAAGCCGCGCTCGCGGCCGGCGTCGTCGATCGCTTCCGCGCCGCCGGCCTGCGCTGCTTCGGCGCGACGCGCATCGCGGCGCAGCTGGAAAGCTCCAAAGCGTTCGCCAAGGATTTCCTCGCGCGCCACAACATTCCGACCGCGCAATATGCAGTGTTCACCGAGCTGGAAGCCGCGCTGGCATACGTGCGCAAGCACGGCGCGCCGATCGTGATCAAGGCCGACGGCCTCGCCGCCGGCAAGGGTGTCGTCGTCGCGCTGACGCTGGCCGACGCCGAACAGGCGCTGCGCGACATGCTGGGCGCGCATGCGTTCGGCGATGCCTCGGCGCGCGTGGTCATCGAGGAGTTCCTCGAAGGCGAGGAAGCCAGCTACATCGTCATGAGCGACGGCCGGCACGTACTGCCGCTGGCGACGAGCCAGGATCACAAGCGGCGCGACGAAGGCGACCTCGGCCCGAACACCGGCGGCATGGGCGCGTATTCGCCGGCACCGGTCGTGACGGCGGCCGTCGAGCAGCGCATCCTCCACGAAGTGATCCGTCCGACGATCGCCGCCATGGCGGCCGAAGGCGCGCCGTTCAGCGGATTCCTGTACGCCGGCCTGATGATCGATGCGAGCGGCGCGCCGAAAGTCATCGAATTCAATGCGCGCCTCGGCGATCCCGAGACGCAACCGATCATGCTGCGGCTGAGGGCCGACCTCGTCGCGCTGGTCGAGGCGGCACTCGATGGCCGCCTGGACGAAGTGACCGCCGAGTGGGATCCGCGTCCTGCGCTCGGCGTCGTCGTCGCCGCCGCCGGCTACCCCGGCAACGTGCGCAGCGGCGATGCGATCGACGGCCTGGACACGCCGACCGGAGACGATGCGAAGGTATTCCACGCAGGCACGCGCCTCGACGACGCCGGCCGCGTCGTCACGGCCGGCGGTCGCGTGCTGGCGGTGTGCGCGCTCGGTGAAGACATCGTTGCGGCGCGCGAGCGCGCCTATGCGGTCGCCCGCGCGATCCGCTTCGACGGCGCCTTCTACCGGCGCGACATCGGCCACCGCGCGCTGCATCGAAACTGAGCGCCGCCGTCGTCGCGACAGCCGGCCACGACAGCCGGCGTCGGAGGAAATCGTACGTTTGCCGCGTTATTTCCGCGCCGGTGCGGGACTTCCGGGCGCAACAGCCAGCGGCGTCGGCCGGCGCGGATTGAACACTTCGGCATCGGCCGGCCACGGACGATCGGGCAGCTTGTGCGCCTGGAACAGCTGCATGAACATCTTGTACGGCGCGACGCCGCGCACGCCTTCGTCGCGCATGACGATGAACATCGTGCCTTGCTGCGTCTTCACCGCGTCGTCCCACTTGCCATTGGCCGCCTGCGCGAGCGCGTACGCCTCGCTGACGGCAGGAATCGGCGCGGCGAGATAGAGCTTGCCGCCGTAGTCGAGCGCCATGCGCTTCTCGGTGGCGCCGACCGCGGGACAGGTGCTGGCCGTGCGCACGAACAGCTGCAGCAGGTAGCCGCTGTCGGATTCTTTCTTGAGGGCGTTGTTGATTTCCTGCAGCGCGTCTGCGCAGTGGCCCGCGACGAACTGCGCGGCGATCAATCGCGTCCAGGCTTCCTCGCTCTTCACGCCGGCCTGGGTCAACGCGCGGAACTGCGCGATGGCATCGTCGAGCCGGTTGAGCCGCACGAACAGCGCGCCGAGCGCGATACGCGCGTTCGCCTGCGTCGGCTGCAGGCGGACGGCCTGCTCGTAGGAACGCTGCGCGCCTGCGTCGTCGCTGCGCATTTCCTGCACGAGCCCGAGAACGACATAGGCGCGCGGATCCTTCGGGTCGGCCGCGATCGCCTGCTTGGCGCGCGTCTCCGCCGCAGGAAGATTGCCCGCCTCGGTCTCCAGGCGACCATACAGGACGAGCAGCCCCGCGTTGTTTGGCGAAGCCTGCAGCGCCTGGTCGAGGCGCTTGCGCGCGTCGTCGTATTTGCGCGCGAGCATCAGCGCGCGCGTTTCGGCAATGGCGCGCTCGACCGGATCGGTCGGCAGGCTGGGAGCCTGAGCCGCCGGCGCGGCCTGGGCGCCTTGGACGGGCAGCTTGACCTGCGACGGATCGAAATCGGCGACGAGCCCATGGCCGACCGGATCGAACAGCACCGGCGTGTCCGGACCCGCCTTCGCGCGCGCTTCCGCCGCGGCCTTCGCGTCGCCGGCGCCGGCGTAGGCATCGGCCAGTTGCCCATAGAGGCGGTTCGCGGCGGGCGCCAGTTGCAATGCCCGCGTCAGTTTGGCGATGGCTTCCGGATAGCGCTTCTGCCGCAACGCGATGTCGCCGAGCATCGCGACGGGAACGGGCTGGTCGGAATGCTCGGTCGAATAGCTCTCCAGGACCTGGCGCGCTCCGTCGAGATTGCCCGCGGCCATCCGCTGGCTCGCGATCGCGGTGCGGATCGGCAGGTAGTCCGGTTCGATGGTGAACGCGCGCTCGAAATAGGCCTTCGCCGCGGCGTCCTGCTTCTGCATGACGGCGAGCATGCCGCGCAGGTAGACCCAGCGTCCGCTTTGCGGCGCCAACGCGATCGCGTCGTCGATCGCGACATCGGCGGCGTCGTAGAACCCGTTGCGGGCATACGCCTTGGCGAGGATCGCATAGGTTTCGGCGAGCACCTCGCCGGTCTGCACTTCGCGGATCTTGTCGAAGCTCGTGCGCGCCCTGCGCAGTTCTTCCGCGTGTGCGGCCGGGAGCTTGGACAGGTCCGGCGTCGGGACCGGTTTCAAGGCGGTCTCGGCCTGCAGCGTTCCAGGTGCCGCGGTGATGAACAACAGGGTCAGCGCTGGCGCCAGCAGAGTTCGTATCGGCATGGGTGTTCTTACCGTGGGTGCGGCAGGTTGAGGGCAAGCTGCGTAGTTTAGCCGCTCGCCACCCCGGCCGCTCCGACCCTCGACCGCGGCCGAAGTTCGGCGCGCGGCGCATCGCCAAGCGCGCGTCCGGCCTGCTAGATTGCCCGCGCTTCCATCGGGGTCCTCCATGTCCAGCCAGTTCAAGCTGCTCGAGACGCGGCGCTTCGCGCCGTTCTTCGCGACCCAGGCGCTCGGCGCCTTCAACGACAATGCATTCCGGCAGGGCATGATCGTGCTGATCGGCTTCCACCTCGGCCTGTCGGTCGAGGCGGCGAGCACCTACGCGATGATCGCGCCGGCGATCTTCATCCTGCCGTTCTTCCTGTTCAGCGCCAGCGCCGGGCAGATTGCGGAGAAGTTCGAGAAGACCCGCCTGATCCGCTACGTCAAACTGTTCGAAATCGGCGCGATGCTGCTCGCGGTGTACGCGTTCCATGCGCACCAGGTGACCCTGCTGTTCGTCGTGCTGTTCCTGATGGGCCTGCACTCGACCGTGTTCGGTCCGATCAAGTACGCGATCCTGCCGCAGGCGCTGAAGCCCGAGGAACTGGTCGGCGGCAACGGCCTGGTCGAGATGGGTACGTCGATCGCGGTCCTGCTCGGCATGATGGCCGGCGGCTCGCTGATGGCGCTCGGCGACTTCGGCGCGACCGCCGCGTCGATCCTCGTCGTCGGCGTCGCCGTGGCGGGCTATCTCGCCAGCCGCGCTATCCCGCCGGCACCGGCGACCGCGCCCGACCTCGAGTTCAATTTCAATGCTGCCGGCGAGACCGTACGCGTGATGCGCTACGTCGGCCGCAACCGCACGGTGTTCAACGCGGTGCTCGGCATCTCCTGGTTCTGGTTCTTCGGCACCGTGTTCACCGCGCAATTGCCGGGCTACACGCAAGTCTTCCTCGGCGGCGGCGAGTCCGTGCTGAACCTGACGCTGGCCTTGTTCTCGGTCGGCGTCGGCGTCGGTTCGCTGCTGTGCGAGCGCCTGTCCGGCCACAAGGTCGAAATCGGCCTGGTGCCGTTCGGCTCGATCGGCATGACGGTCTTCGCAGTCGATCTGTATTTCGCACGCCCGCTCGCCTCGACCCTGCACGGCCTCGGCATGGGCGGTTTCCTCATGGCGCCCGGCAGCTGGCGCCTCGTGCTCGACCTGACCTTGATCGGCCTGTTCGCGGGCCTCTACATCGTGCCGCTGTTCGCGCTCGTGCAGAGCCGCACGGAGCGCAGCGAACTGTCGCGCGTGATCGCCGGCAACAACATCCTCAACGCGCTGTTCATGGTGCTCGCCGCCGGCCTCGGCCTCGGGCTCACCGCGCTCGGCTTTTCCGTGCCGCAGATCTTCCTGACGGTGGCCATCCTCAACGCCCTCGTCGCGATCTACATCTACACGCTGGTCCCCGAATTCCTGATGCGGTTCCTCAGTTGGATCCTGATCAAGACGCTCTACCGCATCGAGACCGAAGGATTGGAGAAGGTTCCCGACGAAGGTGCCGCCCTGCTCGTCTGCAACCACGTCAGCTTCATGGATCCGCTGATCGTCATGGGCGTCGTGCGCCGGCCGATCCGCTTCGTCATGTACTACAAGATCTACAACATCCCGCTGCTGAACTTCATCTTCCGCACCGCGAAGGCGATTCCGATCGCCGGACGCAAGGAAGACGCCGCCTTGCTCGACGCTGCGTTCGACGAAGTCGACCGTGCGCTCGCGCAAGGGGAACTGGTGTGCATCTTTCCGGAAGGCGGCCTGACCCGCGACGGCGAGATCGCGCCGTTCCGGTCGGGCGTCGAGACGATCCTCGCGCGCCGGCCGGTGCCGGTGGTGCCGATCGCACTGCGCGGTCTGTGGGGCTCGGTGTTCAGCCGGCGCGATACCGCGCTCGGCCGATCGCGCCTGCCGCGCCGGTTCTGGTCGCGCATCGCGGTGGCGGTCGGCGGCATCGTTCCGGCGGCTCAGGCCAGCGCCGCCGCGCTCGAAGCCGAGGTACGCGCGCTGCGCGGCGACAGGGCGTAGCGACGCCTAGCTCGGAAAAATGCGCGGTTGCGCCGCGCTTTCGTGATTGTGTCTGCATACCTCAGACACGATCGCGACATGACCGCGTCCCAGCCATCCTCCCGCATACCTCTCGCCGTCTCGGTCGGCCTCGGCGTTCCGCTCGCGATCGCGCTGATCGCGCTGTGGCAGTGGCACCGCGCCGGCGCGTGGCTGGCCACGCCGGCGGCGCAGCTGCCCGCGCGCACCGGCGACGGCAGCCAGATACTCGACGCCGTCGCACCGGTCACGTTGCTGCTCGGCGTGCTTGCCACGGCTACGTTCTGCGCCGCGCTGCTCGCCATGCGCCGCGCCGCCGCACAAGCGATGCGGTCGCGCGATGCGCTGCTGGCGAGCTTCGACACGGGGCGCCGCTGGCTCCCTGTTTTCATGGCGCTGCAGACCCTGCTGGTGTTCGCCGGGCTGGTCGGCCTGCTCGCGTTCGAACTCGTGCACGCGATCGACAGCCCGGAGCAATATCGATCCAACGGCACGATGAAACTGGTCGTATTCGGTGGATTCGTCGCGCTGGCCCTGGTCTGGTACGGCGCGAAGATCGTGTGGGACACGATCCGTTTCGCGCGGCGCGAGCAGACGCCGGAGCCGATCGAAATCATGGGGCGGTCCGTGTCCGCGATGCAGGCGCCCGCGTTGTGGAATTTCGTGCGCGACGTCGCGCAACGCACCGGCGCGCGCCTGCCGGACTCGGTCGTCGTGGGGCTCAACGAAGGCTTCTTCGTCACCGAGCACGCGGTCGCGCTCGCCAACGGCCAACGCGTACCGGACGGCCGCGTGCTGTACCTGCCGCTGCCGTACATGGCCTTTCTCGATCGTGCGCAAGTTGCCGCGGTGGTCGCGCATGAACTGGGCCATTTCACCGGTGAGGACACCGCCTACGGCCTGCGCTTCGCGCCGATCTACCGCACGTTGACCGGCAGCATTCTCGCGATCACGAACGAACACGACGCGAACGACGACGGCTGGCGTGCCTGGGCGACCGCGCCGGCAAGCCTGTACGGCAAGGGGTTTCTGCACAGCTTCGATGCGGCGGTGCACCACTGGAGTCGCGAGCGCGAACTGGCTGCCGATGCGTTCAGCAGCCGCATCGCCGGCACCGAGCCGGCGGCGCTCGCCCTGTTGCGCAGCGCCGTGCTGCAACCGCTCGTCGACGAGGCGCTGACGCGCAACCGCGAGGCCTCGCCTGAGCGACGCGAAGGCGTGCTGCCGATGGTACGCAAGCTGGTCGCCGAACGCGGCCTCGCCGATCCGCGCGAGCACCTCGAGGATCGCCAGACGCATCCGCTCGACACGCACCCTTCGCTCAGGCAGCGGCTCGATGCGCTCGGCGTCGCGATCACGCCGGAGCTGGTCGCACGCACACGCGACACTCGCGACGCGCATCTGCTGGTCGAACTCGGCCTCGAATCCGCAGTGGCGACCTGAAACGACTTGCCTTTGCCATCGTCCTTGACCGCAGAAACCAAGAAGCGGCCGTCCTTGGCCGCACTTTTCAATTTACGGAGAACTCGCATGCGTTTGCGCACCACCCTACCCATCGGTTTCGCACTGCTGGCCGGCCGTCTCGCCCATGCCGATTGCACCGCGGATTTCGCCGCCGACAACACGGTCAAGCCCGGCGCCGGGGCATTCCGCGCCATCAGCGTCGTGCAGACGACGACCGAAATGGACGGCAAGCCGTATCCGATGGCCGCCGGCAAGACGTGGCTCGAAGTGGCCCCACCCGCCTCGCTGCACCTGCGCAACGAGATGCCGTTCGACAAGAGCGAGGTCGTCCTCGTCGACGGCAAGCAGGGATGGCGGCGGGACGAAGGCGATTGGAGCCCCCTCGGCGCCGACGACGTCCGCATCCTCGCCACGGACCCGGACATGCGCCGCTATTTCTCCGCCACCGCAGTCCGGGATCTCGCCTGCCTCGGCGAAGGCAGCGTGGAAGGGCACGCGGTGCGGACCTATCGCTTCACGATCGGCGAACCCACGCTGCCCATCCAGGTTGCCGCGCATTTCGATGCGAAGACCGGCCTGCCGCGCGGCGGCGCGACCGACAACCGCATCGGCAAGACGCAGTCGCATGCCGTGATCACGTTCGAGTTCGATCCCACGATCAAGATCGCCAAGCCGTGACGCCATCCGCCGCGATTGCGTGATGCATCGGTCCAGCCCCGCCGCGCACGCGCCGGCGGACATTCTCAACCCTTTGGAGACAGACCCATGAGCGGCATCGCTTCCTCGCTGGAACAAGAGTTCGCCGACCATTCGCAAGCCGAACGCGACGCCACCCTTGCCGAATTGCGGTCGATCGAGTCCAACGGACGCGGCAGCGTCGATGTCGCTTCGCACGCGATCGCGATGCCGGTACTCGTCGGCCTGATCGCCTGCGGCTTGATCTACGGCGTGCTCACGCGGAACGACCTGGCGACGACGCGGGTCGTCACCACCCTCGTCTGCGGCGTGGTGGTCGTCGCGGCGTGCGCATGGCTTCTGTTCGCCCGACGCACGCCGCGTTTCACGCTGACCGAGCAGGGCGTGCGCCTGAAAAACGGCGTGCTGCCCTGGGACAAGGTGGAGGACTATGGCGTCATCGAACATTCCCAAAACGGCTTGACGACGCATACCCAAGTCAAGTTCGAGCTGACGGAGGGTTTCACGCCACCGCCGCTGGGCCTGTTCTTCCTGTTCGGCCGTACCCGACCCGTCCGCTCGGTCACGCTGCAAAAGACCGGTCCGCTCGTCGTCACGCTGAACCTGTTCGTCGGTGCCAGGGGCATGAACGTCGACAAGCTGGCCGAGCGCATCGGCCAATTCCTTGCCGCGTCGCGTGCGCGCGCGGAGCTGGAAAAATTGCTGCGGGGATGAGCGGCGTTCGCGCCGGAGCCGACGTATCCTACGCGACGACGAAGCTGGCTCGACGAAAGGTTCGCAATGACTCGGTTACTCCTGCTCAGCGTCTCCGCCGGCGCCGGTCACGTGCGCGCGGCGCAGGCGCTGCAAGTCGCCGCCACGGCGCACTCCGGCATCGAAGTGCTGCACCTGGACGTGATGGACCACGTCGCGCCCGCGTTCCGCGCGCTCTACACCGATCTCTACCTCAAGATCGTCGAGCATCAGCCCGCCGTCTGGGCGGCGCTGTACCGCATCATGGACCGCACGCCGCCGAGCACGCCGCTGGCGCGCCTGCGCCGTGCGATCGAACGCTTGAATACGCGCGCGCTGCGCAAGGCGATCGCCGAGTTCGCCCCCGATGTCGTCATCTGCACGCACTTCCTGCCGGCGGAGCTGCTGATGCGCGAACGCAGCCGCGAGCGTTTCGGTGCGCCGGTCTTCGTCGTCGTCACCGATTTCGACCTGCACGGCATGTGGGTCGTGCCGGACATGGCCGGCTACTTCGCCGCGAACGACGAAGTGGCCTTTCGCATGCACGCGCGCGGCATCGGGCGCACGAAGACGCATGTGACCGGCATTCCGATCATGCCGGCGTTCGCGGCGCCGCTCGATCGCGCCGCCTGCGCAGCGGAGTTCGGCATCGACGCGCAGCGCAAAACCATTCTGCTGATGGGCGGTGGCGCCGGTCTCGGCGGTCTCGACGAAGTTGCCGAACGCCTGCTCGCGCTCGACGCGGATTTCCAGCTCGTCGCGCTGGCCGGGCGCAATGCGAAGATGCTCGAGTGCCTGCATGCGTTGGCCGCGCGACATCCGCGGCGCCTGATCGCGCAAGGATTCACCGACAAGGTGGAGCGCCTGATGACGGCCTGCGACCTCGTCATCACCAAGCCCGGCGGACTGACGACGTCGGAATGCCTCGCGCTCGGCCGCCCGATGATCGTGCACGCGCCGATACCGGGTCAGGAGGAACGCAACTGCGACCACCTGCTCGAACAGGGCGCCGCGCTGAAGGCCGTCGACGCGACCGCGCTCGACTATCGCGTACGCGAATTGCTGGCCGAGCCGCAAAGCCTGCAGGTCCTCGCGCAGCGTGCGCGTGCCCTTGGGCGCCCGCAGGCGGCGCGCGACGTGCTCGCCGCTGCGCTCGACGGAGTTTGACCGGTCAGGCGGCCCAGCCGGCCAGCACCAGCACCGCGATGATGGCCAGCCACGTCACCAGGATGCGCTTGAGTACGGTGCGCGCATCGGCGAGTTCGACCAAGGGATCGTTGACGTCGGTCGCATAGCCGTCGCCGGCGATCACGTCGGCGTCGATGCCGGCGCGCGCGAGGGCGCCGAGGAAGCCGAGGTCGAGCGCGAAATAGCCCTTGCCGTGCGCTGCGTGATAGTCGCGCCACGTCTTCAGGACCGCGTCGAATTCGGAGACCAGCGCCAGCGTCAGCGCCATCAGATGCGCAGGCGCCCAGTCCACGATCAGCGCCGCGCGATCGAGCATCGCGCGCTGCGCGGCATTCGTTTCGTCGATGAAGGCCGGACTGCGTGCGAGCAGCTGCACGACGCGATAGCCGATGGCGCCGGCGGGGCCGAGGATCACGAACCAGAACAGCACGCCGAACCAGCGCGACAGCGCGGAAAGGAAGGTCGCCTCGACCAGCGGCGCGGACTCCAGCGGCATCTCCTGCGTCGCCGGCTCCGGGCGCAGCAGCTGCGCGGCGGCATGACGGCGGTCGCTGTCCGGCGCCTTCAGCACGGCGTCGATGTCGGCCTCCAGATCGCGCGGACCCCAGCAGTAGAACAGCACGGCGACGCCAAAGGCGAACGCCGGCAGGCCGAACAGCACGTGGGTCAGCGCGCCCTGCACCAGCGCGCAGACGACGACGAGGATCAGCGGCAGAAGCAGCGCCATGCCCGCGGAGCCTCCGGTGCCGCCGCCCCAGCGTGCAAGCCAGAGCTTGAGCCAGGAAAAATCACGCAGCCGCGCGAGATCCGGCAGCGTCTGCGCGCTGACGAGCACGAGAAAAACAGCCAGCAGGGTCTGTGCCATGGAAGCGAAGGGTCCGATTCGCGCTGCAATGAACTTCGCGGCATTCTAGCCGACGCGATGCGCCACCGCAGAAGTCAGGCGGCGGACTTCAGGCAGACGGTCGCAGCCAGGGTTCGTCGGACAGCAATTGCGTCAGTTCGAGTCCGGCTGTCCGGCGCAGCCAGTGGGCGATCAGCTCGTGCGAGACCGAAACACGCGGCGGCAGCACGATGCTGCGATCGGCGAGACCGCCGACGAGATCGTCCACGCCGAACCAGCGCGCGTCGCTGAGTTCGCGCCCGACCTGGATCGCGGGGCTGGTCGCCTTGGCGGTGAAGCCGAGCATCAGCGACGACGGGAACGGCCACGGCTGCGAGGAGTAGTACTCGCATTCGCCGACGCGCACGCCGGCCTCCTCGAACACCTCGCGCCGCACGGCGTCTTCGAGCGATTCGCCGGGTTCGACGAATCCGGCCAGCGTCGAATAGCGCCCTTGCGGCCAACTGGCCTGGCGCCCGAGCAGGCATTGGTCGCGCCAGCTCACGATCACGATCATCGCCGGATCCACACGCGGAAAATGCTCGGTCGCGCATTCCGGGTTCGTGCACTTGGCGCGATGCCCCATCGCGTGCCATTCCACGCGCATGCCGCACACGCCGCAGAAGCGTGTGCGCACGTGCCAGTACGCCAGCGCACGCGCCGTCGCGAACAGGTTGGCCTGGAACGGATGCAGGCGCGTACCGGCGCTGCGCAGGTCGATGAAAGCGCCGTCCACGGCGCTCGCGATGCGCTCGGCCAATACCTGGTCGAGGCTGACGAAGAACAGCGGGCCGATCTCGTCGCTGCCAAGGTAGGTCGGCAACGGCTCCGCAGCGAACTCGAGCAGCTCGGCCGTACCGAGCAGGCGCAAGGCATCGGCACCGGTCTGGATCAGGGCGCGGCCGTCCGTTCCGAGCACCACGTGGCGCGCCTTGGGATCGGCGCGCTGCGCCGCCACCCACTCGGCTTCGTCGCGCAGTTCGGCGTTGCGTTCGAGCGTGCTGCCGGCGAAGACGTTCGTGCGCGCGGTCACGCGTATCCGCCGCGCTGATCAGACCGAGAACGAAGAGCCGCAGCCACAGGTCGTCCTCGCGTTCGGGTTGCGGATCACGAATTGCGCGCCGGTCAGCGATTCGGAGTAGTCGATCTCCGCGCCGGCGAGGTACTGCAGGCTGAGCGGATCGACGAGCAGCGTGACGCCGTCGCGATCGACCGCGAAATCGTCTTCCGCGCGCGCCTCGTCGAACGTGAACCCGTACTGGAACCCCGAACAGCCACCGCCACTGATGTAGACGCGCAGCTTCAATTCCGGATTGCCTTCCTCGGCGATCAGCTCGCGCACCTTGCCGGCCGCCGCGTGCGTGAACACCAGTGGGGCCGCGTCGGCATCGAGATAGCTGGGCGTGATCGTTTCGTTCATGGCGTCGGAAGGGGCATCCAAAGGGCACACGTCGTGCCGCGGCGACGCTTTTTCAAGCCTCCGCCGTCGCGATCTTGGACAGATCGGACTCCACTTCCGGTGCCGCCAGGCGGCGCGGCGGCTCGCTCTGATAGAGCATCTTGCCGTTGATCTGCGCGCCGGCAGCCATCTCGAGCACCTTGTAGTGCACGTTGCCTTCGATGCGTGCGTTGCCGGCGAGCTCGAGGCGCTCGCCGACGAAGATGTCGCCTTGCACGGTGCCGTTGACGACCGCGTTGGATACTCGGATCTCGCCGTTGACGCGGCCCTTGTCGCTCAGCGTCAGTACCGAATCGGCACCCTCCGCCGAGATCGAGCCGTCGATATGGCCTTCCAGGTGCAGGCCGCCGCTGAAATGCACGTCGCCGTGGATGCGGGTTCCCTCGGCGATCAGCGTGCTGATTGCCGCCACGGCCACTTTGCTGGTGCGCTTGTCATTGCCGAACATCGTCTCCCTCCTCGCCCTTGACCGCGTCCTTCCAGGCGAACTCCTGGTCGGCTCTGCCGCCGTCGCCATCGGCGTGCACGATCACGCGATTCGCTGCAAAACCCGGCGGGAGCATGATGGTACCGCTCACTTGTTGAAAATACTTGAAGCCGTACTCGATTCCCGCATTGTTCTGGCCCTGGCTGAGCGCGGCCCAGTCGAGCGTCGTCAGCTTGCCGGCCTGCACGCCCTCGACCGACACCGTCACATGGCCCTTGACGTCCTGGCCGCGCTTGAAGTTCTGCGTCAGCGTGACGACGAAATTCCACGCCTGCGAGTCCTTCACCGGCTTCAGCGTCATCATGTGCACCGCCAGGCCCTCGCGCCGTGCGCCGCCGACCAGGCGGCCGTAGAACGCGAGATCGGCGCGCAGCGCATCGATTTCCTCGTCGCGCTCGCGCATCGTCTGCTGCAGATCGGTGAGTGCGGCCTTGGCGACCTGTTCGGAACGCTCGAGCACCGCGATGCGCGACATCAGCGCCTGCTTTTCCTCCTCCGCAGCAGCCAATTGCTTCTTGGCATTGCCGCCGGGGACCGCCGCCACCAGCGCGGTGGCGATCGCCGCGGCCATCAGCAGGCTGGCGAGCCAGGCGAGCGCGAGCAGCAGCCAGGCGCGGCGTTGGCGCGCTGGATCGTGCTGTCGGATGACCAGCGGCGGTGCGATCTTCGGCATTCGGCCTGGACGATGCGCGCGTGACGGGCAAGGCCGACGCTTATAGTCGTGCCGGCAGGGGCGGTCAAGGCGCGCCGCTCGCGGGGTCACGCCGCATTTATACTCGACGCAATCTCGAGGAGCGTACGATGCTTTGGCTGAAGGCTTTCCATGTGATCTTCGTGGTGACCTGGTTCGCCGGCCTGTTCTACCTGCCGCGACTGTTCGTCTACCACACCGAGGCGAGCGAAGCGGTCGTGCGCGAGCGCCTGAAAATCATGGAGCGGCGCCTGCTGATGATCACGCACATCGGCGGCGCGCTGGCCGTCGTATTCGGCCTGCTGACGCTCGGCGCGTTCGCGCATGCGAGCGTCGACTACCTGCAGCAGGGCTGGCTGCACGCCAAGCTCGGCCTGGTCGTTCTGCTGATTGCCTACCACGCGATGCTGGTGAAGCTGGTGGGCGAATTCGCGCGCGACGCCAATCGCCGCTCCAGCCGCTGGCTGCGCGTGTTCAACGAAGTGCCGGCGCTGCTGCTGATTGCAATCGTGGTGCTGGTGGTTGTCAAGCCGTAACCGCGCCTCGACGTCGCTGGTATAGTCGTCCCCGACACGGGGAAAGACCCATGCTGGTACGCGATTTCGACCTGCATCGGCCGGAGCGGCGGCGTCTGTTCGAGACGCAGTTGCCGCAGCGCATCGCGCGGCTGTGCCGGCGCGGCGAACGCTTGCAGGCCGATCGCTGGGACATCAATACGCTGGCGCTGCTGGCTGCCGATGCGAGTTTCCTCGGCGCGTCCTGCCGTGCGCTGGAAGCCGCCGCGCTCGCCGACGACCTCGATGCCCTGAATGCGGTCGCGGCCGAGCTGCTGGCGCCGCCGCAACTGCCCTCGCCGGAACAGATCGCACGCATCGCCGAATCCATCGCCGCGCTTGCGCGGCGCCCGGCGCCGAAGACGATCGTCGACGCCACGCCCGCCGCCGGCTTCGTCGTCGGCGGAGCCACGCACGAAGACGGCTTTCCGCTGCTGGTCATGCCGCCGGCCGACTACTGGACGCGCTTCGGCGTGCCCGTCGCGCGCCCGCCGGCGCCGGTCGAAGACATGATCGTGCAGAACGCCCCGGCAGCCGCCCTGCGCGAGGGCCCCGCGACACCGGCGCCACCGGCAGCGCCCGTCGCGCCCGCGGTCGAGGCTGCGCCCGCTGCCCAACGCGTGTACTTCCTCAGTCGCGGCGGCGCGTTCGCCGACTCGATCGACGCCGGCCTTCGCATGCGCGGTTATGCGACGACGCGCTACGACGACAGCGCCGAAGTCATCGGCGCGCTGGCTGCTTCTCCCCCTGCACTGGTGCTGGTGGATGCCCCGTTCGCGACGACGATCGACGACATCGGCAGCCGCGTCAAGCGGATGCGCAAGGAGCTCGACCACCCGGTCTGGCTGATCGCGCTGAGCGGGCCAGCCGATGTCGCCATGCGCCTGCATGCCGTACGCGTCGGCTGCGACGCGCTGATCGAGACGCCGACCAGCGCCGATCGCGTGATCGCGCGGATCGCCGAACTGACCGAAGCGGCGCGCGGCGACCCGTATCGCATCATGATCATCGAGGACGATCGCACGCAGACCGTGTTCGCCGAGTCGATCCTTCGCAAGGCCGGCATGCAGACGCTCGCCGTCGGCGACGCGCTCGAGGCACTGGAAGCGCTCGAACATTTCCATCCGGACCTGATCCTGATGGACCTCTACATGCCCGGCTGCGACGGCATCGATCTCACCGCGCTGATCCGCCAGCGCGAAGCGTTCGTCGCGACGCCGATCGTGTTCCTTTCCGGCGAACACAACGCCGACAAGCATTTCGAGGCGCTCGATGCCGGCGGTGACGACTTCCTGTCCAAGCCGGTGCGCCCGAGGCACTTGATCTCCGCCGTCACCAACCGCGTGCGCCGCACGCGCCAGCAGCGCCGCCGCGGCGATGTCGCAGCAGCGGCGCCGACGGCTCGACTGACCGCGCGCGCGGACCTGCTGCAGCGCGTATCGGACTGCCTCGCGATGGAGGATGCGCGCAGCCGCGCCGGCGGCCTGCTCGTGTTCGCCCTGGAGGAGCCCGCCGCATCGCCCTCCCAGCCGGGCGATGCCGGGCTGATCGCCGAAACCGGTGCCTTCCTGATGGCGCATGCCGGCGCGCGGGACCTGGTCGCGGCCGACGGCGACGGCCGTTTCCTCGTCTTCAACCCCGATTGCGACGCGAACCTGCTGGAAGCGTATGCGCTGAACCTGCGCGATCGCGTCGCGCGCGAGAACTTCGCCACGGCAGCGCGCGGCCACGTCGTCTTCGATGTCGGCGTCTGCCCCTTCGTCGCCGGCGCGAGCCAGGTGGAGCGCATGCGCGAGACCGCGCTCGAAGCGATCGCGACCGCGCGCGCGGCCGGTCGCCGCGGCGTATTCATGGTGCGCGACGTCGCCGCGACGGCGAACCACGAACTGGTCGAACGCATTCGCAGCGCGCTCGACGGCGACGGTTTCCAGTTGGTGTTCCAGCCGATCGTGTCGCTGCACGGCGAGGAAGAGGAACAGTTCCAGGCGCTGCTGCGCCTGCACGGCGGCGACGGGCGCGTGCACACGGCGGCGGAAGTGATTCCCGCTGCCGAACACGCCGGACTGATCGGCGCGGTCGACCGCTGGGTGCTGCAGCAATGCATCACGCTGATTGCCGCGCGTGTGCCCGGCGGCCGCGCGCCACGCCTGTTCGCCAGCGTGTCGTTCGACAGCGTGCACGACGCCGACAGCGTGCCGTGGCTCGGCCATCTGCTCGAGGACGGCAAAGTCTCCGCCGAGGCGCTTTCGCTCGAGCTGCGGCTCGGCGAAGACGCGGCCGACGACGACGCCATCGAGCGCTGGGCCGGCGCAGTCCATGCGCTCGGGGCCAGCGTCACGCTCGCCGGCGTCGGGTCCGGGCCTCGCGGCGACCGCTTCGCGCAGATGCCGTCGGTCGGCTATCTCAAGATCGCCGCGCGCTACCTGCGCTTCGACGACGAACGAATCCGCACCGAACTGCGCGCGCTGGTGACCCTCGCGCACGACAACGGCAAGCGCGTGATCGCGCCACGCGTGGAAGATGCGCGCGGCGCGGCAGCGCTGTGGACGGCCGGCGTCGATTTCATCCAGGGCAATTTCGTGCAGCAGGCAGGCCAGGAGCTGGTCTTCGATTTCCACGCCTCGGCGCTGTAGGAGCGAACGGGCATGGTCCTCGGCCCGCGTCACCGCATTGCGCTCGGCGCGCTAGGAATCGCTCTTGCGGCGGCCGTCGCCATTGCCGCACCGTGGCTCGTGCAACCCGATTACGTCTTTTTCGCTTCGGCCGCTCTGCTGGGCGCGGCGGCAGCATGGCTGTTCGTCCTGACGGCACGCCCCCCCGCGCCCGCCGGCGCCACCGACGAACGACCCGCGCAAGTGCTGGCGCCGCAAGTACGCGCACCGATCGACGACGATCTGCGCGCTCAGCTGGAAACCTTGCGCCGCACGCAAGGCGAGCTGATCGTCGCCAGGCAGGCCAGCGAGGCGGCGA
>Ga0207712_10000454_pt1 | contig 34905 bp, 30 predicted proteins | sample KBSS44metaG_FD_184402 | JGI IMG/M metagenome (GOLD analysis project Ga0207712, IMG submission 184402) | Switchgrass rhizosphere microbial communities from Kellogg Biological Station, Michigan, USA - KBS S4-4 metaG (SPAdes) (version 2) | ecosystem: Host-associated > Plants > Roots > Rhizosphere...
CCGCGCTCAGCTTCACAACATATTTCCTCGTCAAATTGCCCCGTCCGGCCATGATCCCCTCCGTCGCCCACGTCAGGATCACAGAGAATCAGAAACACAACTCGAAATCAAGGACGCAAGTCACTAGGCTATTTCATGGTCGGCTAGCCGCTCCAGCGCGCGCACAAGCGCCGAATGGTCCCAGCCAGCGCCTCCCTGTGCAATACAGGCGGACATCAGCTGCGCAGTCGAGGCGGTATTGGGAAGCGCCATCCCGAGCGAACGTGCTGCCCCGAGCGCCAATCCAAGATCCTTCTGGTGAAGCGCAATCCGGAAACCTGGATCGAAGCTGCGCTCGATCATTCGCGCGCCATGCACCTCTAATACACGCGAAGACGCGAAGCCGCCCATCAGCGCCTCTCGCACCTTTGCTGGATCCGCGCCGGCCTTTGAAGCGAACAGCAGGGCTTCGCCCACAGCCTCTATGTTGAGTGCCACGATAATTTGGTTGGCAACCTTGGCGATCTGGCCGCTGCCAACTTCGCCCACGCGGGTGATGTTCTTGCCCATGCACTCGAACAATGGCCGGGCGCGCTCGACATCTTCCTCCGCGCCGCCGATCATGATGGTAAGGCTCGCCGCCCTTGCGCCCACCTCGCCACCGGAAACGGGCGCGTCGATATAGCGGCCGCCAGCCTCGGCAACTTTTCCGGCGAACCCCTGGGTAGCGATGGGATCAATCGAGCTCATATCGATGACGAGCGCTCCGGGTACCAATACAGAGAGGACGCCAGTCTCGCCCAGGAGCACGCGTTCGACATCCGGCGTGTCTGGCAACATCAATATCACCACCTGGGCGTCGCCCACCGCTTCCGCAACGGATCCAAACACCTGCGCGCCGCCCTGAACCAGTTCCTCGGGGGCAGGCGAGCGGTGTTCAACAAGGCGAAGCGAATGACCCGCGGCCTGAAGGTGTCCAGCCATGGGACGGCCCATGATGCCGGTGCCAATGAATGCGATTTCCATATTCTTGGACATTCCTTGATAATCCCTCAGTCAACTATGGCGATGGTCAGGTCCATCACATTGGTGCCGGTAGGGCCAGTGATAAGCAGATCGCCCAGCGCGGAAAAAAAACTATAAGAGTCATTGTTCGCTAGCAGCGCCGCCGCATCGAGACCCAGCCTTGCGCCGCGCGCGATGCTGCCACCATCCGCAAAGGCACCGGCAGCATCGGTAGGACCATCCGTTCCGTCCGTCCCGGCAGCGAGCAGGGTAACGCCCTCTACTCCCGCCAGATCAAGCGCGGCAACGAGAGCGAATTCCTGATTGCGGCCACCCTTTCCGGCGCCTTTGACCTTCAAAGTGGTTTCCCCTCCGGCGAGAAGAACGGGGGCGGGATCACCCGCCTGCCGAACTTTGGCCGCCGCTCGCACCGACGCTGCAAAGCGATGGGCCGCGGCATGGGTATCGCCTTCCATCCGTTGATTGATGATATGCACGGCATATCCCATCCATGCTGCTCGTGCAGCAGCGGCATGAATGGAATCGCCCCCGTTTCCTAGGATGAGGTGTTGCGCATCACCGTGGGAGGGAATCCGGTCCGGCAACACGTTCGACAGGCGCCTCAGGACTGCCGGGGGAAGCTTGTCAGCCACGCCGTAGTGCTCGACAATCGCCAGCGCCTCGGCCGGGGAAACATTGTTGTGCCAAGTGGGACCAGATCCGACCATGGCAGGATCATCGGTCGGCACGTCGGAGATCATCAGGGTCATGGACTGGGCCGGTCCTATCGCGTCAAGCAAGCGCCCACCCTTGACCAGTGAAAGCGGCTTCCGAACGGTATTGATCTCGGAAATCGCTGCGCCGGAGGCCAGCAGCAAGTCCGTCGTCCCCGCCTTGTCGGCAAGGCTGACGCCTTCAACCGGCGCTACGAGCAAGGCTGAAGCGCCGCCTGTCAGCACCACGAAAACACGGTCGGCGGGTGTCAGCCCAACGAGCATATCAAGCAAGGCGCGGGTGCCCGCCAGACCAGCTCCATCCGGCACAGGGTGTCCGCCCTCATGCTGAACGATGTGGGCGAGGGGTTCCACATGGCCATGCTTGACGATGATGCAGCCACCGTCGATCCGGTCGCCCAGTACAGCCTCCAATCCGGCCGCAAGCGATGCAGCGGCCTTGCCCGCTCCGATCACCAGGAGCCTGCCCTCCCGTGGTATGTCCCATTCGATGGTCCGCCCGCCCGCGCGATAGCGCCAGATGCCATTGGCAAAAGAAGAACGCGACCGCACCAGGTCGCAGCCCCGTGTTGCCGCCAGGGCGGATTCAAAAATATCCGCCGCCATTGCCCGGCCGGCTTCGTCCACATCCGATCGCAACTCCTCGCCGTCAGCTGGCCTGGCGGGCGAATCCGACTTGCCGTTTCTCGAAACCGAATGGATCATGCACTCCGATCTTCCGTGCGATTCAGGCGCAAAGCACCCGCATAGGATGATTTCAAGCCTAACTCAGGACCGGGTGATCGCCATCTCGGCCCTTGCCGGTTTTCACCATGCGGGATCGCAGCGCCGAGAAGGACGGAAATCCAGGCTCTAAGACGGAACGCCAGTCCGCATGCTCGGCTACGGCCATTCACGGCGCGAGGTAGAACGAGGTGGAAGACGCGCTCACAGAACATCAAAAGCGCGACAGCACCATTTTGCGAGTGATCGACTTGGCGTTCTTCGCCAGCGTCGCTTTCCTATGTCGTCACCTGGCGGGTTGGGATTTTGTGGCCGTGCTAGTGGCGGTGTGGGCCGGGACTAGCGGTCTTCACTACTTCATCGATCAGAGCAACCGCAATTTCTATCTGCACCGCCTCGATTGGGAAAACGCGGGACCGGATGAGCCGCGCAGCTAGCTAAATATATAGGTCCCGAAGCGAAGGCGGGGTGCTACTGTTACAGGAATAAGTCCCGCTGGCATTTTGGCCGGGAGGAGACCATGCCGCCGGGAGGAGACCATGCCAAGGAGAGGAAGATCTTGGACGAGGATATTGGCGAGGGCGACCGTTTGGGGCGGGTGCAGTCGCTGGTCCGGGCATTCGGACTACTCGACACGCTTGCCAAAAGCGGCGACGGCCTCACCCTGACAGAGATCGCCAGCGTCGTTAAACTGCCACGATCTACTGCGCATCGCCTGCTCACCACAATGGACGCCTTACGTTACGTAGAGTTCGATAACCGGACCAATCGGTGGATGATCGGCGTGCAGGCAATTACCCTGGGTTCGGCGTTCGTCCATATCCGGGACATTGGCCGGCTCGGCCGGCCGATCATGCGCTCGTTGATGATCGACTCGAACGAGGTTGTGAATATCGGCGTTTCGGATCAGACCAGCGTGCGCTATGTGGGCCAGGTTCGGCCACTCGGTGTACAGCGCGACGCGGCCGACAACGGAACCACCCTGCCGATGCACACAACCGCGTCAGGCAAGGTGCTGCTCGCCCACTGGGCGGACGATCAGCTTTCATCTTTTCTGCGCAAGCAAACGCTTGTCCGGCGCACGCGCTCCAGTATCGTGGAAGAGCGTGAGCTGGTTCGCCAGCTGGCCGAGATCAGGACCCGCGGCTATGCCGTTGACGATCAGGAAAATTCCATGGGCAGGCGCTGCGTTGCAGTACCCGTGTTCAACTGTCATCGGCAAGTGCGCGCATCGCTTTCAATCACGGGCGGCATAGCCCGCATGCCTGATAGCAGGTTGGCGGCGCTCGGGCATTCGCTCGCCGGGGCGGCAGCGCGCATGACAAGCACTATCGGTTCGGTGTTCGCAGCCTGAAATGGGGTGATGGGTTCATAGCAGAATCGCACAGCGATTTTGATTTCATCAAAATTGAAACGGGTCTAGGCGGCCGCACGGGAGTTGCGCTATACAGCCGCTACCAGCTCATCGGGTGGCACCCTCCGCTTCATTGGGACCGGCGGTTGGTATATCGTGGACAATAATACGGCGCGGCTGCCGCCGTTCGGAGCTCGGCATGAAGAACTGCGGATTGGATGACTTGGCGCAGGGGCATCCACCCGCCGAGGGCCCGCAGATCGAATTGTTGCGCGACCTTTTTGTCCTGGGCGTTGAAGCGGTGGCCGCGGATCGATGCATCCCTTCCCGCTTGCCTGACCCTCCTCCCGGACGGACATTGATCCTGGCCATCGGCAAGGCAGGGGCGGCAATGGCGAGGGCGGCCTATAAGCACGTCAAGGGGCAGGTCGATGGCATAGTGCTGACCCGTTATGGGCACAGTTTCCCTCCGCACGAAATGCCACCGGGTTTCGTGGTCTATGAAGCAGGACATCCACTCCCCGATGAGCATGGCCTGGCGGCGACCAGGCGCATTGTGGAGGCGGTGCAGGCCCTGGGGCGCGAAGACCAGTTGCTGGCGCTGATTTCTGGTGGAGCATCGGCCCTTCTCACCCAGCCCGCGCCCGGCGTGTCACTTGCCGACAAGCAGAATCTGACCCGCCAGTTGCTTCAGTGCGGCGCGTCTATTTCCCAAATCAATTGTGTGCGCACCCACTTATCGCGAGTGAAGGGCGGGCGCCTCGCATTAGAGGCCGCGCCGGCGCAGGTGGTAACGCTGGTCATGTCGGACATCCCGGGCGACATGGCCGCCTTGGTTGGATCCGGGCCTACTCTGCCGGACCGCACGCGGCTTTCGGATGCGCGCACCATTCTCGACCATTATGGCATTCGTCCGCCGAGTAACGTGTTGGACGCTCTCAACGATCCCGACAATGAAACCCCCAATGCCACCGCGGAAGTCTTCGAGCACGCCGAAGCGACCGTGATCGCGCGCTCGGCAAACGCCCTGCAAGCCGTGGGCCAGATGGTGCAGGCGGCCGGATACGCACCGGTTTATCTGGGCGACGTGGAAGGGGACAGCACGGAAATCGGCACGGTCCACGCCGCCCTTGCCCTTCATCATGTGAACAAGAGCGGGCGCTGGGCCCTGCTCTCGGGCGGAGAAACGACGGTCGTGGTGCGCAATCCCTCGGGCCGGGGCGGGCGCAACACCGAATACCTCCTCAGCTTGGCCTTGGGACTTGACGGAGAACCCGGCATCTATGCCCTGTCGTGCGATACTGACGGTATTGACGGCACGTGCGACAATGCGGGCGCGCTTGTCACACCCACGACGCTTGCAAGGGCGAGCAAACTCGGCCTGTCGGCGAGGAATGCGCTGCGAACCAATATGACCTATGACTTCTTCAAGGCATTGAACGATCTGGTTATTACCGGTCCGACGCGCACCAACGTCAATGACGTCCGGATCATATTGATTGACCGTTAAGCTCGGCTCGGGGCCCGGCCCAGCGAGCTCGCGCACATTTATGCGCGTACTCTCCGCTTGGTGTTCCCCTCGCTTTTGACGATCACCGCTATGCTGGGGCTTGGCTATCTGACGCGCTTCTCCGGCGTCGATGCCACAATGGGGCTGGCTTTCGCGGCCACGGGTTATCTCTATCCCTTTTTCGGCACGATGTTGGGCTGGCTTGGCGTGGCGGTCACCGGATCTGATACTGCGTCAAATGTCCTTTTTGGCGGCCTGCAACGCATTACATCGCAGACGCTGGGTATTTCACCCGTGCTGATGGCGAGCGCCAACAGCGCTGGTGGCGTAATGGGGAAGATGATCGATGCGCAGAGCATCGTCGTGGCGTCGACCGCAACCCAATGGTTCGGACAGGAAGGCAAGATCCTGCGCCATGTCTTCGTTCACAGCATAGTGCTCGCGTCATTGGTTGGGGTGTTGTGGCAGCAATGGCTTATCTGCCCCCTTTCACTGCTTTGGTGCCGGTGAACCATTAAACGGCCGGTTCAGGTCACGGCATATCGACTTGGTTGCCAATTCAGGCCCGGTTTCCACCATGCGGTATGACCTCCCCCCCAACTATGGTGTGAGGGGCCATGCCGTGAGAATGCTGAACAGTGCGGCATAGCCGACACCCACACAATTAATAATTTGGGGACGACGGGATGCAAAACTCAACGCTTATCAGACTGCTCGGCTCGATCAGCGCCATTGCTCTCTCGGTACCCGTGGCGGCGCAGACTGTCACAGACTCACAGGCGCCCGCTGCCACATCTCCGGAAGGCACATCCGACAGCGAAGCCTCCGTGGCCGAGATTGTCGTCACCGGTTCGCATATCAAAGCGCGGGGTTATACCGCCCCGACGCCAGTCACGGTACTCGACACCGATGAACTTGTGCGGAAGGCACCCAGCAACCTTCCCGATGCGCTGAACCAACTGCCGCAGTTCCAGGGGTCGATTAACCAGAACATGCAAGCTGACCTCGGATCGACAAAGGTGCGTTCGGGCAATTACCTGGACATTCGCGCTCTCGGCCCACAGCGCGTGCTAATACTGATGAACGGTCGCCGTGTTCCACCGACCAGTAGCAACGGTGCGACCGACACGAACCTGATACCCCAGATGCTGATCAAACGGGTAGACGTCGTGACTGGCGGCGCATCCGCCACCTATGGCTCGGATGCTGTCTCGGGCGTCGTCAATTTTGTGCTCGACGAAAAATTCAAGGGTTTGAAGCTTAACGTCCAAAGCGGCGTTTCCACCTATCATGACGACGGGTCATACAAAATCGCTGGTGCTTTTGGCAGCTCGTTCCTGGACGATCGATTGCACGTATTGTTGAGTGGCGAATATTACCATTCAGACGGCATTTCCGATCGCTCGTCACGACACACGTCCAGTGGCGAAAATTCATCCAGCGGTATGACGATTGCGGGCTTCGGAACGCCCGCCTCCCCTTTTTACTACGTCTCCGGTGCGCGTCTCAACTTTACGACGTTCAATGGCGTGATCACCAGTCCCGGCCAACTTGCTGGAAATCAATTCCGACAGGATGGAACACTGACCGCATTTAATCCAGGAACTCCTATTCCGGGCCGTGCCGGTTATGGGCTTGGCAGTGACGGCATCATTTGGCCCTCTAAGGGATATACCGGGGTCCCTTCCTTGACCACGCGTCAGGCGTTTGGCCGCGTTGCCTATGATCTAGCCGACAACGTGACCATGTTCGCCGACGCCAGCTATAACACGGGGAGTAATTCGGATAAGGGCCTGCCCTTCACGACGCCTGGATCCGGCAGTATCATTTTTGCTGAGAATGCTTTCCTGCAACCTTCGGTCGCGAGCCTGATGGCGCCGGGAAGCAGCATAAGGGTTGCTCGCCAGTTCCGAGAGTGGGCGCCTTTGTCCTCCACGCAAAAGAGTCGAAGCTTTACTTTAAATGCGGGATTGACGGGCGAATTTAACTCCACAATCAGCTGGCAAGTCCACTACACTCACGGGTTCAGCCGCTTCATTACCAACGCCGAGAGTCTCGACACCAGAAGATACTTTGCTGCCACGGATGCCGTCAGGGATCCTAGCGGCAGGATCGTGTGCAATGTCACGCTCACCAATCCAGGTCTAATGAACGACTGCGTGCCCCTCAACGTCATTGGAGAGAACTCGGCTGATCCGGCAGCCATCGCCTTTGTTAAGGGTGTTTCCCACTGGCAGGTCGACAATAAGATGGATCTTGTGGCAGCGAATATCTCGGCACAGCCTCTCTCGTTGTGGGCAGGGCCGATCTCGATCGCGCTGGGCGGCGAATACCGCCATCAGTCGCTCGTGCAAACAAGTAACTCCGATCCCGCTGTTCCGGTCGACTTCACCGGCCTGCGCGGCGTGACATCCACCAATTTCTTCACCGGCCTTAACGTGGGAACGGGGGCAGGCTCCTACAACGTCACGGAACTGTACGGCGAAGTTGCGGTTCCGCTGGCCAAAGATTCGGCGATCGGCGATCTCGATGTCAACGGCGCGGCCCGCTATACACATTACAGCACCAGCGGGGCGACCACGACATGGAAGGTGGGGGGCAGCTATACCCCAATTTCGGACATCCGCTTCCGCGCAACTTTGTCGCGGGACGTCAGGGCGCCTTCGCTATTTGAGCTTTTCGCCGGCAAGCAGCAAACCGGCAGTCCCCTTACGGACCGACACACCAACACTTCGTCGCTGACTAAGGTAATATCTTCGGGCAATTTAGATCTGAAGCCCGAAGTGGCTCGTACCCTGACGTTTGGGGCGGTCTTCATGCCCCGCTTTATACCGGGTCTACATCTCTCAATCGACTATTACCGGATCAATATTAAGGATGCGATCGCTCAACCCTTTACCTACATTCAGATAGCAGACCTGTGCGAGGCTAGCGGTGGCACAAGCGCGCTCTGCAACCAAATCACTCGACCTTTCGGCTTCGACGACCGCTCGCCAGCAAATTTCCCGACCGAAATCCGGCTGCAGAACTTGAATCTAGCCCGAACCACCACGAACGGCGTTGATGTTGAGGCGAGTTATCGAATGCCGATTGCGGGCGGATCACTTGGACTCAATCTGGTGGCGACCCGGCTGTTACACTATCGACAGCAGAATTCGCCCCTGTCCCCCGTGGTCGATTTCGCCGGCAACGCCGACTTCATACAGGGCTTCTTCCCCCTACCACTGCCGAAATTGCGTGGCAATCTGACCGTGGCGTACACAAGAGACCGGCTCAGTCTGAGTGTCCAGGAGCGCTATATCGGCGCCTTTCACAAGTCTGACCAATTTGTGTGGATTGACAACAAGGTACCGGCCACGTGGTACACCGACGTCAGCGTCAGCTATCGGTTCAGCGACGTGCCTGGTAGACCCGAGTTCTATCTAACCATCAACAATCTTTTAAATCAGAAAGGCCGGTTGTTTCTAATCAGCCCAGTGTCGGGGCTAAATGTTCCGACATCACGCAGCATTTACAACATTGTAGGACGATACTTCACCGTTGGCGCAAGGGCGAAGTTTTAATTGCTTGGTGCGGCGCAACAGACGTAATACCAAGCTGCGTTGATTATGACCCTTCTGCCCATGAGCGGTTTCCGAGGGATTTGATGCGGGCTGGTTGATCGACGAGTTTGTTCCATGCCTCGCACAGTGGTCGACGCTTCCGTCCTAGGATTGGAAGATACGGTTCGAGAGCCAGTTCTGGCTGACGTTACCCCCAACGTTCATCCAGCTGTGACCAGAGACCGGCTGTTGTGATCGGGCATCAGCGCATGTGAAGCAATGGCGGCGAATGCCGCCGGTGTGGCGTAGCTGAGCGAGGAGTGTGGCCTGGCGGTGTTGTAGTCCTCGACCCATGTTGCGAGGACGTCGCGCGCGTGGCCGAGGGTGCCCAAGTGATCGGTCCCTAGGCGCTCCACGGATAACCAGTGGCGACTGCAAATGCTGTTAGATCGTGTGCGCGCCCTGTGCGGTAGCTGGGAACCCCATTTCGTGCGAACGGGCTACGGAAGCGCTCAAAATCGTCCCGGAAGTCGGGTCATCGGTCGAGGAAGCGCCGCGGCGCTTCGCATGCTAGGTCTCCGCGATCCATCGATAGGAGATAGCTCAACATACCTTCCGGCGATGGCCAATCCCGGTCGGAAAGGCGTGCAGAGCCCGGGAACTGGTTCCAACTTGCTCCACTCAGATGTCCTGGCAGAGCTGGCGATCCAAGCCGAGCAGGGGGCCAGATCGCCGTCTGGACTTACATCCAACGGCCATCTGAAGCCGGCCAGGGGCCCGCTAGTGCATCTGCCCCGGCCGGGTAGTGTGCGGCGGCGCTCGCGGAAATCGCTGCCAGGCCGGCACCAGTGAGAAAATACACTCCATTACTTATGATCACGCCACTGTCCCATTCTGGCCGGGTTTTCAATCGGCTTGCCAGCGGCGGCAACCGTAGGGTCATCCCTAAAGGGCCGATGCATCAGAACAGCGCAATTGCACGAATAGGCATGCCGGTCGCATTCTCCACGGGAGGAGCGCCCACGATCAACAGGGCTCCTACGGCGGGGACGGCCTTCAAATTGGTTATTCCCTCGATCCCCCACCGCCCGCTACGGAGCCAATACTGGTGCACTGGGTAACTCGGCACATTAGGTCCCGCGTCGATTGTCCCTGAATCGACTGCGATCCCTTTCACGCGACGCTTTTCCGCAAGCATTCGCGCGGCTTCCACACTGAAGCCGGGCATTTGGAGACGCCGGCTGGTGGGAGGGCGCGCCGCTAATGTCAAAAGATCATACCCCGTATCCATCGCGACGCAGCAGCCATCGGGAAGCGGTCCATGCCGCATTTCCCAGCGCTCGATATCGGCCGGTTCGAGCTGAGCATCGGTCGATTGCGCAAACTTCGCAGTGAGATCGACAATGGCAAGCGGGACCACGAGATCCTGGATCGGAATCTGCCCGAGACTGCTGAACGATTCTCCGAAGTGACTTGGAGCGTCAATGTGGGTTCCGACATGCTCGATCAGCGACAGGCGATGCATCTTCATGCCCACAGCCACGCCAGAGCCATCAACCGATTCAAAGGATATGCGGGGATGCGCGGGATCAAAATTGAACTGACGCGTCAACTTGTGCGTAAGGTCAACGACTCGCAGCGCATGGGCGCCAAACCGCACATGGCCCACGGCGGCATCGACGGGCGCCGCTGACGCTGGACGACTACGGCCCAGCAGGCCTGCGGCCGATGTCACGGAGACGGCCGCCGTCAGAAAATCGCGGCGACCGCAGCGATTTGGCTCATATTCATCCATCGGCATCCTGCCAGTATCTCGCGCCCTTCGATGTTGGATAAGAATTCTGCACTAGGTGTCAAATGGTATTTTTTGTTTTCCAGATATCCTAATGCGCTCCGCAGCTTATTAGGGTCACCGCCTAGATGCCGTAATGGGCCGGCGTCTCAAACGGTAGCCAGGTTGGGTGGCTGTCCCTCAGAATGATGGTGTTGGAAACGGGGTCCGAGCGATCGGCCCCAAGCATCATGAGAGGAACAGCCGTGGATCATTATGCCGGAATCGACGTCTCGCTGAAAGAGAGCAGCGTGTGTGTGGTGGACGCCAAGGGGAAGGTCGTCCGCGAGGTTAAGGTTGCCAGCGAACCAGAAGCGCTGGTTCGCTATTTCGGCGAGCTGGAGGTTCCGGTGAGCCGCATCGGGCTTGAGGCGGGTCCGCTTTCGCAGTGGCTGCATGCCGGGCTTGTCGCCGCCAACTTCGAGGTCGTGTTGCTCGAGACGCGCCATGTGACGCGCCATGTGAAGGCCGCGCTGTCAGCGATGACGGTGAAGACCGACCGGAAGGACGCGCGCGGGATCGCCCAATTGCTGCGGATGGGGTGGTATCCGCGGGATCCTACGCGGCTACGGGCTGAAGGTTGGCGAGGTCAGCCGCGGCCGGTTCGAAGCGCGCATCCAGGAACTGACCGCCGGATATGTGATGCTGGAAACGGTGATCGGCGCCATGCTGACAGCGCGGGCAACGCTTTGGCGTGAGTTCACGAAGCTCCATCGCGAGATGCTGAAGATCGCGCGGGCGGACAGGATTTGCCACCGGCTGATGAGCACACCTGGGGTCGGCGCGCTCGTTGCACTGACCTTTCGCTCGGCGGTCGATGATCCAACCCGGTTTAGCAAATCCAGTACGGTCGGTGCCTATTTCGGGCTGACACCGAAGAAGTATCAGTCCGGCGAGACCGACCGCGATGGCGGCGTCAGCAAGGTCGGTGACGCGATGGTGCGAACCGCGCTGTTCGAGGCCGCGCACATCATGCTGACGCGGGCGACGCGCTTTTCCAGCCTGAAGCGCTGGGCGCTCGAAGTGGCCCAACGCCGCGGCATGAAGCGCGCCAAGGTCGCCCTCGCGCGCAAACTAGGTGTCGTGCTTCATGCCCGATGCGATGAGCGGGCCGCCGGCGGAAACAAGGGCATCGAGCGCGGCGGCCTCGGCATCCGACATGCACAGAACATGCGGCGCGACCACGACGTCGAAGTCGCTGAGCGCGGTCCGGCCATCTCCTCGCGCGATTCCCCCATCTTGCGCGGCCCCAGCAGCAGGTAGCTGCCGTCCTTCATGTAGTGGACTCGAAGGAACCCGGAATTGGGAATATGCGCAGTGAGGTTGCGGATCGCTCCAGTGCGCAGGTCGTACTCGAAGACGTCACCGTAGGCCCGTTCGACAAACGCCACACGGTTGCCATCGGGCGAAAACACCGCACGTTCGCCGAAGCCGGAGATAACCCGGGTGCGCGGTGGCAGGTTTGCGAGCGGGTCGCCCTCCTTGCTCGGCAGCGGAAACGCCCCGGTCACCGCCTCGCCGGGGATGGCAACGGGCGCCGCGTGTGCCGACACGATGCCCGCCACCGTAAGGAGAGGCGCCAACAGGCTCCCCGCAAACAACCTTTGTGCCATCACTGTGCGCCCCCTTGTAGGGGATCGAAAGCCGGTTCGCTCCAGAAGACGGTTGGGGGGATCAATGCGCGATGAGAACCGCGCGAAAGTCATTCACGTTGGTAAGCGTCGGACCCGTCACCAGCAGATCGCCGACGCGCTCGAAAAAAGCTCCCGCTGTCGTGTCGGCGCAGGCTCTCGGCCGGGTCGACTCCTGCGGCCCTGGCGCGCGCAAGCGTGTCAGGAGCGACAAATGCGCCAGCCCCGCCGCCGCTTGTACCGTCCTCGCCATCGGTGTCCGCCGCAAGGCACCAGACGCCGGGGCGGCCGTCGAGCTCCAGGGCCAGGGCCAGCGCGAACTCGGTATTCCGTCCGCCGCGCCCGGGTTGCGCCATCACCGATGGTGACGGTGGTTTCGCCGCCGGAGAGCAGGATACGCGGCGTCTTCCCGGAAGATCGCGCTATTCGGGCCATGTCGCGGCCGACCTCGCTGCTCTCGCTTTCGAGATCGTCGCCCAGCGAAACGACCTCGATGCCCGCCGTCCGGGCAATTGCCGACGCCGCGTCAAGCGCCTGGCGGGGCGTTGCGATTAGCCGCACGTCTTCGGCCGTGATCGCGGGCGCGGGAGGCGGCTCGGACACGAGACAAGCATAAACGGCCTCACCGAGTTCCTCGCGATAGCGAGCCGCAAAGGGGGACAAGTCGCGGGCCGGATCGGGATCGGCAATTGTGGGCCCCGATGCGATCGCGCTCACGTCATCTCCCGGAATGTCGCTGATCGTGAGGGTGACCACGCGTGCGGGCGCGGCGGCGGCGGCAAGCCTGCCGCCCTTGATCGCGGATACCCTCCGGCGGATCGCGTTCATCGTGCGAATGTCCAGTCCCGATGCCAGCAAGACGCGGTTCACGCGCTGCTTGTCGGCCAGGGTCAGACCTTCCGCTGGAGACGCCAGCACCGATGAACCGCCGCCCGAGACGAGTGCGAGGACCAAGTCATCGGGTGACAGCCCCGAGACGAGATCGAGCATCGTGCGGCCGGCGGCGGTGCTGTTCGCATCGGGCACGGGATGAGCGGCCTCGAGAACGGCAATCCTTCCGGCGGCAAGCGCATAGCCGTACGGCACGACCACGGCGCCGCGTAGATCGACGTCCGGCCAGGCGGCATCCACTGCGCGCGCCATGGCCGCCGCCGCCTTGCCCGCGCCGACGACGATGCAGCGTCCCCGCGGGCGGGAAGGAAGGTGCGCGGCAAGGATTTTGACCGGATCGGCTGCCGATACCGCCGCGTCGAACATGTCGCGAAGCAGCGCTCGTGCGGTGACGTTGTCCCACCCCGAGCATGGAATCGCCGAAAAGTTCGCCAAGGGTAGCTCCTGATCAATCATGTCCTTGACCGTGACCCCAGGCGTGGCCCCAACGGCGCGCGACGCCCACCTTTCGCCCCTCGGCCCATCATGTGAGGGCTCCGGCAGCCCCCTTACTGCCGGAGTGACTTCTGGATAGGGAATATGACCACCTGGAGCAATCGTCCTGCGACAGGGCGCGTTTCCACGATGCGGGACGAACCCCGGACCCAGGGGCCGACTTAAGTCCGGCTAGATCTCATTAAATTACTGAAATATAAGTTAACTCGCCGCCACCATCCCCCTGAAGAAGCAGTCGGCGGCGGCCCTCGACGATCCGGCAGAAGATGTTACCAATTGTCCGACATCATCGCGTTCGATAAGTCCAATCCAAGGGGAGCGCCGGCGGGTCCGGCAGGGAGAAGGCAGCAATGTTCCACCAACTGGTCACCCCGGTTTCGGACAGCCTTCCGCTCTCGTTTTTAACCGCGGTTGTGCCGATTGCAGTGGTGCTGGTGCTGCTCGGAATTGTCCGCCGGCCGGCGTGGCAAGCCTCGGCGGCAGGGCTCGTCGTCGCGTTCGCCTTGGCGGTGACCGTTTGGCGGATGCCCGCGGGTCTCGCTCTCGACAGCATCGCGGCGGGAGCTACCTTCGCAGCGTGGCCGGTGATGTGGATCGTCCTCAACGCGCTTCTGCTCTACAACGTCTCCGTCGTCTCGGGACGCTTCGATTCCTTTCGCGCATGGATGATCGAGCACCTTCCCAACGACCGGCGGATCGTCCTGGTCGTGGTCGGTTTCTCGTTCGGGTGCTTGCTGGAAGGCGTCTCCGGCTTCGGAACCCCGATCGCGATAACCAGTGCTCTGCTCGTGGCGCTCGGTTTCCGTGCGATCGACGCGATCGTGTTCACGCTGATGTTCAACACCGCGCCCGTCGCCTTTGGTGCGCTGGGCGCGCCAGTCACCACGCTTAGTGCAGTCACGCAGATCTCCGACATCACGCTGGGAGCGATGATCGGACGGCAACTCCCCTTCATTGCGGTCATTCTGCCGTTCTACGTCATGGTCGTGTATGGCGGGCTTCGCGCGCTGCGTGGAGTCTGGCCGGTGCTGCTCGTGGCCGGCGGATCATTTGCGATCATGCAGTTCCTGTCATCGAACTTCCTCGGCTACGCGCTCACGGACGTGCTCTCGTCGCTGGCGTCTCTGCTCGCGACACTCGTGTTCGTGAAGGTGTGGCGGATGACACCCGATCCGGACTTCATGCTGCGGCCGAGCGCGGATGCCGCTCAGCGGGCGACATCGGAATCGCGCGCGACGTGGGGTGGCTGGCTTCCCTGGATCGTGTTGTCTGCGGTGGTCATCGTTTGGGTTCATCTCAAGATCAACACCATCGGCGAGATGAAGATCGAGTGGCCCGGGCTGCACAACGCGGTCTTCATCACCACCTACGGCAAGCCCTACGCTGCCGTTTGGACGTTCCAGCCGCTCGCCACCGGCACCGCGATCCTGGTCGCGACCGCAATTACCTCGCTGCTGGTCCGGCTGTCGCCAAGCAACCTGGCCAGCGCCGCCCGCTCGACCCTGGTGCAGATCCGTCTCCCGCTGATGACCACGATGATCATCGTCGGCCTCGCCTACCTGATGAACTATTCGGGCATCGCGTACACGCTTGGCGTCGGCGTGGCCTCCGTCGGAGTGTTGTTTCCGCTGGTCTCGGCCTTCCTCGGCTGGCTCGCCGTGTTCCTGTCGGGCAGCGACACGTCGGGCAATGCCCTATTCGGCAATCTCCAGGTGGTCGCGGCCAAGCAGCTCGATCTGAGCCCGGTGCTGATGGCCTCCACCAATGCCTCGGGCGGAGTGCTGGGCAAGATGATCTCGCCGCAGAACATTGCGACCGGCACCGCAACCACCGAATGCCGCGGCCAGGAAGGCACAATCCTTGCCCGGACATTCAAGCACAGCATCTTCCTGACGTTGCTACTCGGGATCATCGTTATGATCCAGCAATACGTCTTTCCCGGGATTATTCCGCAGTGAATGGCGCTCACAGGGGCCTATTTGGGCAAGAGCATTGCTGCGACCTAAAACGGCCCAAACTGAGCTTCGTCAGTCCAAGCCGACAGGCTCCGATCCGTTATTTCGGGGCATTACTGGTCGATTCGGCGAACGATCCCCTGAAGGATTTATCTTACCAAAGTGGCCGAGGTCGCAGGAGATTTGACTTGATCCGCCCCGCACGTGCACATGCCTTGCCGTCGCCACCACGCGGTTCGCCGAAGCGGACGAGAGCCGTTGCCTCCGCACTCCTGTTCATGGCCCTTGCGCTGACGTCGACGCCCGCCACATCGCGCACCGCACTTTCGATGCCGCAGTTCGAAGCGGTCACCAACTGGCTCGTTCCGCCGCGTGGTCAGGTCCTGGGCGACATCTCGGCGGTCGCGGTCGATCGTCACGACAACGTATGGGTCCTTCACCGCCCGCGCAGCTTGTCCGAGGCCGATCGCACCAAGGCGGCTCCTCCCGTGATGATGTTCGACCGGAGTGGACGCTTCCTGAGGAGCTTCGGCGGCCCCGGCAACGGCTATGAGTGGCCGACGGTGGAACACAGCCTCGCGGTGGATGGCAAAGGCCGCGTATGGGTTGCCGGCAGTTTCCGCGGGCCAGGCGCGAACGACGACATGCTGCTGGTCTTCGACGGCCAAGGTCGCTTCCTGAGGCAGATTGGTCGCCGCGGCGCCAGTGGTGGCGATTCGGACACCTCGAATCTGCACGCGCCGGCCGACATCTTCGTCGATGACCGCAACCATGAAGTCTACGTCGCGGACGGATATGGCAATCGCCGGGTGATCGTCCTCGATAGCGAAAACGGAGCCTTCAAGCGGATGTGGAGTGCGTTCGGCGCACCACCGCCGCTCGAGAAAGCGCCCGACCCGCGGCCGTCAGGTGCGCCTTTCGTCCCGGACCAAGGCCCCGGCCCGGCGGGGTTCAACGGCGTTCACGGGGTCGAAGTGGCCCGCGACGGCCGGGTCTACGTCTCCGATCGCAACAACCAGCGTATCCAGGTCTTCTCGCGGGTCGGCCGCTACCTCGGGCAAGTCTTCGTCGACCGGAATCTGCCCGATCCACGGACCGTCTCCGGAATGGCGTTCTCGGCCGATCGGGCCCAGCGCTATCTCTACGTGGCTGACTGGGGCAATGGTCGCCTGGCCGTGCTCAACAGGAAGGCGCTGACCATGCTTGGCACGTTCGGAACCAAAGGCACGGCACCGGGGCAGTTCAACGGACCGCACTTGATGGCGACGGACAGCAAGGGCGTGCTCTACGTTGCCGAGGTTCAGGGCCGCCGCGTCCAGCGACTGACCCCGATTGTTGCGGACCGCACGCGCCGATGAGCAATGAAGAGCGCCGGCATGAGTGGCGGGGCGGCGCGTGTCCGGTCGACCGGACACGATCGTCGAGGTCCGTGTTCGACATGGCCAACTGCGTGTCGCCACGGGGCGATCACTGCACTGGTCGCACGACTTCTACAATGCGCACGGTGCCGAGGACATCATGGCATACCGGGTCGCCGAAAGCCCGCGCCGATAGGAACCCGAGTTCCCGGCGATCAGCTAAAGCGAGTGGTTGGCCATCAGCTCGAGCGCCTTGACCATTGCCGAGTGGTCGCTCCGGCCTTCTCCCTGCGCGACGCAAGCGCTGAACAGCTGCTGCGCGTTCGCCGTATTGGGAAGCGCCACGCCAAGGGCCTTTGCGCCAGCCAGGGCCAGGCCGAGATCCTTCTGGTGCAGCTCGATCCGGAACCCCGGATCGAAAGTGCGTTTGAGCATGCGCTCGGCGTGGACCTCGAGGATGCGCGACGAGGCGAAGCCGCCCATCAGCGCTTCGCGCACCTTGGCCGGATCGGCGCCGGCTTTGGCGGCGAACACCAGGGCTTCGGCGACCGCCTCGATATTGAGCGCGACGATGACCTGGTTGGCCACCTTGGCCACCTGACCGCTTCCCGCCTCGCCGATCCGGGTGACGTTCTTGCCCATCAGATCGAACAGCGGCTTCGCGCGGGCAAACGCGGCTTCGCTGCCGCCGGCCATGATGGTCGGCGCTGCGTTCTTGGCGCCGACCTCGCCGCCAGAGACCGGCGCATCGACATAGTCGCCGCCCAGATCCCCGATTGCCGTCGCGAAGCGCTTCGTCGCGATGGGGTCGATCGAGCTCATGTCGATGACGAGCTTTCCCGGGGCGAACGCTTGGGCAACGCCGTCGCTGTCGAACAGGGACTTCTCGACGTCAGGCGTGTCGGGCAGCATGAGAATGACGACATCCGCCCGCTCGGTCAGGGCGGCGATGCTGTCACAAGCGACCGCCCCGCCCGCCAGCAACTCGGGCGGCAGCGCCGAGCGGTGCCGAACCAGCAGGAGCTCGTGACCGGCTCGTTGCACGTGTCCGGCCATCGGCCGGCCCATGATGCCGACCCCAACAAATCCGATCTTCATGCGATTTGCCTCGTTTGCTCTGCGGCCGTCATCAGCCGAGATAGGGTGCCGCCCAGCCCAGGCCGGCCGCTGTCTCGCCGCGAGGCGCGTACTCGCAGCCGATCCAGCCATCGTAGCCAAGCGCGTCGATGCGCGCGAGAAGCCAGGGATAGTTGATCTCTCCGGTGCCGGGCTCGCCGCGGCCCGGATTGTCGGCGAGCTGGATATGGCCGATCGCGGGCAGGAGGCGTTCGATCGAGCGCGCGAGATCGCCTTCCATGATCTGCATGTGATAGATGTCGTACTGCAGCCGCACGTTCGGCGCGCCGACGCGCTCCAGCAACCTGAGCGCGTGGGCGGGCGAGTTCAGAAAGTAGCCCGGGATGTCGATCTTGGTGTTGATGGGCTCAAGGAGGACGTCGATCCCCTGCGCGGCACAGTGCTCCGCGGCGTAGGCAATGTTGTCGACGAAGGTTGCTTCGCATGCATCCGGGTCAGCGTTGGCAGGGATTTTGCCAGCCATGAGGTGAAGCCGCGAACAACCGAGGTCGCGGGCATAGGCGAGCGCCGTGACCACGCCGGCGCGGCATTCCTCTATCCGATCCGGCAGCGCCGCGATGCCGCGTTCACCCGCCGCCCAATCGCCGGGAGGGAAGTTGAACAGCGCGACCTCGAGCGACCGCTTTTGCACCCGCATCGCCACGTCCCGTCTGGCTTCGCCATAGGGTGAGACAAACTCGACGGCGCGAAATCCGCTGTCCGCAGCGGCGTCGATGCGCTGGAGAAACGGCCGGTCGGCGAACATCATCGAAAGATTGGCGGCAAGCTTGATCATGAAGTTCCCGTGAGCTGCAGGCAAATTTGGGGCGACACTTAGGGTCTTGGTCGAGGGCTTGTCGATGCGGGTCCGGCAGCTTCCCGCATAGTGGAATGCTCTGCCCTGGCGCCACCCAAGACTGCGATCCTGGACGCGGTGCGACAGCCCGGATTGTCAGGCCGGTTGCGGGTACTCCGGCCGGCTTGATCACGCTGACCTTGATCTTCCCGCGGCTCGTGGCGGACGGAATTGGAGAAGTAGTTCACAGCCGCCTTGGTCGCTCCATGGACCGACGACCCGACGACCGGATGATTTCCGTAGATCGAGGATATGTTGACGATCTGGCCCGAACCTTGGCTGATCATCTGATCGTAGACGGCGACCGTGCCGTTGATCACGCCCTTGAAGTTGATGTCGATGCAGTCGTTCCAGGCCTGAAGCGCCTCGGCATGATCGGATAGGAACGCGAGCGGCATGGTCCCGGCGTTATTCACGAGGACGTCGATGCGGCCGAACCTCGCAACCGCGGCAGCAACGGCAGCACGGAGATCGTCGATGTTGCGGACATCGGCTACGGAACTCATGGCCACACCGCCGGCTGTGGCAATTTCGCCGACCACTGCTTCAACCGCATCCGCACCAATATCGAGGCAGACGATCTTCGCCCCCCAGTCCGGCCGCTTCAATGGCAGTCAGCCGACCAAACCCGCTGGCCGCTCCGGTGATGGCGATCACTTTGTCCTGTACGTGGTTCACGAAATCACATCCTTGCGTTGGCCGTCGACCATCTTGGTCAATTCCGTTGCGACGCGAAAGCAGGCACAGTGTGCGCCTCGTCGCTGACTCATGCGCGCTGCCCGTGTACCGGGTCACGTCGTAACCGTGTCGCTATCGCCACAAGCACCGCGCCGGCCAGAAGGATCGCCGCAAGCAAGTTCAGGCCTGCCTGCGGCGACCCGGTCACGTCGCTCACCCATCCGACCAGCAGCGGGCTGCTGAAACCGGCGAGATTGCCGACCGAATTGATTGCCGCAATGCCCAGCGCGGCCGCGCGGCCGGTGAGCTGCGCGGTGGGCAGGGTCCAGAACATCGGCGTGGTGGTGAGGATCCCCGCCGTCGCCACGCAGAGCAGCGTCAGCGAGACGGCAAGACTCGTCCCCGCCAGCGGCACCGCGGCGAGCGCGACCGCGCCGATCACCATCGGCGCGATCAGATGCCAGCGCCGTTCCTTCGTGCGGTCCGAATGGCGACCGACCGCAGCCATGGCGATGACCGCAACCGCGTAGGGCAGCGCCGAATAGACTCCGACGGCCAGAGGCGATGCGTGCGCGACGCGGGCTATGACCGTGGGCAGCCAGAAAGTGATGCCATACTGGCCCATGATGCAGCAGAAGTAGATCAGTCCGAACAGGAGCATCGGCGGGCTCGACAAGACGGCGCGAAGCGATCCCGGCTGTTCTCCCGCGGGAGGATCGCCATCCGCCACCGCGCGCGTCACGCGTGCCTTCTCCTCGGGGCTGAGCCAGCCGACCTGATCCACCCGCGACTTGAGCAGCACCGGGAGCATTAGCCCCAGCACCAGCGCCGGCAACGCCTCGACGGCGAACATCCAACGCCATCCGCTGACGCCCCAGGCGCCGTCGAATGCCTGCATCGCCGCGCCCGAAAGCGGGCCGCCGACCAGGCCGGCCAAGGGGATCGCGATCATGAACAGGGCAATGACCTGGCCCCGGCGGCACGCAGGGAACCAGTAGGTCAGATAGAGCAAGATGCCTGGGAAGAAGCCGGCTTCGGCGACACCGAGAAGAAATCTCAGGACATAGAACGAAGTCGGCCCCTGGATGAAGGCGCAGGCGCCGGAGACCAGTGACCAGCTGATCATGATGCGCGATATCCATATCCGCGCGCCGATGCGGTGAAGCATGAGGTTGCTCGGCACTTCGAACACGAAATAGCCGATGAAGAAGATGCCCGCGCCGAGGCCATAGACGAACTCGCTGAAGTGCAGCTCGTCGGCCATCGCCAGCTTGGCGAACCCGACGTTCACGCGGTCGAGGTAAGCGGCGACGTAGCAGACCATCAGCAGGGGTAGCAGGCGCCAGGCGATCCTGCGGTACAGCCGCGCCTCCGCTGGTGAATTGTCGAGCGCAGGGGCCTCGATCATTTAACAGCATCCTCAGGTCAATCTGGATTATTTGTCTAGTTGCCTGACAGCTTTTTCTGTGTCAACGATCTCCCTAGATGGGGAGTCGAAGGTTGCTGCTAGGCTGCATAGCTGACGATCTGACGGGGGCCACGGACCTCGCCAACGAACTGGTCCGCAAGGGCATGCGCACGGTGCAGGTGGTGGGGGTTCCGTCTTCTCCGCCGCCCGCCGACTGTGATGCGGTCGTCGTCGCGCTGAAATCGCGCAGTCTGTTGGCGACTAGCGCAGTCGAGCAGTCGCTGGCGGCGCTGTCCTGGTTTCGTACCGGTGGCTGCGAACGGGTCTACTTCAAATACTGCTCGACCTTCGATTCGACCCCAGCGGGAAACATCGGCCCGGTCCTTGAAGCCTTGGCGAGCGCATCGAGTGCCTCGGCGGTGATTGCCTGTCCTGCGTTTCCCGCGACCGGGCGCACCGTCTACCAGGGGCACCTCTTCGTTGGAGACCAGCTCCTCAGCGAAAGCGGGATGGAGCACCACCCCCTGAACCCCATGCGTGATAGCAATCTGGTTCGCGTGCTCCAGGCGCAGACCCGTGCGCCAGTCGCGCTGATCTCGCTGCGCGAGGTCCGCGCGGGGCGGATCGGGGAGCGGGTAGACGCGCTCGCTGCGCAGGGGTTCGTTGCGGCTATCGCCGATGCGGTGGATGACGATGACCTTGTCGCGCTTGGAGCGCATTGCGCTCGAGCGGTCCTTTCCTCGGGCGGTTCGGGCCTTGGCGCGGGGATTGCGGCAGCGCTGATGGGACCGGGACACGCTCCGGCGCCCGCGTCGATGCCCGGGCTTCGCGGCCGGCGCGCGGTCCTTGCAGGGAGCTGCTCGAAGGCCACAAACCGCCAAGTCGCCGTAATGGCGGCCAAGGCGCCAGCGTTCCGCATCGAGCTTGAGGATGGCCGCGATGCGGCTGCGCTGGTCGCCGAAGCGCGGGACTGGATTGCTGCGCAGGATTCGGCGCAACCCCTGCTCGTCTATTCGACCGCTGATCCCGCCGAAGTCGCCCGCCAGCGCGCGCGGTTTCCGAATGCGAGCGAGGTCTACGAAGCGGTGCTCGGCGAACTCGGCGCCTTCCTTGTCGATTTTGGGGTCGATGCGCTGATCGTCGCCGGGGGCGAGACTTCCGGAGCGGTGATCGAAAGGCTCGGCGTCCAGCGCCTTGCGATCGGCGGCGAGATCGATCCCGGCGTGCCTTGGACCATGGCGACAACGCGCGACGGCGGCTCGCTCCACCTCGCGCTGAAGTCCGGCAATTTCGGCACGGACGATTTCCTCCTCAAGGCCTGGGACAAGCTAGCGTGACTGGAATCCTCGACATTGCCTCGGCGCGCGAGGAAATTTGCCTCCACGGTCGCTCGCTCTTCGATCGCGGCTACGCCTCCGGAAGCAGCGGCAATCTTAGCGTCCGTCTCGCGGACGGCTCGATGATGGTGACGCCGACGAACGCCAGTCTCGGCAGACTCGACCCGGAAGCGATTGCCCATCTCGACACCGAGGGTCGGTTGCTGAACGGTGCCGAGCCCTCGAAGGAAGCGCTGCTACATCGCGCGGTTTACGACGCACGGTCGCAAGCCCGGGGCATCGTCCATCTTCACGCGACCCATTCGGCAGCGGTCTCGTGCATGGCAGGGCTCGACTCGAGCTCCTGCCTGCCACCGCTGACGGCATATTTCGTGATGAAGATCGGCCACTTGCCGCTGATTGAATACCACCGCCCCGGAGACCCGGATCTGCCGCGACGCATCGCCACCGTCGCGCGTGAGCACCCTGCCTTTCTGCTCGCCAACCATGGGCCGATCGTCGCCGGACGTTCGCTGGCGCAGGCGGTGAACGCGGCTGAGGAGTTGGAGGAGACCGCCCGCCTGTTCCTGCTGCTCCGCGGCTCCGCGACCAGGCTGCTCGATTGCGAACAGATCGAGATCCTCGAGCGCGTGTTCGGCCGCGCCACTGACGCGTGAAGGAAGCCGCAACAGTGAACGTCATGATTACCGGCGGCGCCGGCTTTCTCGGGCTGCGCCTGGCCCGCGCGCTTCTGAGGGATGGTCTCGACGGTCGCCCCGTTGGCCGGTTGATCCTCGTCGACCGTACCGCGCCCCGCGATCTAATCGACGGACGCGTTTGCGCGATGGTCGGCGACATCGCCGATCATGCGTTCGTCGCCTCGCTGCCGGTGGCGGAGTGCGAGGTTCTCTACCACTTAGCGGCGGTCGTCAGCGGCGAGGCCGAAGACAATTTCGACCTCGGGATGCGGGTCAATGTCGATGCTGCCCGCCTGCTTCTCGAGTGCGCGCGCGCCAGCGGACACCGTCCGCGGCTGGTGTTCACTAGCTCCGTGGCGGTGTTCGGCCCGCTTGCTGCTGGCGAAGAGATCGACGACCGCACCGCGGTCAGCCCGCGATCCTCCTACGGCACGGAAAAGGCGATTGCCGAGTTGCTGCTCCAGGATTATGCGCGGCGCGACTTTATCGACGGCGTCGTGCTGCGCCTGCCGACCATCAGCGTGCGGCCGGGCAGGCCCAATCAGGCGGCCTCGTCCTTCGCCAGCGGGATCGTGCGCGAACCGCTCGCGGGGATAGAAGCCCGTTGCCCGGTCCCGGCAGCGACGCGGCTGTGGCTGCTCTCCCCGCGCCGCGCCACCGAAGCGCTAATGCTCGCGGTCGAGCTTCCGTCGGCGAAACGCGCCGAAGGCCGCATCCTCAACCTCCCCGGGATCAGCGTGACGGCAGGTGAGATGGTCGAGACGCTGGCTGCGATCGCCGGTCGCGCCGCGCTGGATCGGGTTCGCTGGGAGCCCGATCCCGCAATCGAGCGCATCGTGGCAAGCTGGCCACCGCGCTGGGATGACAGCCGAGCCCGCGCGCTGGGCTTTCGCGGCGACAGCGACTTCGCCGCCATCGTGCGCGCGTATATCGAGGACGACATGCAAGCGACCACGCCGCTCGACGCATAGCGATCGCCGCCCGGCGGCCGGCTCACGCCAGATCGACAGCGATCAGTTCGTGCACCGCCACGCGAGGCACCTGGACGACGATGCGGCCTTCCGCTTCAAGCCAGTTCGCGGTCACGTCTCCCGCTTCGCGCAGCGAAACGCGGCCAACCCTGCTGCCCGTTGGTAGTGCCAGCGACACCGTATAGGGTCCGGCCGGGATGATCTCGCGGTAGGCGCCGGCCATTGTCATGGGATTGTTGTAGTTGACGATATGCGCAGCCAGCGACCCTTGCTGGCGCCAGTAAGCGATATCGATCAGTCCGGGACCGTCTACGATCATCGACGGCGTCTCGTCGTTCGCCCAAGCTACCATCGCTTTGAGGATTGCAAGGTGACCTCCGTGGCGCAGCTCTCCGAAGGTACGGTCGATGTCCATGGGTAGGTAGACGACCCTCCCTTTGCCGACATTGCGGCAGAATGCCATGGGCCGGTTGGTGACCGGTGTGTCAGTGTAGACCCGCTCCATGGGCAAGTCCTGATAGGACGGCACCAAAGTCAACGGCGATGGCTCGGACTCGCCGCGCGGTACGACCTCCACCCGTTTGACCGCCCCAATGACCCTCGGGATCGATTCGAGTCCGGCCAGCGCGGGGTGGGGATGGCGGAGCGTCAGGTATGAGTTCTGGACCCGCTCCTCGATCCGACCTGCGTAACGGCAGCCGAACAGGTCGCCCAGCGCGAAGTCGGGCCGCTGCCGCCCATGTGCATCGTAAAGCGAGGTGGTATGGGTCGCGACGACGCGCCCGCCGGCTGTGACGAATCTTCTGACGGCTTCGCACTGGGCGTCAGACATCATCGCGACGTTGGGAAGGATCAGCGTCCGGAAGCGCGTGAGCGGAACTTTGTCGATAAGAGCCAAGTCGAGCTCTTCGAATGGCACACGCGCCTCGAGCAGTGCCTCGTAGAAGCCGAGCCGATGCAGCTCCAGGTCGGCGCGATGCTTGAATCCACCGAGCAAGGCTGGGCCGCGGGCATCGAGTACCATCGCGATCCTGGCCAGGTTGGCGGTGTTGCGCAGGTAAGTCTCGTTGCGCTTGTGCCAGCGATAGATGCTCGAGACGACCGGCATCCACCGCCGATCGAACGGCTTGGCATTGAACTTGGTTACCCACGGGTGGGAGCCCTGCGCTATCGCCGCCGCCGCCCAGATGCGAATCTCGGGCTCGTCCTGGACCGAGTCCTTCCAGCGGTACTCTTCCACGACGCCTACACCGATGATGTTGCTCACCGGCTTGTCGCCCATATAGGCGCGCAGTTCCTTCGCGAAGCGGCCGTTGTTCCACGTCTGCTGTCCCGTCGAGAGCGGCCCTTCGTCGACCGAACGCGCCTGCCGGTCGCCGAACACCATCGGCAGCCGGCTTCCGAGCTCATGGCCGTCATAGTCGACCGCGGCGCGCCGTTCGGAGGCAGGAACGAAGAACGCGTTCGGACGGACTTCGCGGATGGTCCGGTTCCACAGATCGATGATCTGCATCACGCGCGCCTCGGACCACGCCCAATAGCGTGCGCCGTCCGGCGTCGCAGGATCAAGGTCCAGCGGGATCGAGGCGCCGGTGTCCGCCGCGTAGCGCGACCGGCAGCTTTCGCAGTAGCACACCCCCAGCGTGCTGACGCGATTGCCGAAAATCGCGTCCACTTCGTACGTGCTGACGATTTCCCGGACAGCCCGGACCATGAGGTCGAAGTTGTAGCCGTTGTAAGGGCAGGTCAGGTACAGGTCGGACGCCGTCCAGTGGCGACGTGGCTTGCCGTCGGCAGAGCAGGCCGCCCACTCCGGATGACGTTCGAATACCGCTTCGGGCATCGCGTGCGAGTCCACCCTGGCCAGCACCCGAATACCCATGGCCTTGCAGTGCCCGACCATCTCACCGAACGGATCGCTGTCGCCAAGGCCACGCGCCTTGCCGTGATCGGCGATCCTGGTGGGGTAGAACGCGATTCCGCCACCGGCGCTCAGGCACACGCCATCGGCCTGAATCTCTCGGAAATAATCGGTCCAGAACGCCGAGTCGAACCGGCCGATGTCGTCTTCCGTGAAGGCGAGCTGGAACCAGCGCATCGGCAGGTTCTGCCACCCAGCAGGCGGATTACCGGCGCCATTGCGGACCGCGGCAGCGACGGGATCGGAATGCGCCAGCCCCAGCGCTCCCGCCGCGACCATCGTGCCGAGCATTTGTCTGCGGGTGAAGGCCCCCTCTGGCTCCGACACGTGCGTTCTCCTTGTTGTCGCCGCCCGCGTTCGGTCCACGCGCTCTTTCCGCGCTTTTCCGACTACAGGCGCAGGCGGACACCAACCGTCATGTAGCGGCCGATCGTGTCATAGGTCGATCGGATGGTCGGGACCGTCAGCCCGGCCGTGCGGGTGACCGGTACCAGCGGCGGATCCTTGTCAAACAGGTTGTTGACCGTACCGAACAGCTCGTAGTTGACGCTCCCGGCAGCGAGTTTGAAGGTCACATTGAGATCGGTGTACGCGACCGTCGGCACAGAATTGTCGACGTAGATCAGGCCGATCCCGGCGGGCGGCGGCGGCTGCCGGGTCCGCTTATACTTTCCGATCAGGCGCTCCTGGACGCTGATGCCGAAGGTGTCGTCATCGTAGCCAACGCTGAACGCTGCGCGCCACTTGGGCAGAGGCAAGGGGAACTGCACGTCGTTGAAATCCGAGGATCCTGCGAAGTGCAGGAGGGGCTGGCCTTGCGCTGTCGCCTGATCGAAGGTGATCTGGCGCGTCGCTGCCGCCCTGATGCTCAAGCGCCCGTTGCCGATGGGACGCACGTAATTCGCCTCGAAGTCGATCCCGCTGAGCTTCAGCACCGCGACGTTTGCCAGGGTTGTGAAAATCTGGGTCGGACCATTCGACGGATCGGTGTTGGTCGGCCCAAGCGGCCGGACGATCGCGCTGCAAATGTCCGCAGACAGACTGCCCTGCGAACACAGCGTGACGAGCTGGAACGCCGAAAACGGAGTGGCAATCGCGTCCTTGATGCGGATCTTAAAGTAATCGGCCGAGAACGTCAGGCCGGGAAGGAAGTCCGGCTTGAGCACGATCCCTGCAGTCAATGTCTTGGCGACCTCGGGCTTGAGATTGGGATTGCCGCCGCCGATCTGCCGGGACAGCTGCTGTGTCTTGGTCAGCGGATCGGCGAAAGTCACCCCCGTCGACGTCTGGCTAGCGAACAGCTCGAACAGGGTCGGAGCGCGGATGTCGCGCGACAACGTGGCGCGGAAGCGAACTCCACCGATGGGGTCGAAGATCCCTCCGACCTTCCAGGTTTTCACAGTTCCGCTGGTGCTGTAGTCCGTGACGCGCGCCGCGCCATTGAGTTCGGCAGAGCCGATGGCGGAATCCCTGAGAACGGGGACCGTTACTTCGGCAAACGCTTCCTTGACGTTGTACTTGCCCCGAGCCGGCCCGACGTTGTTGATATCGAAGATGAGCTGGGCGCTGGCCGGCGCCCCCCGCAACTCGGGCAGCAGCTTCGCCAGCGCGGGGTCCGAATTGGTGGTCTGGTTGAGCGATTGCTTGCGGTACTCACCGCCGACCGCGAACGTGATCGGGCCGGCCCACCCTTCGAAAAGGGAGCCCGCGAGCGTCGCCTGGAAGCTGTCCAACTTGTTGATCGCCTTGTAGCGGGACTCGCCGTTGACGTAGTCGTAGGCCGCGTCGCTTTCATTGCCGATGCCGAAAATGTTGAGCGGCACGCAGCCGGGGTAGAGCCCGGGATTGGTGAGCGTAACCCGGCAAACGATCTGGCCCGACGGATCACGAACGGCATCCTGCGCCGCGATGTATCGAGCGATGACCGGATTGACGTGGACCACGCGGAACGACGTCCACCCATGCGTGTAGCTAACATTCCAGGCGAGATCGGCGAGCTTGCCACTCAAACCCGCTTGAATGTTCAAGCTCTTGCTGAACTGGCTGATCTTGTTGGCGGGACGGTTGTTGAAGATCTTCGAGACGTTGAAGCTTTGCGCGTTGCCGAGTGCCGCAAGCACGGCCGGCGTAAGCGCGGGCTCAAGATAGGCGTTGTCTCTGAAGATGGTCGAAGTGCGAAAGATCGGCAGCGGCCGGTCGCTGTTGCTCGACCAGTTGTAGCTGCCGAGCACAAATCCCTCGATCGTGTCGGAGAACTCGTAATTGGCGCGACCGAAGATCTGGTTGGCAGTTTGCTGAGGCGTAAAGGTGCAGCACGATTGCCCGATGAGAGCGCCATCACCGCCGATCACGACCCCGCTCGGAGTGATGGTCCCGGCCACGAAGGGAATAATCCGCCCGTCGGGACCGAACTGAAAACGCGGCGGCATCGGCGGTTGTCCGGCGACGGCGGGGAGGGGCCCCAGCGGCCCACTGACGATGACACCCCCTTCGGTGACGTTAGAGAACCTGATGTTTTGGAACACACGGATAGGGTCTGCCGCAGTGCCCGCGCCGACCGACTGGAACGAACGCCCGATGTCGGGGCGATCGGTCTTGTCCAGCCCGTCAAAGTGAAAACGTTCGGCACTCGCGACCACGTGCAGTCGGTCATCGAGCAGGGATGTTCCTCCGGCCAGGCTCAGCCGGTACGATCCATTGTCGCCGCGGCTTGATATACCTCGCTGCGCCTGAGCCTTCAGCCCCTTAAAGCGCTTGTCGATGACGAAGTTCACGACGCCCGAGACGGCGTCGGAGCCGTAGACTGCCGAAGCGCCGCCGGTGACCACATCGACGCGCTGTGTCAGGAGCTGCGGAACAAGCGTGACGTCGACGCCGCCGTTGGTCCCGCTCGGCGGCAGCCGTCGCCCGTCCAGCAGAACCAGCACGCGCTGAGTGCCCAGCGAACGCAGATTGAGGTAATTGCCGGTCCGCTGGCGGTTGCCTCCGGTAAACTGTTGGGAGTTGTTGCTGATCGAGTTCTGGAACACCGGAAGCTGGTTGAGGCCGTCAGCGATGTTGCCAGGTGCGGTCTTGATCAGATCAGCGGTCGAGACGACCTGCACCGGAGTAGGCTGATCGGAACCGTCACGCGCCGTGCGGCTGCCTGTCACGACGATATCGTCGCTCTGCTGAGCTGCCGCCTGGTCTTCCTCCGCCTGAGGTGGGACGTCTACCGCGGTCTGCGCCTGTGCGCCTCCTGCGATGCCCATCGCGGCGGTGCCTGCGGTCATTAGCAACAACTGTCGGAGAACCCTCATTACCCACTCCTCGTGATTCTTTTTGTCTAGTTGTCTGACAATTGCTCTTGTGTCAAACGGGATTGATTCATTTCACATGCTGATAAAGTGCATTTGCATCAAAGGGCGATCTCGCATCGCCCTTGATCAAAGCTAAATTGGATAATTATCCTTACCAACAATTCCGGACGCACGCTGCCCCACTTTCCACGATGTGGAAACAGTGGGAATCGCGGCCTGCAGGATTGCTCTCTGCAGTGAACCGCGTGGGATCAGGCTGCGATCAAATCGCCAGTCGAGCGTGAGACACGCTGCGCAGCCTGACACAACGTGCGCCCGAGCGCGGAAATGCGGGCGTGGGGCATTCGAGCGATGTTGGCCGATGGAAATCGAGGCACGAATCCTTCCGTCCGAACCGAAGATCGGAGCCGCGACGCAGCGGATCCCGACACGGTGCTCTTGATCGTCGACGGCGTAGCCAAGCTGGCAAACCCGATCCAGCTCAGCTGCAAGCGACGGCTGGTCAGTGATCGTGTTGTGAGTAAGCGAGACCCGCCCGCCCCGACTCGAGGAAGTTGCGCGCAGCTGATTCATCCCAGTTGGCGAGGAGATAGCCCTCATACTGGATCCGCTCTGCAGCCGTCAGGAGGCGGGGATTGATGACCGTGGCGCCGATCGCCATGCGGATCTGGCGCATCGATGCACGCACTGCGTCGAGAAAAGCGCGGCTGGCATTCTCCATCAGATGCCAACGGTCCGCGACCTGCTCCGCGTGCGGAAGCGCTCGGTGAAGATACGACGATTGCAGTTGGCGACGCTGCACCGGAAGCGCCGCGCCATCAGGATCAGGCTACAAAGGCACGACCCAGCTTGTAGGCTTGGCGACCAAGGAGCCAGCGCGTCGTCGCCATATCGAACTCCACGTAGGCCAGCGAATTCAATGTGCTCAACAAGCGGTGCGAGGTCGACCGCGGGAGGCCGACGATCCTTGAAATCTCCGTCAAATTCAGCCCGTTCGGTTGCTCGACAAGGACGTCGAGGATGCCAAACGCTCTCGTCAGAGACTGGACGCGGTCAAGCCGAGCCTCATTTTGAGACGACCCGTGCACACGCATTCTCCCTAGGCTATCAAACAACACGCCCTACTTGGTAAACTTTTATAGCCTAATTTTCTGATGGCCCGGATCGGCTACCTTGGCAAGTTATCAGACATGTCTTACATGTCCGACGGCTGCCAAATTTGCCCGTTAGCTTGCGCGCCTGCCGCATTGAGGGGAGCGTCGACGATGGACACCAATGACGGATCGCTTCAGCTAGGCCCCCGGGCCCGGATCAGACCGGATATTCGAGCCCTGCCGCTTCGCGTCGAGCGTCAGAAGAGTGGCCTTGCTCGTTGCGTCGAGTTACGACGACTTCATGTTCCGCCGTGCAGCTCGAGCACGCGTGCGCCGCCCTTGTTCCAGAACTCGCGGTCGGCGCTGCGAATTCGCTCTGCCGCGGCCGACATGTGCTGCGCCGCTGCGGCGCGCGCGCGTTCGGGATTGCCTTGAGCGATGGCGTCGCGCAGCTCGCGATGTTCAAGCGCCACCTGTTGCGCGAAATCGCGGCGCAGCGCTTCGTTCTCACGGGTAACCGCCATCGCGATGGTAATAGACCCCGCAAGGGTTTCGGTCAGCTGAGACCAGTAGAGGTTACCCGTGGCCTCAGCCACCAGGGCATGGAATTCCCGATCCTCGTCCACTCCCGATCGGCCTTCCATCTCGGCCCGCCCAAGCCGGTCGAGCGCTTCATCGATGCGTTCCAGTTGCGCCGCGGTACGGTTGAGCGCGGCGACCGCAGCCATCTCCCCCTCGATTACGCCGCGGACCGTAATGAGATCGAGCAGTGAGCGGACCGAGGCGCGGGTCAGTTGGTCGAGAGGACGCGCCGACGCCGGCCGCGCCGATCGCACGTAAGCTCCACTGCCCTGCAGCGTCTCGACCAGCCCTTCGGCCTTAAGCATGGCGATCGCTTCGCGGACCACGCCGCGGCTGACACCGAAATGTCCGGCCAGCGCGCTCTCTGACGGAAGCTTTGAGCCCGGCGTGAGCTCGTGGTGCGTGATGCGCTCGGACAGCATGCGCGCGACACGCTCCGAACGCCGTTCAACCGGAGCGGACCGATCAGTCAGCACGAAGGCCTCATTGCGATTCCAGATCGATCCATCTCGTCTAGCCTAGCAGCAACCCCAAATTTTGGCAATGCAAGGCTTCGGCTATCGTTGCTGCGTCTCACGGTGCGGAAACGCGCTGGCGTGTCCTATGGAGATGGCTAGAACTCTCACGACGACGGGTCGCGTGTCGACCGTAGCATGAAGGATTTGTAATATGCCGAATTGGCGGAAGGCTGCGAGCGGTGTCTTGCTATTGCTGCTTGCTCAGCCGGCGATCACCCATGCCCAGTCGAGGCTCGACCCAGTCGTCGACAGTCTGCCGATGGGCAACAAGCCCGGCAATCCGACGTACGAGGTGCCACCGGGCCAACGCCTGATTTCGCCCTTTGGCGAACGTCCGGCGTTCTCACCCGACGGCAGGAAAGTCGCGTTCATCGGCAAGTCCTATGGAGATGCCTTCGAGTACGACATCGCCACCCGCCGGATTCGCAACCTCACTGCGCACACACCCCACGACGGCTTCCTGCGGGTCCACTATCTCGCCGACGGGAGCATAGTGCTGCTCGGGCCGCATATTCCCGCTGCCACGCGCGGGGCGACCCGCAACAGCACGATCGAGGCGTTCTGGCTCGATCCCCAGGCTGCCGGCGCACTCGTTCCCCTCAAGATCACCGTGTGGGAAGGCCTCGCGACCAGCCGCGAGAGCAATCGGATCGCCTGGGCCGAGCTCGACGGCAAAGGCAAGGACGGCCCGACGACCACGATCCGCTCCGGCACCGTCCAGGTGCGCAACGGCACTGCAAGTCTGGTCGATGTGAAGGAGGTGATCAGGTCGCCCGGCTGCATGGTCGAGGCGCAGGACTTCTTGCCCGGTGAAAAAGGTCTCACCATGCCCTGCTATCACATGAGTGAGGCGGATAGGGAGCATCCGGTCACCGAGGTCATTTCAGTCGATTTCGCTACAAAGACCATCACTCGCTACCCTACGCCGCGGAACCTCTTTGGCGAACTGGAGGGCTTGTTCCCCGACGGCAAGCACGCGCTGGTGGAATGTGCCGCCGACCGGGCGCTTGGGATGGACATCTGCATTCTCGAGATGAAGACGGTGTCCCCGAAGTACGTGCGGCTGACGCACATCCAGGACTACGGCCAGTGGAAGTACGGCAACCCGGTGGTAAGTCCCGACGGTCGCACAATCGCCGCACAGGTGGGCCCGGCGAAGGTCATCGATGCCGGGGTCGGGCTCGGTATCGTACTGATCGACACGCCTAAGTCATTCTGAAGGCGGGTTTAGGCCGGATCGACATTCAGGATTCCCAAAGGGGCTGATCACTGATTCATAGGACTCCGTGTTGAAGCGCGGAGCGAGTGATGGGGATCAAGCGATACGAGTTGAACGAAGCGCAATGGGCGAAAGTCGCGCCGCTGCTGCCGGGCAAGGCGAGCGATCCTGGGCAGACGGGTTCCGATAACCGATTGTTTGTGAACGGATGTTTGTGGGTTCTGCGGTCTGGCGCCCACTGGTGCGATCTGCCTGAGCGCTATGGCCGCTGGAAGACGGTGCACCGGCGCTTCAGTCGCTGGTGTGACGCGGATGTATGGGAGCGGGTGTTTGATGCGCTCACCACGGACTGTCTCTCGTTGACAGTCAAAGCGACGCCCTTTGCTGGGGAGGGGGCCTGTCGCCGCGTCGAGGCAAATCACGCGGCCTGTTGGCGACACGACCCACATGCGGCCCGCGACCACTAGCGGATTGCCTGCCATGTCGGCCTTGCCGAACGGGCCATCGACCGCGCGACCGGCATCGTAAGTCCAGGCAACCTCTAAGTTTTTGACATTTGCAGGGGTAATCTGGTCGAGCGTGGAATAATGCGTTTGCGCCGGATTGCCCAAGTAATAGCCCCAGTCCTCGTCAGATCGATCGGCCGCTGAGGCCGCGGCGCCACGCCTTGGCTGCAACCGATTAGCACCGCGGCGATCATTGCGACGCTTAATCTGATCCATATACCCCAAATCCCATCATGCGGCGCAGATCGGCGGCATCGACAGAGGCGGCAGCAAAGTCATCGAATGGCGCTGGTGTGACTTCCACGATCCGCTCACGGATGAACGGCGCTCCCTCGCTCGCACCAACCTGCGAGTCCTTCAGCGCGCACTCCCATTCGAGCACGGCCCAACCGGAAAAATCATATTGCGCGAGCTTGGAGAAGATACGACGAAAGTCGATCTGTCCGTCGCCAAGAGAGCGGAAGCGGCCGGCGCGTTCAATCCAATTGTCGTAACCTCCGTACACACCGCAGCGCCCGGTCGGACGAAACTCGGCATCCTTCACGTGTACACACGCTATGCGATCGTGATAACGATCAAGGAAATCGATGTAATCGAGCTGTTGTAGCACCATGTGCGACGGATCGTAGAGAATGCGCGCGCGGGGATGCGCGTCGACCGCCTCAAGGAACCGCTCCCAGGTTGCACCGTCGAACAGGTCTTCGCCTGGATGTAGCTCGAAAGCGCAGTCGACGCCCGCTTTATCGAATGCGTCGAGGATGGGCTGCCACCGCCGGGCAAGTTCAGCGAAGGCCTCTTCCACCAACCCATTGGGTCGCTGCGGCCACGGATAGACGTACGGCCAGGCCAGTGCGCCGGAGAAGGTGGCGTGCGCGGACAATCCCAAATTGGCGCTCGCCTGCGCCGCTAGCTTGACCTGCTCAACCGCCCAAGCCTGACGCGCGGTTGGATTTCCGTGCACCTGGGGCGGAGCAAAGCCTTCGAACAGCGCGTCGTAGGCAGGATGCACCGCCACCAATTGACCCTGAATGTGGGTCGAGAGTTCGGTTACTTCGACCCCATGACGTGCCAGCCGACCGCGCAAGTCGTCACAATAGTCCTTGCTGGCCGCCGCCATAGACAAATTGATCAGACGTGGGTCGCACGGCATTTGTACCCCGACGTAGCCTAGCGCGCCGGCCCACTCGGCCAAGCCGTCGAGAGTGTCGAACGGCGCGTGGTCGCCGAGAAACTGGGCCAGGAAGATGCCCGGTCCTTTGATCGTCTTCATTCGTTCTCCTTGAGGGGTATCCAGCACCGCGCATCGTGCGAGGCGATCGCGGTGGCCGCAAAAACGAGAGAACGGAGGCCATCGCTGATACCCGGTAAGTCTGAGTTAACTCGGGCATAATCCCCGCGGATCGCGTCGGCGAAATCTCTGTACAGGGTCGCAAAGGCTTCAATAAAGCCTTCTGGGTGCCCCGAAGGCAGCCTGCACGTAGCGGCGGCTCCAGGCGTCATGGCAGCGCTGCCAGCGTAGATGATACGCTCGCTGGCGTCGCTATGCAGAATGCGCAGTTTGCCGGGCGCGTCGTGCCGCCATACCAGGCTAGTGACTTGCGTCCTTGATTTCGAGTTGTGTTTCTGATTCTCTGTGATCCTGACGTGGGCGACGGAGGGGATCATGGCCGGACGGGGCAATTTGACGAGGAAATATGTTGTGAAGCTGAGCGCGG